>Ga0193743_1000693_pt1 | contig 26302 bp, 23 predicted proteins | sample L2c2metaG_FD_143038 | JGI IMG/M metagenome (GOLD analysis project Ga0193743, IMG submission 143038) | Soil microbial communities from a riparian zone of the East river system, Colorado, United States - L2c2 | ecosystem: Environmental > Terrestrial > Soil > Riparian zone | place: USA: East River...
TCGCCGGACTCCTGCTCGATGTCCTCGACCTTCTTCATGAAGCTGGGGAAGGACTTGAACTCGGTCCATTGGTTGTAGGCCAACGAGACCGGCACGCCGACATCGATCTCCTCGATGATGTTGGTGACCTTGAGGTTGTTCTTTTTGCCGCCGTTGCCGCCGCCGCCCTTGCCGAACGCCTTCTTGACCTCCTCCTTACCGCCGGTCACCCCGGCACCCATCACCGCCTTGACCGGCGAATCGCCCTGCTGGAGTTTCTCCATGCCTTTGGCGACCGCCGCCTGACGGGGACCACCGTCGCCGCCCGCCGCGTACTCGGTGAGTCGGTCGGTGATGTCGCCCATCCGCTCGTTGACGGTGCTCATCGCGCGGTTCGCCACCGCGCCGGCGATGTTCTGCAGGCCCTCGACCAGCTTTCCGGTGACCGGGCCGCCGTTTCCGTTCGTACCGTGGCTCACCTGTCTTCCCCTCCGGAACCGTCCTGTCGCATCGACGCCGCCCGCTCAGTGAGTCGGTCACCGATCCGATCGGCGGAGCGCGCGAAAACGCTGATCGCGGCCGACTTGCCGGCGCCACCGAGCTTGCCCATCAGGCCCGAACCGTTGCCGCCGTTGCCCTTGTCGTCGCCCCCGCCCTGCCGGCCGCCGTTCGGCCCGCGGACCAGCCGGCCCGTCGCCGCCGCCGCGCCGAGCATCAGCGCCGTCCGCAGCTTGTGCTGTCGACCGAGGACGTAACCGGCGCCGATAGCGAGCGCCGCACTCCCACCTGGCTTCATGATGTTTCCTCCGTCATCGCGCCATCCCTTGCCGGCTACCCCCGATCCATCCGGCAAAACCCCATAAGCTGCTTTTGTCGGTTCCGGGAGGCCTGAGGGACACCGGCCCGGCCTGGCCGGGCGAGCCGGTGGCGTCCCTGGCGGGACTGGCCACGCGGCTGCGGTGAGAAGCTCGCCCGTCAGCGGGGGAGCGGCTCGGGCGCCAGGTGGTCGAGATAGCGCGACTGGTCGAGCCAACTCGTGCGCAGCAACGGGCCGGCTTCGAACAGCGGCACGAACCGGCAGGCGACCGGCAGGCCGGTGTCCCAGGCAGCCGGATCGCCGATCATCGTGTGTGTCCAGGCGTCGCGCGGCTCGTCGCTGCGCAGATGGAAGTAGAGGCCGATGAACGGGCTGCCGTTGCCGTAGTGGCCGAGATCGGCGCCGAGCAGCCCGCCGTGCGTAAGGGTGCCGTCGATGCCGGTCTCCTCGACCGTCTCCCGGACGGCGGCGTGGTCGGGACGCTCGCCCGGGTCGACCCCGCCGCCCGGGACGTGGTGGCCCTCCCGCGGCTTCGTCGGATAGTGGAAGACCAGCAACTCGGCCCCGCCAGGGCCGGAGCGGGTCACATAGGACGATGCCCTCACGCGCGGTTGCTTCACCGCTCGGGTCTACCGCCTGCCGGTGATCATGGCAAGGCGGTTTCGCTGCCGAAGGGGGCTGGACAGGAACAGTTAACAGTCTTAATAATTGGGCATCCATCGATATGTGGAGGCCCGGCATGCGTCGTACCCGATCGATTCTCATGGGGTTGGTCGCCGTCCTGGGGGCCGCCGTCGGCGCGGTCGCGATCGCCGGCAGCGCCGCGGCCGCCGGCCCGACCGCCACCTTCACCAAGGTCTCCGACTGGGGCTCGGGCTGGGAGGGTCGCTTTACCGTCAGCAACGGCGGCACGACGGCGCTGGCCTCCTGGGCGGTCGCCTTCGACCTGCCGGCCGGCGCCAATATCAACACCTTCTGGGACGCCGACCTCACCCGCTCGGGGCAGCGGTTCACGTTCCGCAACAAGTCCTGGAACGGCACCGTCGCACCGGGGGCCTCGGTCTCCTTCGGATTCAACGGGTCCGGCGCCGCGACGCCGACCAACTGCACGCTCAACGGCGCCTCCTGCGGTGGCGGCGGCCCGACCACCCCGCCCACGACCGCGCCACCGACGACCAACCCGCCCAACCCGACCGTGCCGGGTGCGCCGAGCGCGCCGCGGGTCACCGGCACCACGAGCTCCTCGATCTCACTGAGCTGGGGCGCCGCGGCGGGCACCGTTACCGGCTACCGGGTCTACGAGGGCAGCACGGTGCGGGCGACCGGCACCGGCACCAGCGCCACCATCAGCGGGCTCGGCGCCAACACCACGCACACCTACGCCATCGCCGCGTATAACAGCGTCGGTGAGGGCCCGCGCAGCGCGACCGTGACCGGCACGACCGGAACGACCACCCCGCCGGCCACCGGCCTGCCGCGGCACGCACTGATCGGCTATCTGCACGCGAGCTTCGCCAACGGCTCCGGCTATCTGCGGATGGCCGACGTGCCCGCCGACTGGGACATCATCAACCTCGCGTTCGGCGAGCCGACCTCGGTCACCTCCGGCGACATCCGCTTCCAGCTCTGCCCGGCCGGCGAATGCCCGGGCGTCGAGAGCGAGGCCGATTTCAGCGCCGCGATCCGGGCGAAGCAGGCGGCCGGCAAGAAGGTGCTCATCTCGATCGGCGGTCAGAACGGGCAGGTGCAGCTCACCACGACCGCGGCCCGGGACCGGTTCGTCAGCTCGGTCGCCGCCATCATCGACCGCTACGGCCTCGACGGGCTCGACATCGACTTCGAGGGGCACTCGCTGACGCTCAACACCGGCGACACCGACTTCCGTAACCCGACGACGCCGGTGGTCGTCAACCTGATCTCCGCGGTGCGGACCCTCAAGCAGCGGTACGGGTCGCGCTTCGTGCTCACCATGGCGCCGGAGACGTTCTTCGTGCAGCTCGGCTACCAGTTCTACGGCTCCGGGCCGTTCGGCGGGCAGGACCCGCGCGCCGGCTCCTACCTGCCGGTCATCAATGCCCTGCGCGACGACATCACCGTGCTGCACGTGCAGGACTACAACTCCGGGCCGATCATGGGCCTCGACAACCAGTACCACACCATGGGCGGCGCCGACTTCCACATCGCGATGACCGACATGCTGCTGGCCGGTTTCCCGGTCGCCGGCAACACCGCCAACGTCTTCGCGCCGCTACGCGAAGACCAGGTCGCGTTCGGCACACCGTCCTCGGTCACCGCCGGCAATGGCTACGTCGCACCGGCCGGTGTGCAACAGGCGGTCAATTGCCTGGTCAGGGGCCAGAACTGTGGTGGCTACACGCCACGCAGCGGCACCAACCCGGCCTTCCGAGGCTTGATGACCTGGTCGATCAACTGGGACCGGTTCTACAACTGGGAGTTCCGCAACAGCCACGAACCGTTCCTCAACGCGTTGCCTTAGGTCGTGTCCTGCCCACACCCCTTTTCGAACGTTCACGTAAGGAGCGCTCAGGTAACACCCTCTGTTAGCCGCCCTCCGCGATGTTGGCCGACGGCACGCCATTCATCAGGAGGACACATGGGCCACGGCCATGGGCACCACCACGACGAGGTCGGGATCGGCGGCAGCGACCTGCCCGCCGCGCTCGACCTGTCAACCCCCGACGACGAACTGCGCCCCGACGACCGCAGCCGGCGGGCGTTCCTGCGCCGCGCCGGTCTGCTCGGCGCGGGCGTAGCCGCCGCGGGTGCGCTGGCGGGTGCCGGCGTCGGCGTCGGCGCCGAACCGGCGGCCGCGCACGGCAAGGACGACGATCACGATGACAAGGCCGGCAACCTCAAGTGGCTCGCCGGTGACCACCACATCCACACGCACTACAGCAGCGACGCCATGTACCGGGTGATCGACCAGGTGCAGCACGGCCGGGCGTACGGCCTGGACTGGATGGTCATCACCGACCACGGCAGCGAGGCGCACGCCAAGATCGGTGTGGATAAGGTCAACCCGGAGATCCTCGCCGCCCGCGAGGCGCTCAAGGACACCCTGGTCTTCCAGGGCCTCGAGTGGAACATCCCGGCTGCCGAGCACGGCACCGTGTTCGTACACCCGGGCAAGAACGAGCTCTCGGTGCTCAAGCAGTTCGAGAACGACTTCGACTCGAGCGTCAAGGCGGCCGGCGACAACACGCCGGCCAACGAGGCGCTCGCGATCTCCGGCCTCAACTTCCTCGCCGACGCCGTCAAGCGCGGCAAGGTCGAGCAGGCGCTCTTCTTCGCCAACCACCCGGCCCGCAACGGCATCGACTCGCCGCACGAGATCCGTGGCTGGCGCGACGCGGCCCCGGGCATCGCGATCGGCATGGAGGGTGCCCCCGGCCACCAGGCGGGCGGCCTTTCCAAGGCCAAGGGCGGCGCGGGTGCCGCCCGCGGCGCCTACGGCAACAGCCCGTCGGCCAACTCGTTCCCGTACCCGCTCGAGGCCTACCGCACCTGGGGCGGCTTCGACTGGTTCACCGCGACGGTCGGTGGCCTCTGGGACAGCCTGCTCGCTGAGGGCAAGCCGTGGTGGATCACCGCGAACTCGGACGCGCACACCATCTTCCTGGAGACCGCGGTCCGGGGTAGCACCGACTTCAACGAGCTCGGCTACTACCTCGACCCGGTGCACGGCGGCACGGTCAACACGACCAACGTCGACTTCTGGCCCGGCTACTACAGCAAGACCCACGTGGGTGCCACCACCGACTCCTACAAGGCGGTGATGGACGGGCTGCGCCTCGGCCGGATCTGGGTCGACCACGGCGGCCTGCTCGCCGGCCTCGACGTGCGGGTCCGCCAGGCCGGCGACCGCTCGAAGGACGGCGGCACCCCGCTGGGCGGCACCGTCTCGGTCAAGAAGGGCACCCCGCTCGAGCTGGTCATCTCCATCGACACGGCCGTGCTGCCCAACTGGGCCGAGTTCGTGCCGAAGCTGGCGCGGGTCGACGTCATCCGCGGCAAGGTGACCGGCAAGCCGAAGGACAAGGACACCTTCACCACCCCCAACACCCGGGTGGAGAAGTCGTTCGAGGTCGGCTCCGGCCAGAAGAAGGTCTCGTTCACCTACGCGCTGGGTCGCGTCGAGGAGTCGTACTACGTGCGGGTTCGCGGCACCGACGGCAACCGCAAGGGCCCGGGCTACCTGGGCGTCTCGGTCGACGCCGAGGGCCCGGCGATCGACGTGGTCGGCGACGCCGACCCGTGGGCCGACCTGTGGTTCTACACCAACCCGATCTGGGTCGAAACCCACTAACAATGAGTGTCCACGTAGGATTTGACCGCGCGGATCGTGACGTGCGGGCGGCGGAGCACTGGTTCGTCGAGCTGTTGGGCGACCAACGGGACCGCGTCGTCGCCTGCACCCATCTGTTACGCGTGCCGAGCCCGCACGTGGCGTTCAGCATCGCGCTGCCGTCGGGGGTCGAGGTGGCATTGCCGCCCGTCCCCGACGGCCTCACGGTCGCGGCTGCCTTGGCCCGGGAGGAGCATCTCTCGGGCCAGGGGGGCCGGGCGTTCGCCTACCCGGGGCGGGACGCCCTGGTCGGGGTGCTGAGCGTCGCGGAGATCCTGTCGCTCAGCGCGATCGAGCGGGTCACGGTGCTGGGCGGCGCCCCGGCGACGCCGGAGACGCTGGTCGAGACGCGTGACCACGTCCGGCCGCTCTGGATGGCCCGCCACCTCACGCTGGTCACCCTGCCGCACGTGGGTGGCCGGATCGCCCCGTTCGAGATGCCGGAAGAGATCCCCTGCTGCTCACTCCATTGACGACGGGAGGCGGCGAAGCATCGCAAGGGTGAACCTTGCCGCCGCCTCAGCCGACGAGGTGCTGCGACCCCGCCTGGCCAAGGGGTGCCGACGACGTCTTCGGCTGGGAGGTGGCGCACCGCGACGACCGCCGCCGGCGCAGCCGCAAGTTCATGCAGCTCGCCGTCGACCTGGGCACGTTCTGCGTGCCGGCGTTCAGCGCGATCGTCGTCTTCTGGGTCAACGGCCCGCTGACCGGCGCGTTCGTCGCTGCCTCGGTGGTGGAGTGCGCCGTCGTCATGATCCTGGCCGCCCAGCTCGTCGGCTACGCCGACCTACGGCGATCCACCGATCGGTTGACCGCCGAAATCCACCGCGACCGGGCTCCGGAGCACTAGCTGGTCGGTGCCCGCCAACGGCCGAAGTTGCGACCGTTGACACATGACAGCGGTTATCGAAGTGCGGGAACTGCACAAGAGGTACGGCGACACCGTCGCCGTCGAGGATGTGTCGTTCGCCGTCGACGAAGGCGAGATCTTCGGGATCCTGGGGCCGAACGGCGCCGGGAAGACCACGACGGTGGAATGTGTCGAAGGGCTGCGCCGGCCCGACGGCGGGACGATCCGGGTGCTCGGGCTCGATCCCGGGCGCGACCGGGCTGAGCTGACCCAGCGCCTCGGCGTGCAACTCCAGGATGCCCAACTGCCCGAGCGGCTGAAGGTGGGCGAGGCGCTCGACCTTTACCGGTCGTTCTACCGGCAGCCGGCCGACCCCGAATCGCTGATCGAGGCGCTCGGGCTGGACGCCGTGCGGCGTACCCGGTTCGGGAAGCTCTCCGGCGGCCAGAAGCAGCGGCTCTCGATCGCACTCGCCCTGGTCGGCAACCCGCGCGTCGCGGTGCTCGACGAGCTGACCACCGGGCTCGACCCGCGGGCCCGGCGGGAGACCTGGAAGCTGATCGGCGACGTGCGGGCCCGCGGGGTCACGATCGTGCTGGTCACCCACTTCATGGAAGAGGCCGAGCGGCTCTGCGACCGGGTCGCCGTGATCGACTCGGGCCGGGTGGTGACCGTCGACACACCGACCGCGCTGGCCAACCGGGCGGCCGCGCAACTCGGCCTCGAGCGGGCCAGCCTTGAAGACGCCTTCGTGGCACTGACCGGGGGAGAACGCTGATGTCAACGCAGGCCCTGCGGCGGCTGACCGCCACCGAGTTCACGCTTTTCCGGCGCGACAAGATCGGCCCGATCTTCGGTGTCCTGTTCCCGGTCGCCCTGCTCTCCGTGTTCGGCAATCTCGACTTCTTCACCGACCCGGCCAACGGATTCGACGGGCGACCCCTGCTCTACACGTACGTGCCGATCCTGGTCGCGTTCGTCGTCGCCATGCTGGCCCTCAACACGTTGCCGCCGACCCTGGCCAGCTACCGGGAGCAGGGTGTGCTGCGAAGGATGCGGACCACCCCGGTCGGCCCGGCCCGGGTGCTCGCCGCCCAGCTGACGATCTGCTTCGGCACCGCGGTGGTGGCGGTGGTGGTGCTGCTCGCGGTGGCCCGGCTCGCGTTCGATGTGCCGCTGCCCCGGCAGCCTGGCGCGTTCGTGCTCACCGCGATTCTCGCCGCGCTCGCGCTGATCGGCATCGCCCTGCTGATCGCCGCGGTCGCGCCCACCGGGAAGGCGGCCAACGCGACCGGCTCGGTGCTGTTCTACGTGTTCACCTTCTTCGCCGGGCTCTGGCTGCCGCTGCAAGCGATGCCGCCGGTGCTGCGGCACGTGAGCGAGGCCACACCGCTGGGCGCCGCGGTCACCGCACTGACCGACGCCACCCAAGGCCACTGGCCGGCGGCCTGGCGGTTGGCGTTGCTCGCCGGGTACGCCCTGGTCAGCGCTCTGCTCGGGGTCCGCCTGTTCCGGTGGGAGTAGGTTGCCAACCATGCGGAACCCGATGCCGGTGGCCGTCGACGCGAGCACCGAGCGGTGGGTGCGATTCGCCCACCGCGCCGTCTACGGCCTGCTGGCGATCATGGCGGCCGTCACCATCCTGCTGAACCCCGCGTTCGACGGCGACACCCCGCTGCTGCTCGGGCTCGTCCTGCTCCTCGCCGTGTGGATCCTGTTCCTCTTTACGCTGCGGCCGGCCTGGCGGGAGCGGCCCTTGCCGATGGCGATCTTCTTCGCCGGCATCTTCGCGATCCTCCTGGTCCTGGTGCTCGCAGACCCCTATTTCGGCTTCCTCACGCCGATCGGCTACTTCTTCGCCTTCGGTGTGCTGCCGTGGCCGTGGCGGATCCCGGGCGTCATCGGGGTGGCGGCGGTGGCCGGCATCGCGCAGGCCTCGGGCATCCCACTGGCCACCACGACGGGGCTGGTGCTGCACGGCGCGATCATCCTGATCAACGCGGCACCGATGTCGGCGTTCGCCTGGATCGACTGGCACGGCGACCGGGAACGCGAGGAGCGCCAGCGGACGCTCGTGGAGTTGCGCGCGGCCAACGAGCGGCTGGAGCTGACCCTCGCCGAGAACGCCAGCCTGCACGAGCGGCTGCTGGGGCAGGCCCGGGAGGCCGGCATCCACGAGGAGCGGCAACGGATGGCCGGGGAGATCCACGACACCCTGGCGCAGGGTCTCACCGGCATCGTCACCCAACTCCAGGCGGCCGAGCAGGCCGCCGTCGAGCCGGAGCGGTGGCAGCGGCACGTCGGCGCGGCGACCGACCTGGCCCGGGAGAGCCTGCGCGAGGCCCGGCGTTCGGTGCACGCGCTGCGCCCGGAACCGCTGCGCGGGGCGCGGCTGGCCGACGCGGTCGCCGGCGTCGCCCAGCGCTGGTCGGCCCGGCACGGCATCCCGGTCGAGGTGACCACGACCGGCGCCGAGCGGCCGATGCCGCCGGAAGCCGAGTTGGCCCTGCTGCGCACCGCGCAGGAGGCGCTGGCCAACGTCGCCGCACACGCCAGCGCCACCCGGGTCGGTGTGACGCTGTCCTACCTGGACGGTGAGGTGGCCCTCGACGTGCGCGACGACGGCCGCGGCTTCGATCCGGCCCGGCCGCCCGCTTCGGCGCCCGACGGCGGCTTCGGCCTGGTCGCGATGCGGCAGCGGATCGAGCAGGTCGCCGGCACTCTGCAGGTCGAGTCCGAACCGAGCGCCGGCACGGCGATCTCGGCCTCGATCCCGGCGGGAGCACCGGCATGATCACGCTGCTGGTGGTCGACGACCACCCGATCGTCCGCGACGGCCTGACCGGGATGTTCGCCCGTGACCCGGATTTCGAGGTGATCGGCCAGGCGGGCGACGGTGCCGAGGCGGTGCGGCTGGCCCGGGCGCTGCGTCCCGACGTGATCCTGATGGACCTGCGGATGCCCGGCGTCGACGGCGTCACCGCCATCGGACAGTTGGCCCGACACGGTGTCGAAAGCAAGGTGCTGGTGCTGACGACGTACGACACCGACAGCTATGTGGTGCCGGCGATCGAGGCCGGCGCGACCGGCTACCTGCTCAAGGACGCACCTCGCGACGAGCTCCTGCGGGCGGTCCGGGCCGCGGCCCGGGGCGAGGCGGTGCTCGCGCCGTCGGTGGCCAGCCGGCTGATGCACCAGGTCCGCCAGCCGGGTGCCGGCCCGCTCAGCGAGCGGGAACTCCAGGTGCTGACCCTGGTCGCCGACGGCAAGAACAACCGGGAGGCGGCCGCGACGCTGTTCATCAGCGAGGCGACCGTCAAGACCCACCTGCTCAACATCTACGCCAAGCTCGGGGTCAGCGACCGGGCCGCCGCCGTGGCCGAGGCGTTCCATCGGGGGCTGCTCACGCCTGGCCGATATTGATGTGCCGCCGCGGCTGGGGGTGACGCGGCGGCACACCGCCGGGTCTGCTGACGTTCGTGGTGGCCCGGCGATGCGGTCGCTCGGCTTTGCGGAGAGAAGCGACCGCATTCATGAGCACGGGCCGGCCGTGCCGAAGGTTCAGTAGCTGAACGTCGTCGCGCCCTCGTCGCCGATCCACTGCCACATCGGCACCGTGCCGCCGATTTCGGCGTTGTCGACCAGGTCGCCCTTGTCGAGCTTGCGGGCGTCGAAGCAGATCGGGCAGACCAGCAGCGTGCCGCCGGCCGCGGCGTAGCGCCGGGTCAGGTCGGCCAGCGGCGGGCAGCCCTCGCAGGCCACTCCGGTCGCGACGCCGGTGACGGCCAGCCGGGTGGCCTCCTTGGTCAGGAACATCAGCGTCGGCCGGCCCTGTTCGGCGGCACCGACCGCGACCAGGAACGCGACGGTGACCTTCTCCGGGTCTTCGAGGCCGGTGGTGAGACTGACGACGGCTTTTCCGGGCATGAGCTGTTCCCCCTCGGGTATGGATCCTGGGGAACACGCTAGGTAGCCGAACCGCCCGGGGAATGGGGAGAAGTCCCTAACTTGCGGGCCCGCGCCGCCGCCTGCCCGCGGCTGGTCACGCCGAGCCGGGCCAGCACCGCGGAGACGTGGTGGTCGACGGTCTTCGGCGCGAGGCGCAGCCGCAGCGCGATGTCGGCGTTGGACAGCCCGTCGGCGAGCAGCACGAGCACCTCGGCCTGCCGCGTGGTCAGCCCGGCCGGGTGGGTGACGGTCGTGCGGCGCGGACCCCGCGGCACACCACGCAGGCCGCGCCGCCGCAGGTCGCCCCGGAGCCAGGTCGCGGCCTGGATGGCGCCGAGCGCGTCCAGCCCGCGGACGGCCTCGGTGACCGCCTCGAGGTCGCCCAGGGCCAGCGCCTCCAAGCGCAGGAAGTGGCCACCGCGCCGGTCCCACTCGACGGCCGCATCGCGCCAGTCGCCGTCGATCATCCAGCGGTAGGGAGCGAGCGCGTCCGCGGGCGCGCGGGTGCGGCCATCGACCTGCCAGAGCCGCAAGGCCAACTCGCCACTGTGTGGGGCGGCGTGTTGGCCGGCCGCGCGGGCCAGCGCCGGGCGCGCTTCGGCCGCTGCCCGCTCCGGCTCGCCGTACCAGCGGAAGTGTTCGGACCGGGCGCTCTTCGCCGGGCCGACCCATTGCATCTCCCGCGCCGGCCCCGCGTGGCGGTCGGCCTCATCCAAATAGGACAGGGCCAGGGCCCGCTCGCCGCGGGCGCCGTGGATCCGGCCGAGCACGACCAGCGCGGGCACCCGACCGATGCCACCCTGCGCCGGAAGCCGCAGCGACTCGTCGGCGTCGGCGAGCGCATCGGCCCAGTCGCCCGCCTGGAGCTTGACCCCGGCCCGGGTGCCGAGCAGGCACTGGAGGTAGCCGTCGAGGTCTTCGTCGCGCGCGTAGGCCACCGCCCGGTCGAGGGCCGGCGCGGCCGTCGTGAACCGGGCCTGCTCGGCCAGGCCGCCCGCGATGTTGAGCAACGCCCGGGTCGCGTGGTCGGCGTACCTGCCGGCGGCCGCGGCCGAGTGCGCCGCCTCCAGCGTCGCCTGGCCGCCGGGGCGGTCGAGCTGCATCTCCGAACTGCCGACGTTGATCGCGGCGTGGATGGCGGTCTCCTCGTCGCCGAACTGCTCGGCGAGCGCCCTGGCCCGCTCGCCCAACCCGATGGCGTCGAGAAAGTCGTAGTCGAGCATCCGCAGCTGGGACAGGTTGCTGTAGGCCATCGCCAGCTCCCGCCCGGCCGGCTGCGCCGCCAGCACCGCGACCGCATGGTCGGCGGCCGTGCGGGCCTGCGCCGAGTCGCCCGCCCACCAGGCGATGCGGGAGAGCCAGCGCCAGCCGGCGCCGATCGGTTCCGGATCACCCAGCTCCCGCCGGATCGCGATCGCGGCGCGCCGCGGCGCCAGCCCGTCGGCAGCGGTCCCGGCAAGGTAGGCCGCCACCGAGTAGCGCTCCAGCAGCGCGGCCCGCTCTTCCGGTGGCAGCCGGTCGGCGTGTGCCGCGGCGGCGCGGTAGTGGTCGGCGGCCTCCCGCCGGGCACCCTGCCGGTCGGCCGCCGCCGCGGCGACCTGACCCCAGTGCAGCACCGCTTCCGCGTCGCCGGCTCCCCGCGCGTGGTGCACCAGCCGGCCCGGGTCGGCGCCGTCGACCGCCGCCAGCGTTCGCAGCAGCCGCGCGTGCAGCGCCACCCGTTGCCGCGGCGCGAGGGCGTCTTCGACCGCGGTGCGCAGCAGTTCGTGCCGGAAGGCGACGCCGTCACCCGCCGGCACCAGCACGCCGCCCGCCACGCAGCGGTCGACCAGGTCGTCCTGCCCGGCAAGCAGCGCCTTGTCGGCCCGGCCGGGTATGACGGCGACGAGCCGGGCGAGCTCGCGGGCCTCGGCCGGCAGCGCCCGGATCCGGTCCAGGATCAGGCCGCGTACGCCGGCCGCCGCCCCGTCGCCGGCCGCGTCCAGCAGTTCGGTGAGCAGCAGCGGGTTTCCGCCGGTCAACGCGAGCACGGTGGCCGCGTCGCGGCCGGCCCGCGCGGCCTCGGCGGCGACCCGCTCGGCCGAGAGCGGCGCGAGCGGGATGCGGGTGCCCCGCAGCGCGGCGAGCACCCGGTGCAGCGGGTGCCCGGCGCCCACCTCGTCGTCGCGGTAGGTGACCACCAGCAGCGCCCGGTGCTGCCCGATCCGGCGGCCGAGCAGCACCAGCAGGTCGAGCGTGCCCTCGTCGGCCCAGTGGGCGTCTTCGACCACCAGCACCGCGCGGCTCGCGGGCCGGGGCGGGTCGAGTCGGTCGAGGAGCGCCGCGAGGATCGCCTCCGGTGCCGCTGCGGCGGCCAGCCGCGCGGCGAGCGGGCCGCCGCTCTGCCGGGCGATGTCGTGCACGGGACCGAGCGCGCGCGGCGTGACCAGCGGGTCGCACCATCCCCAGTGGAACCGCGCACGCCGGTCGGCGCGCCGGGCGAACTCGGTCACCAGCGCGGACTTGCCGACGCCGGCCTCGCCCGCGACGAGTGCGACCCGGCCGCCGGTCGCGCAGGCCCGCAGGAGCTCGTCGAGCACCCCCAGCGGCGCCGCCCGCTCCCACAGCTCCACCAGCAGATGATCTCACCGCGTGACCGGGTGGACACACCGCCGAACGGTTGTCACCGCGCGGTGTTCTCGTCCAGGTGGGCGAGCCGGGAGGTGCCGGGAATCGGCAGGATCACCGGCGAGCGGGCGAACAACCACTCTGGCGGTCGAGCACCGCGGCGCGGCCGTCAGTCGCCGCGTTCGTCGACCAGCTGGAGCAGGCCGTGGGTGAACCAGAGGCGGTGCATGCCGGTCTCGACCAGCCAGCGGCTGGGCACCTCCGGGTTGACCTGGCGGGCGTCGGGCCAGCGGTCGAGGGTGTCGGCGACCACGCATGACCACGGTGCGAGGTCCGGCGGCTCGGGCAGCACCGGCGCGGGGGTGTCCGGCGCCCGAACCAACGTGCCATCGATCACCACGTTGGCCGCGCCGACGATCGCCTGCCAGCGCAGCGCCGGCCAGAGCGGCAGCCGCCAGTGGCAGACGGTCGCCGTGACGTCGCCGGTGCGCACCAGGTGCCGGTCGTCCTCCGGGCCGAGCACGGCGGTCAGCAGGTCGAGCCCGCGCGGGGCGCGCCGCGAGTGGAGCATGGTCTGCCAGCGGTTGAACGCGGTCAGGTAGTCGGCCTTGCGGGCGCCGAGCCGCGTGTAGGCCTCGACGACCAGATCCGGCTGGTAGTCGGCCATCCGGCGGAGCAGCATCAGGGTGAACTCCCGGCGCGCGAACCCGTGCACCCGTCGACGTTACCGCCGCAGCGCGGCCGGGTCGGGCGGCGCGGCCAACCGGCGGACGACCGCGTGCAGGGCATAGAGCGCGTAGCCGACCAGGCAGGCGGCCAGGATCGGGTGGACCAGCACCGCCAGCAGCGCGGCCAGAGCGACCACGCCGGCTGCCGCCGCGACGGTCGCCGGGCGGGCCGCTACCGCCGCCCGCACTGCCGACCGCCACCCCCCGTCGGGCCGGCTGCCGAGCGCGACCACGGTCAGCGCGGCGTAGCCCGCCGCCGCCGTCGCGATCAGGACGGTCGCCGCGAGGAGCAGGCCGCCGCCCGGCACCCGGCCGCCGGAGACGCCGGCCACGTCGACCACGACCAGCGCCACCGCCGCCGCGACCGCGGCGGTCGCCAGCACACCGGGCAGCAGCGTGCGCCGGAAGACCAGAGCGGTGGTGCGCCACGGCGGCCAGCGGTCGTGGGTCAGGAAATGGTGCACCGCGGCGCTGGCGGTGGCGAACGCCGCGCCGGCCGTGACGACCGGCAGCGACGCCACCACCATCAGCAGGCCGAGCACCGCGACGTCGCTCGCGACGCGTAGGGTGTCCCGCCAGTCGGTTTTCATCCCTTGATCCCGCTGGTGTTGATGCCCTCGACGAGCAGCCGCTGGAAGGCGACGAAGAACAGGAACACCGGCACCAGTGACAGCAGCGACATCGCGAACATCGGGCCGACCGCGCTCTCGCTGGTCGAGTCGATGAACAGGGTCAGCGCCACCGGGACCGTGTAGTCCTGCAGGTCGGACAGGAACACGAGCTGTCGGAAGAAGTCGTTCCAGGCCCAGATGAACGAGAAGATCGCGGTGGTCACCAGCGCCGGCCGGCTCAGCGGCACGATCACGTGCCGGAACACCGTGTAGGGCGAAGCGCCGTCGATCTTCGCGGCCTCGTCGAGCTCGTAGGGGATGCCGCGCATGAACTGCACCATCAGGAAGACGAAGAACGCTTCCGTCGCCAGGAACTGCGGCACCAGCAGCGGCAGGTAGGGCCACGGTTCGCCGACCCAACCGAGCTGCTTGAACAGCACGTACTGCGGGATGATCAACACGTGGCCGGGCAGCAGCAGCGTGCCGATCATGATGGCGAACCAGATCTTGCGCATCCGGAACCGCAGGCGGGCGAACGCGTACGCGGCCAGTAGGCAGGAGACCGCGTTGCCGACCACAGTCAACACCGCCACCATCGCGCTGTTGGCGAAGAACCGGCCGAAGCTGACGTCGAAGTTCTGCCAGCCGTCGCGGAAGTTGCCCGGCGTGAACACGTCCGGCCAGAGGCCGATGTTGGTGGCGATCTCCTCGCGCGACTTGACCGAGGTGCCCAGCATCCACAGCAGCGGATAGAGCACGACGGCCAGGATCACGATCAGGATCAGCAGCCGCACCACGGTGCGGCCGCGAGGTGGAAGGGAGAGCCGCCCGCGCATCAGCGGTCCTCCCCGTCGGAGTAGTGGACCCAGAACCGGCCGGTGCTGAACAGCACGACGGTGATCAGCGCGATCGCCACCAGGAACACCCATGCCATCGCGGACGCGTACCCCATCTGCAGCTCGGTGAAGCCCTTGATGTAGAGGTTGAGCGAGTACATGAGGGTCGAGTCGACCGGGCCGCCGGTGCCGTTGCTGAGCACGAACGCCGACGTGAAGCCCTGGAAGCCGTTGATCGTCTCCAGCACCAGGTTGAAGAAGATGACCGGCGAGAGCATCGGCAGGGTTACCGCCCGGAACTGGCGCCACGGGTTGGCGCCGTCGACGGACGCGGCCTCGTAGAGTTCCGTCGGGATCTGCTTGAGCCCGGCCAGGAAGATCACCATCGGCGCGCCGAACTGCCAGATCGCCAGCACCATCAGGGTTTCCAGCGCCCAGTCGGGATCGTTGACCCAGGGCGCACCTTCGATGCCGAAGACGCTGAGCAGCGAGTTGAACGCGCCCTCGCGGTTGAACATGTTGACCCAGACGATGGCCAGCGCGACGCTGCCGCCGAGCAGCGAGGGCAGGTAGAACAGTCCCCGGAACAGCCCGACGCCGCGGAACGCCCGGTTGAGCAGCAACGCGACGCCGAGCGCGGTGGCCAGCTTGAGCGGCACGGCGATCAGCGCGAACATCACCGTCACCCGGACCGCGTGCCAGTAGGACGGGTCGGCGGTGAACATCGTGCGGTAGTTGTCGAACCCGACCCACTTGACGGCGGAGAAGTCGGTGAGCGCGTCGTAGTTGGTGAAGCTCAGATAGAGCGAGAGGAGCATCGGGATGGCCGTGATGCCCATCAGCCCGAGCAGCCACGGTGACAGGAAGACGTAGCCGGCGATGTTCTCGCGGCGGCGCGGGCCACCCCGGCCCCGCCGACTGGCGGGACCGGGGGAGGCGGGGCCGGCGGGGACGGCCGCCGGCGGCGCGGTGCTCACGGCCAACGTCAGGCCTGACCGATCGCGGCCTTGCAGGCGGCGTAGAACGCCGTAGCGGCCTCAGCCGGCGTCTTGCGGCTGTACTGCACCTCTTCGGCGGCCTTGATCAGCTCGGACCGCACCTTGCTGTGCCCCTTGAGCGGAACCTGCGGCGACGGGCCGAACTTGGCACCCAGCTCGTTCTCGACCGCGATGGACTGCTTCATGTTGGGGTCGGTCACGCTTTCCGACACGGCCTTGCGGATGTCCATGTTGGACGGAAGGCCGCGATCGGTGCCGAGGACCGTCCCGGCCTCGGGGTCGTTGGAGAGGAAGTTGATGACGTCGACGGCCACGTCTTTCTTGTCGCTCCCGCGGAAAACCGAGAAATACATGGACGCGCGGGCCCACTGCGCGCTCGGGTCACCCGGGTAGGCGATGACGCCGAGCTCGTCCTTGGTGTTCTTCTTCAGCTCGGGCATCTGGTTGGCCCACACCCACGAGGTGCCGGCCTTGCCCGTCACCACGAGCTGCTTGCTGATGTCGGTGACGTTGCCCTCGTGGATGACGTCGGCGGTCGGGGTGGCACCGCGGTCGCGGGCGCCCTTCCACAGCTCGAACCAGCCGGTGACGTCCTGCTCGGTGAACCCGAGCTGCTTGTCCTTGTAGAGGTCTTTGCCCTGCTGGCGCAGCCAGACCCAGAAGGCCTTGTAGTCGGCGCTCGGGTCCTGCGTGCCGGGGACCTTGGCGGTCTTCGACACGTTCTCCGCCCAGGTGATGAAGTCGGCCCAGCTCATGCCGGTGGTCGGCGCGGGCAGGTTGTTCTTGTCGAGCAGCGTCTTGTTGTAGACCAGGCCCTGGGTGTTCTCACCGAACGCGACGCCGGCCAGCTTGCCGTCGACCACGCCGTATTTCCAGAGGCTTTCCGGGAACTTCGTCAGGTCGAGCTTGCCACCGTCCTTGTAGGACGTGAGGTCGAGGGTGACGTTGCGGGACGCGTACTCGGTCAGGTAGTTGTCGTCGATCTGGAAGATGTCCGGCGCGTCGCCGCCCGCGGTCAGCGTGGCCAGCTTGTCGAAGTAACCCTGGTTGGCCTGCCACGTCTTCTTGAAGGTGACGTTGGGGTGCTTCTTGGTGTAGAGCGCGAGCGCGTCTTCGGTCAGCTTCGCGCGACCTTCCGCGCCCCACCAGAAGATGGACAGTTCGACCGGCTTGTTGGGGTCGGCGGCGGCGCTGCCGCCGTCGTCGTCACCGCAGGCCGCGGCGGCCAGCGCGAGCGGGATGACGACCAGGGCGGCGAGCAGTCGTCGCCGCAGGCCAGACCCCGGAGAGGCGGTACGGTGGTGGCGCGTGGTCGGCTCGACCGCACGCGGGGATGGTGCGCGGTGCATGTGCGCTCACTCCTTGGCGTAGGAGGCGACATCTCCGAGGGCGGCGGCAACCACGCCGCCCGGGTCCGCATGGCTGTGCGGACCCGGGCCCGGCCCCGTCGAGTCGCGGATGACCAGTTCGGTCTGAAGGATTACCTGTGCGGTGGTGCGGCGGTCGTCGCCGTGCGCGAGGAGCATGTCGACGGCCGCCCGTCCGGCGGCGGCGGTTGGGGTCGCCACCGTCGTCAGCTTGGGGCGGGTGAGGCGGCTCAGCGCGATGTCGTCGATGCCGACGACGCTGATGTCTTCCGGGACCCGTTGGCCCTGTTCGCGCAGGCCTTCGATCAGGCCGATGGCCATGAGGTCGTTGTAGGCGAGGACGGCGGTGACGCCGGATCGCACGATCTGCTCGGCGACGGCCATGCCGCCGGTTTCGGTGGGCTGGTTGGGCCCGATGACGGTGAGGTCGGCCGCGCTGGCGCGCGCCGCCGACATCGCCGAGCGGCGGATCTCCCGGCTGGTCCACGACCCGCGCGGGCCGGCGACCAGCGCGATCTGGGTGTGGCCCAGCCCGCGCAGGTGTTCGATGGCGAGCCGGGCGCCCTGCGCCACGTCCATCACCACGGTCGGCAGGCCGGTCAGCTGGCGGTTGATCACCACCAGCGGCACCTCGCGGCTGAGCTGCTCGATCAGGCTGTTGCTCATCCGCGGGCTGCAGAGCAGGACCCCGTCGACCTGTTTCGCCAGGGCGCGGACCAGGTCCTCCTCGACGTTGGCGTCTTCGTTGGTGTCGGTCACGAAGATGTGGTAGTCGCGCTGCCGGGCCTGGCTCTCGGCGGCCTTGATCAGCGGTGGGAAGAACGGGTTGGCGATGTCGGCCACGATCAGGCCGATGTTGTGCGTGCGCCCGGTGATCAGCGCCCGGGCGGCGCGGTTGGGGCGATAGCCGAGGTGCTCGGCACAGGCCAGCACCCGGCTGCGGGTCTCCGGATTGACCAGGTGCGGCGCCGAGAACGTGCGCGAGACCGTGGAGATGTGCACTCCGGACTCACGCGCGACGTCGCGGATCGTGGCTGGCACGCGGGACCCCTTCGGCTGTGGTGGCCGTCACTCAAGTGCGCCAATTAATGCAAACGGTTGTGTGACTGTCAACGGTCTGTTGTTTCGAATCCGTTGCGGACGGCCCACTATGTTTGGTGATAACGGGAATAACGGGCAAGACATTGACGCACTCAGCGACGTCATGGTTAGTTTCCTGCAAACGTTTGCAGCTCGCGAAGGGGTGGATCGATGCGTCGCTACGCCTTGGTCGGCGCTGGGGCGCGGGCCGGCATGTTCCTGCGCGCACTCGCCGTGGACCACGCCGACCGGGCGGTCGTGGTCGCGCTCGCCGACACCAACCAGACCCGGATGGCCGCGCACAACGGCTGGCTCGCCGAACTCGGCGCCGGCCCGGTGCCGACCTACGCTGCCGGCGACTTCACCGCCATGCTCGCCGCCGAGCGGGTCGACGAGGTGCTGGTCACCAGCGTCGACCGGACCCACGCCGACTACATCGTCGCCGCGCTGCACGCCGGCTGCGACGTGGTGACGGAGAAGCCGATGACCGTCGACGTCGAGGGCTGCCGGCGGATCCTCGACGCCGTCTCCGCCACCGGCCGCCAGGTCAAGGTGGCTTTCAACTACCGTTACAACCCGCTGCACGAGGCGTTCCGGTCACTGCTGGCCAGTGGCGAGATCGGCGAGATCGGCTCGGTCCACTTCGAGTGGTTGCTCGACGTGCGGCACGGCGCCGACTACTTCCGCCGCTGGCACCGCGACGCGGCCAACTCCGGCGGCCTGCTCGTGCACAAGTCCGGCCACCACTTCGACCTAGTCAACTGGTGGCTGGACGCGACGCCGGTGACCGTGTTCGCGCAGGGCCGGCGGTTCTTCTACGGCCCGGACGGGCGCCGGCACGGCTACGCCCGTTCCTATGACCGTGGCCACGGCGCCCCCGAGGCCAAAGGTGACCCGTTCGCGCTGCAACTCGCCGACAACTTGCAACTGCGGGCGCTCTACCTCGACGCCGAAGGCGAAGACGGCTACCTGCGCGACCAGAACGTGTTCGCGCCCGGGGTGACCATCGACGACGACATGGCCGTGTTGGTGCGCTATTCGACCGGCGCCACGATGACCTACCACCTCACCGCGTACGCACCCTGGGAGGGCTACCGCGTGATGGTGAACGGCAGCCGGGGTCGGCTGGAACTCGAGGTGGTCGAGAGCGACCACGTCAGCCCGGCCGGCGCGAGCGAGGTCAAGGGCGCCGCCGTGCACGGCGAGGTCGCCGCGGCCGAGCGCGGGAACGCGCGGTTGACCGTCCATCCCTACTGGGCGCCGCCCCGCGAGGTGCCGGTGCCGGGCTATTCGCGCGGCGGCCACGGCGGTGCCGACCGGCGGATGACCGACGTGCTGTTCGGCGGCACGACCGACCCGATGGAGCGCTCCGCCACCGCGCGCGACGGCGCCCTCGCCCTGCTGACCGGCCTGGCCGCCAACCGCTCGATGGCGACCGGCGCCCAGGTGACCGCCACCGACCTGCTCGATCCGATCTGACCGCGAGGAAGTGCATGTCCGACCTGCTGTTTCCGGCCGAGCCGGGTCAACGGTCGATCGCCCGCGAGCTCTACGGGCTCGCGCGCGACCAGCCGCTGATCTCGCCACACGGCCATGTCGACCCGGCCCTGCTGGCCGACGACGAGCCGTTCCCCGACCCGGCCCGGCTGATCATCGTGCCGGACCACTACCTGACCCGGATGCTGCTCAGCCAGGGGATCCCGCCGGCCCGGCTCGGTGTGCCCAGCCGCAACGGCGAGCCGAGCGAGACCGACGGCCGGGCGATCTGGCGGCTGTTCGCCGACAACTGGCACCTGTTCCGCGGCACGCCGTCGCGGCTGTGGCTGGAGCGGACGTTCGAGACGGTTTTCGGCGTCTCCACCCGGCTGTCGCCGGAGACCGCCGACGAGGTCTACGACGCGCTCGCCGCCCGCCTCGCCGAGCCCGCCTTCCGGCCGCGCGCCCTGTTCGAGCGGTTCAACATCGAGGTGCTCGCGACCACCGAGTCACCGCTCGACGATCTGGCCGCGCACGCCAAGCTGGCGGCCGACGGCTGGGGCGGCCGGGGTGGTCGCGTTGTCACCACTTTCCGCCCCGACGACGTCGTCGACATGGAGTTCGAGGGGTGGGCCGCGCGGGTGGGCCGGCTCGGCGAGATGACCGGTGAGGACACCGGCACCTACCGCGGCTACCTGGCCGCGCTGCGCTCCCGCCGAGAGGCGTTCATCACCGCCGGCGCGACCTCCAGCGACCACGGCCACCCGACCGCCCGCACGCTGTGCCTGAGCCCGGCCGAGGCGGCGTCGCTGTTCGCCCGCGGGCTGCGCGGCGAGGCCGACGCGGCCGACGCCGAGACGTTCCGCGCGCACATGCTGGTCGAGTTCGCCCGGATGTCCATCGAGGACGGTCTGGTGATGCAGCTGCACCCGGGCGCGGTGCGCAACCACAACCGGTGGCTGCACTCGACGCACGGCCGCGACGTGGGCGGCGACCTCCCGCAGGCGACCGAATACCTGCACGCGCTCACCCCGCTGCTCGACGCCTACGGCAACGACCCGCGGCTGCGGGTGGTCGTCTACACGCTCGACGAATACACCTTCAGTCGGGAGCTGGCCCCGATCGCCGGCGGCTACGCCGCGATCTACCTGGGCGCGCCATGGTGGTTCCTGGACTCGCCGGAGGTGCTGCGCCGGTTCCGCGAGGCGGTCACCGAGAGCGCCGGCTTCTACAACACGGCCGGCTTCGTCGACGACACCCGGGCGTTCTGCTCGATCCCGGTGCGGCACGACGTCGCCCGTCGGGTCGACGCCGGCTTCCTCGCCCGGCTGGTCGCCGAGCACCGCCTGCCTTTCGACGAGGCCGCCGAGACCATCGTCGACCTCGCCTACCGCCTGCCGAAACGAGTCTTCCGCCTAGGGGATGCCGCATGACCACGATCCTCTCGGTCGACGTGCACGACGTGCGCTTTCCGACCGCCGCCTCCGGTGACGGCTCCGACGCGATCAACCGGGGCGACTACTCGGCGACCTATGTGGAGCTGCGCACCGACGGGCCGCACGTGGGCGCCGGCTTCACGTTCACCAACGGCCGGGGCAACGAGATCACCTGCGCGGCGGTACGCGCGCTGGCTTTGAGTGTCACCGGCCGTTCGCTGGACGAGATCGCGGCCGAGCCGGTGGTGTTCTGGCGGTCGCTCACCGCCGACCCGCAACTGCGCTGGCTGGGCCCGGAGAAGGGCGTCATCCACATGGCGACCGGGGCGATCGTCAACGCGGTCTGGGACCTGCGGGCCAAGGTCGCCGGGGTGCCGCTCTGGCGACTGCTGGCCGAGATGCCGACCGACGAGCTTGTCGCCAACGTCGACTTCCACCACATCACCGACGCGCTCACCCCGGACGAGGCGGCGACCATCCTGGAGAAGGGCCGCCACGGGTACGCCGAGCGGCTGGTCCGGATGGAACGCGACGGCTTTCCCTCGTACACCACCTCGGTTGGTTGGTTGGGTTATCCGGACGAGAAGGTCCGGGCGCTGACCCGTGCCGCCTACGCCGACGGCTGGCGGGCGATGAAGATGAAGGTCGGCGGCGACCTCGACGACGACGTGCGGCGGGCCCGGATCATCCGCGCCGAGATCGGCCCCGACGCGCTGCTGATGATGGACGCCAACCAGGTGTGGGACGTCGACGAGGCGATCGCGGCGATGGCCCGGCTGGCCGAGGTCGACCCCTACTGGATCGAGGAGCCGACGCACGCCGACGACGTGCTCGGGCACGCCCGCATCCAGCGCGCGGTAGCGCCGATCCGGGTGGCCACCGGCGAGGTCGCGGCCAACCGGGTGATCTTCAAGCAGCTTCTCCAGGCCGAGGCGATCGGCGTTATGCAGATCGACGCCTGCCGGGTCGGCGGGGTCAACGAGGTGCTCGCCGAGCTGTTGCTGGCGGCCAAGTTCGGCGTGCCGGTCTGCCCGCACGCCGGCGGTGTCGGCCTGTGCGAGCTGGTGCAGCATCTGGCGTTCCTGGACTACCTGCGGATCGGCACGTCGCTCGACGGCCGGATGGTCGAATACGTCGACCACCTGCACGAGCACTTCGTCGACCCGGTGCGGACCCGGGACGGGCGCTACCTGCTGCCCACCGCGCCCGGCTACAGCGCGGCGATGAAGCCCGCGTCGGTGGCTTCGTTCGGCTTCCCGGACGGGCCGGTGTGGCGATGACTCCCCTTCTCGGTCTCGGCGCGTTGCGCCGGCTGCCCACCGAGAGCCGGCCGCTGGTGCGGCCCGGCACGGTGCCCGCCGGCATCGTCCATCTCGGACTCGGTGCGTTCCACCGGGCGCACCAGGCGGTCTACACCGAGGACGCGCTCGCCGCGGCCGGTGGTGACTGGGGGATCGTGGGGGTGGCGCCGCGTTCTGCTGACGTGGTGGCCGCGCTGGCGGCGCAGGATCACCTCTACAGCGTCACGTCGTTGTCGGCCGGCGACACGCAGACCCGGGTGGTGGGCTCGCTCGCGGCGGCGCACGTTGCCGCTGCTGACCCGGCGCGGGTCGTCGCTCTGCTCGCCGACCCGGCGATCCGGGTGGTGACGCTGACCATCACGGAGAAGGGCTACCGGCTCGACCCGGCCACCGGGCGGCTGCTCGAGGATCCAGCGCTGGCTGCCGACCTTCTCGGGGACCGGCCGCCGACCACCGTGCCCGGCCTGCTGGTCCAGGGCCTGCTCGCCCGGGCCCGCGCCGACGCCGGCCCGATCGCGATCGTGAGCTGCGACAACCTGCCCGCCAACGGTCGCCGGGTGCGCGGGATGCTCGACGCCGCGTTCGCCCGGGCCGGTCACGACGACGCCTGGGTACGTGCCAACGTGCGCTGCCCCGGAACGATGGTCGACCGGATCGTGCCGGCGGCCACCGAAGCCACTCGGTCTTTGGCGGCGGCGGCGCTGGGCGTCCTGGATCAGGTGGCCGTCAGCGGCGAGCCCTACCGGCAGTGGGTCATCGAAGACGATTTCCCGGGCGGCCGACCCGCCTGGGAGGCGGCCGGCGCGGTGCTCACCGACGACGCCGGCCCATGGGAGCGGCTCAAGCTGCGCACCCTCAACGGCGTCCACTCGGCGATGGCCTACCTCGGCGCGCTCGCCGGCCGCTCGACGATCGCGGAGGCCTATGAGATGCCCGGCCTGGCCGACGCGATGCGGCGTTTTGTCGCCGAGGACGTGGCGCCGAGCTTCACGCCGCCGGCCGGGGTCTCGGTCGTCGACTACGGCTCGTCAGTCCTCGAACGGTTTGCCAATCCGGCCATCGCGCACCGCACCACCCAGGTGGCGATGGACGGCACGCAGAAGCTGCCGCAGCGGGTGCTGGAGACGATCCGTGACCGGCGGGCCGCCGGGGCGACCCCGCGCTGGGGTGCGCTGGTCGTGGCGGCCTGGATGCGCTATGCCCGGGGGGTCGCCGACGACGGCAGCGCGCTGGGGCTCGAGGACCCACTGGCCACTTCCATCCGGGCGGCGATCGCGGCCGCGCCTGCCACGCCGGACGGGCTCGCCGGTGCGCTGTTCGGCCTGACCGCCGTCTTCCCGGCCGCGCTGGCCGAGGACGAGGTCGTCCGGGCGTTGGTGGTCGAGTGGCTGACCGAGTTCGAGAAGCACGGCGTCGAGTCGACCCTGGCTGGTGTGTGATGACCCCGCGGGTGGCGCTGATCGGTGCCAACGGGCACGGGCGCTGGCACCGGCGGCGGCTCGCGGCCGGTGCGTTCTCCTTCGTCGGCATCGCCGAGCCCAACCCGGTCGACGCCGACCCGCCGGTGCCGGCTTCCACGCCGGTGTTCCGCGACCACCGTTCGCTGTTGGCCGCCACCCGACCCGACGTCGTGATCATCTGTACCCCGCCCGGCACCCACCTCCCGATCGCCCTCGACGCCTTGGCGGCAGGCTGCGACCTGCTCCTGGAGAAGCCGCCGGTTTTGTCGTTGGCCGACCACGACCGGCTGGCGGTCGCGTTGGCCTCGACCGGCCGGGTATGCCAGGTCGGCTTCCAGGCGCTCGGCGCGGCGGCGTTCGACGAGCTGAGCGCGGCGATCGCCGGCGGCGTGCTCGGCACGGTGACCGGCGTGGCCGCGGTGGCGTCCTGGCAGCGGGATGACGCCTACTACGCCCGGTCGCCCTGGGCCGGGCGCCGGGCCGTCGACGGTGCGCTGACCAATCCGCTCGGCCACGCAGTGATGGAGGGGCTGGCTCTTACCACCGCCGCGACCGGTGGTGTCTACAGGAGTGCAGAGCAAAGCCTCGAGAAAGACCTGCCCGGGCGGCTCGAGGTCGAGCGTTACCGGACCCGGCCGATCGAGAGTGACGACACCGCCGTGCTGCGGTTGACCCTCCGGGGTGGACTGCCGGTGGTCGTCGCGGTCACGTTGGCCGGCGAGGAGTTCATCCCCGGTGAAGTCACCGTCACCGGGACGCGGGGGAGTGCGACGCTGGAATACCCGACCGACCGCCTCCGGCTGCCGGGCGAACCCGGGCTGCGCGAGGTGCCCGGCCGGGTCGACCTGCTCGACAACCTGATCGCACACCGCGCCGACCCGGGCGGCGTGCCGCTGCGGGCACCACTGGCGGCCACCGCCGGCTTCACCGCGGTGGTGGACGCGCTCGGCGCGGCACCGGCTCCGGTGTTGCTCGACGACGACCTCGTCGACGACCTCGGCACCGGGCCGCAGCGGATCCGCTCCATCCGCGGTATCAACGCCGTGCTCCGCCGGGCCGCCGACGAGCTCGCGCTGCCGTCGGAGATCGGCGTGCCGTGGGCCCAACCGCCCTACACGGAAAACAGCTTGCAAACAACGGGGTCAGTCGCCCGGAATAAATAGGGCTAATAGGAACCTCCCGACCGGATCCGCGGTCGGGCCATTTGCCGCTGCCGCAATTGTCTGCAACTTATCTGCACATCGACAGCATTGACACTCATAATGACTGATACCTATGTTTCAGAATAGGTATCCAGGTTGCGAACGGAGTGTCTCAATGCGATTTCGAAGTCTCGCCGCCGTCGTTGCCGGCGCGATGCTTGTCGCCCTGGCGGCACCCGCCGCCGCGGCATCCGCGCCGTTCGGCGCCGCGGTCCCGGCGTCGGTATCAGAGCGGGTGGCCCGCCAGGTTTTGGCCGCCGGCGACGGCTGGGCCGCTGCGGGCGCCGGCACCACCGGCGGTGCCGCGGCCACACCGGAAAACGTGTTCTACGTCGACGACCGCGACGAACTCGCGGCCGCCGTGGCCGGCACGACACCGGCGATCGTATTCGTCCGCGGCACGATCCGCGGGAACGCCGACGCGAGCGGTGCGCCCATTTCCTGCGCGCAGTTCGCCGACCCGGCGTACACGGTGGACGCTTTTCTCGCGGCCTATGACCCGGCGGTCTGGGGCCGGGTGGCGCCCAGCGGCCCGCTCGAGGAGGCCCGGGTGCGCTCGGCCGCCAACCAGAGCGCGCGCGTGCGGGTCAACGTCGGCTCCAACAAGACCATCATCGGCGTGCACGGTGCCCGCCTCAACGGCGTCTTCCTGCGGCTCGACGGCAGCGCCAACGTGATCATTCGCAATCTCACCCACGAGGACTCCCGCGACTGCTTCCCGGTCTGGTCACCGACCGACGGCGAGACGGGCAACTGGAACGCGGCGTACGACAACATCTGGGTGCGCAACTCGCAGCACGTCTGGGTCGACCACAACACGTTCACCGACGCCGACAACCCGGACTCAGCGCAGCCGCTCTACTTCGGCCGGCCCTACCAGGTGCACGACGGGCAGACCGACATCACCAACGGCAGCAACTTCGTGACGGTGTCCTATAACCGGTTCACCAACCACGACAAGACGATGCTGATCGGCTCGACGAACACCCCGGGCGTCGACGTCGGCGCGCTCAAGGTGACCGTCCACCACAACGAGTTCGACGGCAGCGTGCAGCGCGCGCCGCGGGTGCGGTTCGGCCAAGTCGACGTCTACAACAACCTTTACCGGGTGCCGGTCGCCGATCCCTACGAATACAGCTGGGGTGTCGGCGTGCAGTCGGCCATCTACGCCGAGAACAACTACCTCGCGCTCGGCACCGGGGTTTCGCCGGACGCGATCGTCTTCGACTGGGGTGGCACG
>Ga0193743_1000694_pt1 | contig 26261 bp, 29 predicted proteins | sample L2c2metaG_FD_143038 | JGI IMG/M metagenome (GOLD analysis project Ga0193743, IMG submission 143038) | Soil microbial communities from a riparian zone of the East river system, Colorado, United States - L2c2 | ecosystem: Environmental > Terrestrial > Soil > Riparian zone | place: USA: East River...
AACGAAATAATGATCTAGATAACGACGATGACGGTGAATCCGCAGCTGGAGGTCGTTTGGCGCACCTTTTACAAATATTGGTCTGCATCTATCGCTGTTATTACTCCCAAGCCGGTATTCATATTCAATCAACATTCTCAGGAGGTCAACAATGTGCTAGTCATCGTGACGCGCTACTTTGGCGGGATCCATTTAGGACCGGATAGATTCAAGCACATCAATCAGGCTGCTCGTACTGCTCTAGATCTAGGAGGGTTCCTGGAGACTTCAGAAACAAGGAAAAGCGGCGGAAGAGGAAAAAAACATTAGTACAATGCAATGGATCATAAGCTATGGAATTTATACATTCATTTTGGTTCTTCCGTTTCAATATGCTCCCAGGTACTTTTGGGGGTATATTAGGTAGTTTCATTTACTTCACTTTGGCAGGGCGTGCCGCTAGAAAGATTGCACGGCACTTTGTGCCCTTCAATTTCATCACCCGGGCCACTACTCTCTTTGCTGAAATGCTACTTTCTGGCAAGGCTTTGTGTTTCTTCACCGCGACTGTTGGGAATAAGTACCAGGTGGTTATGTAACTCTTCCCTCCTGTATTTGCAGTAAATGAGCATTCTGGTTGAGTCAGGACAGATTTGTCCAGTACCCCTGCAGCTGCTGTTCTCAACGAGTAGTAGAATTGAGTTTCAGCGGGATAGGCGGACCGTCACATTGCATCCGAATCTATGTTCAGCTTTCTGATAAAATCGACTTTATCCGAGTCTTTGAGCCGGATGCATTTGCCGGTTTCCTTGCGAGTCTCTGCATCTCATTCTCTGAAAAATAATCCGTTTGTTTCTCCTTTCCGTTTTCTAAGAGCATCTCGACCATTTCAACGCAGAATGACAAGCTCTCAGGGAGCCGTGGTTCGTCAGAAGGCATCCTCGCCGAATTAATCCTTTCATTAACTTTGCCTTGTTAGTTTGGTTTGAAAGATTCCACCTTGATCAAGTGCCAAGCCTTCATCGATGGTGCCTGGCTTGAAGCAAAGAGCGGCGAAACATTCGTTGTTACCAGTCCGTATCCCTCATCACTTCAGATCGGTGGTGTGCTGCTGATGGACTGCTCTTCTTTACTTCCAGACCCCGCTACCAATGAGGTGCTTGGAAATATACCGGAAATGGGGCTTACCGAAACGACTGCTGCTATTCAAGCTGCAGCCAAGGCTTTCGTGGGATGGAGCAAGACCACAGCCAAGGTTTGGCCCCAGAATTTGAACTAATGAGTTTATTCAACCAATGTCTTCTAGGGACGCCACGATATCCTTCTCAAATTTTATGCTCTCTTGCAGGAGCACCATGAAGACCTTGCACGCATTATAGTATGTTGCTACACTTCTGACGTCATAAAATCTAAAGTCTCCTGTAGACCCTTGAAAATGGTAAACCACTTGCAGACGGAAAGGTGAGGCTACAAATAGTGCCAATTGAACTGCTTTTAACATGAAGCAGGGTGAAAATGCCTACAGTGCTTCATTCTTCGAGGTATGCTGTATGCCGTGCTATCCTTTTCTTTCCCTCTTGACGATCCTTGTAGTGGTTCGGTGAGTAATAAAGTGGCTTTAAGTCACACCCTGAAACCCACTAGGTGCTTAGCGGAGGAGGCAGTCAGAACCTATGGAGGTTTGTGTTCCCTATCTCACAATTAGCCCCTGGGACTGACGTATTTGGTGACCTCTAGAGCAGATACCCTCCCCTCTTCCAAATACTCGTAATGTTGTCATCAAACAGCCCATTGGTAGGCTCTGTTCCATATTTAAAGGAGTTTAATTGATGATATTTTAGGCGTCGTGTGAGTTTATCCTATTGGAACAGTCATCGTTGGTATTCAACGGTTCTCCTACAGCTCTATCCTGACGCCATGGAATTTCCCTTCTGCTATGATTACACGAAAACTTGGCGCAGCTCTCGCTGCGGGGTGTACTGCAGTCATCAAGCCACCACCTGAGACTCCATTCTCTTCCCTTGCTCTCGCTGAGGTGTGAATTGTTTCTCCTTATCGCTAAGTTGGTGCTCAACATGTGAATAGCTCGGTCGCCGCGCAGGGATACCAGATGGTGTCATCAATATCGTCACAACCCAGAAAAATGTCCTTGAGGTCGGTAAAGAGATGTGCGAGAATAAAATTGTCAAAAAAATCAGCTTCACTGGGTCGACACCTGTCGCGAAGCTGTTGTACAAAATGGCAGCGGGTACCTTGAAGAAGTACGTTGCTAATTTATGCTTGTTCGTTTCTTGTGATTTTCTAATCCTTGTGTAGAGTGTCTCTAGAAGCTGGCGGCAATGCTCCGTTCATCGTTTTTGACGATGCGAATATCGACGAGGCCGTCGACGGTGCGTTGTCCTGTATTTCTTTTTTGTGGGTTACAAAGCTGACTTACTTATCCTATGCAGCTGCTATTATTTGCAAATTCAGAAGCAGCGGGCAAACATGCGTCTGTGCCAACCGTATCTACGTCCACTCTTCCATTTACGCGGAATTCGCTTCTCGACTTGCCGACAAAGTCGCCAAATTCAAAGTCGGCAATGGCCTCGAGGAGGGAATGTGAGTTAAAAATACCAATATCAAATGCCAACGATTCTCATCCAATTTCGTCGTAGAACCCATGGACCTCTTATCCACTCTCGTGCCGTTGAAAAAGTCGCACGTCACATAGAAGACGCAGTTTCCAAGGGTGCTCAAGTACTCATCGGTGGCAAAGCTGTTCCCAATAGCAACTTCTTCATGCCCACTGTCCTCTCCGAAGTACCATCAACTGCAGCCCTGAACACGGAAGAAACATTCGGACCTCTTGCTGCTCTCTGCAAATTCGAAACAGAGGAAGAAGTGATCCGTCTAGCAAACGACGCCGATGTAGGACTTGCTGGATATTTCTTCTCGAGGGATGTGGGTAGGGTTTGGCGTGTGGCGGAGAGATTGGAGGTGGGTATGGTAGGTGCTAATACGGGATTGCTGAGTCAGGTTGTCATTCCCTTTGGAGGTGTCAAGGAGAGTGGATTGGGCCGAGAGGGTGGACATGGGATCGAGGAATATATGAATACAAAGTTGATTGTATTTGGTGGATTGGGTGCTTGATTTATTTTGTTCGTTGAATACATGTATATGAAGGAAAGATTTTTTACAATCATTTGTAGAATTATCTATTTGTCTATTTGCATTTCATCTTGAGTTTTCCAATAAATTCTGTATTTGATGACCTTGAGCGAGTGATACAAAGTAACTTAAGCTTCTTGACAGATCATCTAGAGCTTAACTATCACTTCGTCACTTGACTTCTCCTCCTTGACATCGTTGATGAGGGTGCCAATTCCATGACCGAGCCACACACTCATTTTATCCCCATCTTGGAGGTAAATAGGTGGATTCCTGACAAAGCCGACGCCTTTGGGAGTTCCCGTCAAGATGATGCTGCCAGGTTCGAGAGTGGTGCCTTGGGAGAGGAAAGCGACAGTTTGACGGACGTTGAATATTTGGTCGCTGAGACCGGTTTTGAGATAGTAAACTTTTCAAGTGATTCGAGGATCGAACTTACGCGGTCGTACCGTCTTGAAGAATGTTTCCGTTGAGTGTGCATTTTAAGAGAAGCTTTTGTGGATCGGGGATAGCGTTGTTGGATACGAGGCATGGGCCAAAAGGGTTTGTGTTGTCTAGATGTATAAATGAATTGCGATATACGGATAGCCAAGTAACTCACCAAAACTCTTGGAGAAACTCCATTGCGAGACAGCCATCTGGTGCTTGCGGAATGAGACCTATCCATGATATGAGAAATACCCAATTCTATTTACTTATACCAGAAGATGGACACGTACATCATTTGCACCGGTATATCCAAGGACGTAGTCCAGAGCATCCACCTCCGAGACGTTCTTCGCTGCCTTTCCAATAACAATAACCAGCTCAACTTCGTAGTCCGGGAGGTGATCCTTGGGTGGTTGGGCTACTTTGGGGATGACAACGGTGGCTAGGGGTCCGATGAGGGATGTAACGGGTTTGTAGAATAGGATAGGGAATCTGTATTGTTAATGGGGATTGTGCTGAATAAATAAGAAAGGATGGAACGTGCACATACGCTGGAGCAGCCATTTTGGCTTCAGCCTGAGAGTAATTTAGCCTTACCATTCTATAGATAAAAAATATGAACTCAACCGCATGGTCTGAGTAATTCAACCCCAAGCAACGTACAACCTTTACTTCCTCATTCGCCAGAGGGCTCAAGAGAGTTTTAACAGTCAGGACATTTTTGGAGACCTGTGCAGCAGGGTCTAATGCAGATCCGATTATTTCATGGGCTCTGATAGTCCTCCCATAGAATGCGGCGGTTCCAACTGTCGATACATAGAATTATTTAGGTTCATCTTGTGTGGAAATAAAAATTGACCATCAATGTTGGCGTCTATCGGTTGACCGATGTGGACGCGCGAAGTTTCCGCAGCGACGAAACGGATAAGACGAGTCCATTGCTGTTGAAATTAAACTTGAAAATAAGTACGAAGGAATTATTAGCCATTTACTGTTTTGATAGGCGACATTATCAACGACGGATCCTTCAGGCTGAGAGAACACTTAGCACATTTATCAAAATTAGATTGGCGACAGTGGGCCACGGCCTTAAACGGTCCGCGCACATCTTCATCACGTGATGAATGTTTTCCACGACACCAACACGACATCCTCGTGGTCCGCCCCCCCAAAAGCTATTTTTTTCTTATTATGACATTTGGAGACGCCCTACAACTCACGAAAGAAGGCATACAATGTGCTCTTGATGATGTACATCTATTTTTCTCCATGAAAAGACATGACTAACCAGGCAACAAAATTTAGCTCACTTCACCCCGCACCTCACCACATTATCAATCCAAAGCCTTACAAAAATTGGAATACCTTCTCGCTTTGGCGTGCTGTGTCTCTGGCGTCAATAATAACTCGGAAGACGGTTTCTTTGCATTGCAATACACGTTTGAATGTAATGGTAGGTGGTTTGTGGTTGACTTCGTCGCGCAGCATGTTAACTGTTGTATTTTATTTGCTCATTCAGTGCCTTCGAAATTGTTGTCATGGATTACATTAGCGACGTTGAGATTAGAGAGCATCACTAACAAGGGGTTGATGGAGGGCGAGTGCGGTCACAAGTCATACGCTACCAACGTTTCCTGACATGTATGAACAGATGGACGTGGACCAGAAGCAGAAGAACTCTCTAGTCAACTCGCACTTTCTCTATCACTCATTCAAGGCGTGGCGCTCAAACACGAATCGAGTAAAATATATTTAGGAAGGAAGTGTTCTCTTGAGGTGGGTATCCTATCGTTTTCATGGCGCCCTCGACATAGACTCAGATAAGATCACTATGCTAGATATTACTTGATCTATTACTCGCCTCGCGACATCTTTCACTCCCCACCGAAAACTTTGAATCGTCTTCAAAATCAAAAACTGCCTCACCATCACCACCTCTGACATCTGTTGTCCTTGACACGCTCTTGTGTATCCTGGTTGACTCATGCGCAGCCATTCGGGCATTTGAAGAGGCCAATGGAACTCAAGCAGTCGTCAAGATCCTCAAACGAGCGGGCACACCGCGGGAAGTTCGGTACGATTCGATGCATTTCGTCGTAGATACGTGAATTGACATGTTATATGCAGAATGAAGTGTCTAGAGTTCCTGTACTTTTACCTTCTGGACGAAACGCCCACATCAATGCAAACTTTAGAAACTGCTCAGTCTACACCTCCTTCCACGGCACCTGCAACGCCCATACGAACTTCAAAGCCGTACTTGTCAGCCACTCCGATGCGCCCTTTGTCTCGTTATGGATCATCGACTTATTCATTTTCTTCATCGACCTCGCCCTCATACTACACGTCAACATCTTCTCTGTCAGGTTCAGGGTCCTCGTCAGCATCATCTTCATCCTCTAGGTCAACTTCTGGCAGTTCAATTTTATCATTTTCATCAACTTCATCTAATGCATCCTCATCAACGACTGTTTCGTCCACCTCATCCCTGCCAGAAAAAGAAGCAGGTTTATCACTATCTCCTGCCAAATTATTCTCGAAGTCTCCAGGACACAGAATAACTACGCCTCAACAAGAACAGCAGCAGCAGCCGTGCACCCCACCCAATTCCCCGCCTTTGGTCACTGCTGGGGCTGCCAGGTTTCCCCAAGTACGCTCCATGATGATGTTGAAAAAAGAAGTGGACTATGTACCACAGAGTCCCAAAAAGGTAGCTGGTTTGGGTGCTCGTCACCCTCATAGCCATGGTCGGAACCTATCTTCTTCGACTTCATTCCATTCGCGTTCCAAGTCACGGTTAATTTCAACCCAGTCTCTGCAAGAAGAAATCCACCAATCGTTGGATGTTTCTTCTCCGTCGAAGCAGGACTCGGAGAGGACTGCTGCTGTTGCTGCTACTGCTGGAAAGCACAAGCAAGAGAAATGGAGAACTACGGAGGAAAAGAAGGAGTTGTTAGGTACGATGTTGGGTAATGTCGATGCCCTTGTTGAAGGTGTTCGGAAGGCAGGGATTTGGGGACTGGGTTGAACGTGTTGAGAAGGAGGGTTGGAAGAATGGACTTCTGGGGTCTAGAGATTTCTATTTTGGATGATAATTTATTACGCTGTGTCAAGTTACCCGGTTGTCTGCTGTCCATTTGCTTTCTTGTTTTCGATTAATGCATGTGTAGAATGAATGAAGTGAATGCGAATGAGTAAATCTTGAGTATTGAATATTGAGTGGTGATAGTTGCTGTACATTCTGTTTTGCGAAAGAAAGCAAGCGAGAGGTCTATGATTTCCACATTTTCCCGAAGTTATCGACTGGAGGTGCACCCCACACTAAGGTCTTTCTCTCTGGATCCAATAACCAAGGAAGCCACTTGTCTAGATGGTGCAGCACCCCCCTTTTCGACTTTGATTGTGTCTCTGCTCTTGCCACCTCTTCCAAGATGACAGAGTTCTGGATCAAAGTGGGTGAAACCGTTCTGCTCTTGGTCGCCTCTATTATTTCTGAATTGATATGAGTTCCAACTCCAAGGTCTGGTCCTGTTTCTGAAGTGCTAGTAGTAGACGCCGTCGCCATGGCTCTCGCCTCCTCGTCTACATCATCAAACACGTCTTGTCTTACTGCATTGATGGAGTACGCCCATATCGCAACGGCGAAAGCTCCCAAGGTCAACCCCATGATAGCATTTTTGACTCGGTAAGGTTCGCGTGCGCGTTTCAGGCCTGGAGACATAGACTGTTATAAAGGTAGTTATGAGCTTGAGTTTTGAAAAAAGTTTTGAATGCGTAGAGGACTGACGCCAGCTTTTGGCCGGTATGTTTTGGCGGCTTCTTTTCTGTCGATGTATTGAGACATTTTATCTCCTGAGATGTTACTGTAATGTCGATGAAGAAATGACAGTCGGAGGTAGCAGGACAGAATTCGGGCGGCGTGTAAAATGATTTTTAAAATATAATGCCACTTAACTCAACATCATACGGTCATGGCCAGCTTGGGGCTACGGAGGTTGTATGCCTCCAGTCATAACTGGCTACGTCCTACAATCAGTCGAACACTACATGCGACTTCTCAACGGAGCATCCTGGTCTCACAAGCAAAATTTAGTACTCTGAACGACGCAAACGCAACGACTGCACAAGTGAAAAACGAATCAACACCGTCACCCCTACCAGATGCAGTTGGAAGTGATGGAACTACGGACTGGTCAAAGAGCTACTCTGGCCTTTCTACCCAGCCATTCTCCAAAGAGATTGCGGACGTGTTGATGGCACCGGTCGACCCTTTAGACGTGGAGATAAAACCAGGTGAGCATGCCTTTACTTTTCTTTGTTCAGTTTGTAATCATGGAATTTAGATGGTTTGCTTTACCTTCCTGAAATCAAATATAGGAGAGCTCTAAATCAAGCCTTTGGACCTGGCGGTTGGGGTCTTGCGCCACGCAGTGAAACAAATGTTGGTCCTAAGGTAGTCAGTCGAGAATATGCACTAGTATGTCTTGGAAGGTCTGCAGTCTTTGTTCTTTTTTATGAAAGCTGTACGATAACTCGAGCGCGCAGATTGGTTGCTGTGGCTCGAGGGCAACAGGAATATTTCGATCCTTCTGGGGTCCCCAATGCGACAGAGGCCTGCAAAAGTAACGCGTTGATGAGATGCTGTAAAGACTTGGGGATTGCTAGCGAACTTTGGTAAATTCCCTCCCTCATACCTTTGGTTCCTCTTTGTACTAATGAAATACCCTTCTTAAGGGATCCCCGTTTCATTCGTGATTTTAAAACGAAGTATTGTATGGAGGTCTATGCAGAACATCTGCCGACGAAAAAGAAGTGAGTAGTTTGGCTGTTGCCCTACGCTTTCTCGTTCTTACAAGGCTATGCAATATAGGAAAAAACTCTGGCGTCGTAAAGATCAACCGAAGTTCGGTTACCCTTATCAAGAGTAATTAATAGAGTTCCTTCATTCAACCAGCATCACTATATCTTCTAAGCATTTTTACAAGAACCACCTGCACCAGTATCGATTCTTACACCACGCGTAGGTCACACGAATCATGTGCTACGTGACATGCGTTCTGAGTTTTACTCGAGGCAAATGATTCTATCTTATTTCTCATTCCAGAGTTTTGTTTGACGTCCCGAAAGTTGACGACATACGTATTTCCTTCATATAAATGTCATTCTGTAAAAAAAAAAAAGAGTTTCCGCTGTTTTTGGGTTCGTTCTCAGGCAATTGTATCTTGTTACTGGGCTCACTTAACATGTCTTATTCTTACCCTTGTATTTTGTCCTATTCTGCATCATGATTGTCAGCTACCTGTCGACGATACACCTCTTTATATTCCTCACCTTCAGCTGCAACCGATAGTGGAAATCTCAGCCGAGACGGAGGCGGTATTTATTTCGACTTCAGACTCCCAAGATCAGGTCGAATTTCGCAACTTACTTCCCCATGCTTCTGAAGGTGGACTGTATCGAGAAGAATGGCAACACCTAATTTCATGGACTGACAGGAACCTCATACGGTATACCATAGACGCGTGATTTGTTTCTGCATGCCGTCTGCCTCTATGCAACTCGGAACGACGTTCATGGCCTTGATCTAACTGTTTTCCAGGCTCTCAACCAATCCCGTGCGAGGATACACGACACGATGGAGGATCTGACGCAGCAAAATTTGCCACTGATGAAGCTGGTGGTCTTGTAGCCCACGTCCTTTTGGCCAAAGGTGCAAAAATCACGATATTACGAAACATTCGGCAAGCACAAGGTGTATTGACTTGATACTGGATGCACTTTGCGTCCAAATATATTGACTAATCATCTCAGGTCTTGTTAACGCAACGACTGGTACGGTCGAAGACATTGTATGGGCTCCAGGATCTTCCCCCTTTGCTGTCCTCGTCTCATGTAAGACCTATACTGGTCCAATACTCTGGCACACGGAGCAGGATTTCCGAATGGATTCCCAATTGTTCCAATCACTCCACTGCAGACAACTTTTGAACTTTGATTGTATTCATTATTTGAACAAGTTCTCTCTTAGGCTCATCCTTTCGCGAATTAAATTGGTTATGTCGTATGTGATTTAAACAGACACTCACCACGTTTCCGACAAGAAAGGTTTTTGACGTGTCGCCATGGTATCCGTTCAGGAAAACAGTGACATCAACATTGACGATATCACCGTCTTCAAGCTGTCGACTGAAATGTATACGAGAGGTTTGTGTATCTCTCTACGAGAAAGTAGCAGGAACGAACTCGTCTGGTATACCGTGTGCTATGATGTTATGGATGCTAATAAGTGTTCGGATGCTCAGCATCTCAAATCAAGTTTCGCAGACACTGGCAGATACATACCTTGTACGGCACGATCGAGGAAAACCAGAAAAAAGAAGAGGAGATGGGTAGGCTGAATGACTGATGATAAAATCATCAATAGCAGCGTCTATGGCGTTCGTCGTTACTCCAACCTGGTCAAACGCATCTGAAGTTAGTTTCGGCCACAACAATTTTTCTACTCTGTGGAGCACCTCGAATGTACACACGTACCTTCACCTTGGTGCTGGCAAAATTTCTCACTTTCTTTGCTAATAACGCAGCTTCAGGAATGTTCAATTCTGGTTCCCCATCAAGTTCAATTTTCCCGCTATTTTCTAGAGAAATGGAGTCTATGGGTGACGCTGGGCTGCTACGACCATATGAAGGCTTCACGATATTGTCTTGTAGGTACGACTGAGGCTGTATGTGGTTTACGCCAAAAACGAAGGGCTCAGCTGGGAGGATGACATTGTAGGTGCCAAAATCCACTTGTTCTAGTCCGAATGCTTTGACAACTCTTCTGTGACTGTGCGAGTCTAAGTTGATTCCTGATGTTGAAAATTCTGTGTCAACACAGACCAGCGTCTCAGTCGAGATGGTTAATGCGTGGAAGCAACATACACCGAGAATCAGATCAATCAGATCTTATCTTATCTACAATATCTGACGGCCGCGGGCTGCCCATACTATTAGTGCTGGAAAGAAAACTATGAAAATCAGTGCGGGATGTATGTCTATATCTATACTAAGTGCCAAAGAAGCGTATCCTGATGTGAGATGACATGGAAATTTGCTTCACTGTGAAAGTGCCACTACATATTAGAATCACGATCTCCTTCAAGGAGACAGTTCTTTGTTAAACTTTGATACTTTACGTCGCTGAGAGTTCAGACTAGATATGACTCGGTTGTTAAGATGGGATGTAGTCAAATGGGTTGGTGACTGTCACCACCTCCAACTGACCATGCTACTTTAAGTCGTCGGTTCCGAATCCTACACCATCAGTCCCTTCGACACGTAAGCCCTCTTCTCCCATTAAACGTTTAAACCTTTACGTTCAACGTTCAACGTTCAATATTCAATCGCCATCTCAGTCGCACCTTTTGGGTGGCTGTGCCATTAGTCATCAGCCATCTGCGCGTCCCCAATTTACACATCAGTGGGTGCCCATCTCGCCAATTAACCTTGATTGATATCGCCTGAACCCACCAACACCAAATCCTATATTATCATGTTAATCAAAGTTAAGGTTTGTTAACAATATCAGCTTATTTAGCAAATGCGCGTCGCAAACTGAAAAAACATCATTTTCACAGACACTGACTGGCAAGGAGGTGTGTTGGGTTTTCTATTCGATGTTTGAATGCAGGAGGGTCTTTCTGTTTTTCGCCCTTTTTAACCCCAAACCTCTTTGTTTAGATCGAACTTGACATCGATCCAGATGACAAGGTAAACCTCCACCATCATCAGCACTACAATCTGCACATAATCCAACCTACACTATCTAACTGAGAACCCCCTATCTTATTCCCCCCTCTTTTCAGATCACACGCATAAAGGAGAAAGTAGAGGAACAATCGGGTGTGCCGCCACCACAGCAGCGATTGATTTTCAGTGGTCGTCAAATGTGTGTATGGAAGCTCATCGATTTACAATCTTCCGACTCAAACAACCTTATTTATCCTTGTACTTGTAGGGCCGACGATAAGAATGCAAAGGATTTCAACATCGTCCCTGGTTCCGTCCTGCATCTAGTGCTGGCCCTTCGTGGTGGTGGGCAATCATAGATCTTTAGATTATTGATTAACTTTTCGCAAAATGGATCAAGTCTGAATCGAGGGTAGGACTTGGTTGCATTCTCCATCACTCTACACTGCGTTCGTTACCAGCCTGCTTTACATTTTGCCGTGTTTTCTTTTCGTAATCCATCTATTGTTTTTTTTTAAAGTAAGATTATCTATGATTGTCCGGGGGGTAGGAGAGGCAGCAATCATGTAAAGCTGTGGTATAGTTCGACATTGCAAAAATGAAGTCGAGTTGAAGTTTGGACTCTGAAATGCACGACTACAACCGATTTAACCCACGCTATAACGAACCGCTGCTATCAGACCATCATCCTTGGTGTACGATTTCTGCTACCAGGTTTCTAACAAGCTTTGCATCGGCTCGTCCTCTACTCTGCTTCATGACATGCCCAACAATCTTGTTGAGTACATTTTTATTACCAGCACGGAAAGCAGCGACTTCACTGGGGAGGGCGTGGATAGCTGCTTCACAAAGTGATTGTAACTCAGAGTGCGGCGAAAGTGATGATGCTAACTGTGATGACGAGTCAGGAGTAATGGGAAGAGCGGTAAGCTGCAGCTCATTAGCGAGTTGAGTTGGAGGATGTGAGGATGTATTCATCAGCATGTGTTTGAGAAGGAACTTCCCGGATGTCCCTGCAAATTCGTCAACACAGAGAGATGCAAGCGAAAGTGAGATAAACTGACCAGTCACAGTTCCGTTTTGTACTAGATCTATTAGTTCCCCAAATTGATCAGCAGTCAGTGGGTTTTCGTCGAATGTTTGTTTTCGAGCAGACAATTGGCCGATGAGCTCATGGGTTAACCTTGAAAAAGGTTAAAACGCGTCTCATCAAAAACTCATGACAAAAATGTATACCAGTTCAGAACAACACCAGGATTTCTTCGTACCTCTATCTGTCCTTTATCGTTTTCTCCTAGACAAAGCTGTTCAAAGTAATTCACAGCCCCTACAGAACGTTCGCCATCAAGTGCGACTTGCTGTCCATTATCGACGGTAAGAAGGACATCCAAACTCTGTTTCTTAGTTTGTAGTTCTGGGAATATATCAAGTAGGCGTGACCGTGTTTCCCAAGGCAGTAGCGGCAAGTTCTGATGAATCTCTTCAATCCTCGCCTATGAGAAAAGCAAAAGGTCATACTCCGGTGTAGAAGAATAGTTGAAACTTCTAACCTGACTTATCACCAGAACACCCAAGTTGGGATCCGGCATGTACCTATAATCAGGTGCGTCTTCTTTGGAACGTAGAGGGTATGTTTCGAATGTATCTTCATCGAATCCACGCGTTTCTTGTGGTACTGGGACACCAGGATTGGCCAGAAGGAAGGCGCGTTGGCGATGGACTTCGTGGACTAATAAATTATGGGTCAGATTGATGCAGTTATCAAGGGGGAAACATCGCAACTAATGGCAGCCATCATGAACTTCACACTGTTAAGGTTCTTAATCTCACAACGGGTTCCCGGAACATCACCCTTGCGGTTCACAGATATATTGACATCGCATCGGAGGGAGCCCTATGTGGGAAAAAATATGAAAATGTTTTGGGGAAAGAATGGTGTAGCGTACCTCTTCCATATTTCCATCACTTGATCCCAGTGCACGTAAAAACGACTGGAGGGACCGCACGTATACTGCAGCTTCTTCAGGAGAACTGCAATCATAGCTGTTTCAGAATCGAGAAGACAAGTTGAATGGCACAGACGGACCGAAGATCTGGTTCTGATACGATTTCCATAAGACCCGTCCCCGCTCTATTTAGATCTATACTAGAAGTTAGAGTACGTGGATTGTAGGTGGATTTAGCGGTGTCCTGCACCCATTGTCAAGATGGTGTACGAAAGTTGACGAATGCAAAGGTACTTGTTCGAGTTGGATCTGTTTTATACGAACTTTCACTGGCGGAGAGTCGGGCATATGTAGATTGAGTTCCCCATTGCTCGCTAATGGGGCTAGAGGGGCAGAATGAGAACAAATCCAAGAATTGACTCCAATAAACGTACAATAGTGTTGGGTAATTTGAAATCCAGGAGGTAAATCCGAGTAAAAGTAATGCTTTCTGTCAAAAGATGAGTGGGAAGATATCCGACATTTCAATGCCAGTGCAGTGCGTATTGCTAGGTCTACACATTTTGGGTTGATTTTCTAATTTGTCCAGTGAGTTTTTCAGACTCTTAAGACCATTCTTGTAGTACGTACGGGCAATGTTCCAGGGAAAGCAGCGTCAAAGGGTGATACGTGGGTATTCGGGAAAGCGTCAGGGGCTGATGTTTGGGAATCTGAAGATGATATTAATGAGAAAAAACGGGTACTTGGGTGGGCGATGTACCTGAGAAAAGTTTTCGACGTGATTTTATTTGGGCATGGGTCTCTATGCCGACAACGACTTGCCATCCTGGCCATCTCGAATCCTCATTATATGGGCGAAAGTCGTGAAAACGACGAGAATTGGCAGTGCGCACCCAGAGCTGGCGAGAGAACATGCGACGAACACGTATGACGTAATCAATCTGCTTTTGTTTCTCATCTACTGTGTCGATGAGGACGCTCCTGCCACTGCCGCTGCTCTCTCTCCTGGGTGTCGTTCTTGCAGACCCTGCCTCACTCCCTTTCCAGGACTGTTTCAATGAACCGGGTAGCCTGGGTCAAAAGTTCAACGTCAATACAGTCTATGCACAAGTACTCCAAAATGCAGACTTGGGCGACTATCTCAACCTTACTGTCCTTGGGACCAGCCCTCAAGATATACTGGGTCGGGTGAATAACAGTACAAGTCTAGGTATGCCCCCGTTCGTTGCACTTTGATCTGTCGTCTTTCTTTTAATCAAGTTTCCAAGCCACTCTTTTCACATCCACTTCTGTGCTTACTCTCAGCGCATGGTCAAATAACTCATATCTATGCCAAATCTTACGGCCACCGAGTCCGCTGCCTCCCGTCAACCCATTAGATCACACATTTTGCCCCGTCGCTGCAGGCCCATTTGCTTTCTCATCCACCATCCCATGGGGTAAGAACCGCGAACTTACAACCCTGATCACGCGACTCCGTGCAGTGGATCCCTTCGGCAAGGAGCTTGTCTGTCTAGATGTATCTACCACTCCACTTGATCCACAGCCAAATTCACCTTATGGAAAGGCAATAATCATATTTTGGTCCACCGTTGCTCTCACGGCGGCCTACTGGGTCGTTATCGGTATCGCTAGGATTGCTTCAGCTTGGGGCCGTGGAATAACACGCCCTGGACGTGGTATCTGGTCTCGTGCTCAAAGCGCAGGTTTTATTCTCGCAAGTGCTACTAGCGGGGAACATCTTGCTACAAATCCCGCCCTTATGCATTTCTGTACGTCTTTCGATCCTGATTACCATTCTCATTCACATATTCTGTGTAGGCACACCGTCCATGCGTGATGTGATCTTCCATTCTCAATGGTGTGCATTACTTGCCATGGTGGCAGTAGAGTGGCCTCAATTTGTGTGTACGTCCCCGTTTGCCTCAACTCCGCGGTCTATTTTCGTAACGCCTATTCCCAGACCCGCTCTTAACACAAACGGCATGGTCTACACTATCATATAGTATGTATCCTGTGCACACCTTTGGGTGGCAACGTCTGAATGCACATTTACCCATAGATATCTCCTTGACCACTTCCAAGTACCATTGGAATCCCCTAGCTACTGCAACGTTCTCTCCTCCGACAAATTTCTCCGATCAATTAAACGACCCCACTTCACCCCTCTTCATAAAGCCAGCTGCACCCAATGTCATCTACACGCTACCCTCGGACGCTACCAGCGGAATCTCCTCTTTTGCGTACACACTTGGCATTCGACCTCAAGATCTCTTCCCGACCTGCATCATCCTCTTCCTCGGCATCATCGCTGGCACAATCGTTATTTCCTTCCTTGTGTCGCTCCTTGACTACCTAGTTTGTCTCGTTGGAAATATGATAAGTGGCGGTCAGGGCCAACGTTCAAATATGAATCGATTGGCCGGAACAAGGAGCCCAATATACGAGAGTACCAAAGAATTGAGTGACAATCCTCCTGCAGGGCCCGTGGAAGAAGATAGATCGGTAAAATCCTCTGCAGCGAGATTTGCTCTCCCACTGGCAAGCGGTGGCGTGTCATCTGAACGTGGGATCAACTCACATAGGCCGTGGTGGCGAATCCACTCAGACTCATTCCATTGGAGTGTTCTGCATGGAAACCTTGTCCGCATCCTCGTGTTGTTCCACCTACCAGTCACTGTCTTTTCATGTTATCAGATGACTTTGCCTAGGTCTTTAATAGGAACAAGTGCCGTTGTATTGGCCGCACTATCTTTTGTCATTTTCTCCATCCTGATTCCTGCGCACCTCGTAATCCGTGTAACGTTTACCACTACAAACAAGCTCTATGACGAAACAAGGACTCTCCTCTCCCTAGGCCCTTTATATAATCACTATCGACATGGTTCACAGCTTTTCGCAAGCTTGTTTTTCGCAACTAATATCGCATTTGGGGTGACAATAGGAGTAGGACAGAAAAGTGGAACGGCACAAGCTATCATCATTCTAGTTGTCGAGATAGTTTCAGCCCTGGTCACGAGTATTTGGCTACCTTGGGGTAGTGGTGCCAGCATGGGCTTGATCAGCTTCTTGTTTTGCGTGGCGAGAATTGTAATCGCCGTTCTGTTACTTATTTTGACTCCGACTGTATGTAATCTTTCTGTTTCATTTACCCGACGCTCAAACCAGCACCTTGATTACATAGATTTCAATTGGCCCAGAACCAGGAGGTTGGGTCGCTTACGGCATTCTGGTCCTCCTTGCCCTCGTGTATCTCGCCCTCCTTCTCATGCTTCTTGTCAAAATAATTGAAGGCTTGGTACGAATGTTTGGGGGCATAGGCTTTGATCGTAGCAATCACGTCGTGGACAGCGGACTCCTGGGTGCTTGTGGCCTTCTAGGATGCTGCGGGCCGAGGAAGAAACGGCGTTCACGCAGGCCCCCACAAAAAGCTGAACAGGTCCCAATATATCCCAGAGATTCCGATCTTTCCTCGTATCTACCTTCAGCAGGCGGCATTATTAACAATGGAGGCACTGTCACTCCACCAAGATTCCTAAACTCACAATCGAGGAAGGGTTCCGGAAATTCTCAACCACCGTCAGTTTTGAGACCTGAGCATGCCAATCGGCCATACAAGGAGGAGCTGGTGGTGGACAATGATGACGATGGATATATCATGGGTGCCTGGCGGCCTTTCCCAAGACCCTCCACGGGATATTCACCTGTAAGTGATGGACCACAGATAGCAGTGCCAGGAAATTTTGTTTTACAACCGCCACAAAAGCCAACGTCGTCTTCAGCTGGTTCTCCAGGGTTCTCGCGAATAGGAGGCGGCAGAGCGCATATCGATACTCCCTACGCTATTGCTACTGGTTCGACTCACACTTTCCCTTCCATTGGTCACCAAAGTCAGAAACAGCCGAGTCTGAATCAGAGCAGCTCAGCGCTAGCTGGTCAGCCTCTTTTCTATGAACAGAGTATGGAGGACAATGAGGATGATCTGCCTTTATCTTTGTCAAATGTTGAGTCGGGAATGGCTCTTGGCAACAATGGTTTGCCTCCTGGCGCTATGCAGGCAGCGCATATACGCACTAAGTCGCAGTCCGCTATAATTGAAAATTACTTACCGGTAGCGTCTGGATCTGGATCTGGATCTGGACCTTCTCCTGCAAAGCAATATCAATCACTTCAGTCCCCGGCCAGGCATAAGCATCGTTCACAAGATAATTTCCTCCGACCTCCGGAAGAAGTATTACCCACGAAGAGGTTCATGTTTGGTGGAGGGCCTGATCCAGATGATGATTCAGGGGATGAACAAGATCAACAGAAAAAGAAGAAACCATGGTATCATCTGCGGGGACCTCGATTCCACAGTACCGAAGGGCGTATGTCGACCAGTGCTTCTACAACAGATCTAGGAAGTGGAGGGATTACAGATGGGGAGATGGGCGGACTGGGTCCTAGTGATCCAAAACAAAAGAGATCATTTGTTGTTATTCGAAAGCCTGCCAGTTCAATGGGACGCTTGAACCAGGCATCTTCGAGCGCTAGCGCAACTTACCCCATGGGTACTTCACGCCCTCCAACACGATGATAACTAACGCACCCATGAATGACCACGGTGACAATATGATTTACCCATCACCGTTTTATTTTATTTTATCTTGCATTTTGCTTGGACAAAAAACTTGAATTGTTGCAGCATTTCCTCCAATTGCATATACTTAACCTTGGATACTCTGTTTTCTATGCCACTCCTCAATGTTTGTGATTGGAACACGAGAGTTTTCTTTCTTGTGGACCGTGATGTTCTATACACTTTCCCTATACGATTAATTATCGGTTTTACTCTAAGATGCTTAATAGAAGGGAATTGGATATAATTTGAGATGAATATAAAATACATATTTACACAACGTTCACAATCCAGAGTCATCATCATCTTGAACAATGTCCTGAGCTGATTGATCACCTCCAACCCAGAACACTCTCCAATCTTCAAAACCCTTCCGACACCAACCATAGACACCCTTGTCTCTTTTCATTCTTTCAAATAGATCTATGGTATCCATGCTCTCTACGCTCTGCGTGCTTACAGGCGTCTGTGATCGATACAAATTATCCAGCTGATCCCAATTGCCCCCTACAGCTAAGAACCCAGCTTCTCCTCCAAGATCCTCTTCTGCTCTGATGAGATCATCAGGCATCGCACGCCCCTTGCCTTTATTCCGTAGAAATGTCAACGTTGTTTCTTGAACCTCAATTCCGTTATCATTGAATGCAACGAGTTGAAGGAGAGGAGGTTCGTTGATCGGGTCGTTCTTGGCGTGAATGACGCGAGCTGAAACGTACTTGGGATGACTTTTCCAGAAGAGAGCATGCAGAGGAGGCGTTGGAGGTGACCGAGTAGCGAATGGACATTGTATTATCTGACTCCGTTTTCCCCGAGTAAGGATATAAACAGGTTGCGTGGTATCAATCCGACCTGGCACGGGTAACTCGCAACGCACGGGAACGAGCCACTTTGCTATGCTCTCCCGTATGTCAAATGACAATCTTGCTCTTGTTCGAAGAGTCGCAGTGCTGGCAGTTGAAAGCCGAGAAAGTAAGTGAGACATGTGTAGCGGTGTTCCATCGTCATCAGCGAGTTCTACTTCACCCACAGCGGAGTCAGCTAAACGAATCCACACAGCCTTTTTATCAAAGGCAAGGAAAAGACTGAGATGAGCGCCGCAGCTCAATGTGCTGTAAGATGTCGAGTTATTAGTACCCCCGCTATCAGATTGTCCACGCGAGTGAAATCGTCCTGAAACACTTTCGGAAAGATTTCGTGGGGCAGAATCTGGTAGGGCCTGTTGAACAAAAGTGAGACCGCGAGTCTGTAAAGGGGTATAGAATTCCTGATGACAGAAATGAGTATACATGGTTCAAAATGCGATTGGGTTAAACAGACCTTGACAAACTTGAAAGCTCGTTCTCCCTTTGGTGTCTCGTACAAAAGAATACTGCTCTTTGTTGCAATGGCAAGCAGCTGACCTCCAGTACCTTTGCCTTTACGTGCTTCGTCACTCCATGTTGCGAACAAGAGCGCTGAAGTACTGGCTAATCGAGAACCAGGTGACGCTAGCGGTATATAATCAGTAGCCCATCGCATGACTTGATCGTCCACGATGTCCCACCCGGAGTCATCGGACTCGCGTCTTAAAGGGACTAGAAGTTTTTCAGGTGTGAGCAGGTTTCGCGTAAGACTTCCGCTACTACCGGTAATAGTCGATGAGCTGGACAGATATGGTTGATAGGAAGAGATTTGTTCAGGCTGCGGGGGGTGCGGGGGTGATTCAATGAGAGATTTGATACTGCGAGTAATACTATTTTGAGGACGGTGTCGATGCTTAGATGGTGAGGGAGGTGACTGCCAAGCAGCTATCTTGGGCAATTCTATAGGCTTCGCACCCTGAAGATGCATTTATATTTCAATATCGAAACATGATATAAGGTTTACTTACCTCGTGTGCAATCGCCCGCCTGGCGAGACTGATGAGACTTGCAAGGTTATACATTCGTACTGTCCGCATATTTTCAGCGTCTCTACCAATTACCAGAGTGTCATGTGAGGAGGGACCACCAACGACAGCAAGGACAACCCCTTGTAAGGTGCCATTGCCTGCGTCTTCAACTTCCAGCACAGACATTTGATGAACACTAGCAATAGAAATAGAATCATGGACAAATAGATTTTACTTTTTTTAAGCATGGCGCACCTTTCTCCTCGCCATATGGGCCGGCATTGTGCTTCGTTAGGACCTTTGATGACTATTTCCCCCTTATCTGTCCATTCCTGTGGAAACATATCTAGGACGGAAAGACCATCGTCATGTCCTACTAAAATAAACCGATCTGCGAGCAAAGGTAAGATACAGCGGATTTGTGATGTCGCGTGAGGCAGAAAGCGGGAACCAAAGTGGTTGATCTTTAAATGTGTCGGCGAGACTGTTTGAGTGGCAAAAGCTAGTGGTGCAAAAATTGATGTATTATCCGGCGAATGTGGTGGCGAGTCCTTGACCGTCAAGCTGCTAGTTCGAACATGCAAAGGTATGGGGACTAGATCAGGACGGTGATTGACAAGAGCAGGCTGTGGCGAGTCTTCTACAGACTGCGGAGGCAACTAGAAGTAAAAGGGTGAGCCCACATTGGATAAGAAGATTTCAAAACTCAATTTACATTGGGCTCTCCCCAACCCCTTTCTCGCCTGCGTGATCGTTCTTCAGGGGTTACATCTGCATAGCGTTCAGCTGCTCTATGGAACAACATCAATTACTAGGGTGGTCTCTATGTGTGAATCCATGTATACCTTTTCTCAATCCATCCTTTCCAACGTCCGAACCTTGGAAATATTCAGCTGATCCGCAAACAATGCGTTTTTGAGTAAGGTATGTACCTCGAATTTGGGCCATTCTGTTGAGCAAGATCATCATACGTTGGCAGCTCATTTCCAGCAGGTGGAACAATTGGGTCTTGTTCCATATAGGTGTAATTCTCTGCAGACATTTGGCTACGGAATGGTGATAAGTCTTTGAACCTTTTAAGCTTCAATTCAAGTATTTATAATTACTTAACATAGCTTAACATAGCCTCGCTATTAGCCAAGGCGATCACATGATCGGGGCTGAACGCCTACCTGTATACGGTTGCGATAGGGTTTGATCTTGATCCGCTTCCTCTTCTCCCTCAACGCTTTGTTTCTTTCATTTTCGAGCCTCACATCTTGCACTCGTTCACCTCACATACGCCCTTATAATCCCGCCATTTGGAACGACATCGAACCGTCAATTTCATATCGGCAGTTTTCCTCCAACAATAGTATAGCCAAGAGCTTCCAGGAGGGGTACAACCTGACTGAAGTCTAGTGGACACAGCATACTCGCCGCTAGTGCGGGGCCCATCAGCAAATGCTTCAACTATTACTTAGCAAGACATTAAAGAAGATACAAAAGATCTATATATACAAAACTGAATGGAATAAAAAATCATGCACGGCAAAAGTTCCCACATGTGATCATCATATATCCCAATCCTCCAGAGCAAATGCCAGAACACCGAAAGCTGGTGCTGCTTCCCCTGTTCCTCCAGCAAGACTCTCAACTCCCCTACGAAGGAATCGGACAAGACCATCAAGTTCAGAGGACATTCGTTCGACACGAACAAAGAAGTCCTCTTCTACAGACACAGTTGACGAACTGAGGACAGAAAACGAAGAAGGCTCTAGCGGATCGCCAGCCTCTGCTTCATCTTCTTCTTGATCTGAACTGTCGTCGTCATCTTGGAGAAATTGAGAAAAGCCAACGACGTTTCGTTTTCGCTTTCTCCGTCGTCGACTACGATGTCTTTTTATTATCAATGACTGACGCGAGACATCGAGGGTTGTGGTTGTGTCTCCGCCAAACGAGATGAATCCTTCGCTGAAATGCAAGGCCATATCTAAAATCGACAAGATTGCTCGATGCAAAGCGGATGTCTATACAAGATATCAGCTAAGGATCTCTCGGTTCAGAAAAAAGGGCTACTAACGTTTGAATTCAAAAGACATCGTCCACGTAGCTTTTCCAGACTTGTTTGTTTGAGTTAGAGAGTGACAAATGTTATAACAAATCTTTCACATACTGAACGTTGTGTAGATGTATCATATCGTCGATGGACTTGGCCCTTCGAAATTCATCACGAAATTTGGAGACTTCGGCATGGATGACCTGAAGACAGAAAGCAGGGAAATAAACGGATGGAAAGGAGAAAAAATGATACGACCGACATATGTAGTCAAAAAGTTGAGTAGGGTGCTGCATTCGTTGATCAGCTTCACGGCACCTTGCTTCACGATAAAAACGTACTTGATAAACCAACTGAGTCTGCTCCTCATAGCATAAAGAACTTTCAGTTCCTCTCTCAAGTTTTTTTCTCGGTCGCGTTCCCCTCTGACTAGAATCCGCTCTAATACACTCTTGGCTCTTCGGACTTGCAACAGAAATACGAAGATATCACAATAATCCTGTATCGTAGTCGGTTGGAAGATATATGTTAGAGGAAATGGGACAGCATATTCAACCAAAAGTCCGTCGATAGCTTTGACTGTGCGTTTTATCGATCGTTCTTTCTCTCGGTTCCCATTGTAGGAGAGACGGACGAGGGAAGGATTAAGCCATTCATTTGCATCAGCGCTTAAGTCGGCTTCGATAACGTCGTTAAACAGAGTGTTGAGAAAATGAAAATCGGCCCAAGCTTGTTGGATGTTATCCATCTAGGCACCAGGGTGAAATTGAGATCAGGCGAAAAGAAAACAGATTCATACTTTCGTAAAAAGTATATCAGTAAAATGGCTCATCGCATCGCCCTTCCTCATCAGGAAGAAACATTCAACAGCCTCCATATGCCACAACAACTGGCAATCATCAACAAGCAGGTTGACAAGAAGAGCGCCGGTCACCTGACAATGGGGGAGGAGTCCATCATAAATGAGGCGCGATAGCGTATCAACTGATACAGAGAAAAGGCCTGCGCTTTTCTGCTTAACCCCGTCGAGGTCAAGGGCCTCCGAACTGACCAAATCTGCAAAGGTCCTCCAGCTGTTGAAACCGTTCGCTGATGGTGGTCCTCCAAGAGCCCTAATGAGCCCCACAGCTTTCCCAGTACCCAAGACTAGCTCAGCAACGTGTTCCAAGAACAAGGGAATCGCCTTTCTTCTTGGTGCCAATCCGCTAACAGAGTCTCCCGTCAGAACAATACCCTCTCGCAGTGCATACCCCTCATGCCAGAACTCCGGGTCTAGTAGCCCCAAAGCCATCATCCCAATTCCTACGCCGCTGCTCTCGATAAAGAACTCATCGTCGAGTTCACCAGCCATGCCAAAGCTTCCCCCCGAACCGACACTTAGACCTAAACCCATGCCGTCCCTCAACCACTTCCCAACCATACCCCAGACAGGTTCAGCGGTTTGGACGAAAACGCGCATCAGTGCATCACTCGTCACCGTATCTCGCCTCTCCATGTGTTGTTGTACTTTGATAAAGAGCGTATCGAGCAGGAGAGCAGTCAGAGTGGCCGGCGGCCGTCTTGTAGAACCTCGATCGAAAGAATCGGCATCTTCGCTAGATTGAAGTTCGAAAACCGTCTGAACCACCTCTAAAAGCACTTCTAACGATGTTTCGTATTCGTCTCGTATGGCTTTCTCCGTGGCCAAGAGGCTGATTACGAGAGGTTCATCGTCAGCACCGGAGTAGGCACGACACATGGCTTCTTCTCGACCAGCGCACCATGAATCAAGACCGCGGACAGTACGATCGACAGCGTCAGCAAATGCTTCGCAGGTACGGGTAGTACCTGCCCGTTTGATATACAGACGTGGCTCTGACTGCGTGCCAGTCGACTGACACAACGATCGCGTAAAAACGACAGTAGTAAATCGCCGGAGGTGTTCAACCGTTGTAGCAGTTTTCGCAAGCGAGGAGACGATAGATCCTTGTGAAGCAAGGCTCAAGTGGACGAGTCTCGGCGTATCAGGGGTCATCTAAGGCATCTTGCATGTCAATGTACGTTGTCTAAATTACTAGTTGGACGGCTTACAGTAAATCCACCATCCTTCCAAACCAAAATGATGTTCTTATTCCCTTGCAATGCCATGAGTATTTCACGGACCATGTCATCTTCATCGATGTATCGCTAAACGGGTATGTGAGTTAAATCGGATGGGTATTCCATTGAGTATATACCTACCTCTGAGTGTAGCATGGCTTGTGCATCTTGATGCCCGCTTGCTTCAGCAAAGACGCGTGTTAAGGTAGGTCCTTTGGAAGAAAAGTTAGTGAGAGCCAAGAGATAGACTGAACAATAAACCTAGCGTAGATGGATCACCCGTATCAAAATCGGATCGAAGGTCGGCATCTGTATGCCAGTCATCTCTCCAATACTGCTTCGCACGCAGCTCTTCAAACTGTCTCCTGTTCTCATAAGAATATGGTAGCTTGGTCACTGCTGATGTAGACAGTCCAGGAGAAGGGTCAACCGAGGGCGGCGATAAAGGATCTTCATAATCCGTGGATGAAAACGAAGTGTCTTCGTCCAATGCCAAATCATCTGAATTTAGTGGTGAAAGCGAGGGTGTGCTATCCCACTCTTCTCTATCTCGCGGCTCTGTCTGTGACGATAATCGTACACTACCGGGTGGTAGTCCATACACGCCTTCCCAATGTTGGCCTTCATATGGTTCGTCAGCCAGAATATCGGCCCATGTCAAAGTGGGGACAGGAGGAGGAGGATTTGCAATAGAGTCGAGGTAGGACTTCGCGATCTCAACCGTTACTTGCGAGGGTGGTTGACTTATTGTAAGCTAGACCCGTCCTGGATAAGGTATCGCGCACTATAGGGCACATTTTACATACCAAAAATTGGAGATGGTCTGGAAGATGTGTAACCTGGGGAGGAGTTAGTGCTGAATTATAATGTGAACGTTGCACAGGCCACCTTGCCTTGATATCCTGGTCTAGATCATTTTCTTGTGTATCCACATAGTGTTTGAGCTTCTTGTATGAAGCTTCAAGAGCATCTCCAAGAGCATCTCTTGAATTGATTCGAGCCCTCAGAGCATGTCTATCGCAAGAAAACACAATCCAGTCTCGGGGTGCAAAAGAACAAGAATGAATACCTACCCACTTATTCGACTATCTATAACACTCATATCTACACCGAGAGCAGCTTTATTGATGGTTGATGTCTCCAGAACTTTGACCATATGCTCGACAGCTTCTCGGAAATTTTCCCCATCTGCGTCTTGTTCGATGCCTTCATCTCGTAGCCCGGTGATTTGGGATACAAGGGTTTGACAGAAAGGTATCAAACGAGATCGAGCATGCCTAGAGTGTGGCCTTTGGGAAAACCGCGACTGTGGTCGTACTGAGGCACTTGATGTTGGACGGACTGAAATGCTGGAAGGTGGACGCTGAGTTGCACTGGATGCCGGGCGAGACGTATTCCGTGAGGATGGTCGTGACGGTAGACTGGGACGATTGCTACCTTGACTACTCTTTGCAGACAGGTTAGAGCTCCTCGACGGTATCATTGAAAGATCAGAGGAACATGTGACTGACAAACACCGATTAGCTACACTCTAGGGACGGTCAAAGTTGAGCTGTAACTTTTGCAGCTCGACTTTGCAGCTGCAGCTGCAGCAACTTGTGACATTAGATAAGCCATGTGCCACACTCCATCTGATAACACAGAACTAGATTAAGTACATACCTTCTCTGATAGATTTACATACTCACATTTACTTAGTACTTACTGAACAAACTACAATGTCAGGTTAAGCGAATTGCAGTATGATCATTTCATTTCGGTTAATTTATGTTCTGATTTTCATTCATGGATATAGGTGGTGTTGAGATATACAAGTTCCAGCTTGTGTTTATACCTTATCATCTTATTTTTTCATTGTTTACACTCATTTTATCATACTTACATAATCATGTTCCTTTACAGTCACTCGGATTTTTATTACAAGTCTCCGGAGTATGAACGTTCAACGACTAGAAAGTGAGTAATGTAAACAATAATCTTTCCAAACTTCTACACAAAAGTTGAGACATGAGCACTTCATATATACCTACATTAATTATTTACACTGACATCATAGTAGTTACAATTCTGTTCTGGGTATATAATATAATGAAACTTCTACATGAAGTTGAGACTTACAATTCTATTCTAGCTGTGAACATCTCCAACAGGTTATGGGCCCCGACACAACCATGAATGGACTCTCACTAAACTCCAATTCTGATTCAACCCCCTAGCTGTTCCAAAACTCTGTGATGACAGAAGTAATTGGGCAGACTACCAGCCTAGAATAAGAAAGGTGATGGGGGCAAAGGGATTTTTTAGCAAAGAGGGAATAGAGATTATTTTAATTGAAAATAAAAATATTAATCAATATATATTTATTTTTAAAGATGTAGACTATGGAACTATAGTTACTAGATTAGCTTTATATAATGTGAT
>Ga0193743_1000695_pt1 | contig 26242 bp, 26 predicted proteins | sample L2c2metaG_FD_143038 | JGI IMG/M metagenome (GOLD analysis project Ga0193743, IMG submission 143038) | Soil microbial communities from a riparian zone of the East river system, Colorado, United States - L2c2 | ecosystem: Environmental > Terrestrial > Soil > Riparian zone | place: USA: East River...
AGAATCGGACCGCAGGGGATGTCGTCCTTGTTGAGAATCTCCATCGCCTCGAACTTGGTTTTGGTCATGGTCCACAGTTCGATGCGCGCGAAGATTTCGTTGAGGCGCGACAACCGGGCCGGCGGCTTGGCGTAATCGGGGTGGGTCTTCCAGCCGGGCTCGCCGATGACGTCGCAAATTTTCTCCCACACCGGCGCCTGGGTGATGAAGTAGATATAGGCGTTGGGATCGGTCTCCCAGCCCTTGCACTTCAAGATGCGGCCGGGCTGGCCGCCGCCGGAATCGTTGCCGGCGCGCGGCACTGCGTCGCCGAACGGAATTCCTTCGCCGTACTGGCTGTATTCCTTGAGCGGGCCGTGGGCGAGGCGCTGCTGATCGCGCAGCTTGACGCGGGCGAGGTTCAGCACACCGTCCTGCATGGCGGCGGTGACCTTTTGTCCCCGGCCGGTCATCGTGCGCTGGTAAAGCGCGGCGACGATGCCGAGCGCCAGATGTAGCCCGGTGCCGCTGTCGCCGATCTGCGCGCCGGTGACGAGCGGCAATCCGTCGCGAAAGCCGGTGGTCGAAGCCGAGCCGCCGGTGCATTGCGCGACGTTCTCATAGACCTTGCAGTCTTCGTAAGGGCCGGGGCCGAAACCCTTGATCGAGGCCACGATCATTTTCGGATTGATGCCCTGAATTTTCTCCCACGGAAATCCCATGCGATCGAGCACGCCGGGGCCGAAATTCTCTACCAGCACGTCGCAGCTCTTGATCAGTGCGGTGAGGACTTCCTTGCCCTTCGGGTTCTTGGTGTCGAGCGTGATCGAGCGCTTGTTGTGGTTGAGCATGGTGAAGTACAGGCTGTCGACATTCGGCACATCCTGCAATTGACCGCGCGTAATATCGCCAACGCCTGGACGCTCGACCTTGATCACGTCGGCACCGAACCATGCCAGCAATTGCGTGCAGGTCGGTCCTGACTGGACGTGCGTGAAATCGAGAATACGAACGCCCTTCAGCGCCTTTGTCATCGTCTTGCTCCGTATCGTATCTGCTCCTGCACGGGCAGGAAGGAAAAGGGGACGGGGCCTGTCGCAGCCCCGGCCGATTTATTTCTTGCGTATCTTGCTTTGCGGATTGAGGTTGCCGATCCGACCACTTTCGCTGCCGGCCGCCGGGTCGATCACCGCGTTGATGAGGGTCGGCTTGCCGGAGTTCATGGCTGCATCGACGGCACGCTTCAGTTCGTCGGGCGTCGTCACATGGACGCCAACTCCGCCGAAGGCTTCCATCATCTTGTCGTAGCGCGAGTCTTTGACGAAGACGGTCGGCGCAACGTCCGAACCGCCTGTCGGATTGACGTCGGTTCCGCGATAGATGCCGTTATTGTTGAAGATGACGATGCAGACCGGCAGGTTGTAACGGCAGATGGTCTCGACTTCCATGCCGGAGAAACCAAAGGCGCTGTCGCCTTCGACCGCGAGCACGGGTTTTCCGGTCTCGATTGCGGCCGCGATGGCAAAGCCCATGCCGATGCCCATGACGCCCCAAGTGCCGACGTCCAGGCGTTTGCGCGGCTGATACATGTCGATGATGCCGCGCGCGAGATCGAGCGTATTGGCACCTTCATTGACGAAGATGGCATCCGGCCGCTCCTTGATGACACTTCGCAGCGCACCGAGCGCGCCGTGATAGTCCATCGGCGAGTTGTTGTTCATCAGGCGCGGAGCCATCTTGGCGACGTTGTCGTCCCGTTTTGCCTTGACAGCGCCGGTCCAGTCGACCGGCGGGGTCGGCCACTTGCCGTCGATGCCCTCAAGAAGAGCCGATACGCAGGAGCCGATGTCGCCGACCACGGGAGCGACGATCTCGACGTTGCTGTCCATCTCCCTGGGTTCGATGTCGATTTGGATGAACTTCTTCGGCGCTTCACCCCAGGCCTTGCCCTTGCCGTGCGACAGAAGCCAGTTGAGGCGGGCGCCGATCAACATCACGACGTCGGTGTCCTTCAGCACCGTGGAGCGCGCCGCGCCGGCACACTGCGGATGCGTGTCGGGCAAAAGACCCTTGGCCATGCTCATCGGCAGGAAAGGAATGCCGCTCTTCTCGACCAAAGCGCGGATCGCGTCATCGGCCTGCGCGTAGGCCGCGCCTTTGCCGAGAATAATCAGCGGGCGCTTGGCGCTCTTCAGCACATCGAGCGCGCGCTTGACCGCAGCGGGAGCTGGAATCTGGGCCGGAGCCGGGTCGATGACCTTGACGAGCGACTTTGCACCAGCCGCTGCGTCCATCACCTGAGAGAAAAGCTTGCCCGGCAAATCAAGATAGACGCCGCCCGGACGGCCGGAAACGGCAGCGCGGATCGCGCGCGCCAAACCGATCCCGATGTCTGCGGCATGTAGCACGCGGAACGCCGCCTTGCAGAGCGGCTTGGCGATCGCCAGCTGGTCCATCTCTTCGTAGTCGCCCTGCTGCAGATCGACGATCTCACGCTCGGACGAGCCCGAGATCAGGATCATCGGGAAGCAGTTGGTCGTGGCATTGGCCAGTGCCGTCAGACCGTTGAGAAAGCCTGGAGCCGATACCGTGAGGCAGATGCCGGGCTTTTTCGTCAGGAAGCCGGCGATTGCCGCGGCATTACCGGCGTTCTGTTCGTGCCGGAACGAGATGACGCGTATGCCTTCAGCCTGCGCCATACGGCCAAAATCGGTGATCGGGATGCCAGGCACGCCGTAGATCGTGTTGACGCCGTTGAGCTTGAGCGCATCGATGACAAGATGAAAGCCATCCGTCAGTTCCTGCTCTGCTTCGGCTGTTTTTGTATCGATGCTCTGTACTGTTGCGGACATTCCGCTTTCTCCCTGATCGTTTCTTGGTGCGGACGAGTGCGCCGTCTTCTTATTCGTCCAAATGAAGGCTGTGGTTGGTTAAAAGAGTTCTTGGCCGTGCGCTTCGACATAAGCGGCAAGGCCGAGCGTGTGATCGCGTGCGCGCTTTTCCGCAAGCTCGGTGTCACGCGCTTCGAGCGCTTCGATGATAGCCAGATGCTCGGGCAACGACACCGCGGTGCGGTCCACGCGGCCGATGGTGAGTTGCCGATAGCCGCGAACGTGCAGCAGGATATCGTTGGTCATATCGACCAGCACCGGCGACTCGCTGAGCGAGATCAGTGCCTGGTGGAAGGTGATGTTGGCTTTGGAATACTCCTCGACATGGTCCTGCGGCAGGCGGTCCTTGCCAAAATTCTTGAAGAAGTCGCGCAGCGCGGAAATATCTTTCTTACGCGCCGTCGTAGTGATCAAACGCGCCGCCATGCTCTCGAGCGCGGCCCAGGCCCGGATCATGTCGACGATCTCGGTCTTGGTGCGACGTACGACAACAATGCCACGGCGCGGCACGGTCTTGACGAAACCGTCCTGCTCCAGCATCGCGATCGCTTCGCGGATAGGCGTGCGGCTGACGCCGAGGCGCTCCGACAACGCGCGCTCGTCGAGCATGACCTGCTCGGGCGTCGCATAGATGTCCATCTTGAGGATGGCTTCCTTCAAGGCCTCATAGGCCTTGTTCTTGAAGCTGGTCTCCGGCGCAATTCGGACGATTGCGATTTCTGCCTCAGCCATAATAGGCGGCGCCTTGGGTTGTTTCTGTGTGGGCACGACTGATCTCCTCCATGGGAGACGTCCTTCTAACAGAAAAATTTCCAACAGATTTTTGGCATACCAAATACCAGAATGTCAAGTTGCCAGTGTTTTCGGCACTTCCCATTGGTGCGGCGTCTTGACAAGCTCAGTTCTGGCATACCAAATGCCATAACCGGATATCATCGGTGATGGAACCTGCCGTAGCGGACGGCGATGCACGTTTGCGAATATCAGGAACACTGAGTGAGAGTGTGTGCAGGTCACCACGATCGTGGTGTCCGCGCATTGCCGACAGACTAAAAAATAGACGTCATGGAGGAAGCCAATGTCGAATTCCAAAGATGCGGTCCGCAAAATACTCGATCTGGTCAAGGCGGACAAACGCACAAGTCTGACGGCGCCGGAAGGCAAACTGGTGTGCGATGCCTATGGCATCCCGGTTCCGAAGGAGGGTGTGGCCAAATCCGCGGCCGAGGCGGCGAAGATCGCAACCGACATGGGCTTTCCGGTGGTCATGAAGATCGTCTCGCCGGATATTCTACACAAGACTGAAGCGGGCGGCGTGATGGTGGGCGTGAAGACCGCCGCCGACGTCGAAAAGAATTACGCGACCATTCTGGCCAATGCCAAGAAATACAAGTCGGATGCCAAGATCGAAGGCATTCAGGTCCAGCAGATGCTGCTGGGCGGGCAGGAAGTCATCGTCGGCGCAGTCACTGACGGATCGTTCGGCAAGCTTGTGGCCTTCGGCCTTGGCGGCGTGCTGGTCGAGGTTCTGAAGGACATTACGTTCCGGCTCGCGCCTGCAACCAAGCAAGACGCACTTTCGATGCTGGACGGCATTCAGGCCCATGAGATGCTCAAGGGCGTGCGCGGCAGCGATCCGGCCAACCGCGATGCAATCGCCGATATCATCGTCAACGTCTCGAAGCTGATCACCGATTTTCCGGAAATCGCCGAGATGGATCTCAATCCCGTGTTCGCGACCAAGGCCAACGCGATCGCCGCCGACGTGCGCATTGTCGTCGATTTCGCGCCGAAACCGCCGCGGCCGCGTCCCAACCATGATGACATCGTGCGCCAGATGAACCGGATCATGAAGCCGAAGTCGGTTGCGGTGATCGGCGCGTCCGCCGAGAACGGCAAGATCGGCAATTCGGTGATGAAGAATCTCATCAATGGCGGCTACAAGGGCGAAATCTACCCGATCCATCCGAAGGCCGATGAGATCATGGGCAAGAAAGTCTACAAGTCGGTCAAGGATGTCCCCGGCGAGGTCGATATTGCCGTATTCGCCATTCCCGCAAACTTTGTGGCTGCAGCGCTCACCGAATGCGGAGAGAAGAAAGTTGTCGGCGCGATTCTGATTCCCTCGGGCTATGCCGAGACCGGCAATATGAAAGGCCAGGAGGAAATTCAGGCGATCGGACAGAAATACGGCATTCGCCTGATGGGGCCGAATATTTACGGCTTCTATTATACCCACGCCAATCTGTGCGCGACGTTCTGCACCGCCTACGATGTCAAGGGCTCGGCGGCGCTGTCGTCGCAATCCGGCGGCATCGGCATGGCGATCATCGGCTTTTCGCGCTCCGCCAAGATGGGCGTCTCCGCGATTGTCGGTCTCGGCAACAAGTCCGATATCGACGAGGACGATCTGCTGACGTTCTTCGAGCAGGACGACAACACCCAGATCATCGCGCAGCACTGCGAGGACCTGAAGGACGGTCGCGCGTTCGCGGAAGTCGCCAAACGCGTGTCGAAGAAAAAGCCGATCGTGGTGCTGAAGGCAGGCCGTACCTCGGCCGGCGCCAAAGCCGCGAGCTCGCACACCGGCGCGCTGGCCGGCGACGATAAAATCTATGAGGACGTGTTCAACCAGTCGGGCGTGATCCGTGCGCGGTCGCTGCGCGACATGCTGGAGTTCGCCCGCGGCATTCCAGTGCTGCCGACGCCAAAGGGCGAGAATATCGTCATTATCACGGGGGCAGGCGGTTCGGGCGTGCTGCTGTCGGACGCCTGCGTCGACAATAAGCTTTCGCTGATGACGATACCGCCGGATCTTGATGCGGCGTTCCGAAAATTCATCCCGCCGTTCGGGGCTGCGGGCAACCCGGTCGATATCACCGGCGGCGAGCCGCCGATCACCTACGTCAACACCGTTAAGCTCGGACTCGAAGATCCGCGCATCCACGCGTTGATTCTCGGTTACTGGCACACCATCGTGACGCCGCCGATGGTGTTTGCGAAGAACATGGTTGAAGTGAAGAACGAGATGAAGGCCAAGGGAATCGAAAAGCCGATCGTGGCCTCGCTGGCGGGAGATATCGAGGTCGAGGAGGCCGCCGATTATCTCTATCAGAACGGCATCGTCGCTTATGCCTACTCGACCGAAATCCCGGTCGCGGTGCTCGGCGCCAAATACAAGTGGGCGCGTGGCGCGGGCCTGCTGTAAGACCTGAACGATGGACGCCGCTTCGGGCAGCCGGAGCGGCGTTTACCTCACGGATCATACAGCAACGCGAAACTCTGAAATCGAGCAGCGAACACGCCTTCACATGTCGGGATGAATGCGGGCGCGATGAAGAGAGACGTGATCCGGCGCAGGGTGACCATGCCGTAATCCGCCGCGGACAACGACGCCGATCGCGAGGCGGCGTACAATCCGTAGGCTCGCTCTTTTATTTTATCACTTGCCGAAGACGACGAAGAATACCGACTGGCCGATCTCGCAGTGCGCAGATCTGCGGCGGCATTTCTTGTTGCGGGTCGTTCCGGTCGGAATGTTTTGTGGAACTTTGCTTGCCGCAGTGACGACGCTGTTCGCAGATGGAACCGCGGGAACTGTAGGAACATCTCATCAGCGCGCTTGTTAGGTTCGTACCTATCAATTTCCTTGGAGGGAACATGATGAGGAATCGTTTTGCTGTTTCGCTAATTGCGGCGCCGCGTTTGCTCAATCCACCACAGCGACCGGTGCGGCGGACGGCGCCAGGGCGGGCGGCGGTGTGGCTGGCCCGGTCGGCGAGATCGTCGGCGGTACGGTCGGTGCGGCTGTCGGCGCTGGCCTGGAAATTCCGAACGCCGTGATCACATCGATTCAGGGCGAGCCGGCCCGATCTGTGACAGTGCGGGAGCGGGTGGTAGTGGGTGAGCCGCTGCCGCCGAGCGTGGAGCTGCGGACCGTTCCTAGCTATACCGAATATCGCTATGCGGTCGTGAACGACCAACGGGTGATCGTCGAGCCAAGGACGCGCAAGATCATCAAGATCATCGACTAGCCGAGCAATAAACTGATAAACCAATCCTCGCGGGATGTCCCCGCGAGGATTTTTTTGCTTTAGGACGCGCTGGCGCTCGATCGGCGTGATCGCTGAACTGCCCAATCCAATCCGGCAGCGATGGCGAGGCCGGCACAGGCCGCGAGCGCATCGACCACGAAATCCTCGAGCCTCGCATGCCTTCCCGGGGCCCAGATCTGCAGGATTTCGATGACGCCGATCACGACGACCGATATCGCAGCCGTGAGCAGCCGATATTGCGTATAGGCGAAACCAAATGCCAACCCGATCAGAACGAAGGCGAGCGCATGTTCGCCGTCCTGACCGAAACTGGATTGCGGCCGGAAGCGGGGCGGGCCCAGCGTCGCGAACGTGACGGCGGCGGCCAAAAACCAGGCGAATATTCTGAGGATGTTTGTCATAAAGGCGAGATATCACGTTTCATAATTGAATACCTCTCGCGCGAACCTGAGATGCCCGTGTAGTTAATGACATCTGGGCGCGTATTGTGCAAAAAGTGAATATCGGTCGTGCGAATAAAATATGGGCAATTTGCTGTTTGAAGCATCTTCTTGCGGCTAGCCGGGCCTCCAACAGACCGAAAAATGCTCCGCGGGTCATAACGCTTGCCGCACGCCGAGGCCGAGCATGAAGCGCTCCCTGATCTGCACCGGATCGCGGCGGGTTGCCCCGACCCCTGGCTTGTCGTCGATGCGCACCCCAATCAGCGTCGGCCCGGAAGCTGACAGGGATTGATCGACAAGACGCTCGAAGTCCTCTTCATCGGCTGCCCAGGCGCTGTTGGCGAGACCGCAGCCGGTTGCGATAGCGACGATATCCGACACCGCGGCGGCGGGAGTCGGCTGCGCGCCGGTGATCTGGTAAATGCCATTGTCCATCACGATCATGCTGAGGTTTTTCGGCGCCAGTGTCGCGATGGTCGACAGGCAGCCCATTTGCATCAATAGCGAGCCATCGCCCTCGAGCGCGAAAACGCGGCGGTTCGGCTGAGCCAGCGCGACGCCCAGTGCAATGGGGAAGGCGAGGCCCATGCTGCCCAGCATGTAGAAATTCTGCGGGCGATGGCCGGCTGCCCATAGATCGAAATTCGTATTTCCGATTCCACCGATCACGGCTTCTTCGTTCTTCAGCCTCGCCACCAGCCGCGAGGTGAGATCGAACCGGTTCATCATCTTGGTGTTGCGGGCAGCGGTGTTGATTTGCTTGTTCATGCCATCGCTCACTTGTCGAAAACTTTGCCGCCGGTCAAAAGCGGCGACAGAATCAACGCCACCGGCGCCTGCGTCGTGATGGCCTGCTTGATCGATCGATCGACGATGAACTCGAACTCGTCGAGCCGGGTCGCGGTGTGATGCTCCATCGCCAGCGAGTCGAGCACCGGCCGCATGGTGCGACAAACCAGCGATTGTCCATAATTGAATTCGCCGAGGGTGCCGCGTTCGGACACGAACATGATCAGTGGAATTTGATACGGGATCGCCAGCGAGGCCAGTACGTTTGCCAGCGTGGCGAAGCCGCTAGTCTGCATCAGCACGGCGCCGCGCATGCCGCCCATCCATGCGCCGGAGACGATGCCGACCGCTTCTTCCTCACGCGCGGTGGGGAAGGTGGTGAAGAACGGATCGGCGTGAATATTCTTGATCAGCGTCGTCAGCACCCGGTCGGGAACATACGGCACAAGCCTGATGTCGTTGCGCTTGAGCGTTTGCAGCACCACCTCGTGCCAAGCCTTTTCGTGCAAGGCCTTTTCGTGCAAGGTCTTTTCATTCGAGGTCTTTTCATTCGAGCCTTGGGGCGACGTTTGTTCCTCGGCAGCCGCCATCGAATTCTCCCTTATTTCCGCTTATTTTCGCGGCGATTTTAGTTCGCAACCGATCGCGACCGTCCTGTCGACGCGCCGAAACTTGACGCGATCTCAGGGATTGTCAACATGCTCTGATCGTACCCATGATCTGCGTCGGACGGCGATGCTGTCGGCATGCCGGCGTGCGATAAAAAGAAGTAATAAGAAGTAATAAAAGGTCGGGAGAGATGCCATGGGCAGGTGGTTCCGGATGGTTGCCGTCGCGGCGGCGATGTTTGCCGCGGCCGGGGTAGCGTCCGCTCAGTCGATATTTCCATCCAAGCCTGTGCGTATTTTTGTGCCGTATTCCGCCGGAGGCGGCGTCGATATCCTCGCGCGCACGCTGGGCGATGTGGTCTCCCGGCAATGGGGCCAAAGCGTCGTCATTGAAAACCGGCCGGGTGCGGGCGGCGTCGTCGCGTCGCAAGCGCTCATCGCGTCCCCGCCGGACGGTTACACCCTGATTGTTGTCGCGAGCGGTCACGCCACCAATCCGTTCCTGTACCCCAAACTTCCCTACGACACCTTCAAGGACTTCACGCCGATTTCGCTGCTGGCCTCGTCTCCCAATGTTCTGCTGGTGCGCGCCGATTCTCCATTCAAGACGCTGGGCGATATGATCGCACAGGCGAGGTCGAAGCCGGGAAGCCTGTCGTTCGGCTACGCGGGCAATGGAACATCGACGCATCTCGCCGGCGAGCTTCTGAAGAATCTCGCCAAGATCGATCTCAATGGCATTCCCTACAAAGGCGGCGCGCCGGCGATCAACGATCTTCTGGGCGGGCAAATTCCGATGTCGTTCAACAATGGGCCGGAATCTGTGGGACAATTGGAGGCCGGCACGCTCCGTGCGCTCGCCGTCACGACCGCTTCGCGGGCGTCGTTTCTGCCCAATGTGCCCAGCATGGCCGAGGCCGTGCCCGGCTACGACACCGAAGTGTGGTGGGGTTTGCTCGGACCGGCCGGCATGCCCCCCGATCTGGTTGCGAAACTCTCGCATGACTTCGTTGCGGCTTTGAACACCGACCCCGTAAAGGAGCGGCTGGCCAAGCTCGGCGCATCGCCGATCGGCAGCTCGCCAGCGCAATTCGACGCCAAGATTCGTGCCGATTACAAGAAATGGGGGCCCATCATTGAGGCCGCCGGCATGAAAGCTGAATGACGCCGATGATATCAGCCTGTCTGCCGCCGCGCGAGGTAAGTCGGCCGAAAGTACCGCCGCCGCCGAATGCCTGCGATACGCATGCCCATGTGTTCGGGCCGGCGGAGCGGTTTTCCTACGCGGAGGATCGCAGCTATACGCCGCCCGATGCGCCGCTCGAAAAATATCTTGGCATGCTGGACGCGATTGGATTTGCGCGCGGCGTGCTGGTACAGGGCAGCGCGCACGGCCGGGACAATTCCGCAATGCTCGATGCGCTTAAGCGTCGACCGGACCGCCTGCGCGGTATCGCGGTGGCCGACCCCGATATCTCGCGAGATGATCTGCACGAGTGGAATCGTCTCGGGATCAGGGGATTGCGCTTCAATCATTTTTTCCGCGACGGGCAATTGCATTATCGCGGCGGCGTGCCGCTGTCAGCGGCGCAGACGCTGGCGCCCGTGATGGCCGAACTCGGGTGGCATCTTCAACTCTGGATCGACGTCAAGGATCTGCCCGAGACGATTCCAATCCTGAAATCGCTGGGCCTGCCGGTGGTGATCGATCACATGGGCCGCACCGATGCCCGCGCGGGCACGGGAACGGAAGGTTTCCAGAGCCTGCTGCGTGCGGTCGGCGACGGCTGGTGCTGGGCCAAGTTGTCAGGCGCGCATCGCATCAGCCGGAACGCGCCCGATTATCCCGACGCACAGCCATTTCATGAAGCGCTGGTGCGGGCCAATCCGGAACGCCTGGTATGGGGTGGCGACTGGCCGCATCCGCGCGTCGAGGGCGAGATGCCCGATGCCGGACACCTGTTCGAATTGTTTCAAATGTGGACGCCGGACCAGGCGACACAGCATCGCATACTTGTGACCAATCCGGCGCGGCTCTATGGATTTCCGAACTGAAAGTCTGTCAACAATGTCCGTGAACAACAAGCGCGTGTTTTACGTCAAGTATCTGGCACATGAGATTTATGCTGACATGCTGCGGGCGAGGCCCGATGTGCGCCTCGACCGGCTCGAGAACGAAAGCACCGAGGAGATCTCAGCGCCGATCCTCGCCGCGGCGCACGCCTATCAAATCGGCGCGGCGCGCGACGAACTAGCGAGCCACTTCCATGTCGACCGGGACTTGCTGCGTCGCGCGCCGAATCTGCTGATCGTCTCCAGCAATGGCGCAGGCTACGATCCCGTCGATGTCGAGGCATGCACGGCCGCGGGCGTGCTTGTCGTCAACCAGTCCGGCGGCAATGCCCACTCCGTGGCCGAACACGCGCTCGGGATGCTGCTCACCTTATCGAAACGCATCCTCGAGGCGGACCGCGCGCTGCGGCGCGCCCCAAATGTGAACCGCAATGCCTTGATCGGCACCGAGGCGCAAGGCAAGACCATCGGCATCGTCGGGCTCGGCAATGTCGGCCGCCGCATCGCCGCACTTTGCAACGGTCTGCTTGGCATGAAAGTATTGGCCTACGATCCCTATCTCAAAGCAGTCGAGATGGCAGCCCGCGGCGGCGAGAAGGTCGAGTTGGACGAACTGCTGCGCCGCTCGGATTACGTCTCGATCAGTTGTCCGCTGACCAAAGAAAGCCGCGGCATGATCGGCGCGCGCGAATTCGCGCTGATGCAGCCGCATGCGTATTTCATCACCACGGCCCGAGGCTTTATCCACGATGAAGCCGCGCTTCTCGAGGCGCTACGCAACAAGCTTATTGCGGGGGCGGGTCTCGACGTCTGGGCCAAGGAGCCGCCGCCGCCGGACCATCCGCTGCTGCAGTTCGATAATGTGCTCGCCAGTCCGCACACGGCGGGCGTGACCAGGGAAGCCCGCACCAACATGGGGCGGATTGCTGCCGAGCAAATGCTCGATGCGCTCGACGGCAAGCGGCCTCCGCGCATGATCAATCCCGAGGTTTGGCCCGCCTACATCAAGCGTTTCGAGCGGACTTTCGGGTTCATGCCGGCGTAGCGGTTTGGTCTGCCGGCAGCGGGCGCATAGGCTGGAAGCCAGCGCGTCTCGCGCACAACGGCAGGCGTCACAAGCACGATTTCGGCAGCAGCATGTGAATTCCCTTGTTGCCGTCCACCAGTTGAGTCACCCGCAAATTACCGGCGAGCGAGCACAGCATGTAGGCCTCATTGCGTGTGAGATTGGTCCGTGCGCAAACGTGCTTCACCATTTCCCTGACGGCCTGCTTGGCGGCGTCGTCGAGGTCTTCGTCCAGACCAATCGACATCAGATGTGTTGCGCTCTCGGCAAATGGCCAATTGAGCTCCATGTCCTTGCGGACGGTGAGGCGGAAGCTGCCGGTGACGCCGGTTTCCAGCGCGGTAATGCATACTTCACCGTCGCCCTGGACCGCGTGACCGTCCCCCGCGAAGAACAGCGCGCCTTCATTGAAGACCGGCAAATACAGCGTGGTTCCGGCACGCAATTCCTTGTTGTCCATGTTGCCGCCGAAGGCGCGCGGCACCGGTGATCCACAGCGCCCCCAACTCGGCGGTGGAGCTGTTGCCATGATGCCAAAGAAGGGATCGATCGGGATTTCCGTACCCCAGGGCATCACACACACGTTGCGTTGACGATCGATGGCCGGGTGGATGGTTTCGTAGTCGGTGAACTCGTCGGGCAATGTGCCAAGCAATGGCAAGATGGATACGAAACCCCAGTCCTGTCGCACCTTCACGTCGAGAATGTCGATCTGCAGGGCGTCTCCGACGCGCGCTCCCTTCACATAGACTGGTCCGGTAATGAAGTGCGGGCCTGGCCCGGGCGGGAGTGTTTCCAGCGCAGTCATGTAATCCGCGGCAACAAGGCTGAGGTCGTCGGGCAGGGTTTCTTTTCCGCCGGCCGGGAAGCTGTGAAGGGTAACAATGTCGCCGGAGCTGACTTCAAGGACTGGGGGAGTCGAACTGTCGAGGTATCCCCATACCATAACTTCGGGTGTGCTTGGAATTTCATGACGGCGCGGCATGGGAAATGCTCCAGAATTAAATGAAGCAAATCAGCTCCTGATATCGCCGGCAAGACAGGACCCGAGATAGAACCATTGCGTCGGGGTTCGGACTGCGCGTTACGGTGACAGGTCGTCTTTCCCGAAATTCTAGGGGGCTTAGTCATATTCGGGCTATGATCGCCGCCGAGTGGACAGCATCGGCGCGCGCCGCGCCGGAAGCGCGGGGACGGCCGGCTGGTGTCGGACGTTCGAAAGGAGCATCTGATGAGGCGTTCCCAATTCAGCGACAACGAAATTCTGCATCTGCTCTACGAAGCCAGCGCCGGCGTTTCGGTGGCGGAAATATGCTGCACCGCCGGGGTATCACTTCGAACCTTCTATCGCTGGCGTCGTCGTTATGGCGGTCTCAATGCGCCCGCCGTCATGCAAATGAAAGAACTGGCAGCCGAGAATCTACGGCTGCGAGGTTTGGTCAACAATCTGTTCGAACGCTTGCGGGATCCAGGCGAAAACCAATTGCCGCCATCGGCTGCGCTGACCATCGCTTCGCCCGGCCACGACAAGGAGCGCAAGCAAAAGCAAGCGATCCGGAGCGCTGCGGAAAAATGCGGTGGTGCTCTAACGGGACGATTCGCATCGCTGCGGGTAAATCCCTGACAACGTGATCGGTCATGCGATCAAGTTGTTTCGATCAATGCGCGCAGAAGTTAGACCTCTTCCACGTCGCACGACGACGTTTCTTTGGGCGGCCATAATGTCAAAAACGACATTATGATACTTGGCGTGGCGCCAGATTGTTCATCGCGGCGCTTCTTGAAGCACGCAAATTGCGAATTCCAATCAGCGGCTTGATTATTTTGGCACAGCCAGTGACGTAATGAATTGCTTTGCTCGGCGTCGAGCAATTGCTGTCGCTTCTTTTAACTTGCTGCCTGTTCAATCGGCGGACTACTCTCTTTGTTCATCCTTTGCCGGGTTATTTTGCGAGGAGTTCAGAGCCATGAACGATCGTCTCAGCCATCTCTTCACCAAAACAAGCAATTCATTATCTCGCCGCCGCTTCCTGACGACATCGGCGACCGTCGCGGGTGGCATCGGTGCCTCGTCGCTGATCGGTTTGAGCAGCGCGCGTGCTGCAACGTTGAAGACCGTGCGCTTCAGCGAAGCGGTGCACAACCTTGGCTACATCAATCTCTATGTCGGCATGCACGCCGGCATTTTCAAAAAGAACGGGCTCGACATGAAGGTGAGCGCCGCCGGCGGCGATACCCAGACGTTCGCGGCTGTGCTTGGCGGATCGGCGGACTTCGCTATCGGCGATGCGACGATGGCGCAAATCTCGCGCGAGAATGGCGGACCTGGTATCGTCGTCGGCACTGTCGTGCAGCGCGCTCATTATTTCGGGGTGTCAAAAACGCTCCAGCCAATCACCGATCCCAAGAATTTCAAGGGATTGAAGATCGTAACCTCGCCCGAGCCGAACACAAATTTTAGCGTCGCGAAGCGACTGCTTGAAAAAGCTGGCCTCAAGGTTGGCGTTGACGCCACCATCATTCCGGTGAATCCAGGCACCGAAATCGCCGCGATGCTGGCCGGTCAGGCGGACATCGCCATCGCGTATCAGCCGAGCGTGGCCGCGGCCGAGGCCCAGGGCGCCAAGGTGGTCTTTGATTTCTCAAGCTACATCGGCCCGTTCTGCAACACCGGCATCATGGTGCTCCCCTCCACGGTCCAGAAGGACCCGGAGATGGTGCAGGCGCTGGTGACTTCGTTCGAAGAGGCATCGCGCAAAACCTATGCCGATCCGGCCTTCTCCAAGGAGGTCGCGCGCAAGGAGTTCCCGGATTTGCCGGGTGAAGTCGTTGACAAGGCCATCGATGCGGAACTCAAATATCTCATTCCAGCACAGTCCGTGGTGACCAAGCAGGATCAGTGGCAGAACCTGATGGACATGCAGGTCTATCTCGGCAATGCGAAGGGCAGCATTCCGTTCGATCAGATCATCGATAACTCATTCGCCAACAAGGCGGTCGCTAGCCTCAAATGACGAGCGCTGGCGTCAGTCAGAGCGCTGGGAATGCAGAGACCGTCGTCAGTGGCGCTCCAGTCCCGCCGCTCGTGGTGGAGCACGTTGCAAAAAGTTATGAAGTCAACGGGCTGATGGTGCCGGTGATTGGCGACCTCAGCCTGACGCTCCGGGAGGGCGAGATCGTCAGCATTGTCGGGCCATCCGGCTGTGGCAAGACGACACTGCTCAATACCTTGTGCGGGTTGCTGACGCCGGATTCCGGGCGCATCCGTTGGCATGGCCGCGAGGTGTCCGGTCAGCCGCAGAATGTCGGCTACATGCTTCAGAAGGATCTGCTGTTGCCATGGCGGACGGCGCTCGGCAACGCCATGCTGGGGCTTGAGATTCGTGGTGTCGCATCGAGCGAGGCGGAGGATCGCAGCCGCGCGATGCTCGACCAGCTTGGACTTTACGGCTTCGCCGACCACTATCCTTCGACCCTCTCCGGTGGAATGCGCCAGCGGGTGGCGCTGGCGCGGACGCTGGTCCACGAGCCCGACGTGCTGTTGCTCGACGAGCCCTTTGCCGCGCTGGACTTCCAGAGCAAGCTATTGATCGAGAATGATACGGCGGCACTGGTGCGGCAAAGCAAACGTTCCCTCCTGCTCATCACCCACGATATCGAGGAGGCTGTATCGCTTGCCGATCGCGTCATTGTGCTGTCAAAGCGGCCGACCCGCGTCAAGGCCGCCTACGACATTGAGCTTGGCGCCGAGCGCACCGACATGATCGGCATGCGCCAAAGCCCCGGGTTCAGCCAATACGTCCGGCGCATCTGGGCCGATCTCGACGTGGTCCTGCAATGACTGCGGACGCAGATGTGAATGCCCGAGTGGTTCGTTCAACGGCTTCGTCCGAGCCTGTTCCCGTTCCGGCCGCAAGGCAGCGATGGAAAAGGCTTCGTTCGGCCGCCATCGTGCTTGCAACGCAAGTCGCGATCCTTGCCGCATTTCTCGGCTTTTGGGACTACATGACGTCGCAGAACCGCGCGGCCGCCTTCATGTTCGGCTCGCCATCGGCGATCGCCGGTTTTCTGATGCAGATGGCGCGCGACGGCAGCTTGTGGCGCGACACCTATGTGACCGGGCTTGAAACCCTGCTCGGGTTCTTTGTCGGAAATTTGGTCGGTACGGTGATCGGCCTGTCGCTCTGGTACTCGCGTTTCGTGTCCCGCGTCGTCGAGCCTTTCGTGATTGCGATCGGCTCAATTCCCATTATCGCGTTGGCTCCGATCATCATCATCTGGTTCGGCACCGGCTTGATTTCGAAGGTCGCGATGTCAACCCTGTCAGTGGTCATTGTTGCTTTAGTGACATCCTACAAAGGCGCGGTCGGCGTCGATCCGGACCAGATCAACCTGATGCGGACGCTTGGGGCGTCGAAGTTCCAGATTTTCCGCAAGCTCGTGGTGCCGGCCTCGCTCACCGACATCTTTGCCGGACTGAAGCTCACGGTCGGCTTCGCGTTGATCGGTGCAATCGTCGGCGAGTTCATGTCGTCATCGGAAGGGCTCGGGCATGCTATCTTCAAGGCGGGCTCTCTCTACATAATCCCGAAAGTATTCGCAGCGCTGGTTGCCACCATCGCGCTCGCGCTGATCTTGACCTTTATCGTCGGCAAGATCGAACGGCTGCTCATGCCGTGGCGGCGTCATCTGTGAACCCTCAAACGGTCTTCAATAGCTCGGGAGTGAACATGTCCAAGCGCATCAGCAAAGCCAACAACATCAAATACGCGCTGTCCGGGGACGATCGCTACATTGCCGCCGTCGATCCGGGCGAGACCTTCGTGGTGGAATGCGCGATCAATGCCAACGACGGCACGATCCGCCATCTCGGACAGCAGCTCACGGCGGCCGATGTCACCTTTCCCTTTGTCAACGGCGCGACCGGACCGATCGAGGTCCGTGGGTCGAAAGCCGGTGACATGTTGAAGGTGGAAATCGTCAAGATGGAGCTCGACAGGCTGGGCTTCACCGCGCTGTGGCCGGGCATCGGTATGTTTCCCGATTGGGTCCGGCGCAAGGAGTTCGGCATCCAAACCCGAGTGGTAGAGGTCAAGGATGGTCGCGTGCACTGGAACGATCATCTCAAGCTGCCGGTGAAGCCGATGATCGGTGTGCTCGGCGTGGCGCCGGTTCACGGCGCCGTGCTGACCGTCGATAATGGCCCTCACGGCGGCAATCTGGACGTGCAGGAAATCACCACCGGCAACACCGTCATGTTCCGGGTCAATAAGGACGGCACGCATCTGTTCATGGGCGATTGCCATGCCATTCAGGGCGACGGCGAATGCAACGGAATGGGTGCGATCGAGATCGCCGCGACCCTCACCGTCAAGGTGTCGCTTGAGAAGGCCCCGCCGCGCTTGAATCATCCGCGCATCGAAACGGCGACACACATCTGCACGCTTGGTTGCGCACGTCCGCTGGAAGACGCCATGCGCATCGCATTCGAGGAAATGGTCTACTGGATGGAAGACGAGTGGAAGATTCCGGCGGCTGAAGGATACATGCTGCTTGGTCAGATTGCCGAAGCGCGTTGTACCCAGGTGGTCAATCCGAAGTACACCTATATATGCAAGGTCGATAAGAGCGTGCTGGCCAGTTATTTCGGATGAACGCGATTGATTGCACGCCGATCGATCGCCTGCGAGGGCGAGGGCGAGGGCCGGCTATCGCCGTCCGCCTTCGACGCATTGGCACGCAGCGCGCCCCGCTTTACACGGGGATGCTGACGACAGGCGGCATCATTCATGGCTAAAAAAACAGCAGTGACCTGCTTGAGCGGGGGCCATCGGATGAGAGAAAAGTCTGCGTCGGCCTAATCACCCGTTTGGGTGAGGCGTCGCAAGCAGCGTCGATTTATTGTCACATGACTTCCTTAGGTTGAGCTGGCGCCGTCGTGATCGCCTTGGCTTAAATCGCTGTGCGGCGGAGCAAGGGAGCGGGCTGTGGGTCTTCCAATCAGGCAAGCCGAAAAAATTCTCGACCTCATCTACGATGCGGCAACCGAGAACGAATTGTGGCGCAGGGTGCTTACCGAGGTGGCTGACCTGACACGCAGTCAGGGTGGAGTTCTTTTTGGCCAGTCTATGAGAGCAAGCAGAGTCTATTTCGACTACACCGGTCGCTTGGACGAGGAGTGCAATCGCGCCTATCAGGAGCGACATATGAGAAACCCGTGGTCGGAACGGATGGAAAACCAGCCGATTGGACGGGTCGTCTTTTCCGATGATGTCGTCGCACTTCCGGTTCTGCGCTCGACTCCCTTCTACGAAGAGGTTTTGCGGCCGCAGGAGATAGCTCACAATGGAATGATTGCGCTTGCGGCCAAAGACGACTTTCGAGCGGCCTTTAACATCTGCCGGAGCACGTGGCAGGGTCCTTTTGGAGAAGACGAGCGCAAATTGCTCGAGTGGCTGGTACCTCATCTGCGTCGTTCGATTATGCTGGGATTCCGGCTCGACGGTTATCGGGCTATGCAGCGCGCTGCATTCAACGTTCTGGAACAGCTGTCAGATGGCGTCATCCTCCTCGATCGCCACGCGCATATACTCTTTGCCAATGCGGCGGCAAGGGCATTCGATGCGGGCGGTACATTGCGCTTGCGTCGGGTGATCGCGACGTACTCACCACCTCATTCGCAGCGGTTGGCCGAGCTGGTGAGATTGGCCCTGCAAGGAACGCCTGCCGGATCCATGAGCATACCAGGACGAGCCGATGGCCAGCTTTTGACCATTCTCGTTTCCTCGGTTCGTGGAAAGGATGTCGGGCGACTTGCTGATTCAAACATGAAGGACGCAGCCGTTCTGGTGTTCATTATCGACCCCGCCAACCGGGCTTCGATTCCGCTTACGCGGATCATGGACGCATACGGGTTGACGCCGGCGGAAGCGAGGGTGGCGCTTGCGGCGTCTTCCGGGAAGACAGTTTTTGAGGCAGCCGAATTGTTGAAGCTTTCACCAAACACAGTCAAAACGCATCTGCGGCGAGTCTTCGCCAAGACAGGAACGGGCCGCCAGGCAGAGCTGGCGAAGCTTATGGCGTCGGTGGGAAGTGTGCACGTTTTGGAGGTCGATGATTGATACCACGCGTGTATTGTCACGCCTTACGCATGTTCAACGATCGCGAACGTGTGACGTAAGCATTGCACTGGTTGAGCAAGACGAACCGATAGCGCCTATTCGGGAAGGAAATCGGTTACGTTTAATCGCTGTTGTTGCGATGACGACAATACAACATAACGCATAGAGAGCGCTGCACGCTGCAAGCAGACGATCACCGAGGTTGATCGCAGCATAGAAACCGGTCGAGAGATGGCTGCCGGTCCAGAGTACCCAGGTAAAATACGAAATTGCCGAGGCACCGTTTGTGTCGCGCGCAACTTTGTAAATTTGAGGAAAATACGAGACAAGACGCAACCCGCTAAAGACAGTGAAAGCGGCGAGAGTTATCTGCGCAAGTGTCATGCCTTCCTCTCGGCAGGCCATGTCTCAAGACATCGGGGCGCGGTCATGTGAAGCGTCATGCCAAGTTCCGCAGGATTATACGAGACCGCCTAATAGCTTAGTCGAAGGCCAGCGCTTGTGCGTCATCCAGACGGGTGACGCACAAAATTCAGGCATCGGAATCGGTCACGAGGCTTAAACATAGCAAGTCGGTGCAACACCGAAGCCGTACCGTCGTATTCTTGACAAGCGCGTCATGGTAAAATTTGACGCTGGGTTGGTAGACCGCTGTCTTATTGGCGACGAGAAAGCGTATGTCGAAGCCGGCTTCGGACCATGCTGCCGCCGTCAATGCCATCTACAGAGCAGGTCTTGCTCCGGAACTCTGGTCCGAGACGCTGACTTTGCTCGCGGATTACGTCGGTGCGATCGGCGGGCAGATTGCCTATAACGCTCCTGTCGGGCAGCCGAGCTTCATGGTGACCGGCCGCCTTCGCGACGACCTCGACCGGCTCTATTTGGAACGCTATGCGCTAAATCCTTATTCACGCGCATTGGCAAAGGTGGCACCCGGTCAGGTCCACGCGATGAACCAGCTCGTCGACCCCACAGTCGTTCGCCGCACTGCCTTCCACGCCGATATTCTCGCGCCGCAGGCGATCGAAGACTTTGTTGTCGTCACCCATGCCAGTTTGACACGTAACGGCAGCAGCGGCGGTATGTCCTTTCCGCTCGATGTACGGCACGTAGAGGACATCGGCCAGGCTGCCGCGCGCCTCGGCCGGCTGGTTCCGCATTTGTCGCGTGCCATCGATTTCACTTTGCAACTCGGCCGGCGTCAAAGCGGTTTGTGGCAGCTTGAGCATATTCTCAACGCGATGCCGAGCGCTGCCGTGCTACTCGACCGAAGGGGCGGCATCATCCGAACAAATGCGGCGGCGGACGCCCTTCTGAGCCAAGCCGACGGCATTTCGATCGTCAAGTCAGACGGCTTGTATCTTACTGCGCATTCGCGTTCCGAGGCGGGTTTGCTTTCTGCTCGCATCGTGCAGGCTCTGGCCACCTCGCGCGGCGAAGATCAGGGTCTCAACGGCGCGCTGCGAATTGCGCGTCCGTCGGGTCGACCGCCGCTTCTGGTGCTTGTCACACCGCTACCGCCCCCGTCGTTCTCGCTCTGGGAAGCGATCGATGGCGGTGCGCGGGCCATGGTGCAGATCGTCGATCTGCACGCACCCGCCTATGCGCAGGCGGAAAGTCTGCGAATGGCTGCCGGGCTTTCGGCTTCTGAAGCGCGTGTTGCCGCCTTGATCGGCGGCGGCTTGAGTATTCCGGAAGCAGCGGCGACGCTTGGCCTGTCGTCCAACACAGTGAAGACGCACCTCGCCCGCTGCTTTGACAAGACAGGGGTGCGTTCCCAAGCAGCGCTTGCGCGACTGCTCGCATCGATTCCGGTGCCAGCGTCGCTTAGCTCGAAATTTATTCCTTAGGTGCTCGGCGGATCGCCAGAAGCGTAGCGGACCCAGTCCGGCCCACGCGGACTGCGACCCACGGCTGGAAATGTTTGCGCGTTGTATCGGGCCATGATCGCAACGGCTTGCGTGGGCGCCGGCTTTTTAGGCAGTGCAAGCGGTCGCGGACGGCTCCCGTACAACACCTTTGTAAATCACCCGAACGGATGATGACGGTGTGGCGCTCCGCGTCATAGTCATACTATTGGGAAAAATAACTCAAGCCGGCTAGCCGGCCGCAGGAATCAAAAAAAGTCGCCTGGGTGTGGCGTACTTCACATGCAGGTATTTCACTTCAGATTTACAGTGATGGCGAAGTTCTCGTTGCAAAAGAGGCTCGCATGAAACGATTTCCGAGCAACTTAAACGCCGAAGACCGCCGTACCTATCGTAGATGGGTTGGCGGCCTGTTCTTATTCTATCTGGTAGCGGTCACCGTAGCGATTGGCGTCACTTTCATGAATCGGCCCGCGAGCGATCTAATGGCATCGAACGAAACCCAAACCGCGCGTCTGAAAGCGGCGGCGGGATCGATGGCAGTTTCGACGGCCAGGCCCATCACAAAACCGTAATGCGCCGGCTACACGCTACGGCGCATTTTGCTCGTCAGGATTCGATATGATTTTACGGAAATGCGATGGCAAGACGGAGTGTGATCGTATTTGGCCTGGTCGTTCAATTGCTCTTACTCGCAGTTCCGCCTGCTGCAAATCTCGCCTTCGCCGATGTCGATGAAGTTGGCGTTCAGTCTTGTTGGGTTGTTGGGAAGCTCGACAATACCGTCTACTTTGCCGAAGCTGAGGGCCGCAGGGATCGGCAGGCAAGCTTCGTTACGTTGATCGAGATTTCCGGCATAGATCACCACCCCGTTGAATGCCGAGTTTCAGATTCCGAATCGCATCGTTTGGCGCGCACCGAGTTAATGAAAAGATGGTCGGAATCGGAATTCGAAATCGTCAACACCACGTTCCTGTCAGATCTTGATTACTGAGTGGACGACGCGGAAGCTGGCGCTGCTCGACTTCGACGCTTCGAGGTTGCGCGCAATCGTGCGCGGCTTTGATCCGCGTCAAAATGAACTCTGCACCATGAGCTAATATGGCCCTATCTTGCCGTTACGGGCGCAAGAGGAGGGTTCCATGTCACGATTTGTCGTCCGCTTCATGAAGGACGTGCTTGGCGAAAACGGCCGAGAGATCGAAATTTGTCAGCGTAGTCTGGAAATTGACGCTTCAAACGAGGGCCAGGCCACAGAACTGGCAAAGAAAAAATTCTGCGAGACCGAGGCGCTTTGTGACTGGTCGCTTCATGCCGACAGAATTCAGGTCAGGCAAGCCGATTTTCCGTCCTGAAAATTCCTCATGCGGCGCGGCATCGCCGGATGCGGCGGCGCCAGTGATACCGGCGCCGCCGGACAAATACAAATTGGAAGTCAGGCCTCAGGCGGCAATCGCGTCGTCAATGGGTGGACAGGACAGGCCAAGACTCTCGGCTACCGCTTTGTTGGTGATACGGCCGCGGTAAACATTCAGACCTGCGCGGAGATGGGGATTCTGCGTCACGGCTGCGAAGCCGTGGTTCGCTAAAGCCAGGCCGAACGGCAGGGTCGCGTTGTTCAGGGCCTGGCTCGACGTAAGGGGAACCGCACCGGGCATATTCGCAACGCAGTAATGGATGATTCCGTCGACCTGATATGTCGGATCAGCGTGGGTGGTCGCATGGGAGGTCTCGAAGCAGCCGCCCTGATCGATGGCGACGTCCACGATCACTGAACCCTGCTGCATGGACTTCAGCATCTGCCGGGTGACCAGCTTCGGCGCGCTCGCGCCGGGGACGAGAACGGCGCCGATCACGACGTCGGCAGCGAAAACTTCCTGTTCGATTGCCTCGCTGGTAGAGAAGCGGGTACGGATTCGACCTCCGAATAGCTCGTCGAGTTCACGTAGTCTGGGGATCGAACGGTCCAGGATGGTGACCTCCGCACCGAGCCCTACGGCCATGCGCGCGGCATGCGTGCCGACGACCCCGCCGCCGATCACAACGACGCGCGCCGGAACTACACCGGGGACACCGCCCAGCAGAATACCGCGGCCGCCTGTGTAGCTTTTGAGGGCAAAGCCGGCGGCCTCAATGGAGAGCCTGCCTGCGACCTCGCTCATGGGAGCAAGCAGGGGCAGACCTCCCTTCGCATCCGTGACGGTCTCGTAGGCGATCGCCGTGCACCCCGAAGCCATCAGACCTTTGGCCTGCTCCATGTCCGGAGCCAGGTGCAGATAGGTGAAGAGAATCTGGCCCTCTCGCAGTTGGGACCATTCGCGAGCCTGGGGCTCTTTGACCTTCACGATCATATCGGCGGTGGCGAAAATCTCGCCGGCCGAGTCGGCGACGGAGGCTCCCGCCTTGCGATAGACCTCGTCTGTCGCTCCGATTCCTGCCCCTGCGTTTGTCTCAACGACGACGCTGTGGCCTGCAGCCACATACTCGCGAACTGCGCCCGGCGTCAGGCCGACGCGGTACTCATGGATTTTGATCTCCTTTGGTACTCCGACGCGCATGGTGGGCACTCCTTTTTGGAACCATGGATTATATTCTAGGCTGGATCCGGGTTTGAATCCTTGCGATTTGGACGCTTTGGTGCAAATTTCCGCCGAAAGCCGGCATGATTTCGGCTATTTGCGCAGGAATCAAAATGAAGCTCGATCATAATGAAGCTCGATAACATCGACACGACGATCCTGTCGGAACTCACGATCAATGCTCGCGCCAGCCAGGTCGAACTCGCCGAGCGTGTTGGGCTCTCGAGCACTGCAATCGCCCGGCGGCAGAAGGTGCTGGAGGAAGAAGGCTTCATTCGTGGCTATCAGGCAGTTCTGGATTTGACACGTTTCGGTCTCACCACCACCGTTCTGGTCCGGGTCACCCTGGAAAGCCAAAATGAGGATGCGTTAAAGTCATTCGAAGCAGCGGTCATCGGCTGTCCATCGGTGGTTCGATGCTTCCTGATGTCCGGAAGCGACGACTATATCGTCATTGTCATGGCGCGCGACATCGAGGACTTCGAGCGCATTCACAGGACAGAACTCTCTCGACTGCCGCGGGTTGCGCGGATCCAGTCAAGTTTCGCCATGCGCGAGGTCGTGAACCGGGCGGTCCCACCTGTGATTTTTGGGGTATCGCGCAGTCGTGGAAGAACATAACTGCCCTCAACGCAGTGTTAGCGTTAGGCGATCGCGACAAGACTGCAGTTGAGCTCGCTTGAATGACATCGTCAGCCGAGCCCAAGAGGTAGTTCTATCTCCAGCCATTTCCGGTTGGCGAAATTATCGCCGATCTGACGCAGACGAGCCTAGCGCTTCAAGCTCGTCCAACGATGGCTATATTTGCGACCCGCCGGGGTCCAACCCATCTCAACAGCCGCAATACCCTATGATGTCGCAGATCGTGGCAGTGTCGGTCATTGATTTCGAGTAATTTGCATGTCAAGAATCGCCCGCGCGCCGCTATTAGGCCAGAATTGTGGGCAGTCCTCGTTGTCGAAAGTCAGTACCGACTTGCGTCGTTGAAAGCCGAGCTCGATTTCCTCAACGATCTGGTTCGCAGCATCACCGAGGCTGAGCCGGTCGGGCTTTGGTGCGAGATGCAAGGCCGCGTGCGAGCGTGAATATCAGCGCGAAAATGAAGCCGCCGAGCAGGTAATCGCGCAGATTGCCGGCTCGGAGGTGGGGACCGGATAATGACGACCGACGACAAGGCCAAATTGTTGCGTTCGCTTTCGATCGATCGCAGCACGAGCGAGGCGGGGCGATCTACTAGTCGGCGCCGTTGGCTGCCGATCGCTGTGGGCATTGCCGCTTGCATCGTCGTGGCGCTCGCTGTCTTTGCTGTGTCCGAATTCCGGATGCAGGAACGCCTCAAGGAGACTTCATCGCAGCCCGTGGCGCAACCGCAAGCCCCGGAGCCTCAGCGCCAGCAAGCCGCTGCGAATAACGGCGAGTCGGGCAATCTTGCCGCGTCCGGTTATGTGGTGGCGCGACGCAAGGCGACGGTCGCGGCCGAGATTACCGGCAAGGTGGTAGAAGTCTTCATCGACGAAGGCATGACGGTGACCGAGGGGCAGATCGTCGCGCGGCTCGACAGCGTGCTTGCGGAAAAGGATTATGAGCTGGCGCAATCGCGCGTCGAGGCAGCGGATGCCGCGATCGCCGCGATCACAGCCGACCTGCAGGACGCGACGCGAATTATGTCGCGGGTGCAGACGCTGTCGCAGAAGAATTTTGCGACCGAGGCCGATCTGACCAAGGCGCAGGCCCGGGCCGGCGTGCTCGCCGCGCAATTGCGCCAGGCACAGTCGCAGTTCGAGACCGCGAAGATCGACGCAAGGCGCAGTGCATCGATTCTCGACAAACATCAGATTCGCGCGCCGTTTGCCGGTGTCATCGTCGAGCGCAGCGCCCAGCCCGGCGAGATGATTTCGCCGATGTCGGTCGGCGGCTTCACCCGAACCGGCATCTGTACCATTGTCGACATGGATTCGATCGAGATCGAGGTCGACGTCAACGAGGCCTTCATCGGCCGCGTCGCGGCCGGCGGCGCCGTCATCGCGGTGCTTGATGCCTATCCGGACTGGACCATCCCGGCCTCGGTGATCGCGATCGTGCCGACCGCCAACCGCGAAAAGGCCACTGTGAAGGTCCGCATCCGCTTTGTGCAAAAGGACCCGCGCATTCTGCCTGACATGGCGGTAAAGGTGACTTTTCGGCGCGAGGCCAAGGCCGGTAGCGCGACTGCGGCCGAAACCACCGCCGCAAACTAGATCCGATCGAATCCGACAGGGAGAGCAAAGTGACACCGGAAAACCCAATGGTTCGCCTCACCGGCGTAAGCAAGCGCTTCATCAAGGGTAAGGAAACGATTTCGATTTTCGATCATCTCGATCTTGCAATTCCTCGTGGTGATTTTGTCGCGGTAATGGGACCGTCCGGCTCGGGCAAGACCACGCTGCTAAATCTGCTTGGAGGCATCGACGGTGTCGATGAGGGTGAGGTTGCCGTTGCCGACCAGCGTATCGATGGCATGTCGGAAGGCGAACTTGCGGCATGGCGCGCAGCCAACATCGGCTTCATCTTCCAGTTCTACAACCTGATGCCGATGCTGACCGCGGCACAGAATGTCGAATTGCCTCTGCTGCTCACCACCCTGCGCCGCAAGGAGCGTGCGAGCCGCGTCGAGACCGCGCTGTCGGTGGTCGGCCTGGCCGATCGCGTCAAGCACCATCCGCGCGAAATGTCGGGCGGCCAGCAGCAGCGCGTAGCGATCGCGCGCGCCATCGTCTCGGATCCGAACCTG
>Ga0193743_1000696_pt1 | contig 26199 bp, 26 predicted proteins | sample L2c2metaG_FD_143038 | JGI IMG/M metagenome (GOLD analysis project Ga0193743, IMG submission 143038) | Soil microbial communities from a riparian zone of the East river system, Colorado, United States - L2c2 | ecosystem: Environmental > Terrestrial > Soil > Riparian zone | place: USA: East River...
GTCGGCCGGGCGCTGGTCGCCTCGGTGGTCATGCTGTTCTGGCTGGGCCGGGAGACGGCCGAGCAGTTCGTCGCCACCTACCTGACCGAATACAGCCTCAGCGCCGACAACCTGTTCGTCTTCATGCTGATCATCGGCCGGTTCGCGGTGCCCGCCTCTGCGGTCGAGGAAGTACTGACCGTCGGCATCCTGTTGTCCCTGGCGCTGCGGATCATCTTCATCGCCGCCGGCAGCGCCGCGGTGCACGCGTTCAACTGGATCTTCTACCTGTTCGGCGCGTTCCTGATCTACACGGCCGCGAAGTTGCTGGGCTCGATGCGCGACAGCGACGGTGGCGAGGACGAGAAACCGCCGGGCGTCGCGCTGCTGTCCCGGCTGATCCCGGCCACCGACGTGTACGCCGGCCGCCGGTTCACCACGATGGTCGACACCCGCCGGGTGCTCACCCCGATCCCGCTGGTGATCGCCGCGATCGGCGTCGCCAACCTGGTGTTCGCGCTCGACTCCCTGCCGGCCGCGTTCGGCCTGACGCAGAGCGCGTTCGTGATCGTCACCGCCAACGCGTTCGCGATGCTCGGCCTGCGCCAGCTCTACTACGTGGTCGGCGGCCTGCTGGAACGGGTCGTCTACCTGCCGGTCGCGCTGGCGGTGATCCTCGGCTTCATCGGCGTGAAGCTGGTCCTGGAGGCGCTGCGCGGCTCGCACCTCGACGCGCCGGAGATCGGCGTCGGCCCGTCGCTGGCGACGATCGTGGGCGTGCTGGTGATCGCGGTGGTGGCCAGCGCGGTGCGCAACCGCCGCGCGTGATCCGGCGATCAGACCGGACGCAGGCGCAGCAGGTCGGGTGTGAGCTCGACGATCTCGAAGCCGGTCGGTGCACCCGCCGAGCGGGCGCCCGGTGGATAGGCCAGGTTGACCCGGCTGCGCGAAGGCGCGGTCCAGTGGCCGACCGAGGCGACCGGCGCGTCGGTCGGCCCCGGGCGGAGGTCGGCGAACGTGCCGTCGTCGCGGAACTCGATGCCCTCGCGGCCCCGGGCCGGCGGCAGCGGGCGGTCGGCCGGGCGGTAGACGCGTACCCCCGCGGTGTCCTCCTCCCGCACGTGCACCCACCTGCGGAACAGGGCCGGGGGCAGCGACGTCACGCCGTGGCCGCCGCCGCGAGCAGGCCCGAGCGCGGGCCGCGCAGGGTGGCCGCCATCCGCGCCGCCTGGCCCTGGGTGAACATCACCATGGCGGCATCATCCGTGTAGTCCATGTAGTTGACGAACATGTCGCCGTGTGGCGCGTTGTCGCAGGACACCTTCGGGTAGACCGGGCGGCCGTAGTTGGGGCCCGCCTGGTTGGGGGTGTCGGCCACGAAGTCGTCGCCGCCACAGCCGTCGCCGTCGTCGCCCCAGATGTGCCGCAGGTTGAGCCAGTGGCCCACCTCGTGGGTCGAGGTGCGGCCCAGGTCGAACGGTGCCGCCGCGGTGCCGGTCGAGCCGAACCCGGTGTAGGTGACCACGACGCCGTCGGTCTCGGCCGGGCCGCCGGGGAACTGGGCGTAGCCGAGCAGGCCGCCGCCCAGCTGGCAGACCCACAGGTTGAGGGTGGTGTCGGTGGACACGGCGTCGGCACCGCCGGTGCGTGCCGACTTCACACCGTCGTCGGTGTCGAACGTGGCCCGGTCGGTGCGGGTGCGGGTGACGTCGACGAGCGCGAACTCGACGTCGGCGTCGGCCGCCACCGCCGCCCACACCGGCGGCAGCAGCGTCACGTCGTCGTTGCGCCTGCGGAAGTCGCGGTTGAGCGCCTCGATCTGGGTGGCCACCTGGTCGTCGCCGATGTTGTGCTCCGGGCGCGACCAGACGACGTGCACGACCGTCGGGATGGTCACCAGGCCCAGCGGCGGCGGCTCTTCGCGGGCGGCCCCGAACGCGAAGGTCTCGATCTGCGCACGGGCCCGGGCATAGCCCGGGTCGGTGTCCAACAGCCGGCGGTGCACCGGCATCGTGCCGCACCAGTCGCGCACCGCGCCGGGCGCGAGCCGCCCTCCATCGAATGCCATCGCGCCATTGTCCCGCTCCAGCACCGGTCCGCACTAGCCGATCTTGGACTCTTCGCGGCACCACCGGATGGCTGGACGGTGCGAACCGGATGGCCGAGAAGGTGATCTACTAGAGACAACCGGCGCACATCCTGGCATCCTGCCTGCCATGACGCTTGTGCTCCGGTCCGTCGCGCTGACCGACCGCGGTCTGGTCCGGCGGGCGAACCAGGACGCGGTCCATGCGGGCGCCCGGCTGCTGGCCGTCGCCGACGGCATGGGCGGGATGGCCGCCGGAGACCTGGCGAGCGAGATCACCATCAAGGCGGTCGCGGCGGCCGACGCCGATCACCCGGAGGCCGGGCTGGTCGACGCGATGCGCGCGGTGATCGGCACCGCGGGCGCCCGGATCCGGGCCGCGGTGGCGGAAGACCCGACCCGCGACGGCATGGGCACCACGCTGACCGCGCTGCTGTTCGCGCCCGGCAACACCGCCGTGACGCTGGCCCACGTCGGCGACTCCCGGGCCTATTTGCACCGCGACGGCGTGACCCAGCAGATGACCAAGGACGACACGTTCGTGCAGATGCTGGTCGACGAGGGCGTGATCACGCCGGACGAGGCGAGCGTGCACCCGCGCCGCGCGGTGGTCACCCAGGCGCTGCAGGGCGAGCCGGTCGAGCCGGCCTTCACCACGATCACGCCGCTGGCCGGCGACCGCTGGCTGATCTGCAGCGACGGCCTGTCCAATGTGGTCCGCGAGGACACGATCCAGGACGTGCTGCGGACCCACCCCGACCGCGACGCCTGCGCGGCCCGCCTGGTCGACCTGGCCCGCCGGGCCGGCGGCCCCGACAACATCACGGTGATCGTCGCCGACCTGGCGGAAGCATGATCCGCCGGGTACTCGTCAGCCTCGCCGCGCTCGCCGTCGGCGCGGTCGCCCTCGGCCCGATCGGCGAGGTGCTCTTCTACGGCCTCGAGGGCTTCCCTGTCGGCGCCGACGCGACGGGCGTGATCCGGATCTTCTCCGCCACCGGCGCCATCGTGCTGCTCGCGCTCGGCGCCGCAGCCGGCTGCCGGGTGCGCGGCCGGGCCCGCGGCTGGCCGACGGTCGCGGCCGGGCTGGTCGTCGCCGGCCTGCTCGCCGCGTACGCGCCGCTGGACGAGGCCTCCGCGTTCGGCGAACTACATCCGCTGATCCGCCCGATCGCGGCACTGGTGGGCGGCGTGGTGATCGGCGCGACCTTGGTGGCGGTGCAGCCCGCGACCCCGGCCGGCGGCGACCCGTGGCCCGTCGCCGCGTTCGCGGCGGGCGCGGTGGCCGGCGTCCCGCTGGCATCCCGGTTCTCGCCGGACTTCCCCGAGCTGCGCACGGTCGGCTGGGCCGAGGTGATCGCCCTCGGCCTCGCAATCGTGGCGGCGATCGCGACCCGCTCAATCCAGGAGAGCGAGAGCCCCGGGTTCGGAGCGGTCACCCGGGTCGTGGTGCTTGGCGCCGTCGTCGGCGCCGCCTTCCACATGGAGTACGTCGGCCGCGCCACCGAGCGCTCCCCGGCGGCGGTGATCGCGGTCGTACTGCTGATGACCGCGTTCGTCTGGTTCCTGCTGTCCCGGGCCCTGGTCCGGTGGAGCGGCACGGTGGCCGGCACCGACGCCGCGCGGTTCGCACTGACCTGTGCCGGTGCCGCCGCCGCGCTGTTCGCCTCCATCGGTCGCAACCAGGCGGTGGTGTGGTATGACTGGCTGCCGCTGCTCGGCATCGTCGGCGCCGTGGCCGGGGTGTGGCTGACCCGCCGGCGTCCGGCGATCCCCTGGGACGCCGCCGGAATCGCGGGCGCGGCGCTGATCACCCTCATCATCGCCGCGGTGCCGAGCGAGAACTCGACCTTCCCCATGATCGGCATGCCCGTCGCGGCGTTCGCGCTCGGCGCCGCTCTGGCCCGCACGGCTTTGGCCGGCGCGCTGTGCGGCCTGGTGACCCTGCTAATCACCGCGCCGGTCCTGATCGGCACCGCCAGCCCGCTCCAACACCTGCTGTTCGACGACACCGAGGCCCAGCCCGGGTGGTTCGGGCGGGCCGCCCTTTACGCCCCGCTCTGGCTGACCGGTCTGTTGACCGCGGCCTACCTCGCCCGGCGCCGACGCCTCGCGAGCCCGGCGCAGGAGCCGCTACCGGTCGGCTGACTCGTACTCCCGCAGGAGTTCCTGCTCCCGCTCGCGTTTGGGGAAGGCGAAGAAGACCAGCAGCGCGCCGATCAGGATCGCGCCGATGCCGGCGACATAGGTCCACCGGTCGCCGTCCAGGAACGCCTGCCGGGCCGCGCCGATGATCTGCTCCGCGTACTGCGGATAGCGCTGCGCGGTGTCGACCGCGCTGGCGAACGAGTTCTCCAGCTCGGTCTGCGTGGCGTCGATCGCCGACTGGTCGGCGGGCGGCGCACCGGCCAGTTCGCGGGCGAACGCCGCCGCGTAGCCGGCGGTCAACAGCGCGCCGAAGACCGACTGGAGGACCGCTCCGCCGAGGTCGCGTTGGAGATCGGCGGTGCCGGAGGCCATGCCGGCCCGGCGCACCGGCACCGAGCTGGTCAGCGCGTGCGAGGCGGGCGTGCCGGCCAGGCCCACCCCGATGCCGAGCAGCGCGTACGCCAGCGACACCCGCCAGAACGCGATGTCCTCCTTCCACAGCAGCAGCATCGCGACGAAGCCGAGCAGGCAGAACAGGTAGCCGAGCAGCAGCGTGAAGCGGGAGCCGCGGCGCCGGACCAGCACCGCCGACCGGGGCGCGACCAGCACCATCAGCGCGGCGGCGGGCAGGATCGAGAGGCCGGCCTTCAGGGTCGAATAGCCGAGCACGTTCTGCAGGAACTGCTGCCCGACGAACATCGCGCCCATCAGCGAGCCGAACACGATGATCCCGCCGCAGGCGGCGACCCAGAACACCCGCCGGCCGGCGATCCGCAGGTCGTAGAGCGGGTTGGCGGCCCGCCGCTGCCGCCACCCGAACAGCACCGCGGCCAGCACCGTGATCGCACCCAGGATGATCGCTCGCCGGCCGTCACCGGGCACCGCCGCGTCGTTGATCGCGAGCACCAGCGCGGCGACCAGCACGATGGAGAGCCCGCCGCCGAGGTTGTCGACCCGCCCGCCGCCCTCGTTGACGTGCGCCGGGACGAGCAGCACCGCGAGCACCAGCGCGACCGCCGCGAGCGGGAGGGTGACCAGGAAGACCGCGCCCCACCAGAAGCCCTCCAGCACGGCGCCGGCGATGGTCGGGCCGAGGGCGGCGACCGCGCCACCGAGGCCGGACCAGAGCGCGATCGCCTTGGTCCGGGCCGGCCCCGACCAGAGCGCGGTGATCAGCGCGAGCGTGGTCGGGTAGGCCATGCCGGCCGAGACACCGCCGAGGATCCGGGCGGCGATCAGGACGATGTCGGAGGGCGAATAGGCGGCCAGCACGCTGATCGGGATCGCCAGCGCCACGCCGATGATGAGCATCATCTTGCGGCCGTGCCGGTCGCCGAGGGCACCGAGGTAGAGCACCGACGCGGCGAGGCCGAGCGAGTAGCCGATCGCGATCAGGTCCAACCGGGTCTGCGACGAGTCGAACGCCCGGCCGATGTCGGGCAGCGCCACGTTGGCGACGGACAGGTTGAGGTTGGCCACCGACGCCACCAGGATCAGCGCGGTCAGCACCAGGCCCGCGCGGGCCGGGGCGGGCGGGCTGCCGCGCTCGTCGGTCCGGGCAGCGGCTGCGGACGTCACCGAGAGGACGGTAACCGGGACATTCCTCTCATACGGCCGATTCGCCGTATTGGTTCACGTCCCGTCGTACGTTGAGGAAAGGAGCCCGTCGCCGGCAAGGAGGCTCGCCATGTTCGTGCAGATCATCCAGGGTCACGTGCGCGACGCCGAGCAGCTGAAGGCGGCCATGGACCAGTGGGTACGCGACCTCTCGCCCGACGCCAGCGGCTGGACCGGCACGACCGGCGGGGTCACCGAAGACGGCGACTTCATCGGCCTGGCCAGCTTCACCGACCCGGAGTCGGCACACCGCAACAGCGAGCGGCCCGAGCAGGACCGGTGGTGGCAGCGCACCTCCCAACTGTTCGACGGCGACGTCACGTTCCGCGAGACCTTCGACGTGATGACCGACCACCCGGGGGACCCGAACCGCGCGACGTTCGTGCAGATCATGCAGGGCCAGGGGCGCGACCACGACCGGGCCCTGGAACTGATGTCGCAGGACACCGAGGAATGGGCGACGTTCCGCCCCGACGTGCTCGGGACGACCGCTTGTTCCTACGGCGACGGGGAGTACACGGTGGCGGTCTACTTCACCAGCGAGAAGGACGCCCGGGCGGGCGAGAAGAAGGAGCCGCCGCCGGGGCTCGCCAAGCAGATGTCCGAGATGGACCATCTCAACATCCGCAAGCCCAGCTTCTACGACCTGCACACGCCGTGGATCCAGGCGCCGTGAGCACCCACAACGGCCACAACGGGCACCAGGGCCGGGCCGAGCGGGCGGCTTTCGGCAAGGCACAGCGCGCCGAGGTGCCGCTCGACGCGCAGGTCGCCACCGGTGCCGACGGCGACCGGGATCCGATCGGGCTGCTGATGGGGCAGGCCGCGTCGCGGGTGCCAGAGCTGGTTCCGGTCCGGCACGCCCGGATGGCGGTCTCGCCATTCACCTACTTCCGCGGTGCGGCCTTGCCGATGGCGGCCGACCTCGCGAACGCACCGAGCTCCGGGTTGACCGTGCAGCTCTGCGGCGACGCGCACCTGTCCAACTTCGGGGCGTTCGCGTCGCCGGAGCGGCGGCTGGTCTTCGACTGCAACGACTTCGACGAGACGTTGCCGGGGCCGTTCGAGTGGGACGTCAAGCGGCTGGCGGCGAGCTTCGCGGTGGCGGCGCGCGACAACGGCTTCAAGCGCAAGCAGCGTCAGGGGATCGTACGGGAGGTGGCCCAGGCCTACCGGGAGAACATCCGCCAGTTCGCGACGCAGGGACGGCTCGCGGTCTGGTATGCCCACCTCGACATCGAGGCGACCATCCCGCGGTTCCGCGACCAGATCCGGCCCAAGGCCTACAGCGAGGCGACCACCACGCTGGCCAAGGCGCGCGGCAAGGACAGCATGCAGGCGCTGTCGAAGCTGACCAGGATCGTCGACGGGCGCCGGCAGATCATCAGCGAGCCGCCGACCATCGTGCCCATCGAAGAGGTGTTCAGCGGGCTCGAGACCGACATGCTCTACCGGCTGATCGGCGGCGTGATCGAGTCCTACCAGCGCAGCCTGACCACCGACCGGCGGCACCTGCTGCACCAGTTCAACCTGGTCCAGGTGGCCCGCAAGGTGGTCGGCGTGGGCAGTGTCGGCACCCGGGCGTGGATCGTGCTGCTCGAGACCGGCGACGGCGAGCCGCTGTTCCTCCAGGCCAAGGAGGCGCAGAAGTCGGTGCTCGCGCCCTACGCCGGTGCCAGCCGCTATCGCAACCAGGGCGAGCGGGTGGTCGCCGGCCAGCACCTGATGCAGGCGCTGAGCGACATTTTCCTGGGCTGGACCCGGGTCAACGAACCCGACGTCGCCACCCGCGACTTCTACGTGCGGCAACTGCGCGACTGGAAGTTCTCCGTGCCGATCGAGCGGATGCGCCCGGAGGGCCTGGAGCTCTACGCCAGGATGTGCGGCTGGACGCTGGCCCGGGCGCACGCCCGTTCCGGCGACCCGGTCGCGATCGGCGCCTACCTCGGTGGCTCCGACCGCTTCGACCGGGCCATCGCGACGTACGCCGAGGACTACGCCGACACCACCGAGCAGGACTACGCGGCGTTCCGCGACCACGTCAAGGACGAACTGGTCGGAGTGCGCCCGTAGCCAGCGGCGACAGCCCGGCGAGGATGACCACCGCGGCGAACGGCAGCGCGTCGAGGTTGACGGCGATGGCCAGGAAGCCGGCCAGCATCACGATCGGGCTCCACAGCGGCAGCCGCCGGGCGGCGACGAGCTGACCGAGAAGCGTCAGCATGCCGATCTGGAACAGCACCGGCAGGCCGATCTCCAGCGGCTCGGGCAGGTTGACGTCGATCGCCGGCACCAGGTCGGTGAGCGTCACCCAGAGGAAGCCGGCCGCGCCGACCAGCGCGGCCACGAGCGCACCGTCGCGGACGGCGCGTTGCCAGCGGGCGACCGCGGGCACCTGCTGCCGCAGGCTCACCGCGAGCACGGCGAGCAGCACGAACGCGAGGAAGAACGCGCTGTGCCCGATGTCCCAGGCCGGCCCGTTGCCTCGGTCACCGTCGAGCCCGTCGACGAACCGCATGATGCCGTAAAACAGGATGAGCAGCGGCGCCGCGAGGGCGGTGAACTTGGTGGTTGAGGTCATGTCCGCAGACTTCCAAGCCCACCGCCCCTAGAGACATCGGGAAACTCCCCCGCGCTTCCCGTAGACCGACGTCATCAGGGCCTCCTGGGGCAGGGTGCCGCCCTCCTTCCCCCCATATTCACGATCGTCAAACCCGTACAGTCCTCATCGTCCGGACTGTCCTTTATGTTACGAATAGACCTTGAGACCAGCTCGCTTTGAGGAGGCTCAGATGCGCGGACGAACGCTGTGGAGCGTCGCAGCCCTCTCGGTTGCCCCACTGGTGGGCTGGTATGCCTTCGCCGGTCCCGGAACCGGCGCCAACGCCGCCGACCCGGTGTCCGATGTCGAGCAGGCGCCGATCTTCCCGGGCCGGCTGCCCGCGCTCGGGGTGAAGCTGCCCGCCTCGGAGGCGTCCGGGCTGATCGCGAGCAAGCACTACCCCGGGATGTACTACTGGCTGCGGGACGGCGGGTCGAGCAAGCCCGGCCGGCCGCGCGACGCGATCTGGGGCATGCGGATCTCCTCCGGCGGGATGCCGGAGCCGGTGCGCGGCGCGGACCTGTTCCCGAGCTACCCGGTCGCGGGCGCGAAGAACCTCGACTGGGAGGACCTGACCGTCGACGATGCCGGCGCGCTGTGGATCGGGCAGTTGGGCGCCAACAACTGCAAAGACCAGCAGCGGCTGCTCCGGGTCGCCGAACCGGACCCGAACGGCGCCGGGCCGCTCGAGGTGGTCGCCTCCTATGACCTGCGTTTCCCGGACAACGCGAAGCCGGGCTGCCGCACCTACAACTCCGAGGCGATGGTCTGGCTCGACGGGCACTTCTACGTCTTCGCCAAGACCAGCGGGACGCCGGTCTACCGGGTCGACCTGCCGGCCGGCACCTCGGGACAGGCGACGGTCACCCGGATCGGGAAGATCGGCCACAACGTCGACAACATCTCGGCGGTCGGCATCTCCGACGACCGGTCGCGGCTGATGGTGCTCGACCATGAGCGGCTCTGGGTGTTCACCACCGACCCGGCGCGCACCGGCGACGACTTCATGAAGGACGCGTTCAAACGCAAATACAGTGGTACGGCGACGTTCGAGGCGCCCGGCGGCGCCTCGGTGGAGGGTGGCTCGTTCGTCCGGGACAGCCACGACATCGCGTTCGTGGCCGAGGACGGCAACCTCTACTACGCGCGCCCCCAGACCTACGGCGAGCCCCCGTGGACGCCGGCCCCGACGGTGGCACCGATCCCGACCGTCCCGCCGATGCCCACCGAGCCGCCGACCTGGTATGACCCGTGGCTCGACACGCTTCCGACGCTGCCGACCGAGCCCGGGACGGAGGGCTGATCAGCGACGCATGACGCCCTCGCCGCACGGCGGGAACCGGCTCTAGCCGCGCTCAGCCGCGGGCCTGGCAGCGGAGCGGTCCCTCGCGGGAGGAACGGTCCGCGCCCCCGCGGACCCGAGTCAGGAATTGGATCTGGATTTAGCCCAGGGCTTCGTCGACGAAGCACCACTTCCAGTTTTCCCCCGGCTGGAACGACTTGATCACGGGGTGGCTGGTCTCGTGGAAGTGTGCGGACGCGTGGCGGTTCGGCGACGAGTCGCAGCAGCCGACGTGGCCGCAGGTCTCGCACAGGCGCAGGTGCACCCAGTCGTGCTCGCCGGCGCCGAGGCAGTCCTGGCAGCCCTCGCTGGTCTGCGGCTCCGGCGTCACCGAAACGGCGATGTGCTCGCAGGTCATGGCGTCCCCCATCAGTCTTCTTCCCTGCGGATGAGCAGGGACTCTTCGAGGTCGAGGTCGCGGTAGGCCCGGTTGAGCACCTCTTCCGGGATGCGGCCCTCGTCGCGGGCGCTGCGGAACACCTCGCGCTCGGCGTCGATCATCTCCTGCCGGAGTCGACCGTACGCCGAAGAGGGGGTCTCCCGCTCGTCGCCGCCCAGCCGCTCCCAGGCCGTGTTGGTGCGATCGATCACCTGCTGGCGCAGCCGCTTGACCACCGACTCGGGCGCACCCTCGAGGTTGGCCTCCAGCCGGCCCTTGGCCGCCCGCGCCGCCGCCTGCTGCACCGAGGCCTCGGCCAGGAGGTCCTTGGTCGGGTCGTCCGGCGGCAGGCCGACCATCCGGGCGAAGACCGGCAGCGTGGTGCCGAAGACCAGCAGCGTGAACAGGATCACCGAGAACGCGATGAAGATGAAGACGTCTCGGGGATAGATCGCCTCGTCGTCGCCGGTGCCGACGGTAGGCAATGCGAGGGCGGCGGCCAGCGTCACCACGCCGCGCATCCCGGCCCAGCCGAGGATCACCGGATGCCGCCAGGTGAACGTGGTCTCCCGGCGGCGGATCCGGGCCGACAGGCGGGGCAGCCAAGCGCCCGGCAGCACCCAGACGTAACGGGAGACGATCAGTGTCCCGATCACCGCGAGCGTCACGCCCACGACGGTGCCCCAGGGCGTGCTGATGTCGAGGATTACCGCCCGCAACTGCAGGCCGACCAGCAGGAAGACCAGCCCCTCCAGAAGGAAGCGGACCAGTCGCCAGAACGCGTCCATCTGCAGCCGGGAGCCGGCCGCCATCAGCGTCGGCATGCGGTGCCCCAGCGCGAGCCCGGTGACCACGACGGCGACGACGCCGGAGGCGCCGACCTCCTCGGACACGATCACCACGGCGAACGGGATCAGCAGCGAAAGCGCGTTGTCGAGCAGCGGGTCCTTGATCTTCTTGTGCAGGTAGCCGAAGACCATCGTGGCGACGATGCCGATCGCGATGCCGCCGCCCGCAGATTTGAGGATCTCCTCGCCGACCTGGCCGAAGCCGACGGCGCCGCTGACCGCCGCGGACGTGGCCACCCGGAGCAGCACCAGCGCGGTGGCGTCGTTGATCAGGCTCTCGCCCTCGAGGATCGTCACCAGCCGGCGCGGCAGGCCGATCCGGCGGGCGATCGCGGTCGCCGAGACGGCGTCGGGCGGTGCCACCACCGCACCCAGCGCGACGCAGATCGCGAACGGTGCCTGCGGCAGGATCAGGTGCACCACGAAGCCGACGGCCAGCGCGGTGAACACGACCAGCCCGATGCCGAGCAACAGGATCGGGCGCAGGTTGAAGCGGAAGGCCGGTACCGAGGTCTGCAGCGCGGCGATGTAGAGCAGCGGCGGCAGCACGCCGATCAGCACGAACTCGGGATCGAGGTGGAAGGTCGGGAACCCGGGCACGAACGACAGCGCGAGACCGATGATCATCAGCACGATCGGCGACAAAATGCCGATCTTGCGGGCCAGCGCCGCTCCGAAGACGGCGACCGCCAGCAGGATGACGATCTCGGTCAGCTGGTGCATGGGCGAAATGCTATTGGGCACACGCGGTCACGCCCAATCGCACTGAGCGATCTTCCCAGGAGGGTTCCGGCGATTGCCACGAACCCAGCTGACCTGTTCGCTGTCGGCGTAGCGTCGGGCCGGCGCCGATGTCGACGGTCGCGGCCACCCGCTCCATCGGCAGGTCGGCGGACACCGCGTCGAAGTGGTCGGTCAGCGTTGTTTGATCCGTGGCCCAGCTCAGTGCACCGGCATCCGCTGCGGGAGTCGGGTCGGGCATGGCGCCCGCGGTCTACGCCAGGCTCGTTGTCCGCATTACCTCGTCCGCCGCCGGAATCGAATCGGGAGCGGGTTGTGGCAGTCGGATGCGGGCCACGACCCAGCGGCGCCGGCCACGCCGAACGCGAACGACGCGCCGCGCGTCGTCGCCAGAGCACCGAAGCACACCGAGCCGAGCCCGCCCGCCGCCTGCAGGGCCAGCGACTGCACGGAGACCACCGTGGCCCGCTCCCCCGCCGCGACCCGGGCGTGCAGCACCGCCGCCTGTGGAGCGGCGGTGATTCCGAGGCCCACGAACAGCAGCAGGTAGGCCGCCGCGATGACCGTCACGCCGGCGGCCGCATCGTCCAGCGCCGGACCGGCGACCGCGACGCCGAGCAGCGCCACCGCGCCGAGTGCGATGCCGGCCACCCCGGCCCGGATGGCAGAGCCGAGCCGGCGCTGCGCCCACGGCCCGAGCAGGCTGCCGACCGCGCTGGCCCCGAACCCCGCCGCGGCGACCGTGGCGTAGGTGGTCGCGCCCCGCGCGGGGTCGCCGACCAGGCCGGCCAGCCAACCCGGGGTGAGCAGCTCGATCGCGGCCAACGCGACGCCGACACCGGCGCCGGCCAGCAGCAGCCGGGCCAGCACGCCGTCGCGCAGCCCCAGCCGGAGCCCAACTACGACCGTCGCCGGCACGCCGCGCAACACCGCGCCCACCGACGTGCGCGGCCGGGGCGGCTCCGGCATGCCGCCTAGCGTCACGGCCAGCCGGACCAGCTCGACCAGCGCGGCGATCGCCACCGGGACGGCCAGCGCGGGCAGCGGGCCCACGGCGCCGATCGCGAGCGGGAGCGCCCCACCGACCAGCGTGCCGATGAGCAGCCCGACCGAGGACGCGGCCTCGCCCCTGGCCAGCCCGCGGGTCAGATAGGCGTCCGGCCCCTCGGCGGCGTGCATGGTGTCGACGAACCAGGCCTCGTCGGGCCCACTGGACAGCGCCCGGGCGACGCCGCGCAGCGCCGCCGACGCGGCGAACAGCCAGAACCCGTCGGCGACCGTCAGCAGGGCAAGGCCGGCGAAGCTGGCCACCGCGGAGGCGGCGAGCACCGTCCGGCGCCCGATCACGTCTGCCAGCCCGCCGGTCGGCAGCTCGAGCGCCGCGGTGGTCAACGAGTAGACCAGCACCGTCGTGCCGATGGCGGACGTGCTCAGCCCGCGGTCGAGCATCAGCAGGATATGGGTCGCCAGGTAGAGCCCGGTCGGCAACCAGAACAGGAAGACCAGCAGCGCGTAGCGCCATTCGGCGCGCCGCCCGGTCACGACTCGTCCGCCACGTCGGCCCAGCCGGGCGGGTCGATCCGCGGGAAGCCGCCGTAGAACAACAGCACCGGCCCCGCGTCCGGGTCGTCTGCGTCGGCCGCGACGAACTCGTCGACCAGCGCGGTGATCCGCTCCTCCAGCACGTGCAGCGACCGCGGCGTGAGCGTGGCCAGGAGGTCACTCATGCCGGCGGCGGAGACCCATTCGCCCGGCAGGTCGGTCTGCGCGGCCTCGTAGGCCGAGATGGTCCGGTCGAGGAACGCGAACTGGTGCCGGCGCATGACCGACACCGCAGCCCGCCCCTCGGCGGTGACCGACAACGCGGTGCTGTCCCACGAGGTCGTCGGCTGGCTGGCCTGCCAGCGCCGCTCCCGGCCGTCGCGCTGCTCGGCCTCTTCGACGAACTTGAAGCGGGCGAGCTTGCGCAGGTGGTAGCTGGTCGTGCCGGTGTCGGTGTCGAACCGGCGCGCCAGCTCGGTGGCCGTGGCCGGCCCGTCGGCCCGCAACGCGCCCAACATCCGCACCCGCAACGGGTGCGTGACCGCCTTGAGCTCATCGACCTCGGTGATGATGCGATCCGCCATGACACGGACCGTACCAACTACAGAGATAATTCTGCAAACATAATTCTGCAATCAGCGGCGGCGGCCCAGAACGCGGAGGTCAGCCGACCCAGACTGTCTTGGCGTTGCAGAACTCGCGGATGCCGAGGTCGGCCAGTTCGCGGCCGTAACCCGAGTCGCGGACGCCGCCGAACGGGAGTTCGGGGTGGGAGGTGGTCATGCCGTTCACGAAGACCTGGCCGGCGTCGAGGCCGGCGATCAACCGTTCCCGCTCGCCCGGGTCGGTGGTCCAGGCGTTGCTGCCCAGGCCGTACTCCGTCGCGTTGGCGACCTCCAGCGCCTCCTCCACCGACTCGACCCGGTAGAGGCCGGCGACCGGGCCGAACACCTCCTCGCCGTACACCCGCATGTCGGGGGTCAGGTCGGTGACGACCGTGGGCTGGTAGAACCAGCCGGGCCTGTCCGGCACCCGGCCGCCGGTCAGCACCGTCGCGCCCTTGGCCACCGCGTCGCTCACCTGCCCGGCGACCTCGTCGCGGACCTGCTTCCTGGCCAGCGGGCCGATGTCGGTCGCCCGGTCGAGCGGGTCGCCGACCTGGAGCCGGGCCAGCTGGTCGGTGAACGCGCGGGCGAACGCGTCGTAGACGTCGCCGTGCACGATGAACCGCTTCGCCGCGATGCACGACTGGCCGCTGTTCTGGCAGCGGGCCCGCACCGCCGTCGACACCGCGCGGTCGAAGTCGGCCGACGGCAGCACCACGAACGGGTCGCTGCCGCCAAGCTCCAGCACCATCTTCTTCAGCGCGCGACCGGCGATCGCCGCCACCGCGCGGCCGGCCGCCGAGCTGCCGGTCAGCGTCGCGGCGCGTACCCGCCGATCTAGCAGGATGTCTTCGATCGCGTCCGAGCCAACCAGCAGGGTCTGGAACGCGCCGGCCGGGAAGCCCGCGTCGCGGAACAGTTCCTCGAGGAAGAGCGCGGTCTGCGGCACGTTGGACGCATGCTTGAGCAGCCCGGGATTGCCAGCCATCAGGGCCGGCGCGGCGAAGCGGATGACCTGCCAGAGCGGGAAGTTCCACGGCATCACCGCCAGGACCGGACCGAGCGGTTCATAACGGGTGTACGCCTGCGCCGCGCCGACCGCGGTGGCGTCGTGCGGCACGTCGGCCAGGAACTCTTCGGCGTGCTCGGAGAAATAGCGGCACGCGCTCGCGCACTTGGCGACCTCGTCCTTGGCCTCCTTGACCGGCTTGCCCATCTCCAGCGTGACCAGCCGGGCGACCTGGATCTGCTGGGCCTCCAGCAACAGCGCCGCCTCGCGCATCCACGAGGCCCGCTGGTCGAATGTGGACGCCCGCAGCGCCGCGGCCGCCTCGGCGGCGTTGGCCAGGATCTCCTCGATCTGCTTCTCGCCCATCGGCTCGAACGTCTTGAGCATCTCCCCGGTCGCGGGGTTGGTCGTGGCGATGGGCATCGGCGTCTCCTGAGTCATTCGAACATCGAGTGGTGCGCACCCGGCTCGGCGCGGTGCCTAGCGCGCCTGCGGAGTTGCACGACCACCACGTCGGCGAGCGCGGTCAGCGCGACCACACCGCAGATCACCGCCAGGACCACCAGGTCGGCCCGGGCGCTGAGCCAGGTCAGCACCGCGAAGACGATCAGACCGAAAACGGCCAGGACCAGACGGAGATTGAGCGCGGAGTACGGGTGCCCGACGGTGCCCCGCGCCCCGCGCGGCTGCGGGTTGACCTGGCGCGACGGACGCTGCGGCGGGTTTCCGGTCATACGGGACGACTACCCGCCGGCCCCGCCGGTTAACCGGGCGGCGGCGTAAAGCGGAAGACGAGGCCGCCGAGGTCGTCGCTGACCAGCAGCGAACCGTCGGCGAGACGGGCGATGTCGACCGGCCGGGCCCACGGCGCGTCGGTGTCGAGGAAGCCCGTCGCCAGGTCGTGCTGGTCGCCGGGGCGGCCGGCGACCCACGGGAAGTTGATCACCTTGTAGCCGGTGGGCTTGCTCCGGTTCCACGAGCCGTGCAGCGCGACGACCGCGCCGAGGTCGGGCACGAAGGTCAGCCCGAGCGGGGCGGAATGTGCCTGGATGCCGAGGTCGACCGGGGTGGCGGTGGCACAGTCGGCGGCCGCGCCGTCGCGGTTGAGCTCGTAGTCGCGCTGGTAGGGCATTTCCCGCAGGCCGCCCGACGGGTCGGGGTTGCAGAACGGCCAGCCGTAGAACCCGCCCTGTTCGATCCGGATGAACTCCTCCGGCGGGTGGTTGTCGACGTACGCCGTGTCCTTCTCGCCGGTCGCCGGGTCGATGATGTTGTCCCGGTTGTTGACCACCACCCACAGGTCGCGGGTGCCGGGTGCGATCGCCAGTCCTTCCGCGTTGCGCAACCCACGCGCGACCAGTGCCCGCCCGGCATTGTGCCCAGCGGCGTCCCATCGGTAGATCGCGCCGCGGATCGGGTCGCTTCGCGTGTCGGAGGCACAGGCGTTGCAGGTCGACGCGATCGCGACATAGAGGGTGTCGCCGTCGACCGCGATGTTCTTCAGCACGTGGCCGTAGGTGCCGTGCAACTCGGGCAGGCTGTCGTCGGGGAGGCCGTCGACCACCATCTCGGCCGTCCCGGCGGTGCCGGCGCCGGCCACGTAGGGATAGCGGACCACCTGGTCGGCCGCCGAAACGTAGATCCACTGCCGGCCGCCGACGGTGGCGAGCACCATGTCGTGCGGGCGGTCGAGCCCGGAGAGATAGGTGGCCGGATCGCCGCCACCGGGCGGCACCCGGGCGACCTCGCCGGCGTTGGGGCGGGAGACCAGCACCGAGCCGTCGGGGAGCGCGAGGAGGAAGCGGGCCTTGGGCACCCGCGCGTAGACAGCGGCGGACCAGCCCGCGGGCAGATTGACCGAGTGGCCGGTGCCGGCGACCGGCACCGGGGCCAGGCCGGTGCCCGGCGAGACGTCGCCGGTCGGTGCCAGCTCCGCCGGCGCACCCGAGCCGCAGCCCGCGACCAGGGCGGCCAACAACGCCAGTAAAGCTATGGGGCCGGCCGGGCGCATTCCTGCAACCTACCCGGCCGGGCCCGATCTACATCAATTGCCGTATCGGCCGTGTCCGTACCAGTCGCGCCGCCCCCGCCAGTCGCCACGACCCTGCACGTCGCCCCGCGCATACCAGTCGCGGGTGCGCGCCGAGTAGGCCCGCCGCCCCCAACTGGCCCAGTGCAGGAAGAACAACAGCATGATCAGCGGAAAGACCGGGAAGAACAGCGCACCGTTGGCGATGAACAGTGCGGCGAACAGCACGCCGACGGCGGCGAGCACGCCCGCCCGGCGGCGCAGGAACAGCCGCATCTCGGCCTTCGCCTGTGCCTCGGCCTCGGGCGTACGCACGAGTGCCCCGCGACCTCCGTCGGGCAGGTCCGCGGTCAGCGGGCCGAGCTCGTCACGGTAGGTCGCCTTGTAGGCCGCGGTCAGCCGATGCTCGCCCTCGTCGAGATTCAGCCGCCCCTCGGTCATCGCGGCGCGCAGGATGGTCGCGATCTGTTCGCGTTCGGCGTCCGAGGCTCGAAGCCGCGGGCCTGATGGCGTGGTCATGGCTCCCTCCGCTCATGTCGACCTACCTACAAGACTGCTCCTTTCCGCGTTGGATTGCCTGCGGCCTGTGAGGGCTCTCGCACTACTCCACCCGGAGTAGACGGGTGGGGCTGATGTGGCGTTTCTACGCCCCACGCGGTATGCCGGTCCCGGCTCCCGGCCGATGCCCGGGGTGGGCCCGGTGCCCTAGCGTCGGTGCCATGCGCCACCCGCCGGATGCCCACGACGCGTGGCCGCGCGCGCCCTGGGCGCGGACCGGCGAGCCGCGCCGTTACGGGCGGCACGGTGCCGGCCTGGCCACGCTGGTGTCGCTGGTGCAGGTGATCGGTGCCGAGGCCGCCGCCCGGGACGACCCGGCCTGGGGTGGCCTTACCTATCCGGGCGCCGCGCTGCTGCTCACCGGATCGGTGGCCCTGTTCTGGCGTCGCCAGGCCCCGCTGCCGGTGCTCGCCGTCGTGCTCGGCGCCACCGTGGCGTACGCCCTCTCCGGTTATCCGCACGGTCCTTTCTTTCTCGCCGCGACCGCGGCCTACTTCGCCGCGGTGGCCGCGGGCCGGCGGTATCCGGCGCTGGTGCTCGCCACGACCGCGGTGGCGGCGTACATAGCCTGCGGCTGGTGGTTCGCGAGTGAGCTGGGCGTGCCGGCGCGGTCAGCGGTGTCGCCCCGGGACGCGGTCGCGGCGGTCGTCTGGCTGGTGGTGTCGCTGGCCGCCGGGGAGTTCGCCCGGGTGCAGCGCGGCCAACTCGCGGAGATGGCCAGGATGCGGGCCGAACAGCGGCGCACCCGGGAAGAACAGGAACGCCGGCAGGCCAGCGAGGAGCGGCTGCGGATCGCCCGCGAGCTGCACGACGTGCTCGGCCACCATCTGTCCCTGATCAACGTGCAGGCCGGGGTCGGGCTGCACCTGATAGACCAGCAGCCCGAACAGGCACGGGAGGCCCTGACAGTGATCAAGTCGGCGAGCGCGGAGGCACTGCGCGAGGTCCGTTCGGTGCTGGCCGCGCTCCGGCCGGCCGAGGAGGCAGCGCCACGGGCGCCCGCGCCGGGGTTGGCCCGGCTGGCCGAGCTGACCTCCGGCGCAGGGTTGCCGGTCGAGACCACGGTGACCGGGACGCCCCGGCCGCTGCCGGCCGAGGTCGACCGGGCGGCGTTCCGGATCGTGCAGGAGGCGCTGACCAACGTGCGCCGGCACGCCGGCGCGGGCGCGACGGCGACGGTCGCGGTGGCGTACGCGCCGCGGCAGGTCGCCGTGCGCATCGTCGACGACGGCTTGGGCAGCGTGCTGGGCGACGGCATCGTCGAGTCCGGCGCCGGCGGCACGGCCGTGCCGCCGGGCGAGGGTGGCACGGCCGGCACGGCCGTAACGGCCGGCGAGGGCGGCAACGGGATCGCCGGCATGCGGGCTCGGGCGGCGGCGCTCGGCGGCACGCTCACCGCGGGGCCCGGGGACGGCGGCGGTTGGCGGGTCGAGGCGGTCCTCCCCGACGCGGGTGGGGCCGACCGATGATCACCGTGCTGCTGGCCGACGACCAGGTGCTGGTCCGCGCCGGCTTCCGCGCCCTGCTCGACGCGGAGGACGACATATCGGTGGTCGCCGAGGCCGGCGACGGCCTGGCCGCCGTGCGGGCCGCCGCGGCGACCCGGCCCGACGTGGTGCTGATGGACATCCGGATGCCAGGCGTCGACGGGCTGGAGGCGACCCGCCGGATCACCACCGACCCGGCGCTGTCGGCCACCCGGATCGTCATCCTGACCACTTTCGAGCTCGACGAATACCTGTTCGAGGCGCTCCGGGTGGGCGCGTCGGGCTTCCTGGTCAAAGACACCGAACCGGTCGACCTGATCCGCGGCGTGCGGGCGGTCGCGGCCGGTGACGCGCTGCTCTCCCCCGGGGTGACCCGCCGGGTGATCGCCGAGTTCGCGTCCCGCGACCGCCGGCCCGCGCCGCCGCTGCCGCCGCCGGACCAGCTCACCGACCGGGAGCGCGAGGTGGTCGCGCTGGTCGGCGCCGGCCTGTCCAACGACGAGATCGCGGCCCGGCTGGTGGTCAGCCCGGCCACCGCGAAGACCCACGTCAGCCGCGCGATGATCAAGCTGTCCGCCCGGGATCGCGCACAGCTCGTGGTCTACGCGTACGAGGCCGGCCTGGTCCGTCCATCCTGGACGGATTAGTCAGGGGTCCTCAGCCGCCCCGATGCTGCCGCATCGCGACGCCTTCCGGTCGCTTAACCCTGGCGAGGGCCCGGCAACTGCGGCGGGGTCGGCCAGTAGGCGGCGCGGGGGCGGTAGAGCTCGCGGGTGCGGTTGGCCAGGTCGGTGGTCGCCGACGAGTTGGCCCAGGTGCCCAGGATGATCGCGGCGCCCGGCACGATCTTCGCGAAGATCCGCTTGGCGGCCCGGATGCCGGCCATCTGGGCCAGCTTGACGCCGAGCTTGGCCAGCACCAGGTGCATCGGGGTGCCCCGCCCGCTCAGCAGCGCGCCGGCCCTCTCCCGGCCGGCCGCGACGCCCAGGGCGAGCCGGGCGGTCTCCGCGACCTTGTGCACCTTCTGCAGCACCAGCAGGTCGGTGGCGCGTTCCGGCTCGCGCGGGTCGACCCCGTAGGCGGCCGCGACGTGCAGCACCATCCGCGCCTGGTTCCAGGCCAGCACGGCGACGTCGACGACGGCGCCGGCGATGCCGGTCGCGCCGGCGGCCGCCCCGGATAGCCGGGCCAGGTTGACGAACTTGCGCACCGCGAGGTCGGCCAGCGCGTCCGGCGGGATGCCGGGGCGCTGCGCGCGGGTGCGCATCCCCCACTCGTGCGCCTCGGGGCCGAGCCGGCGGACCGCCTCCAGCGCAAGATGCTCGGGCGCGTACTGCGGGTCGGCCTTCATCTTCTCCCAGAGATTCGCCGGCGGCGCGGTGGCGCCGTCGAGGTCTGGCGAAAGGTCGGGAGCGGGCGGCGGCGCCTCGTCCGATCCGGACGGTGCCGCGGGGGGCGGGGTGTCTGCACCCGTGTCGGGGTGGGTCACGGCGTCCTCCGGGGGAAACGTGGGGAAGGACCCTTTGTACCCCAGGCGCACCACCGCCGAACCACAGCGCGGCTCGACCGGCCGGCGGACGACCGTATCCGTTCCGCTGGTTCACCCCGGGCCTGCGTTTGCGGTAGCGTCCCCAGCCGGACTGACCGTGATCAAGAACCGTGAGGGTGCGCATGTCCACGGCCGGCGACGACCAGGGTGAGCTGCGGATCGGCGGCTGGCTGCCACCGGCGGAACTGCCGGCGACCGCCGACGACGGCCAGGTCACCCAGGTGATTCCGGCTGTCCCGGCCCAGTCGCGGCCGGCCCCGCGGCACGGCTCCGGCGGGGAACCGGTCGACGAACCGCGGCGGCGCGGGCGGCGTACCGCGGTCGCTGTCGCGGTCTCCGTGGCGACTGTCGCGGTCGCGGCCGGCGTACCCCTGCTGATGTCGGCGTCCGATCAGCCCAAGCCGCCCGATCAGCGGGTGCTGCCCGCACCGTCGGCGGTGACCGCCAGCGGATGGCCGGACCCGTCACCCACCGCGTTGCCAACGCCGGGCCGGCCGCCGGCCAGCCGGGGCGCGGTCCGAGCGGCGGAGCACGCGCCGCCGCCAGCCACGGGCGCCAACCCGACCAACAAGGCAGCGCCACCGCCGAAGACGACGGTGACGCTGGAGGCCGAGGCCGCCGACCTCGACGGCTGGGCAAGCACGCGGCGGGTCGACTCGGCTTCCGGCGGCCGGGTGGTCACCCGGATCGGCTACCGCCGCGGCACGCTGACGTTCAGCACGCCGGCCGTGCCCCGGGCCGGCGACTACGACGTGGTCGTCTACTACGTCGCCGACGACCCGCGGCGGGCCGAGATCGAGGTCAACGGCCGGGATGCCGGGCGCTTCGAGTTCGCGTCGACCGGCAGTTGGGAGTCGGTGAAGACGATGACGGTCCGGCTGCCGTTGGCAGCCGGACCGAACACCGTCGAGATCAGCAACTCGGATGGTTGGGCGCCGGACTTGGACCGGATCACCGTTACCTACTAGTCGCCTTACTTCATCAGGGCGTCAACTACCGCCTGGGCACGGTACTCGTGCTGGGCGTAGGCGTCCGGGAACGCCGACACCTGCACCGTCTGGGCAGCGGCCGACAGCGGCATGTTCTGCCAGTTCGGCACCTGCTTCAGGGCGTCGAGGAACGCACCGGCCGAGTACTGCGGGTTCATCAGCTCCGGCACCGAACCCCAGCCGGAGGTGGACCGCTGCTGGAACAGGCCGACCGAGTCGTGGTCGGAGCCGCTGCCCTGGTGGGGAAGGTTCATCGACTGCGGGATCACGTCGCTGGCCAGGTTGAGCAGCTGGCTCTCCTGCATCGACGTCGCGACGGCGATGACCGCGGCCCGCTCGCCCATGCCCTTCTTCTCGGCGACCTTGACGATCTGCATGGCGTTGTTCATCTGGCTCTGGCTCAGGCCCATGACCGGCTTCGGTTGCGTCGGGCGCACCGTCTTCGGCTTGGCCTTCGGCTTGGACTTGGCCTTGTCGGTCTTGTCCTCTGCCTTCGGGTGCGCCGCCGCGGGGGCGGGCTTGTCGGCACCCTTGGCGGCACCGGCCGCCTGCCCACCAGCCGAGGTGGGCGGTGCAGACGGGTACTGACCGATCTCGGCCTGCTTGGCCGAGTCGACAGCGGCGACCGCCGCGGTGGTGCTCCTGGTGTCGTTGTGGCCCTGGGTCGCAGCGGCCGTGCCGGCGGCAGCGGCCACGCCGACGGCGGCCAGCACGCCGGTCGCGATCGCGACCCGGGCCGGGCCACGCTCGCCGAGGGCACTGCGCATCTTGTCGTACGCGGGCATGGCGGTCACGCGGTCGCGGGAAGCGGTCCACATGCCGGCGGCACGCTCGGCGTACGGGTTTGCCTTGATCGAATCGGCCTTGCGAGCGGTCTGCTCCGCCAGCCGGTGCCACTGGCCCCGGGTCGCGGTGTTGATCTTCGAGGTACGGAAGACGAGTCGCTCCTGGAGGCGGCGGGCGCCGGTGGTGGGCCGTTCGGTCGAGTTGGTTTCGGGTGAACGGTCCGCGGGGGTAGCGGCGCCGTTCTCGGGCTCGAGGGTGTGGTCGTCACGCATTGGACGAGGCTAGGCAGGCCCCAAGCCGATTACCCACTGTTATTTAGTGGCAGTTGCCACAAAAGCCGAATACCTAATCGGTCAGTCGATATCGGGCGCTCACTGTGTGCACATAGCCACGCGTAAGAGGCAAGTCGTGAAATGACCAAAACATTGGCTTTGAAGCCTCTTAAGTCCGGTATTGATTGCACGTACGGTAACGATCGACGGGCTCCTCCGTTCGGCCGACGGGCCCCTCCGCCGACCCCTCCAGGACCCCGCTGGAGTACGCGAACGACTACTCTGCGTATAGAAATTGCGCCCTCGGCGGAGGGAAGGCCGGCCTAACGTCAGGCGCCGGTGGAATGCAGGAAGATGGACGCGTGGTTTCCCATACCGGGAACCCACCACAACTCAGGGAGGTAGGACCGCGGTGCTCGATCCGCACGCGCTCTACGAGCTAGCCGGCGACCTGCCCGACATGGGCCAGGCGGTGCTGATCCAGACGCTGTCCGGCTTCGTCGACGCCGGCAACGCCACCCGGCTCGCCCGCGAACATCTCCTGGCCTCGACCGAAAGCCGCGTCGTCGCCACATTCGACATCGACCAGTTGCTGGATTACCGGTCCCGGCGCCCTCCGATGGTGTTTATGGAAGACCATTGGGAGGAATACGCCGATCCGACGCTGGAGCTGCACATGCTCCACGACGACGCCGGCACTCCTTATCTCATGTTGGGTGGCCACGAGCCCGACCTGCATTGGGAACGGTTCACCAAGGCCGTGATGAGCCTGATCGACCGGTTCCGGGTCAGCGTGACCATCGGCCTCAACTCGATCCCGATGGCCGTTCCGCACACCCGCCCGGCCGGGGTCACCGCCCACGCCACCCGGCGCGACCTGATCAGCGGCTACGAACCCTGGCTGCAGCGGGTGCAGGTGCCCGGCAGCGCGGGCCACCTGCTCGAGTTCCGGCTCGGCCAGGCCGGCCGCGACGCGATCGGGTTCGCCGCACACGTGCCCCACTACGTCTCCCAGGCCGAATACCCGGCGGCCGCCGAGGTGCTGCTCTCCTCTGTCTCCCGCACCACCGGCCTCCTGCTGCCCACCGAGGGCCTGCGCACGGCCGCCGAGGCGGTGCGCACCGACATCGACCGCCAGGTCGAGGAGACCAACGACGCGGCGGGGGTGGTTCGGGCGCTGGAGGAGCAATACGACACCTTCACCCGAGGCCGGGCCGGCACCAACCTGCTCGGGCCGCAGACCGGCCCGCTGCCCACCGCCGACGAGCTCGGCGCCGAGCTGGAGCGCTTCCTCGCGTCTCAGCCCAGGCCGGGCGACAACCCAGGAAACTAAGGACCTATGCGGCTAGCCACCTGGAACGTCAACTCGGTCAAGGCCCGGGAGCCACGACTGCTGGCCTGGCTCGAGGAGAAGAAGCCCGACGTCGTCTGCCTCCAGGAGGTCAAGTCGACCACCGAGCAGTTCCCGACCGAGCAGGTCGGTGAGCTGGGTTACACCGCGGCCACGCACATCGACGGGCGGTGGAACGGGGTCGCGATCCTCTCCAAGGTCGGCGTCGACGACGTGGTGCGCGGCTTCGACGGCGAGCCGGGCTTTCCGGAGCCGGAGACCCGGGCGATCTCCGCGACCTGTGGCGGCGTGCGGGTCTGGTCGATCTACGTGCCCAACGGGCGTACGCCCGAGGACCCGCACTACCAATACAAGCTGAAGTGGCTGGCGGCGCTGCGCACGGCGGTGGCCGCCGACCTGGCCGCGCACGGCGACCTGGTGGTCTGCGGCGACTTCAACGTGGCCCCGACCGACGCCGACGTCTGGGACCCGGCGGTCTTCGCCAACTCGACCCACGTGACCGCACCGGAGCGGTCGGCGCTGGCCGCGCTGCTCGACACCGGGCTGCGTGACGTGGTGCCCACGCCGATGAAGGGCCCGTTCCCCTTCACCTACTGGGACTACCGGGCCGGCATGTTCCACCAGAACAAGGGCATGCGGATCGACCTGGTGTACGCCACCCCGAGGCTCGCCGACGCCGTCGGCGCGGCCGTGGTCGACCGGGAAGCGCGCAAGGGCAAGGGCCCGTCCGACCACGCCCCGATCGTCGTCGACTTCTAGCCGTCTTTGGCCTCGATGAGAGAGGCGAAGACGACGATGTTGTCGACGTAGCCGATGCTGCCGCCCTTGAACTCGCCGCCGCAGGTGATCAGGCGCAGCGCCGGGCGGCTGAAGTCGGCGTAGATCCGGTCGATCGGCTGGTCGGCCTTCTTGAACTTCTCCACCGAGTTGACCTCGAAGACGGCCACCGAGTCGTCGCGGCGGACGACCTCGACGCGCGCGCCCGGCCTCACCTTCGACAGGTCGTGGAAGATCGACGGGCCGTTGTGGGTGTCGGCGTGCCCGACCAGCACGGCTGGCCCATATTGCCCCGGTGTGGGGCTCTTGTCATACCAACCGGCCTGGTTGTGCCGCTCCAGCGGGGGCACCGCGATCGAGCCGTCGTCGGCCATGCCCACGTCGCTCACCTTCGCGTCGACCTTGAGCGAGGGGATCCGGATCTCCACCGGCCGGCTGGGGTCCATCACCGGGAAGCGCCCTGGCGGCGTCACGTCGTCGGGGCCGAAGGCGCCCTTCTCCACGGCGCCGGCGAACGCCGCGATGCCGCCGACCGCGATCAGCACCGCCGCGAGCGGGCCGGCGAGCTTGCGCTTGGCCATCGGCTCAGACGGTCCGCCGCCGGCGCAACGTGAGCACCGCGAGCACCAGCCCGGCCGCCAGGGTGACGACCCCGCCGGTCAGCACCAGGGTGCTGTCGTCGTCGCCGGCCGTGCCGCCGAACCCGGTCGCCGGGCCGCGGCTGGGCCGGTTGCCGGTGACCACGTTGATGGTGGTCGAGGCGGTGCCGCTGAAGACCCCCGGGCAGTCCAGGACGACCCGGTAGGACCGCGCCCGGGTGTCGGCCGGGACGGTGACCGCACCGGTCAGGTAGCCGAACTGCGGCTTGACGGTGACCTCGCCGAACGCGGTCGACTCGACGATGGCCGGCTCGGTGTCTTGCGGCGGGTCGTCGTCGGCCGCGGTGCAACTCGCCCGCAGCCCCACGATGTAGCCGGCCTCGACCGTGCTCGGGTTGACCTCGACGAACCGGCCCTCCGGCACCGCGACGGCCGTGGGGGTGGGCGTGGGGGTCGTCGGCGCGGGCGCGGCGAACGCCGGCGCACCGGTTAAGACGACGATCCACACGGTGATCGCGACTGCCGCTAAAGCCCGACGACCGGACATAGTGACCTCCCTGCCGCCCGTGCGTCGATTGTCGCATTTGGAGCGCCGAGGCGACACCTGCCAAAATCGCTCAGTGAGTGCTATCGCCGTGCCGGAGGCCTCAGGTCCTCAGACGCCATGCCGCTCCGGCGGCATGACGTCTTCCGGTCGTCATATCCGGACCTTCCACAACCGTGGCGGGCGGATGGGTGACCGGCATCACGATGCGCTCGAAAAACTCTGGCCGTTGTACGGAATGCCGGTTTCCGCTGAGCCCTTCGACGCCACCGTCGTTTTCGGCCGGTCCGCGCCGTTGGTGGTGGAGATCGGTTCCGGGATGGGCGACGCGACCGCGGCGATGGCGGCGGCCGACCCCGC
>Ga0193743_1000697_pt1 | contig 26192 bp, 22 predicted proteins | sample L2c2metaG_FD_143038 | JGI IMG/M metagenome (GOLD analysis project Ga0193743, IMG submission 143038) | Soil microbial communities from a riparian zone of the East river system, Colorado, United States - L2c2 | ecosystem: Environmental > Terrestrial > Soil > Riparian zone | place: USA: East River...
GTCCGGACCGATTAACGGCCCTTCGCTGGTGGCCATTAACTCATCTATCAATTCTTTCCTGATTGCCATTCGGTTCTCCTATTCTCCTTGCCGAAAACCGCATTTACACAATCTTTTGTACACCCTCCATTCCTGCGGATCGGTTTTTTGCAAATGCGCGAGGCGGCGGACGGAACTTCAGACGCCTCCACTTTCTGGAACCAGCCTTCGAGCGTAAGCCCTGCGCAGCAGCTTTAGAAGCACCCTTTATGGAACGTGATGGCGTTGTGACCCCTGCTAACGAGGAAACAGCGCTTCTATCTCACGTCGGCCATGTGCAACCCGCAAAATAAGAACATCGTCGCCCTCGACGCTGTACACAATCACATACTCTCCAACACCGAAGCTGCGGCTTCTAACGCCGAAATCTTCATCACGTGAACGGCCCATATACGGAAAGCTCGCCAGCAAAAAGAAGCGGTCGGTAATCGAATCAATCAGGCGATTGGCCATCTCGATGCTGCCGCTTTCCTTAGCGGCGTAATACCAGATGTCGTCAAGGTCGGTTTCAGCTGATGGCGCAACGCGATGCGCCATCAGCGGGATGATGCCAGTTCAGCAAGCAGTCGAGCGCGTCCGCGCTCTTTCACTTCACTGGCCAGCTCGCGCATGGATTCCTGCGTGATAACCCGGCCTTCACCGCGTGCAAGGGATGCTCTAGCATCTTCAAGCGTCACAAGAAATTCCACTCTCTGGCGTTCCCGTTCCTCCCACAGTGCAAGCGCTTCGTGTACCGCGTCCTGTTCGGTTTGGAACCGTCCGCTTTCAATGGCGCGACGGGCGAACGCTTGCTGGTCGGAGGTGAGTTGTACTTCCATGATCTCCAAGGTACGAGAAAACCGGGCAAGAGGCAACACGGACAGAAGCGCCGGCTCTTGCTCGTCGTCATCGCAAACCTTCCCTCCCCAAATGTCGAGCCGCACCATCAGACGTCCCTCAACGAAGCGGATCCCAAAACTTTGTCCGTTTCGCAAAATACGCCATACCTTCGCCTTTTGCCGTATTTCTTCTAATCTCCCACCCCACCATGCAACGCGCCCCACAACCCCGTTAACCAAAATCCCCAAAAAACTTTCACCCACGAAATCAACCCCATAGCGCATTTCCTCATCTCCGCGCAAACCGCCCGCATGCGAAAACTCAATCGAAACCAACCCCATGAACAAACCCCGCGGCAAAACCGGCCCAACCACGGAGCAAGGTAAACAAATCAGCAGCCGGAACGCGTCCAAACACAACTGCACCTCCACCCGCCTCATCGTGCCAGGCGAAAATCCCGAACAATTCACCGCCCTCATCGAAAGCCTAACCGCGGAATACCAGCCCGAAACCGAAATGCAGAAAATCGTCGTCGACGAAGCGGCCCGCGCGATATGGGAACTCGCCCGCGTGAACCGGGAATTCGACAAAAGCCAGCAGGAACTCTATTCCAAACAACAGAACATGCGCGACTGGGACGCCGGACAGCACGCCGAATTCGAACGCATGCTCCGCTATCGCACGAAGGCCGAGCGCGCGTACGGCCGCGCGTTCCAAGCCGTCGAGTACCTGCGCAAACTGCGCCTGCAAGCGCAACAACGTGCATTTTGGGAGAAGCTGCAGGAAGCAAAATTGGACCAGGGCGATCGGCGCATCAAATTATCAACCGCACGCATGAAACAAACAACGGAGCCAAAAGAAAGAGAGCCAAAAGAAAAGGACAAAGCACCCCGGCCTATAGCATGGCCCGCGCCGCTCGTGCCTCTTTCCCAAGTCATTGAGGTTCGCGTCTCCCAGGGAATCGTTTCCGTCAACGTTCATCCTTCCGCCGAAGAAATGCGCCAGCACGCGGACGCGGCGGCAGCGGGAGCCCCGGTTCTCCGACGCTTCGAATTTCCCGATGGCGTTCCGCCCGAATACGCGTGGGTAAATGAGCCGGGCATGACCCGCTCAGGCATCGTGTGGACGCAGCGCTTCGATAGTGTGCAGTCCTGGCGCACCCATGCGGATCGGGAAGCAGCCAACGCGGAGGGCGGTTTTCTGCCGGCCAAAAACGCAAATGACGCATAAACACTGGAACGGGACGCGCAGGAAACCCGTGGCTAGGGACGCACACACGTCAGCTATCCGGTCTGCATTACCCTGGGTAGTTGGTCATACTGCTTTTTGGTCCGCCGGGCTGCGGGAAGGGAACCCAGGCCCGGCTCATTACGGACTGGCTGAAGATCCCGGCAATTTCAACCGGAGATTTATTACGCGCCGAAATCGCCGCTGGTTCCGAATTGGGGCTGCAGGCAAAAGGAACTATGTTGGCTGGCGGACTCGTCAGTGACGAGTTGGTGAACGACATGCTCCGCGCGCGCCTAGCTCAACCCGATTGCGCGGCTGGCTTTCTGCTCGATGGCTTCCCTCGCACGCTCCGCCAGGCGATTTATCTCGACGGCATTATCGAGCAGTTGCATTTCCCGGCGCCGGTCATTCTGCATCTGGACGTCCCGCACGACGCTCTGATCGGGCGTATCTTGAGTCGCCGGCAATGCTCGCAATGCGGCCGGAATTTCAACACAATGACGCACCGGCCAAAGGTCAGCGGACGTTGCGATTTCGATGGAGCGGCTTTAGCGGTTCGTGAGGATGACCGGGAATCCGTAGTGCGCGAGAGGTTGCGCGCGTACGACGAGCTGACGGAACCGGTGCTGGGTCATTATTATGAAGCCCAGTTCCACCAGATTCCAGGCGACCACTCGCCCACGTACATTTTCGAAACAATCAGCGCCATTCTGGATCCCCTGATCGGCGCCCGGCAGTAGCATGTTGTCGTAACTTGCCGTCCTGGTCTGATGGAGTTATCGTGGTTCAAGACGCCATGGCTATTAATTTGACTGTGAACGGGCGGTCCACCACCGTCGATTTAGCACCCGATACTCCGCTCTTATGGGCGCTTCGGGATACGCTCAACCTCCACGGAACCAAGTACGGGTGCGGCATCGGTCAATGCGGAGCTTGCACAGTGCATCTTGGCGGCCAACCAGTACGCTCCTGCATGACTCCTCTCTCGAGCGCCGCCAACGGACAGGTCACCACCATTGAGGGTCTTTCCTCCGATGGATCTCATCCGCTGCAGCAAGCCTGGAAAGAGTTGGACGTGCCGCAATGCGGTTACTGCCAGGCCGGCCAGATCATGTCGGCGGCGGCTTTGCTCGTCAAACACCCCAAGCCGACCGACAGCGACATTGATGCGGCGATGAACGGCAATCTGTGCCGCTGCGGAACCTACGTTCGTGTCAGGCAGGCGATTCACAAGGCTGCGTCGCTCCCGGCCAGCGCCAAAGCAGAGGGGGGCAAATAGCCATGCAAGTCAGCCGCCGTTCTTTTCTCGGAATTAGTGTCACCGCTCTATCCGGTGGTGGTGTTCTTTTTGGCACGTTCGGTGAAGGCATCGCGTCCGCGCAGCAGCCGCCAGCGCAAGCGCCGATCACGCCGGATGCCTTTATCCGCATTACGCCCGATGGCACAATCACCCTGATCTCCCGCAATCCGGAAATCGGACAAGGCATCAAGACGATGCTCCCCATGCTGATTGCCGAAGAGCTGGAAGTCGATTGGAAAACCATCAAGGTGGAGCAGGCCGATCTGGAAGCCAAGTACGGCGGACAGACCACTGGCGGCAGCCGCGCTGCTTCCAACAATTGGATTCCCATGCGGCAGATGGGCGCCGCCGGGCGGCAGATGCTAATCGCCGCCGCGGCCAAGAAGTGGGGAGTTCCCGAGACTCAATGCTATGCCACGAACGGGCGTATCTATGACCGGTCGACTGACCGCTCTCTCGGCTACGGTGAATTGGCGGCGACGGCGGCGACCATGCCGGTGCCGGATCTGAAGACCCTCAAATTCAAGGATTCGAACGACTACAAGATCATCGGCAAGGCAACAACCAGCGTGGACGTTCCCGACATCGTGGCAGGCAAACCGATTTTCGGAATCGATTTCACCGCTCCCGGAATGCTCTTTGCCACCTACCAGAAGTGTCCCGTTTTCGGCGGCAAAGTCGTCAGCGCCAATCTGGATGAAGTGAAGAAGATGCCCGGCGTCCGGCACGCGTTCGTAATCGAAGGCATGGTCAACGTCGGCCCATTGCTGGAGTCTGAGCCCGGTCTGGAGCCTGGCGTCGCTATCGTGGCGGATACGTGGTGGCAAGCCCAAACCGCCCGCAAAAAGCTGGTCGTGAAATGGAACGAAGGTTCGGCGGCACAGCATAGCAGTGCGGACTACGCCAAGCGAGCCCAGGAGCTGTCGCAACAAGCTCCGGCCAAGACTCTGAAAACCGACGGAAACGTGGCGGACGCGTGGAAGAATTCGGCAAAAGTGCTGGAGGCCTCCTACACCTACCCGTTCATTTCACACGCTCCGCTGGAGCCCCGGAATTGCAGTGCGCAATTTAAAGACGGCAAGCTGGAAATGTGGTCGACAACGCAGCAGCCCGCGCGCGCCCGCGCCTTGGTCTCCAAAACGCTTGGAATTCCGGAAAGCGACATCACCATCCACTTACTGCGCGCGGGTGGTTCGTTCGGGCGCGGACTGAACAACGACTTCATGGCGGAAGTGGCTTACATCGCCAAGAGCGTAGGCGTCCCGGTCAAGCTGCTTTGGTCGCGCGAAGACGATATGCAGCACGACTACTATCGTCCGGGCGGGTTTCATTATCTGAAAGGCGGCGTCGATGCGTCCGGCAAATTGGTGGCTTGGAGCGACCACTTTGTTACCTACGGCGACGGCGATAAGTACTCGCCCACGGCAGCCATGGCGCCCACGGAATTTCCGTCTGGCTTCGTTCCGAATTTTGCCATGCACTCTTCGGTGATGCCGCTCGAATTGCGTACCGGCGCGCTGCGGGCGCCCGGAGCCAACGCGCTCTGTTTCGTCATGCAGTCGTTCATCGACGAACTGGCGCATGCCGCTGGCAAGGATCCGATACAGTTCCGCCTGGACCTGCTGGCTTCCGCTTCTCCGGAAGGCTACAACGCCTCCCGCATGCGCGCGGTAGTGGCCATGGTCGCGGAGAAGTCGGGCTGGAGCAAGCGTAGTACGCTGCCCAAAGGAACCGCCATGGGCGTGGCGTTCCAATATAGCTTTCAAGGCTACTTCGCGCACGTGGCGGAAGTATCCGTCACCGCCGATAACAAAATCAAGGTGAATAAGTTCTGGTGCTGCGGCGACAACGGCGGCCAGATTATCAATCCGAGCGGCGCCGAAGCGCAGGTGCAAGGCGCGGTGATCGATGGCCTGAGCGAAATGATGGGCCAGGAAATCACGCTTGAGGCCGGCCGTGTGATGCAGACGAACTATCATCAACATACGTTGTTGCGCTTGCATCAGACCCCGCAAATTGAAGTGCACTTCTTGCGGACGGACAATCCGCCGACCGGTCTCGGCGAACCGGCGCTTCCGCCCGTGATCCCGGCTGTTTGCAACGCCATCTTTGCTGCTTCGGGCAAACGGGTCCGCTCCGTGCCCTTGGCGAAGAACGGCTATAGCTGGGCCTAGAGCCTGTCTTCGAATGTCACGTACTGAATCCGTCATGCTGGCTAATTTGCCGGCAAGAAACCCCTTACGTGAAACACGTGCAGGCGCAATTGGCGCAGATCGGCAGCGACTACGCCGTAGCCGCCGCGCGGAACCAATCCAGGCGCCAACGTTGCCGCAAATCCGAAGCGGGGGGCGAAGTTTGGATAATCGGTATTCACTCCGGCGGTATTGGATACGCCATTCTGGCCGGCGACCATCAGCTGTCTTGCACATAACCGCTGGGTTCCCACACGCGGTATCCCGGCCAGATCAACGCCAGGCTCCTGGCCCGCGGTGGTGGCTTGTCCCAAAAGCAGCGACGCGATGCTGCTTCCGGTTCCGGCGCCAAAGTTTCCATTGTTGGTTGCGTTCGCATCGAAGCCGAACAGACCGATTGATGAATTACTTTGGTAATTCGTGAACTGGCGGCGAGTTACACCGGCGCCAAATTTGATGGTGTGCGCGCTCCTTAGCGAGACCAGGGAACGATGCAATTCCACCTATCTGAATACCATCGACACTTGGGAGGGATCCGGGAATGAGCGTGGTGGTGTCGTTGAATGAATAGCGGGCAAAGAAGTAGTCGTTGTCCGTGATATGATAATCCGCCCGCGTGTCAAAGGTGATGTTGTTTTGGCTGGTAGCCGGAGTGTAAACGTAATTATTGGTCAGAGCGCTAGTCTGGGGCCACGGATACAAAGAAAGGTATTGCTGGCCAATGGGGCTGAACCGGCTCGGCGTAATCTGGTTTCTGGCGAACGGAGTGCGGGTGCAGGACGTTGCAGTGGCGCACACCGTTGTCGCGGGATCAAATATGGCAGCGACACCATTGAAGTTGCCCTGCTTCATTGCGTCGGTTGGGGACGGAGCTCACGAAGGTGTCGTTCACTATCTGGCGAGTCTCTTCGATGTCGCCGAAGTAGAAGACCTCATGTAGCTGTCGGTCGCATTCACGGAAATAGTCACGTTCGAGCGGCGGTCATCGGGACGCGTGCCGCTAGTAATTGCCGTGGGAGCCCGCGGTTGCATCGTGGGGCTAACGCTTCCGGCTCCGATTCGGTATTCCGATATTCGGCTAGAATATATATATTCAGACGAATCATCTGCCATGAGCACACATATCGAACGAATCGACGACATTGACAGCCAGTTACTGCATTTTCTACAAGAAGATGCACGCATGACAAATGCGGCACTGGCGCGGGAGCTTGGAATGGCTCCATCGGCTATTTTGGAACGGGTCCGGAAGCTGGAGGAGCGCGGCCTGATTTGCGGCTATGAAGCTCGGCTCAATGCTGCCGCGCTGGGTTGGGGACTGGTTGCTTTCGTTTTTGTGCGGACTAATGAGATGTTGGGGCCGCACAAAACCGCCGACCAACTGGCGGCGATTCCGGAGGTGCAAGAAGTCCATAACGTGGCCGGTGAAGACTGCTACTTGGTAAAATTGCGGGTTCCCGATACGGCGGCGCTGGCGGCGCTGCTCAGGAATGAATTCGGACGTATTGGGACCATACACTCGACTCGCACCACCATCGTTCTCGAAACAATGAAGGAGCGGGCTACTGTTCCGATTGGAAACAGGTCTGGAGGGGCAGCAAATGACCAATGAGACGCCCGCAGCCACGCGCTGGCAACTGCTGCTGGCGTTTGGCACTGTTTACCTGGTGTGGGGCTCAACCTACCTGGGCATCCGCTACGCTGTCACCACCATTCCGCCGTTGTTGATGGCGGGGAGCAGGTTCCTTGTTGCCGGCGCCATTCTGTATGGAATCAGTCTGCGGCGCACTGGCATCCGGCCGAAACTGATTCATTGGCGAACGGCTCTGATCATTGGTTTTCTCCTTCTGCTGTGCGGCAACGGCGGCGTCACGACTGCCGAGCAAGTGCTTTCTTCGGGAATGGCGGCGCTGCTGGTGGCGAGCGAGCCTTTGTGGATCGTGATTCTGAACTGGCTGCGGCCCGGCGGCCGCGCTCCCTCGGCGCGCGAGATGGCCGGTGTCCTGTTGGGCTTCGGCGGGGTCGCCTTGTTGCTGGCGCCGCAATTTAGCGCACACGGAGGAGGACTTGCGGGAAGGGCGCCTCTCTGGGCATCCCTCCTGATCATCGGGGGCGCTTTGGCGTGGGCGGCGGGCTCGCTGTACGGAATCGACGCGCCAGTCGTGCAGGATCAGCCGATGGCGAACGGGATGACGATGCTGGTAGGCGGCGCGCTACAGTTATCGGCCGGACTGGGTATGGGCGAGGCCGCGCAACTGGACTTTCACCGGATCTCCATGACTTCCCTGCTGGCCTGGGCGTATCTAGTGCTGTTCGGATCGCTCCTCGCATTCTCCGCGTATACGTTCTTAATGCGGAATGCAACGCCCGCGAAAGCTTCGACTTACGCTTTTGTCAATCCAACGGTCGCCGTCCTGCTGGGCTGGGGCGTGGCCGGCGAGCAGTTGGACGGGCGCTCGGCGATCGCTATCGTGATTATTGTCGGCGCGGTGATGCTACTGACTTTGGAGCGGTCGCGGAGTCTTCAGGAGACGGAAGCGGACCGCAGTGCAGAAAAATTCCCGCAGCGCGAACAAGAAGAAATAGGACAAGAGTAGTTCTACGGCGCAAACACTGCCCTCAAGTTGGGGGAATAGTGGATTTTTTTACTTTAGGCGGTCCCTTTGGCTTACACTGAATGATTTCTGGCCTTGTGCGCCTACCCCGCCCGGTTGCGGCGCTATCTTAGAACGATTTTCAAGAGTAAGGACAGATATCTTCATGCATAAATCAGTGCGCTTCGCGCCGAAATCGCTGTTAGTAATCACGAGCGCGCTCTTTCTTGGCGGCGTTCTGCACGCGCAAGAAATGAACCCGTTGAAAACGCTGAAATGGCGCCATGTGGGACCGTTCCGCGGAGGGCGAGCAACAACGGTGGCCGGCGTAGATTCGCAGCCGAATGTCTATTATTTCGGCGCCACTGGCGGCGGTATCTGGAAGACTACCAATGGAGGCGTGGACTGGCAGCCGGTTTCCGATAGGCAGGGGTTTGGCACCGGTTCCGTGGGCGCTATCGATGTGTCGGCTTCCGATCCAAATACTGTCTATGCGGGCATGGGCGAAGAGCCGATTCGCGGCAATGTGTCGCATGGCGACGGCATGTACAAGTCGATGGACGGCGGCAAAACGTGGAAGCATATCGGACTTGAGAACACGCGCCAGATCAGCCGCATTCGTATTCATCCTAAGAATCCGGACATCGTCTACGTAGCGGCGCTCGGACATGTTTGGGCGCCCAACGAGGAACGCGGTATTTTCCGTTCGAAGGACGGCGGCAAGACCTGGGAGCGGATCTTTTCGCGCGGCCCGAAAGCCGGCGCGAGCGACCTGATTATGGACCCCTCCAATCCGAACGTGCTGTATGCCGGGTTTTGGGAAGTGTACCGGAAGCCATGGACGCTCGAGAGCGGCGGACCGGGAAGCGGGCTCTTCAAATCCACCGACGCGGGCGATACCTGGAAAGAGTTGACGCGCAATCCAGGATTGCCCAAAGGAGTCATCGGAAGTGTCGGCGTGACGGTATCGCCAGCGAATCCCGAACGGATCTGGGCGCAAATTGAAGCCGTGGACGGGGGCATCTTCCGGTCCGAGGATGGAGGAGCGACGTGGCACAAAACGAATGAAGACCGCAAACTTCGCCAGCGCGCCTGGTATTACAACCGGATCTTCGCCGATTCAAAAAACCCCGACCGGATCTATGGGGTGAACGTCGGATTCTTCCGTTCCGATGATGGCGGTAAGACGTTTAATACGGTCCAAATACCGCATGGCGATAACCATGATTTGTGGATTGCCCCTAGCGATCCGAATCGCATGATCGAATGCAACGATGGCGGAACGGTTGTGACGACGGACGGCGGCAAGACTTGGAGCACGCAGGAAAATCAGCCCACCGCGCAGTTTTACCGCGTCGCGCTGGACAACGATTTCCCTTACAACCTGTATGGCGCGCAGCAGGATAATACGACGGTGCGGATTGCGAGCCGTACAACTTCCGCGGGCATCGGCACGCGCGATTGGTTTCCAGTGGGCGGCGGTGAAAGCGGTTGGATTGCGCCCTACCTGAAAAACACAAACATCGTTTTTGCGGGATCCTACGATGGGTTGATCACTCGCCATGACCATACGAACGGTCAAACTCGGAATGTAACGGTCTGGCCCGATAACCCGATGGGTTCCGGCGCTGAGGCGATGAAGTATCGCTTTCAATGGAATTTTCCGCTGCTGTTCTCGGCGCATGATCCGGACCTTTTATATGCGGGCGGAAACGTTCTTTTTGCGTCGAGAGATCAAGGCCAGACCTGGAAGGCAATCAGCCCGGACCTTACCCGCAATGACAAGAGTAAGTTGGGTTCCTCCGGTGGTCCTATCACCAAAGACAATACGAGCGTCGAGTACTACTGCACGATCTTCACCGTCAGCGAATCGCCCGTGCAGAAGGATTTACTCTGGGTTGGGTCCGATGACGGATTAGTGCATGTAACACGGGATGGCGGACAGCATTGGGACGATGTTACTCCAAAGAATATGCCGGAGTGGATCCAGATCAATTCGATTGAGGCGTCACCATTTGATCCCGGAACGGCTTACGTTGCCGCCACCATGTATAAGTTTGACGATAACCGGCCCTATCTTTATAAGACGACGGATTTCGGCAAAACCTGGCAACAGATCAATAACGGCATACCGGCAACCGCTTTTACTCGCGTTATTCGCGAAGATCCGAATAAGAAGGGCCTTCTGTATGCCGGCACCGAAACGGGTATTTACATATCGTTTGACGACGGGGCGAAGTGGCAATCGCTGCAATTGAACCTGCCGGTTGTTCCCATTGCCGATCTCGCCATTCACAAGCGGGAGAAGGAATTGGTTGCCGCGACACAAGGCCGGGCGTTCTGGGTACTGGATGAATTGCCGCTAGTGGCGCAGGCCACCAGTCAGATCGCCGGCGAAGAGGTCCATTTGTTTGCGCCTAAGCACGCATACCGCATGGCGTCGGAGCGCGGGTTGAGCGATGTGAAGTATGAAGGATCGAATCCGCCCAATGGGGCGGTGATTTATTACTGGCTCAAGAGCGCGCCCAAGGGCGACGTCACGCTGGAGTTCCTGGACGCGGAGGGCAAATCCATCAAGAAGTTTTCGAGCAAAGCACCGGCGCATGCAGAGGAAGATTCCGCGGCTTCCGCTGAGGAAGATGACCGGCCCAGCGCCCCGTCGACGGCGCCCGCCAATGAAGGCTTGAACCGGTTTGTCTGGGATCTCCGCTATCCGGACGCAACCAAGTTTCCCGGGATGATTCTCTGGGCTGGCGGCGTCCGAGGCCCGGTGGCCGTGCCTGGGGAATATCAGGTAAAGCTGACGGTGGACGGTAAGTCGCAAACGCAGAAATTTGAAGTGCGCAAGGATCCTCGCGTAGAAACAACTCATGAACAATTCATGGCTCAGTTAGAGCTTGAGTTGCAGATGCGGGATAAGTTGACCCAAGCGCACAACGCGATTCTGAGAATTCGGGACGTGCGGAAACAGGTGGACGAATTGGTGCAGCGATTGCAGACCGCAGGCGAGAGCGCCAAGTCAAAACTGGTTGTGGACCGGGCGAAGGAACTATCCGGTGAACTTACATCGGTTGAGGAGACCTTGTATCAGACAAAGAACAAAGCGAGCGAAGATCCGTTAAACTTCCCAATACGGTTGAATAATAAATTGGCATCCGTGCTGGCCGCGGTAGCTTCCGCGGATAGCCAGCCGACCGCATCGCAGCAGACAGTTTACGAAGATCTATCGACCGGCATCAATGCTCAGGTCAGGAAGTTGAATCAGCTAATGGACAATTCCTTGCCGGCATTCAACAAGCTGGTAAAGGAGCAGGACATTCCGGCCGTTACCGTGAAAACGGGGGGATCGCTTTGATTGGTTTTCGTGCGGTTTCGCTGGCCGGCCTGGGATTACTGTGCTGTTCGTTTGTGGAATCGCAGACGCCTGATACCGGCGCAGTCCGTGGATATGTCAAGGATGCCAGCGGCGGAGTCATCCAGGGCGCGGCGATCGATCTTGACAATAAGGATACAGGGGCAAAGCGGCGTTTAATAACCGATCGCGAAGGTCGGTTTGACTTTCTGGCTCTTCCTCTGTCCGGGCGTTACGTTCTTCATTTCTCCAAGCCGGGATTCACCGCACGCGATAGCAGTGACTTTGAACTGCGCGCACAAGAGACGCCCAGCATTGAGACCGTGCTGGCCGTGGAAGGAAATAATTCTCGAACGACTGTATCGGCGGTGGCAACGGGCATCCGGTCAGACTCGCCCGAACTGTCCATGCAATTGAATGAGCAGAATATAGAGAACACTCCGCTTCTCGGCAGGAAACTCACCAGCTTGCCTCTGCTGAATTCCGCCGTGCGTCCCTCCATCAACGGAGGAGATTTGTTTCTGAACAACACGCTCTTCGTGGTGGATGCCGGCGGGCGGCGGCAGACGTCCTATTTCATCGATGGCGGCGTGGCGGATGAAGCCTGGGGCCGCCAGACGATTTTCACGAATGTGCCGGCCGCAGCCGTGCAGGAACTCGACGTCGTAACAAATTCATTCTCGGCCGAGTATGGCCGCAACACCGGAAGCGCTTTGAATATCGTGACCAAGGGCGGTAGCAACGATTTGCACGGCGACTTGCTGTTGCTTTGGCGCCCTCCAGGCATCGAGGCGCGCGCGCCGCTGGCCACAGCATCCAGTCCCGATTCGCTCTGGCAAGGAAGCGCGGCGGTGAGCGGCCCCCTTGTGAAGAATAAGACGCAGTTTTCGCTCGCCACCGAAATCAATCGCCAGCAGCGCGATTCCGTTATTACGTCCGCGCTGTCACCCGGCCTTTATGGAGGAGAAGTGGATCAGGAACTCGCGATGCTGCGCGTCGATCACCAGATTAATGACCGTAATTCGCTCGCGTTCCGCGCCAATCTCGACAAACTGACCGATGGTAATCCAGCCAATGGAGTGGGCGGATTGAATCTACCCAGCACCGCGCGCATTTTCACCAGGAACAGCTACTCCGGCCAACTGTCTGAAACCGCCACACTAACGCCGACCATCGTCAATCAGGTTCGAGTGGATTATTTGTTAGGCTCGCCGATCACCAACTTCACGCCTATCAATCCGGCGACGCAATACGCCCGGCCCGGACTGGGAACGACCGGCGATTCGCGCTACGGCAATCTGAATAATCATCAAACCGAGTTTTCCGATACGCTTTCTTGGGTCCACGGAATTCATACTGTCAAGATTGGCACCGATGATATTTACTCTTCCTCCGGCGGCGTAGGTCAGGAGTATGGAGGCGGCTATGTTTTGGGACAATTTACGCTGAAGCCCGGCGATGCGACACCTATTCCGCAACTGACGCTCAATGATGTTCAGACTTACACGCAGAGCTTTGGCAATGCGTCGTACAACGTCAGGGAATGGCTGGCCAGCGGTTTTGCGAACGACGATATCCGGCTCCGACCTAACCTCACGCTAAGTTTAGGAATGCGTTATGACCGGCAGGGGATGACGGATGACGCCCTGGATTTTGCGCCGCGCGTTGGCTTTGCTTGGAATCCTGGAAAAGATTCGAAGACGGTTGTGCGCGGAGGTTATGGAATTTACTACAGCCAGATTCCGGCCAACGTGGCGGCGGCGTGGAATATCAGCGGTCCGACGGGCATCTATACTTTCAGCGCGACTCCAGGCCAATATGGCTTCCCCACGAACTTGCAGCCGCTCACCTCGTTTCCGGCGGGTTCGATACTTCCGGCGCGCGACATCAACATTGCTCCCGGCCAGCGCCAATACTACAGCCAGTTCTTTAATGTTGATGCATTAAAAGGCTATCCGGATCACTTCTACAATCCGATCACTTGGATCGGGTCGGCCGGTATCGAGCGCCAGCTGTCTTCCAAGTGGATGATATCGGTTGACTACGTGCATCAGTTCACCAGCCGTATCAACCGGCCCTTGGATCTCAACTCTCCGGCGCCTGTGATTCGCACGGCTGCGGGGCAGACACGCACGGTCGCCGCCGCTAATGCGACTCGGCCTATTGTGCCTGTGCCGGGGGGCTACCGGCAGATTATTGCCATGGTGAATGACGGAATTGCAAAATACGACGGGCTACAATTTGACTTGACTCGTCGCTTCAGCCGAGGATTCTTCCTTCGCGGCAGTTACACCTATTCGCACGCGATCAATACGGTGGAGCCGGATATTCCAGCACAGACGCCCAATGACTCGAATTTACTGGGTAACAACGAAAAGGGAAGCAGCCTTTTCGACCAGCGGCATCGTGCAGTGATTAGCGGTTGGTGGCAGCTTCCGTTCCACTTCACGTTTGGTGGTCTTACTACGCTTGCCTCCGGCGGCAGTTACAATATCCTGACTGGCGTGGACAACAATGGCGATGGTTCGAATGCGGACCGGCCGGTTGTCAACGGCTCGTTACTGGGGCGCAACATCGGACATGCGGGGCCGGTTTACAGTACGGACCTATTTACCGAACGGGAGTTCCGTTTGAGCGAGCAGTTCATTTTCCGGTTGCGCGCCGAGGGCTATAACATGTTCAACCGGTCGAATATTGTCGGTTACAACGCAACCTGGGGCAACGCCAATACGCCCTCCGCCAGTTTCGGGCAGCCGGTGGGTGGAATCAGCAACACCTTTCCGGGACGGGCGTTTCAATTCTCCGCGCGGCTATCGTTTTAGCGGCGCCGGAAGATGAAGTTATCGCTATGAAATGGAATGCTAACCGGGTCGCGCTCGTCCTCTGCTTCTGGGCCGCGCAAACCTTCGCTGCCGAGGGGCATATAGATTCCAAGCTGCTGGATCAACTGGAATGGCGCAGCATAGGACCCGCTGTGATGGGCGGCCGCATTGCCGATATTGATGCGGTACCCGGCGACCCAACCACCGTGTTTGTGGCGGCTGGTTCGGGCGGCCTGTTTCGCACTCTCGACGGCGGCATGACATGGACCGCGCTGTTTGAGCGGCAGGCAACGCTCTCCATTGGGGCCATCGCCGCGCAGGCGGGCGATCCCAAAGTAATCTAGGTTGGCACTGGGGAATCGAATGTCCGCAACAGTGTTTCGTTTGGCGATGGCGTTTATAAGTCGAGCGATGGAGGCGCTAGTTGGACGCGCGTGGGACTGGAGAACACGGAGACGATTTCGCGCATCGTCATCAATCCCGCGAATCCGAATAACGTTTTTGTCGCGGCACTCGGGCATCCTTTCGGGCCAAATCCGGATCGCGGCATTTTCGTAACGGAAGACGGGGGCCGGACCTGGCACAAGACGCTGTCTATCGATGAAGATCACGGGGCGGCGGACGTGGAAATCGACCCTTCCAATCCGAAGATCGTCTACGCCGGCATGTGGCATTTCGACCGGAAGCCTTGGACTTACACGAGCGGCAGCGAGAAGGGCGGTGTCTTTCAATCTCTGGACGGCGGCGTTACCTGGAAAAAGTTGACCAATGGACTGCCTAAGTTGATGGGGCGCATTGGTGTAAAGGTTGCCCCCAGCAATCCGAACGTCGTTTATGTGATTGCGGAATCGAAAGAGGGGACGCTGTTCCGGTCTGAAGATAAAGGAGCCTCATTCGTCCGGGTCTCGGATGACCGGGAGTTGATTGGCCGGGGATATTACTTCAGTGACATGCGCGTGGCGTCCGATGACGTTGACCATGTTATGGTCCTGGCGGATGCTTTGCTGGAATCCAAAGACGGCGGCAAGCGCTTTCGCCGCTCCTCGCCCAGTGTCCATGGTGACTTACATGCGCTTTGGATCGATCCGAAGAATCCGCGCCGGATGTGGCAGGGAAACGATGGCGGTCTGGCGGTCACTTATGATGGCGGGCTGCATTGGGAGCAGATTAACAACATTCCTTTAGGCCAGTTCTACCGCGTCTCCACCGATGACCGGCGGCCCTTCTATCATTTGACGGCGGGCATGCAGGATAACGGCACTTGGACGGGGCCCAGCCGTACTCGCGAACCAGCGGGCATTTTCAATGACGATTGGCGCATGGTCAATGCGTTCGTTGGATTTTACTCTCTCAGTGATCCGGACAATCCCGATATTTTGTTGACCGAGCAACCGGGCGGCACGTTGGTGCGAACCAACCTGCAAACAAGAGAGCAACAAAATGTCAGCCCGCAGCCTCGCAGTTATTCAGGCTCGCCGGCGCGCGAAATGAAATACCGGTTCGGCTGGGATGCTCCGTTAGTCCGCTCTCCTTTCGGAAAGCGCACTGTGTATCTTGCCGGCAATGTGGTCTTTCAATCGAGTGACTATGGCAAGAGCTGGGAAGCGATTAGCCATGACCTGACATCGAACGATGTGGCCAAAGAAGGAAACAATGGTGGGCCAATCTCCCTGGATAATTCCTCGTCGGAGGTGTATTCCACCATCAGCGCGCTGGCCGAGTCTCCGAAAAAACAGGGTGTGCTCTGGGCAGGAACGGATGATGGAAATCTTCAGGTAACGCTGAACGGAGGCGGACAGTGGATGAACGTCGCTGCCAATGTACATGGCGTTCCGGCGAAGTCTCCGGTATCTTCCATCGAGCTGTCACGGGCGAGCGAGCTGACAGCATATGCAACGTTCGACCGGCATATGTTCGATGATTTCCACCCCTATATTTTCAAGACGACGGATGGAGGCAAGTCCTGGACAAGCGTTACCAGGAACCTGCCTGACAAGGCATTTGTCTGGACCGTGAAAGAGGACCCGCAAGAGCCGCGCCTATTGTATGCGGGAACGGAGCTGGGCATTTACGTTTCGTTTTCAGGCGGCGACGACTGGACGCCTCTCCATTTGAAGAACATGCCGTGGTCGGTTGCTGTCCGCGACATTGTTCTTTCACCGGAAGACGACCTGGTGGTTGCGACGCACGGAAGAAGTCTGTGGGTACTGGACGATGTCGCGCCGCTACGCGGGCTGGCTCATTCCGGGGAGGCGTCTACTACTTTGTTTCCGGTCCGTCCCGCCTATCGGTTCGCTGTGCGTCCGACGCGTTTCGGCTTTGGCGATAAAACGTTCACAGGCCCGAATCCTTCCTACGGCGTGCTGGTTAGTTATTTCCTCGCTGGCGAGGCGAAGGAGGTAAAAGTACAGATTGTAGATAGTTCAGGCGCGGTCGTAAGAACCGTGCCCGCATCCGGACAGAATGGCATGCATCGGGTTGTGTGGGATTTGCGATACAACTCGGGCGCCGCGGGGCCATCACGGGCGGCAGGATCGAGCCGCGGCGGCCAAGCGCGAGGACCGCAAGCAGTTCCGGGGCGTTACGCCGTTCGCTTGATCGCCGATGGCAAAAGTTATGAACAACTGGTTGAGGTTAAGCTGGACCCGGCCGTTAGCGTCACCGCGGGCGATTTACAGTCCGCTTATGACGTCGCCAGTAACCTTGTCCAAATGCAAGCAGCGGCGAATGCAGCCATTACCAAGCTAGGCGCACTGCGCGGCCAGCATCCGCAAGAAGTAGAGGCATTGTTGAGCCAGTTGACCCGGCCCGCTAACGTCGGACGATCGGAAACCGGGCCACGGCTCAAAGAGAATCTGGACACGCTGTTCACTATGATCGACGGTGCGGACGCCGCGCCGACCGCGGCACAGATGAAATATTACGGTGAATTGCGGGCAGAGTTTCAGGATGTCATGAAGCGGGTGAATGCGCTTGCCGGTGGAGCGCCCGCTACACGTTGACGCGTTTCAGCGCCGCGGCTCTTTTGCGCACGCCATGCCGCACCCGCCACAGCGAGCCCGCGAACACGAGTAGAAAGCAGAGCTCGATCAGAACTTTTTCGCCGTCCAGCAGATCGGGCGGCTTGTTCTTGAGTTCGGGATCAATCAGCAGTTCTCGGAAGGATTATTTTTAGCGCGATGGGATTTTCCGGCGATCTATATGACTTACGTTATTCCGGTTTCCTGGCAATTGTCGAGACAATGAAAGCGAAACGGCACTTATGAGTCATCCGCCAGGCCCTCGCGGGCGAGAAGTTCTCGGGTTCTTCGGACGCGGCAGGTTTCCCCATACACTTGCCTTTCTTGAAGACACTGCACAAAAATATGGGCCGTTGGCGTATTTCCGTCTGCTGCACCAACCCACGTTCCTGGTCACCGGTCCGGAATTCATTAAAGAAGTGCTGGTTGTTCAGCAGCGGAACTTCGGCCGTGATTTCAGCGCCGCGATCCTGCGGGAACTGGTGGGGGATGGCGTTATTACGCGCGAGGAGCCGCTGCATCGGGAGCGAAGACGCATTCTCCAACCGGCATTCCATCGCGAACAGATTGCCTCCTATGTGACGGTTATGGCTAGCGAGGCGGCTGCAACGGCCAACGAATGGATCCGGCTGGCAGCGTCCGGCGGGCTTACGGTAGATATCGGAGCGGCTATGCGCGCGACCACGCTGTCCATTATTGGCAGGCTTCTTTTCGGGGACGAGTTTCGGTCCAGCGCGAATCAAATTTCGGATGTTCTCGGGCGTGTTGTTAAACGGGCTAGACGAATTGTGCCGTTCGCCATGATGCTCAAGGTAGTGACGCGGCGTTACCGTCAAATGCTGCCGCGCGGACCCAGCTTATACTTCCGAGAGCATCGCGCCGAACTGGATCGCATCTTGCAGCCGCTGATCCAGCATCGCCAAAAACAGATGGGGCGTGATGTACTGTCTCTTCTATTGGCTTTGCAGGACGATGGCGAGGGTTCGCTTGCTAGCGAGGACATTCGCAATGAGATGGTGACTTTCGTCCTGGCCGGCCACGAAACAACGGCCACTGCGTTGACGTGGACGTTCTATCTTCTGGCGAAGCACAGGAATTACCAGGAGCAAACGGCAAAGGAAATCGAACAGGTTTGCGGTGACCGGATGCCGCAGGCGGATGACTTGGCTTCGCTGCCGTTTACGGCTGCGCTATTCCAGGAGACCTTACGCCTGTATCCGCCCGTACCGCTCTATGGGAGACGCGTTCTCGAAGACGCGAGTCTTGACGGTCACAAGATCCCGCGGGGCGCTACGGTGTTGTTAAGCCCGTATATTACGCAACGAAGCGAAGCCTCTTTTCCTAACGCGGAACAGTTCGATCCCACTCGCTGGCTCGACGCGCCACCAGCCTCGCGCTTTGCGTTCTTCCCTTTCGGCGGCGGGGCAAAGATGTGCATTGGAGACGTGTTTGCGAAGACCGAAGGGGTGGTGATTCTTGCGAGTCTGCTCCAGAAATTCCGGTTCGAGCTCGCAAGCGACCTGCCGGTAGAAGTTGACCCAGGGGTGACTCTAAAACCGAGAAATCCGATCCTGCTGGAAATCAAGACCCGCGCGAGTTACCCGGCGCTGCCATCTTTAGCTAGAGATTTCGATCACTCGGGAAGTTTGGGAAGTATTATTCCAGGCTTGCTTCGTACTGATTCAGAACCTCGCTAGCCGCGCGGGGTTCGGCGCACAAGGAAAAAACCGTAATGCGGGATAAAACAGGAGAACCAATATGCGTGCAATGAGGGCGAAAGTATTCAGTGGCTACGAAGGGTTGAAGCTGGCTGAGAGTGTCGACGACGTGAGCGCCGCGGGGATTCCGTCGCCATCTTACGGCACAGATGGCCCTCAGTCTCGCTGGTTTTCAGGCGGGCAAAACTGTGCTAGCGCCGGCAATCGGAGGATCAGTCGGCAACGCGGTGACGCAACTGGCGCGTGCTTTGGGCGCAAAACACGCCATCTCCAGCACGACCAACCATACAAAAGCTGAGCAGGCGAAGGCGCTCGGATTCGATGAGGTCATCGATGTCTCTAGCGAGAAACTGGGCGATGGCGTGCGGCCACGATGCGACTCCATCCCGGCAGGAAGTTGTTAAGCCCAGTTTCTTGGCTTTTCGGTAGACTAGTGTGCTAAATGAACCGCCGACACTTCGTCCTCGCCTTGAGCAGCGCGCCGCTGCTGGCTCAGACTGCTCCACCCACGCCCGAGTTGGAATGGGTGGAGGCCAAGAAGCTGACTGTGGAAGGGTTCGGTTTCAAGGACGTGAAATTGCCGTACGACCGGCTGCCAGGGCGGGCGGAAGGCGTGGTGCGCCCAGCGGTTTGGAACCTAAGCCGCGATTCGGCTGGCGCCCTAGTGCGCTTTACTGCAGCGACAACGGAAATTCACGCGCGCTGGACGGTAACCAATAAGAATCTGGCCGGTGCGAACATCACGGCGATCGCCTCGAGTGGGCTGGACCTCTATGCCAAGACGGACGCCGGGAAGTGGCGCTGGCTGGCCGTGGGGCAGCCGAAGTTTGCTGAGACCACTGCGGCGTTGGTCACTGGCATTGCGGCCACAGAGCGCGAGTTCATGGTTTATCTACCGTTGCGCAATGGCGTAACCTCGTTGGAATTTGGCGTGCCCAAGGGGGCGACGCTTAAGCCAGGTCCAGTGCGGGCGGCCGGGTCGAAACCCATCGTATTCTATGGCACGTCGATCACTCATGGGATTGGGGCATCGCGCGCTGGCATGACCCATGTGGCGATGCTGGGGAGAACGTTCGATCGCGAGGCGATCAATCTAGGCTTCTCTGGCAATGGGCGCATGGAACCGGAGGTGGTGAAGTTTGTGGCCGAACTTGACCCGGCGGTTTTCGTGTTGGATTGCCTGCCAAATATGGGAGCGCAACAAGTCACGGAGCGCACGGCGCCGGGCGTGAAACTGCTGCGTGAGGCTCACCCCAATACGCCGATTCTACTGGTGGAGGATCGTAACATCCAGAGCGGATTCCTGGTGGAAGCTCGCCGCAAGGCAAATGAGGCCAATCATGCGGCGTTACGCGAGGCCTTCGCCGCGTTGGAAGCGGAAAAGGTGCCTCGCGTTTATTATCTGGAGGGCGCCAACCTGCTGGGCGATGACGGCGAAGGTACGGTCGACGGCTCGCACCCCACCGATCTGGGTTTTATGCGACAGGCAGCCGAGTTCGAGCGCGTGCTGCGGCCGGTGCTGAAGTAGGGCTCGGGATCCAAGCCCACGCGTTGCGCGCAAATTGAAGATAGCCGTGACAGTGTTTGTAGTTAAAACTAGGTTAAGTAAGGAAAACCGCCTTGGGCCCGGTGTGTACATCACGATTCGCGCTTACTTCGAAGCAGGTTGAGTAACTGCCGGCATGGTGAGGCGAGTCCCAGCATCCCACGCAGCAGTGTAGCGCCGTCGTCGCTTTCGGGCCGGGATACGAAGCGGCCGGGGCGAGTCCAACAATTGCATGCAGTCGGCACGCCTTAAAGGCCGGTACCATTCAAACCGATGCCCCTCCCACTCAGTGATATGCGATCGATCGATCGGAGGTCCGATTCCCGCCAACATGTGAGCGGCTACGGCTTGGTAGTGAGTGAGATCCATTTGGCCGTGAATTCTGATCGTAAATCATCCGTCAGCCCATGCTCACGGCTCTCCACCGCCTTGGTTAAGCAGCCATTGATTTCCGACTCCAATAATCCGGTGGTATGTTCACTTGGCCTAAGCCGCCGTTCCGTCCCGATGAAATGCAATGAGGGGAAATCGTGTGATCCAACTTGCGGTTTGCGCGTTACGCGTCAACTAAGCCGAAACGGCTTTGCTCCGAATCCGCGTTATCCGCCCGAAGGTGGCGGCCATCGCAACCATTAGTTGCGGCGCCTCGTCATCTGAGCTCCAGATTACTATTTACAATAGAGTACTTTGCAATGTAGAGTATTCATAATGCGATATTCAATCGAGGATTCAAAGCGGCGATCCGAACCGACTCCATCACGTGATGCAGCGGATCGGAGGCCCTTCTGCGTCGAGATCGTGGTTGTTTACATGCCCCGGTACCGGCACGGGCACGAAGCTGACTTCGTTCCGCCGATCACCGGTATTCATCTGGCAGCCCTGACCCCTCCTGACTACCAGGTTCGTGTGATTCACCAGCAGGTGCAACCGATTGACTTCGACAGCGACGCCGATCTCATCGCACTCTCCTTCTTCACCGGATTCGCGCCAGAGGCCTACCGCCTTGCTCACGAATACAGAAAGCGCGGAAAACCTGTCGTCGCAGGCGGTCCGCATGTCACTTTTAATGCGGATGAGGCGCTGGAGCATGTCGACAGCGTGGTGCTTGGCGAGGCGGAGTCGATCTGGAGTCAACTCCTTGAGGACGCCTCGACGGGTAGGCTCCGCAGTCGATACATCGGCACAGCCCAGCCGCTCGCCGGATTGCGGACTCCGCGATATGACCTTCTTCGGGGCAACTTCTTCATCCCGCGCGTGGTGCAGGCCACGCGCGGATGCCCGTTTACCTGCTCGTTCTGCACTGTTCCCAGCATCAACCCCGGTTTTCGCACCCGCCCGACCGGCGACGTGATCAAAGACATCCAGTATGACGGGTTCCGCCATTGGTGGCAGCGCAAGGTGGTCTGGTTCTGGGATGACAATCTGACGGCAAAACGCTCGTATATCCGTGAACTCCTTGCCGCCATGGTTCCCCTCCGGAAATGGTGGTTGACCCAGGCGAGCCTGGATATCGGCAATGACAGAGATCTCCTGGACCTCATGGAGAGGTCAGGCTGCATTGGCATTTTCTTCGGCATCGAGTCTTTCGGCGCCGAGTCATTGCGAGATGCGCATAAACCGCAAAACAAGGTCAGCACTTACAAAGCACGAATTCGAGAGCTGCACCATCGCGGGATCTGCGTCATGGCGGGTTTCATCGCAGGTTTCGACGGCGACACGCCGGAGAGTATTACGGCCATGGCCAAGCAACTCTACGAGACGGGCGTTGATGTTCCGTTCTTAAGCGTGTTGACGCCCTATCGGGGCACTCCCGCCTACAGCAGACTGGCGGAAGAAGGAAGAATCCTGCCGGGCCGAGGCTGGGAGTTCTACAACGGGTACAACGTATCTTTCGAGCCTCGAGGCATGTCGCCGGAACAGCTACTCGAGGCACACCGGGCCCTCTGGCGTGAGGCGTTTTCGCTGAAGTACTCGGTGTTGCGAGTGGTGAGATCGCTTGGCCGGCTCCGCTTCGGAGCGTTCCTGATGTGTCTCGTGATGAACGGCTTCTATTGTCTGAAACGTCTGCGAGGCAACGAACCCATAGCGTTCGATCCGTCCGTACCTTACTCGGAACCTCGCCCTATTGCCTCGAGCATTGCGGCGAGCGAGATGATTCACATCCGCCCGGGACAACCGAAGGACAGCGTTCCGAGCGCATTGTCTTCCATGCGGAAGTAATCGACTTGGATACGAAGTCGCCATTCCGTTGATTGGCGTTGATGTGAGGTCCCGGGCGTCCGCACAAGAAAGCAATGGGCGTTTCCCGTCAAATTGCCGGGTACTCAACCGTGATGCCCGTCAACCGTCCACTCTCCGCGGGCACTGCACGCGGCCCCTTCGATAGTCCACTCAGTTCGACTTCTTTCCTTCGGATGCGTTCCCCCTCGGCACTGAAGAACTGGACCGGGCTATCTCTCTAGCAGATCCTCTGGCGCAGGAGCCTCCGACGGCGCAGCGAAATTCCGGCCTGTTCGAGTGCAGAGCGTAGGGGCTCGAAGGCATCCGCGGGGGACATCACGCTCTTCGGTAGACGGTTCGCGCGAATTCTGATCCAAACCTGGTGACGGCAATTTGGAAAACGATCTCGGCTTCGTCCGCATCCGGATTCCTGCGGCGCATCGCGGCCCTTTGAAGAGAATCGGCGGTCGCCCAAAATGCAGTGAATTTTCATCCCAAACGCCCCCAGGTTTGGGATGACGGCGAGAAGAGCTCCGCAGCAGGAGCAAACGGCGCCGGGAGAAATCGGCACGGTCACGGTCCTTAGGACTAGAAATGGGCATTCTGCTTAAAGGCCTTAGGCTAAGCTATGTTCGACTATGATGTCAGATTTATCCCGCCGAAACTTCATCGGAACATCCGCATTGGCCGGCACCGCTCTAGCCGCGAGTAACGAGCAAGCCGGCGCCAGTGTTGCTCTGGAAAAATCCGATCGCGACTACTGGGTCTCGGTCCTCACTCGTGTCGCCTATCCCGTCCTCTCGGCGCTTAGTCAGAAGCGGCTAAAGGCGGTTATGCCGGTGGAAGCACCCCACAATAACGTCGCCGACCGGAGTCAATACACTTACTTAGAAGCTCTGGGACGTCTGTTGGCGGGAATAGCCCCCTGGCTCGAAAACACAGACAGTAACGGATCTGAAGGACAGCTCAGTCAAGAGTATTCCGATCTTGCGCGCCAGGCGATAGCATCCGCCGTTGACCAGTCATCTCCCGATTACATGAACTTCGCCAAAGGCCAACAACCTGTCGTGGACACGGCCTTTCTTGCTCTGGCGATATTGCGTGCACCCACGGAGCTTTGGGAGAAACTGGACCGCGGCACGAAGGTGAAATTGATTGAAGCGATGCGTTCGAGCAGAGCGATTCTACCAGGATTCAACAATTGGCTGTTGTTCAGCGCGACGGTGGAAGCATTTCTCTGCTTTGCCGGCGAGCAGTGGGATCCGGTGCGGATCGATTATGCAATCCGCCAGCACGAAGAATGGTACAAAGGCGACGGCGTTTATGGCGACGGGCCGCAGTTTCACTGGGACTACTACAACAGTTTCGTTATTCATCCGATGTTGCTGGAGGTGATGACAACGGTGTCCAAACGATCGAAGGCATGGGAGTCGCTCGAACCCGCGATTTTGGCGCGCGCACAACGTTACGCCGCTATACAAGAACGCATGATCGGTCCCGATGGAAGCTATCCCGCGATCGGCCGCTCGCTCGCCTATCGCTTTGGCGCCTTCCATCTTCTTGCAACGATGGCCCTCCGTAGGCAACTGCCCAGCGGCGTTAAACCGGAGCAGGTGCGCTGCGCTATGACGGCGGTGATCCGCCGGATGATCGAGGCGCCCGGTACATTCGACAAGCAGGGCTGGTTGACGGTGGGCTTTTGCGGCCACCAGCCATTGACCGGCGAAAGCTACATCTCAACCGGCAGCCTCTATCTTTGTTCCGCGGCATTACTCCCGCTCGGTCTGCCCAATGCGGATCAGTTCTGGAGTGCCCCACGCCAGCGGTGGACTTCGCAGAAAATCTGGAACGGCGAAGATATCCCTACAGATCATGCCATCTGAGGTAGCCGAATCTTTGTAAACGTCCGTTCCATGTCCCTGTACGACCGTCGGTTGAGATACGCCGGAACGCCTCAAACATAAGGCGGACCCTCCCGGGCTTGCAGTTCAGGACCTCACGGATCACGCACATGACCTGACTCCTCTTAAACCGTCGTTCATCTGATTCGCGGGGTGATTTGAACAAGCGAGGAGTCCTACACCTTCGACTTTCGGCCTTCCCGGATCCGGCCAAGGTTCTCCGGATTCATGAATGCTGGTAGGGGATGCGAACCGGTCAGCGCCGAATAGAACTCGTTCGTGGCGTCCAGGTTGCCGTGCAGGGCTGCAAAGAGCCGCTGCATGTGTGGCGGCGCCGGTTCCCACGTCGCCAGCTGACAGGTAAAGTCGTACATTGGCTTGGCGCGCCGATCGCGGCTCGACTGATACCCGGCTAGCGCACCATCCAGCGGGCGCCGCCCGGACCAACCATCATCCAGTGCGGTGGTCAGATTCTCCGCATCGACAAGGCATCGCTGGTCCCCTGAGCCGTGATCGGATCCTTGTCGCAACCCGAGTCGCCGACGAGTGCCCAACCCGGACCGAACGGCTGAGGGAAATAGTTGGGGACGCCGGCCGTCCCGAACCACCTCTCTTCGCGCTTTGCGCGCTGCAGCCGGTCTGCGACGCTCGGTGTGGACTCAAGCACCCTTCTGACGTGGCGCTCGATATCAGCGCGTATCTCTTCGAACCTGCTGCTGGGCCACAGCACAGCAATGAGGGTGAGACCGTCGTGCGTCGGGAAGCGACCAACGGCCTGGTAATCGCGGACGTACTGCTCAAGATCGTCGGCCGCGAATGCGCTGTAGTAGCTGCACTCGCTGGTGGCGAAAGCCGTCCGAGCCCCGGAGTACGACGTGAAGGCGCCGCTCACCACGAACTGCTACAGAGGGCGATTGGCGGGCAACCGGTCGCGGCTAGTCGATCGAGCAATCCCCAGCGGTCCATGATCTGGGCGCCGTGCGGCCAGGTGATGTGCGTGGAAATTGTGTCGCTCGGAAAAGTGGCCTTATCGACCAGCAAGATCCGATAGCCCTTCCGGGCCAGGAGCATCGCTGCCGGAGCGCCGGCGCATGGCGCGCCGACGATGATGGCGGCAAACATCGTCGCCTCCCATTACGTGTCTCGCTCGTGTTGTTGGAACATCTAGATTGGCCATCAACGGTTCGCTTCAGCAACCTTCCGCTGTTGATCTACGGGGTAATCCCTCGCAATCAAGTTTGCGACGAAGGCGACCATGGCGCTTCGGTGAAACTACCCAGCCTAGGAATTAAGAAATCGGTAGTTTCCGCCAGGTCAGAGTAGTCAGAAGAGCTTGTGACCATAGGCGTACGCCGTGGCGGCGGTGCGCGACCGCACGTCGAGCTTGGTTAGGATATTGGTGACGTGACGGTTGATCGTGCGCGGTTCCTTGAAGCGGG
>Ga0193743_1000698_pt1 | contig 26171 bp, 20 predicted proteins | sample L2c2metaG_FD_143038 | JGI IMG/M metagenome (GOLD analysis project Ga0193743, IMG submission 143038) | Soil microbial communities from a riparian zone of the East river system, Colorado, United States - L2c2 | ecosystem: Environmental > Terrestrial > Soil > Riparian zone | place: USA: East River...
CCTGGCGCGGCTCGCGCCCGGCGAAGTGCTGGTTCCCGACCGGCTGCTGGCGCGCGAACCGTTGAAGACCGTGCTTGAGGAATGGAATGCAGTGCTGACGCCGCTGCCCTCGGCGCGCTTCGACAGCGACAATGCGCGCAAGCGCCTGCAGGCGGCATTCAACGTCGCCGCCCTCGACAGCTTCGGCGCGTTCTCGCGCGCCGAGACGGCGGCCTGTGGCGCGCTGCTCGACTACGTCGAGCTTACCCAGGCCGGCAAGCGGCCGGCGCTGGCGCCGCCGCGCCGCGAACGGGCCGACGGCACGATGGAGATCGATCCCGCGACGCGGCGCAATCTCGAGCTGGTGCGCGGCTTGGACGGACGGCGCGACGGCAGCCTTTTGGCCACCATCGACCGCACTCTGACCGGACCCGGCGCGCGGCTTCTGGCCGAGCGCATCGCGGCACCCCTGACCGAACGCGCCGAGATCGAACGCCGCCTCGACCTGGTGCAGCTCTTCGTCGAGCGGCCCGCCGTGCGCGAGCGCGTGCGGGAGGCGCTCCGCCGCACGCCCGACATCGAGCGCGCCCTGCAGCGCCTCTCGGTCGGCCGCGGCGGGCCGCGCGATCTTTTGGCGCTGAAGGACGGCCTCGACTCGGGCGAGGCGCTGGCCGCGACGCTGCGCGCCGAACCCGAGGCGCTGGCGCCGCCGCCAGCGCCGCTCGCTGCAATCGTCGCTGCCTGCTCCGATCACCGCGCGCTGATCAACGCCCTGGCCATTGCCCTGGCCGACGAGCCGCCGCTGTTCGCGCGCGACGGCGGCTTCATCCGCATGGGCTACCGCGCCGAGCTCGACGAGCAGCGCACACTGCGCGACGACAGCCGCAAGACGGTGGCGGCGCTCGAGGCGAAATACCGGACCGCGAGCAGCGTGCCGTCGCTGAAGATCCGGCACAACAACATGATCGGCTACCATATCGAGGTGACGGCTACGCATGCCGACAAGCTCGATCTCGCTGCCCTCGGATTCACACGCCGGCAGTCGATGTCCAACGCCACGCGCTTCAGCACGGCGGAGCTGGCCGAGCTCGAAACCCGCATCGGCCGGGCCGCCGACCAGGCGTTGGCGCTGGAACTTTCGATCTTCGACGAGCTTGTCACGAAGGTGATGGCGGTCTCGGCCGCCGTGGCCGCGGCCGGCCGCGCGCTGGCGGCGCTCGATGTCGCTGCCGCGCTGGCCGAGCTCGCCGCCAGCCAGAACTATGTGCGCCCGGTACTGAGCGAGGAACCTGCCTTTGCGATCCAGGGCGGCCGCCATCCCGTGGTCGAGGCGGCGCTGCAGCGGCAAGGCGGCACGGGCTTCGTGCCCAACGATTGCGATCTCGGCCTCTCGCGGCGGCTGTGGCTGCTGACCGGTCCCAACATGGCCGGCAAGTCGACCTTCCTGCGCCAGAATGCCCTGATCGCCGTGATGGCCCAGGCCGGTTCCTTCGTGCCGGCCAAGGAGGCTGTCATCGGCATCGTCGACCGCCTGTTCAGCCGCGTCGGCGCCGCCGATGATCTGGCGCGCGGCCGGTCGACCTTCATGGTCGAGATGGTCGAGACGGCGGCGATCCTCAACCAGGCGACGGCTAGAAGCCTGGTGATCCTCGACGAGATCGGCCGCGGCACGGCGACGTTCGACGGTCTCTCGATCGCCTGGGCGACGCTCGAGCATCTGCACGACGTCAACAAATGCCGCGCGCTGTTCGCCACCCACTTCCACGAGCTGGGCGCGCTCAAGGAACGGCTGGCGGCGCTGGCGCCCTACACCATGCGCGTCAAGGAATGGCAGAACGAGGTCGTGTTCCTGCACGAGGTGGCGCAGGGCGCCGCCGACCGTTCCTATGGCATCCATGTCGCCCAGCTCGCCGGCCTTCCCGCCGCCGTCGTGTCACGCGCCGAGGAGGTGCTGGCGGCGCTGGAGAAAGGCGAGCAGTCGGGCGCAGTGAGCCGGCTCGCCGATGATCTGCCGCTGTTTGCCGCCGCCCCGGCGCGGCCGGCCGGCGGCACCGCGAAGCCTCAGGAATCCGAAGTCGAGAAGGCGCTGGGCGACGTCAATCCCGACGAGCTCTCGCCGCGCGAAGCGCTGGAGTTGCTCTACGCCCTGCGCCGACGCCTTCCACGGATCAAGTGATTTAGAGGTCTTTAGGAACCGGGCGTTTCAGTACAGGCGGCGGTACAGGCGACCGTCCGGCTCGGGTTGCCGCCATCCGGAAACCTCGCGAAAGAGCGCCGCGAGCCCGTAACCCACGAAGGTGAGCAACAGGGCGTCGATCAGTCGATGGGCGGCGGCGACGACGGCGCCATTCCACGGTCTGTCGGGCAGATGCCTGGCAACCCATGCGGGACCCGGGTCGGCCAGAAACCAGAGCGCGACCGCGCCGCCGATCAGCAGGAAGAGATGGGCCTGCAGCGGCCTCCCCAAGGTGAAGGCCTGGCGCAGCGACGACGGTTCGCCGGCCGCGAGCGCGGGCAACATCAGCGCGAACAGGGAAGCCGCCGCCGTCCAGAGCACTGCCGACAGCTCGGCATGAGGCAGAAGCGCGAGCGCCGTCGCCATCAGGCCGAGGATGGCGGCAAAGACGAGGAAGCGTGGAGCGATGGTCGAGCCGCGCAGCGCGTCGGCTTCATCGCAGGGGCTCGCATCTTCGAGCAGCGCTTCCTTGATCCAGCGGTCGAGGAACATCGCGTAGATCAGCGCGAACAGGACGTCCCAGCCCCAGTGATGGCGCCAATCGACCAACGCCTGATTCGCTTCGAGCACGTAGGTGATGGCGGCGGCGAGACCGGCGATTGGCAGCGCCATCAGCCAGAACACGCCTTGATGGCGCAGCCAGAACATCAGCGCATTGACCAGTACAAGGCCGAGGGACGGAGCGTCGCTGTCGTGAGGCCGGGCGATCATCGCCCGCAGTTTACCGCAGGCGACATCAAGCGTCATCGACGGCGTGCCCTGATCGCCGCGGATCTTGATTCATTCAGCGTCGGCGAACCTTGTTGCTACTCCGCCGGCAAGCCGAGCGTCCGACCTGGATAGCCCGCCACATCAAAATAATGAATCGCGCCGGCGCTCTGCATCATCAGCACGGTGACGTGGCCGGCGGCATCGGGCTTGGAGCGGACCTTGCTCGACTGCACGCTGGGCATCGCGCCGTTGGGCAGCGCTTCGCTCAGCACACGGCCCGTCAGTTGGCCCTTGTCGGCGATCTTGAGATTGAGCAGGCGCGCGATCGTCCGGCCGAGATCGGCATTGCTGGCCGGCGCGGTGTCCTCGAAATGCCGGCGAAAGCTCGGCCCCCGGGCGCCCATGGTGTTGCGCGTGTCGGCGCGCGAGAAGCTGCCGTGCATGCCCTGGCCCTGCTGCAGGCTGGTGTCGGCCACCTCGACGCCGCAGGTCGTGGGATCGGCGCAGCCGGTCGAGAAGGAGCGGAAATTGACGACGATGGACGGGATCGGCGTGGCGGCCGCGCCTTTCAGCGCAATCGCCGACAGCGGCAAGGTGCCGGGGATCGGGCCCAGCGCCTCGTCGACGAACAGGCCGCTCGTGTAATCCTGCTCGGACAGGAGCGTCACGATCTTGGCGGCCAGTGCCTTGTCGGCCTTCGGCAGGTAGACGAGGTCGGAGCCGCCATTGGCCGCCACGACGACCTCGGGGTGCGCAGGGTCGCTGGTTGGCACCTCGGCGTTCTTGGAGTCGGGGTCGTTGAGCGGCAGTCCAAGCCCGTGCGCGATGTCGATCGCCAGGAAGCCCGACGGCAGCTGGCCGGCCGGCACGTCCTTGTAGCTCTGCTGCGCCGCCCAGCTCGTGGCGCTTTCCTTGGAGATGGTCGAGAAGCCGTGGTCGGAAGTCAGGATCACGTCGGTCGTGCCGTCCAGCCCCTGTTGCTTCAGCGCCGCCAAAAGCTTGCCGAGATTGTCGTCGGCATTCTTGATGGCGGCGAGCGAGGTCGGGCCGCTGATGCCTGGAACCAGCCGGCCGAGGCTGTCGCCCTGATTGTGCTGCGTGCCGTCGGGATCACGCGACCAGAACACGAGCAGGAACGGCTTGTTGCGTTCCTTGAACAGCGGCAGCACCACCTTGGTGGCGACGTCGGCCAGATAGGCCTGCTGCGGAAGGTTGGCCACCGTCGTGCCGGGCGTCGTGCCGTTGCCGGCCTTGAGGTTCTCGCCGCGTCCCGGCGTCTGCACGGGAAGCTCGGCCGCCGCCAGGCGCTTGGTCACCTCGTCGGACAGCGGGATGCCGCCGGGCCGGCCGGTCACGTCGTCGAAAAAGATGGTCTGCTGGCCGGTCCGCTCGGTGTGATCGAAGATCAGGGCGGGTCCGACCTTGCCGATGATCGCCGTCGACAGGCCGGCGGTGCGCGCCGCCTTGAGGATGGTGTCCTGGTTCAGGTAGTCGCCCGCGAAGTGCTCGTCGATTTCGCCCAGTATGGCGTCATTCTCGATGAACGGCGTCACGCTGCCGGCCGCGCTCTGCACCGGGAAGCCGACATAGATCGTGTTGCTGAAATCGCCGGTGTCGCCCAGCAGATGGCCGGTCGCCATGCCCGAGGCGTTGGCCGTCGTGAAGGTCGGAAACAGCGAATGGGTGTTGGTGAAGCGCACACCCTCGGCCATCAGGGCCGTCATCGCCGGCGCCGTCTTTTCGTTGACCATGCCGGCCCTGAGACCGTCGGCCACGAACAGCACGACATTGTGCGGGCGAGATGGCGTTTGGGCGGCGGCCGGGAGCGCCAGCGCTCCCAGGACGATGGCGAGCAGCAGGCGCATTCGACACACTCCCTTGGTACGGGAGATACCCTAAGACCGAATTGTTACAATAGCGATTTACGCGAGCGATTTACGCGCCAGCGCCGCTCCCTCCGCAAGGGCGCGGAGCTTGCCGTAGGCGACGCCAAGCGCCATTGGCGCCATGCCGCAATTGGTGCAGGCCTGGATGCGTTCGGGGTCGACGAACTCGGTCGCAAGCTTCAGCGTGGCGGCCACTTCCTCCGGCGTCTCGACCTTGTCCGAGGCCACGTCGATGGCGCCGACCAGCACCGTCTTGGTCTTCAGGAGCTTCATCAGCTCGGGCGGCACGTGGCTTTGCCGGCATTCCAGCGAGACCTGCTGGATCTTGCTGCGGTCGAGCGCGGGGAAGGTCTGCTCGTACTGGCGCCAGCTGTCGCCCAGCGCTTCCTTCCACTTGATGTTGGCCTCGATGCCGTAGCCGTAGCAGATATGCACCGCGGTGGTGCACTTCAGGCCTTCGGCCGCCTTCTCCAACGCCGGCACGCCCCACTCGACGGTCTCGCCGAGATAGACGTTGAAGGCAGGCTCGTCGAACTGGATGACGTCGACACCGAGCTTCTCGAGGTCGCGTGCTTCCTGGTTCAAGAGCTCGGCAAAGGCGAAGGCCATCTTGACGCGATCGCCGTAGTAGCCGTCGGCCAGCGTGTCGATCAGCGTCATCGGCCCGGGCAGGGTGAATTTGAGCTTGCGGCTGGTGGCGGCACGGGCGACGCGCGCCTCGCGCTCATGCACGAAACGCCGGCGCACGAGCTCCGCAGTGACCGTGGGGCAATCCGCGTCGTAGCGGTTGTTGCGGATGCCCATGCGGACCTTCTTGTCGAAGTCGACGCCGTCGACCTCGGCCAGAAACCCGTGCACGAAATGCTGCCGCGCCTGCTCGCCGTCGCTCACGATGTCGATGCCGGCCTCTTCCTGGCGGCGGATGGCGAGCAGGGTGGCGTCGTCCTTGGCCTCGAACAGCGGCTGGCCGCTCAGGGTCCAGGGCGCCCACAGCACGTTGGGTGTGGCGAGCCACGAGGGCTTGGGTAGGCTGCCCGCCAGGGTCGTCTCGAACATGTTTCTTCCCCGTCTTTGCTTGCCGTCTATTTCGTTGTGCTTGCCGCGAACTCCAGCTCCGCCCGCACCTCCGGCGGCAGGACCTGACCGAAGGTACCCGGCGCGCGCCAGTGCAAGGTGCCGAACGCGCCGCAGCTCTCGCACACCGAACGCCAACTCTCGTGATGCGCCCCGCAGGCCGAACAGCGCCACGAGCGGTCGGCCGGCGCATCCGCCGCTCGCGCCAGCCATTCGTGCACCTTGGCCTGGCCCGACTGCGCGCGTTCCTCGACCTCGGCCATCATGCGGCAGACGCGGACCGTTGGGTGCGTGCCGCCGGCCGTCTCGAGATAGCGCCGCGCTTCACCCCACAGGCCGGCATCGAGCGAGGCCTGCGCCAACGCCAGATGGCTTTCGACGTCGTCGGGCTTTTGCGCCGCCAGTCGGCGCATGACGCCGACCCGCTTCAACGGCTCGGTTTCGCCTGATGCCTTGAGATAGAGCTCGGCAAGGTCGGGATGCGGCGCCAGCGCCCAGCCGCGCTCCAGTGTCTTGGCCGCGCGCTTGCCGTCGCCCGCCTTGATCTGCAACTCGGCCAGCCGGCTGCTGACGGCGATGCGCTCCGGCGCCAGACCGAACGCCTCGCGCGCCAGCGCCAGCGCATCGGCGGCGCTCCCGTCGCGCTCGGCAGCGCGGCTGCGCTCGACCAGCAGCAGCGCCTTCAGCGTGCGCCCCTTGTCCTGCGTGACGACCCGCCGGCGCAGGCCGGTGTCGAGCGTCTCCTGGGCCGCTTTCCACTGGCCGATCTGCGCCTGCATGTCGAACAGCGAATGCACCACCCACGGCGTCTGCGGCCGCAGCTGAAACGCCCGCTCGGCATAGGCGAGGGCCTGCGCCTGGTCACCGTCGCGCAGTGCCTGGGCAATCAGGCCGCGCAGGCCGAGGAAGGCCATCTGCTCGTCGTCGAGCATGGCGTTGAAGGCGCGCTTGGCGCCCTCGCGATCGTCGGTGAGCTGGGCGGCCTGCGCCGACAGCAGCAAGGTGAGCGCGGGTTCGGCCAAAAGCTTCTCGGCCTTGCGCGCATGCTTCTGCGCTTCGGTGCCGTCGCCGGCGGCGACCGCGGCCAGGCCCTGGGTCAGCTCGCGATAGCCGCGGCGGCGCCGGCTGTCGCCCCAGCCTTCGAGCAGCGCGCCCGGCGCGCCCACGATCCAGCGATAGAACAGCCACAGGCCGATGCAGACCAGCACCAGCACGACGATGCCGACCGCCAGCGCGCCGACGCTGGTGTCGAGGCGCCAGCCGCGAAACTCGGCAGTGACCGCGCCGGGACGTTCGGCGAGCCACACCGCGCCCAGCATGGCGGCGGCGGCGATGACGAACCACAGAAGCGTGCGCAGGATGGTCATCGGGTCAATGCACCGCGCCCAGCAGGGAGACGGCGTGCGCGGCCAGCGCGTCGATCGCGCGTTTGGCGGCGAGATGCGCCTCGGCGCGCGCCAGCCACGCCGACGTGGCCCTGGCGGTCTGCGGCGGCAGCGATTTCACGAGATCGACCGCTTTGGCGAGATCGCCCGCGTCGAGCGCCGCTTCGGCGCGGGCGAGTTTGGCCTCGGCCGAATCGCCCGGCACGTCGTCGCCGACCCGGCGCAGCGAGACGATACCCCGGACCTTGCCCAAAAGCCGCTCGCCGAACGAATCGTCGGCGACGTCGTCGGCCAGGGCCGCCTTGGCGACGGCCGGGAAGCTGGCGGCAAGCGCCGCGCGCGACGCCACGCCCGCCTGCGCATAGGGCTGCAATGCCGCGGCGACTTCGGTGAGCTTGGCATCACCCTGGGCCAGCGGCGCCAGCAGGGTGAGGTCGGCGGCAAAGGGCAGGCCGGAATCGAGGGCGGCGCTCAGGCGCGCGGCGACGCCGATCACGGCCGAGGCACGGGCCGCCACCAGCGCCTTCTGCTCGCCGGTATTGCGCGCGCCCAGGGCGTCGCCCAGCGCCTTGGTCTGTTCGCGTTGCCCGGTCACGCTCTGGTCGAGCGCCTGCAGGGCGGTGTGCAAGGTCGTGATCTCGGCCCGCAGCACCGCGATCTCCTTGTCGGCTTCGCCCGCCGGCATTGCGGGCGGCGCGGCCGGCGTCCCCGTGGGCGGCGCGGCCGCCGGGCGGCCCTCCAGCGCCTCGACCCTGCTGCGCAGCTCGGCGACGGCGGGGTCGGACCCTGTCGGCTTTTCGGCGGCCACAGCCGACATCGCGCGCAGGCGCTTCTCGAGATCGTCAAGGCGGGCTGTGAGGTCGCGCCTGGCCGTCTCGACCGCAGCATTGGCGACCGCGTTAGCGGCTGCCTGGACAGACTGCAGGTCGAGCGCCGGTGTCGGCGCGGGCGGAATGACCGCCTGGCCGCGCCAGAGCACCTGCACCTGTTCCGGCCAGAACGGCAGCGAGATCACGGCGCCCGCCAGCACGATCACCGCGGTGACCAGGCCGATGACGAAGGCGCCGAATACGCCGAGGCCGCGGCGCACCTGGACGGGCGGCGGCGCCGGCGGGGGCGGCGGAGAAGAAGCTGCGTCGCTCATGATGGCTTGTCCTTGTACGCCGGCTTCGGCCAGCCGGTCGATCTCGTCCAGCACGGCCTGGCGGGTCGGCCGCGCCGCCGAGACGGTCGCCTTGAACGGCAATTTGCCAAGCGGTGCAAGGGCTGCCGGGCTGATGCCGATGGCGGTGACGCTGCGCAGGGAATCGGCCAGGCCCGCTTCGCCCACCAGCTTGGCGAACTGCGAGGCTGCGCGGGGCGAGAAGAAGGTCGCGGCATCGAGTGCGCGGGCCTGCAGGGCCGCCCGTGCCGAATCGGGCAGCACGCTCTCCGCGCGCGCGTCGTAGAGCGCGAAGCGGCGCACGTCGAAGCCATGGCGGCTGAGCGCCTCGCCGAGATCGAGCGCCAGATCGACGCCGCCGACATGCACCAGCGGTCCCGCTTTTGGATCGAGCCGCTGGCGCACCAGCTCGACAAGGGCCGCGCCATCGCCGGCCGCGGAGGTGACGGCATTGAAGCCCAACCCTTCGGCGGTCGCGGCGGTGGTATCGCCGACGGACAGGATCGGCCGGCCGCGCTGCTCGCTCGCTTCGGCGAGCGCGCGCGCGCCGTTGGCGCTGGTCAGCAGGACGGCCTGGCAGGCGGCGAGGGACGCCGAGAAGTCGGCGGGCGGATGGAGGATTTCGAGACGGAACAGCGGCGCGATGACCGGCACGTGGCCGCGCTGGCTGAGCGCCGTGGCCAGCGTCACAGCCTCACGTTCCGGGCGGGTGATCAGCACGCGCATCGCGGTCTCCCTAGCCGGAGCCTTCGCCCGACGCAATGCTGACGGGTCTAAAGAAGCACGACGCCTTCCAGCGCCAGCAATTGCCGCTTGGTCGGCAGCCCGCGGCCGCCCGAGAAGCCGCCTTCCTTGCCGCCGCTGGCCAGTACGCGATGGCAGGGCACGATGATGGGAATGGGATTGCGCGCGCAGGCCATGCCGATCGGGCGCGGTCCCGAGCCCAGCGCCATCGCCATGCCGCCATAGGTCGCGGTCTCGCCGTACGGGATCTCGCGCATCATCGTCCAGACCCGGTTCTGGAAATCGGTGCCGCGCGCGGCGAGCGGCAGGTCGAAGCGCTTGAGCTTGCGGCTGAAGTAACGGTCGAGCTGGCGCGTCGCCTCCTTGAGGACCGGGCTCGGCGTCTTGTCGCGGCTGCGCTCGCCGGGGCTCGCCCAGCGCACGCCGGTCACGGCGTCGTGATCCGCTTCGAGCGCGAGACGACCAACTGGTGTATCGACGTAACAAATGGACATATGGCAAGCGTAGCGTCGGCCGCCGGGTTTTGCCAACATGGAGGTCGAATGTCTGGGGGAGATAAGGTGAAGGGCCGAAGGCTCGGACGACGTGCTCTGCTCGGCGGCGCGGCAGCGCTGTGGCCGGCGCTGGCGCTTGCCCAGCAGCCGCCGCGTCCGGCGCCCCCGCCAACTCCGCCACCAGGGCCGCCGCGCCGTCAGCCGGTCGTCGAGTCGACCCTGCCGCCGGTCGTGTTCGTGCACGGCAACGGCGATTCGAGCGCGCTCTGGATCAACAACATCTGGCGTTTCGAGGCCAATGGCTACAAGCGTAACCAGCTCTTCGCCATCGATTTCACCTATCCCGACGCGCGGCGCGACGATTCCAAGCCCGAGCCGTTCCGGTCCTCGGCCGAGGAGCAGATGAAGGAACTCGCTGCCTTCGTAGCGCAGGTCGTGAAGGCGACGCGCCGCCGCAAGGTGGCGCTGGTCGGCTCCTCGCGCGGCGGCAATGCCATCCGCAGCTACCTCAAGAGCGGCGGCGGCGCGGAATATGTGAGCCATGCCGTGCTCTGCGGCACGCCCAACAAGGGCATCGTGATCTCCGACACCCTGCTGGTGGGCAGCGAGTTCAACGGCGCCTTCCCCTTCCTCAAGGACCTCAATTCCGGGCCGGACGATCTCATTCCCGGCATCGAGATGATGGCGATCCGCTCCGACAAGAACGACAAATACTCCCAGCCGGACGGCCGCTTCATCGGCGCGCCGGGCAAGCCCACGGGCGTCGGCTACGACGCTTCCGAGCTGCGCGGCGCCCGCAACATCATCCTCGACGGGCTGGACCATCGCGAGACGGCCTTCAACAAGCTGGCCTTCGCCGCCATGTACGACTTCATCGCCGGCAAGCCGCCGGCCAGCATGTTCATCGCCCAGGAGCCGCTGCCGGTGCTGAACGGCAAGGTCACGGGCATCGCCGAAGGCAGCTACACCAACCTCCCGGTCGCCGGCGCCGAGGTCGAGATCTACGAGGTCGACGCCAAGACCGGCGACCGCAAGAGCGCCGTGGCGATGCACCGCAAGACCACCGGCGAGGACGGCGTGTGGGGCCCCTTCGTCGGCCGCTCCGACTCCTATTACGAGTTCGTGCTCACCATGGCGGCGCAGCCCATCACCCACACTTACCGCTCGCCGTTCCTGCGCTCGAGCGACGTGGTGCATCTGCGCCCCGGCATTTTCGCCAAGGGCGACGAGTCCGCGGCCGCCATCGTCACCATGAGCCGGCCGCGCGGCTATTTCGGCGTCGGCCGCGACAAGTTCAGCCTCGACGGCAAGGTGCCGCCCGGCATCAATGACGGCGTGCCCGGCGTTTCGACCGGCAAGCTCCCGTTCGACGCGGCGCCGCGAACGGTGATGGCGGTGTTCAACAACGAGACCATCCCGACCCGCACCTGGCCGGTGAAGGACAATCACCTCGTGATCGCCGAGTTCCTGAATTGACCGATCTGCCGAGCGATGCCGAGATCGCGCGAATCAACGCCGAACACCTGATTTCGACGCGGCTCAGGCCGGCCGACCTGCTGTTCGTGTTCGGCGGGCGCTACGGTGTCGAGGAGACGGTCGCCGCCGCGGTCGATCTCTGGCAGCGCCGTTTCTTTCGCCATGCCATCGCGAGCGGCGGCGCGACCCAGGGCATCGCGCGCACCGAATGCGCCGTGATCAAGCAGGGCATGGTGGAAGGCGGCGTGCCGGCCGAGCTGATCCTCGAGGAGCATCGCGCCACCAACACCGGCGAGAACGTGCTGTTCTCCCTGCCGGTGATCGATGCGGCGCTGGGCCGCCAGAATGTCACGAGTGTGATCTGCCTCGGCAAGATCTGTACGGCGCGGCGCTACCCGATGACCCTGCATCGGCATTGGCCCGAGGTCGACAAGATGCTGGTGACGATCAACCCGTTCGCCGCGCCAGTCGAGCGCTGGCACACCGATCCGGCATTCCGCCAGCGCGTGCTCGAGGAATGGCGCAAGATCGAGCCCTATCGGGCCAAGGGCTTCATCGCCGACTGGCCGTGAGGCTGCTCATCGCTGGGGGCAAAGCTACCAGACGATACGCAGGCCGACGGTGGCGCCGACACTCTGCCCGCGGTCGGACAGTTCGACATTGCTGTTGGCGAACAGCGACGTCTGGGCGCCGACGGCGTATTTGACGCCGAGGTCGAGGCGCGCGGCGTTGCTTGCGGCGCGCGCGCCGTCGACGGAGAAGGTGCTGCCGGGCAGCACGGTGAAGCCGGCCGTCACGCCGCGCTCAGGGAGGAATTCGTGCACCCAGGCGGCCCGAAACCAGCCCTTCAGCGGCCGCGCGTTGACCATGGTCTCGCCGTCGAGCTGCGCGCCCAGGAAGGTCGGCAGCGAAGTCGTGCCCTGCGCCTGGTAGGACAGGGCGAAGACGCCGGGAGCGCCGTTTTGAGTCACGCTCGTCTCCGTGTAGGCGGGCGTCCAGAGCTGGGCCGGCTGCAAGGCGACGAACGGCGTGACGCCGACTTGGCCGGTCTCGAACTTGGCGACTTCGAACGGCCGGCCGACTTCGAGCCTTCCGGCCAGTTGGCTGGAGACCGCCGAGGACTTCTCCGTCTCTGTGCTGCCGATGCCGGCAATGACGCGGGTCGCACTGCCGTCGAAGCGGTTGTAGGCCAGCGATCCGTTGACATAGAAGGTGCCCATGTCGTGCAGCCCGTAGATGCCGAAATGCGCGCCGGTCGCCCGTCCGTTGGCGCCGGTGTAGGACACCCCATAATTCGAGACGCTGACGCCGGCGGCCGCGCCGACCACCGTCTGCGGACCGATGCGATAGTCGGCGCCGAAAGCGCCGCCGCCGATCGACTGCTGCGCGGCGGGCGCGCCGCTCGTGGGTTCCGCATTGAGCCACTGACCGCTGCCGAAAGCGGTTGCCCAGGCGCTCCAGTTGGGCGGCGCCTGGCAGGCCGTGGCCGGGTCGCAGGCCGCGAGTTGTGCGGTCTGCTCGTCGGCGTGACGCGTGAGCGTGCGGCCCGTCATGAGCGAGGTGAACTGGCTGCCCGCCGCGATATCGGTCGATAGCCCCACGCTGGCGTTGCTGCCGGAGAGCACCGTCAGCGCATAGGGGATCTGGTCGGCGGTGAGGCTGAACAGCGCCGGCATGGCGCCGAGGCCGGGGCCGGCGTTGAACGCCGTGTCGAGCGCCCGCCCGACGGAGCGCTGGTGGTCGCCCAGGCCGGACAACCGCGCCAGCGACGCTTGCAGGTTCAAGGTGACGTTGGTCGCGCTGTAGCCCAGGCTGGCGCCGAGGAAGGCCGGCAGGTTCTGCGTCGACAGCGTGTTGAACGTGCCGGTGAGGCCGCCGGTCGCGGTCAGCAGGTTGTAGCTCTTGCTGAAGGAAGTGCCGGACTGGAACAGCGCCTGCGCCGTGCCGGCGAGCCGCGCCTGGCCGTTGACCACGAGCTGGTCGGAGACGCCATTGGGAGCGACACGCAGCGCCAGCGTTCCGGCCGATGTCTGGGCGAAGGTGCCGCTGATGGCGTGCGTGACGCCGGCGCCGGGCGCCGTGATGCCCATCCAGCCGCTGTTCTCGAAGCGGGCATAGGGGCCGGCGGCGATCGAGACCGCGCCGTTGATCACGCCGGTGTTGAACACCAGGCTGCCGACCGCCGTCGAATCGGTCTGGATGGCGAAGGTGCCGGGCGCGGCGTTGATCGTGCCGTAGTTCAAGAGCGAGCTGAAGCTGCCGCTCATCAGCACGCCCGTGCTGCCGGCGCCGCTGACGGCGACCGTGCCTGAGTTGGTGACGACGCCGTAGGTGTTGATGTTGATGCCGACGCTGCCCGCGCCGGTCGTCGTGATCGTGCCGTTGTTGACGATGTCGTCGCCTTCGATGCCGGTGATCGCCGTCGTGCCCGCGGTGCCGGTCGACAGCGCGCCGTTGTTGGTGATCGGGTTGTAGATGCCGGGAACAGTGGTGGTGAAGGCGAAGGTGGTGCCGTTCTGGACGAAGACGCCGATCGCGGTGCTGCCGTAGATCGAATTGGCCGAGGTCACGTTGCCGTTGACGGAGAGCGGAATCCAGGTCGCCACGCCGTTCGCGTCGATATGGATGACCCAGGCGCCGACGGTGCCGTTGGCGTCGACCGAATCGGCCACCAGGTTGTAGGTGTTGGCGCGGCCGCCGCCGGTGATGCCCTCGAAATGCGTGACCACGTTGCCCACGCCGGGCGCGTCGTAGTCGGTGTAGACGCCGGTGCTCTGGTTCAGGATGTAGGCGCGCGACAGGCCCGGCCCGAGGCTCGAGCCGCCGGCGATGCGGTTGCCGTAGACGCCGTAGGCGGTGGTGCTGGTGTACGGGCCCGGGCGGTTGATGGTCGTCATCGAGCCGGTGGCGATGTTGTAGAGGAAGGCGTTGCCCACTGCGGCGTTGCCGGTGTCCCAATTGCCGACGAGCTGGTTGCCGAAGGTCGAGTGGCCGATCGTGTTGAAGGCGTTGGGGGCGCCGAGCAGCGTCGTGAGCTGCTGGCCGGGCGCGTTGGCGCCGTCGAAGAGATAGCCGACATCGCCGAACGTCGGCGCTGGAAAGGCCGGCGACTTGTAGCTGCCGGTGCCGCGCATGATGCCGCTGGCCGAGCCGAAGCTCAGCCCGTAGGGCGTGTTGGTGGTGGCGCCGGTGAAGTTGACGGGTGGCGCCGAGGCGTTGGGGTATGGCGCCGGGGTGAGCGACGGCAAGGTGTAGAGCACGCCGGCGGTGTTGCCGCCGGTGCCGATGGTAAAGTCGCCGGTCATGCCGTTGCCGCGAATGCCGGTGACCGTGGTGACCAGGCTGCCGGGGTTGCCGAAGGTCGTGTAGTTGAGCGCCTGTGCCAGCGCCGGCGTCGGCGCCAGGCAAGCGGCGGCCAGCAAACCTCTGATACGCATGTCGATCTGTTTCCCCACTGTGCACTTACGCCATTCGTAGCGGCCGTCGCGGCCCGCCCGTCGCTTGCTTGTCATCCAGTGTACTTGAAGTCGCAGTAGCTGGCGCGCTGTATGATGGAGCCTTGTGGCGTCTCATAAGAGACAGGCTTGCCGAAATATCGTTGGGGCCTCGCCCTCCGCCCCGTATGACGGGGCACCTCCCCCTAAGGCGGCGGAGGCGAATGAAGTGCGCTTGAGTCCTCTCAATCGGCAGAGCCGGTGCCTCAGTCCTCGTAGCGATACTTGAAGTCGCAATGACTGGCGCCCTGCATGATGGTCTGCGTGCGCTCGAGCTTGAGCTTGGGGTCGTAGCCTTCGCAGAACGCGCCGTCGCGGTTGCACGACAGAAGGTGGCCGATCTTGCCCAGCCCCATCGCCTTGTAGGTCTCGGCGTAACGGCAGCGCACGACGTTGAAGGTGAAGGTCTCCTCGGTCTGCTCCTTGACCTCGATCTCGAGCGCGCCGCCCTTGGTCCACAGCGGCATCACGTCCTGGAAGGCCTTCAGCGACGTGCCGCCCGGCGCCGAGGCGGCGAACGCGCGGGCCTGTTCGATGGCCGAGCGGCGCACCGATTCGGCGATGGTCCTGCGCGCGACCTCCTCGCCGTGGCTTTCCTTCAGGGTCTCGTAGACCTCCTTCAGGATCTCGGCCTCGATCGTGCGCTTCTCCAGCATGGAGAGGCCTTCGGGATGGGCGGAAGACGACGTGGAAGTCTGGCTCACGAGCTGTCTCCAAATGCGGATTTCGCAGCCTAGCCGGTCGCCGGCATCTTGACATCGGGGGCCGCCGATGAAATATGCGCTCACCATGATGTCGTTTGCCCTCCTCCGGTCGCGACGCCGCCGCTTTGCAAAGCGGCGTGAGAACGCGCGCGCCTGAAGAGGCGCCGTTTCGTGAAGCCGCTGGAGAGGATCAGGCGGCTTCCCATTTCCCTTCTTCTCCAGTCGGCCAAGTTCCCAAGGCCCCTAATTTGCGAGAGAGAAGACCATGACCAGCAACAAGACCAAGATCTTCATCGACGGCCAGCACGGCACGACCGGCCTGCAGATCCACGACCGGCTGAAGGATCGGCCGGACATCGAGCTGCTCGAGCTGCCGATGGCCGATCGCAAGGACCTTGCCAAGCGGGCCGAGATCGCCAAGTCAGCCGACATCGCCGTGCTCTGCCTGCCCGACGCAGCGGCCAAGGAGCTGGTGGCCGCGCTCGGTGACGCCGACACCTGCGTGATCGACGCCAGCACGGCGCACCGCGTCGCCGACGGCTGGATCTACGGCTTCCCCGAGCTCGACAAGGCGCAACGGGCGAAGCTGCTCGCCTCCAAGCGCATCAGCAATCCCGGCTGCTATCCGACCGGCGCCATCGCCATCCTGCGGCCGCTGGTCGATGCCGGCATCGTGCGCGCCGACGCGACGCCCGCCGTGTTCGGCGTCTCGGGCTACACCGGCGGCGGCAAGGAGCTGATCGAGGTCCACGAGAAGAACCCCAACGTCGAGCCGTTCGGTCTCTACGGTGTCGAGCTCACGCACAAGCACGTGCCGGAGATGAAGAAATACTCCAACCTCGCGCACGCCCCGCTGTTCGTGCCGTCGGTCGGCCACTATGCCCAGGGCATGCTGGTGATGGTGCCGATCACGCGCGACATCGTGGCCAGGAAGGTGAATGCGGCCGACGTGCACAAGGTGCTGGCTGATTATTATGCCGGCGAGACCTTCGTCCCGGTGCGGCCGCTGGCCGACCGCAAGTGGCTGGAGCGCGACCGCTTTTTGCGCGCCGACCGGCTGATCGACACCAACTCCATGGAGCTCGCCGTCTATGGCAACGAGGCCGAGGAGCAGATCCTGGCGGTGGCCTCGCTCGACAATCTCGGCAAGGGCGCCTCGGGCGCGGCAGTCCAGGTCATCAACCTCAAGACCGGCGTCGACGAGACGACGGGACTCGCCGTGGCGGCGTAGGCTCCGCCCAGTCGAAGTTGCACGGCGCTCGGTCCTCGAGGACCGGGCGTTTTGTTGCCGGAGGAGATTCTTCCACCACGGCGTCCGCGGCACGCGGGCTTTTCTTCGAAGCGGCCAAACTTCGGCAATCGCAGTCATTGTCCGCCGGCGCGAAGCGAGTCATTTCAAGAAAGGTGAGTGAAAGCGTCACGAAGCGTTTCGTGGGCTCCGCTAGGAGAGTGACAGCGATGACCCAGGACCAGCACCCCGCGCTCCGGCCGCCCTGTCGATGCGGCATTCGCCGTACGTCCTGTCGGTTCGGCTGAACCGACTTCTCGCCATCGATATTCGGGCCGACCTGGCATCGTCTTGAGGGGAGACGACACCTTGCGGCTTCGTGCTACGTTTCCCGGACTGGACAGGGGCAGCTCGCCACGCGCGGCGCCCGGCTGAAGTCTGCGATCGTCGCGCCGGTTTACCAAATGGCCCCCCGAACACAGGTAGCGTCATGTCCAATCGTCGAACTTTCCTCACCGCCCTCGCAAGTGCCGCCGGGATGGCGAGCGTCTCTGCCGTGGTGCGCGCGCAGACTCCGCGCGATGTCGTGCTCACCAACGTGTCGTACGACCCGACGCGCGAGCTCTATCGCGCGCTGAACGACGCCTTCGCCAAGCAATGGCAGGCCGACACCGGCCAGAAGGTCACCATCCGCACCTCGCACGGCGGCTCCGGCAAGCAGGCACGCTCGGTGATCGACGGCCTGGAAGCCGACGTCGTCACCCTGGCCTTGGCCGGCGACATCGACGCCATCGCCCGCGAATCCAAGCGCCTGCCGGAGAACTGGCAGTCCCGCCTGCCCAACAACGCCTCGCCCTACACCTCGACCATCGTCTTTGTGGTGCGCAAGGGAAATCCCAAATCCATCAAGGACTGGCCCGATCTCGCCAAGGAGGGCGTCTCGGTCGTGACGCCCAATCCCAAGACGTCGGGTGGCGCGCGCTGGAACTATCTCGCCGCCTGGGCCTACGAGCTCGATCGCACACGAAACGATAAAGCGGGGGGCGACCAGGCGGCGGCGCGCAAGTTCGTCGAGGCGATCTACAGGAACGTGCCGGTGCTCGATTCCGGCGCGCGCGGCTCGACCACCACCTTCGCCCAGCGCGCCGTCGGCGACGTGCTGGTCGCCTGGGAGAACGAGGCGTTTCTGACCCTGCAGGAATTCGGCGCCGACAAATTCGAGATCGTCGTCCCGGGCTTCTCGATCCTGGCCGAACCGCCGGTCTCGCTGGTCGATCAGGTGGTCGACAAGCGCGGCACCCGCAAGGTGGCAGAGGCCTATCTCGAGTTCCTCTACACGCCGGCCGCCCAGAAGATCATCGCCAAAAACTTCTACCGACCGAGCAAGCCCGATTCCGCCGATCCGGCCGATCTCGCCCGCTTCCCCAAGATCAGGCTGGTCACCGTCGACCAGGCGTTCGGCGGCTGGGCCAAGGCGCAGGCCGATCATTTCGCCGAGGGCGGCACGTTCGACCAGATCTACAAGCCCGGCGCCAAGCCGGTGACGCGATGAGCGTCGCTGCGCTCCGTGGCTGGACGCCGTCGATCGCCAAGCCGAGCGTGCTGCCCGGCTTCGGCCTCACCTTCGGCTTTGCCGTCAGCTATCTGTCGCTGATCGTCCTGATCCCGCTCGCCGTGCTGGTGTGGCGCGCCAGCGCGCTCGGCATCGACGGCATCTGGCGGGTGGCGACCACGCCGCGCGTCCTGGCGGCGCTGCAGGTGAGCTTCTTCATCTCGGCCGCCGCCGCCACGGTCAATGTCGTCTTCGGCGCCATCGTGGCCTGGGTGCTGGTGCGCTACGACTTTCCCGGCAAGCGCATTTTCGATGCCGCCGTCGACCTGCCCTTCGCGCTGCCCACCGCCGTCGCCGGCATTGCGCTGGCTTCGCTCTACGCCACCAACGGCTGGATCGGCGCCCTGTTCGCACCCTGGGGCATCAAGATCGCCTTCACGCCGCTCGGCATCTTCATCGCCCTGGTTTTCATCGGCCTGCCCTTCGTGGTGCGCACCGTGCAGCCGGTGCTGCAGGATTTCGAGCGCGAGGTCGAGGAGGCCTCGGCGACGCTGGGCGCCGGCCGCGGCCAGACCGTGTTCCGCGTCGTGCTGCCGGCCCTCGTGCCGGCGCTTCTAACCGGCGGCGCGCTCGCCTTCGCCCGCGCCGTCGGCGAGTATGGCTCGGTGATCTTCATCGCCGGCAACATGCCGTTCGTGTCGGAGATCGCGCCGCTGCTGATCGTCACCCGGCTTGAGGAGTTCGACTATGCCGGCGCGTCGGCCATCGCCACGGTGATGCTGGTCATCTCCTTCGCAGCCCTCCTGGCCATCAACTCGATCCAGGCTTTCAGCCGGCGGAGGTTCGGTCATGCCTGACGGCGTCTTCGGCGAAGGCCGCCTGGTGCGCTGGACGCTGATCGCGCTCGCGGTGGGCTTCCTCGTGCTGTTTCTCGTCCTGCCCCTGCTCGCTGTCTTCACCGAAGCGCTGCGCCGCGGGGCGGAAGCCTTCTCCGCCAGCTTCGACGATGCCGACACCCAGGCGGCGATCCGCCTGACGCTCTTGGTGGCGGCCATCGCGGTGCCGCTCAACTTGGTGTTCGGCCTGTCGGCCGCCTGGGCGATCGCCAAGTTCGAGTTTCCCGGCAAGAGCGTGCTGATCTCGTTGATCGACCTGCCGTTCTCGGTGTCGCCGGTCGTCTCGGGCCTGGTCTACGTCCTGCTGTTCGGCGCCAAGGGCCTGCTCGGTCCGCTGGTCGACGACTGGGATTTCAAGATCATCTTCGCCGTGCCCGGCATCGTGCTGGCCACCATCTTCGTCACCTTTCCCTTCATCGCCCGCGAGGTGATCCCGCTGATGCAGGAACAGGGCACGGCGGACGAGGAGGCGGCGCTGACCTTGGGCGCCTCCGGCTTCCGCACCTTCCTCACGGTGACCTTGCCCAACGTGCGCTGGGCGCTGCTCTATGGCGTCCTGCTGTGCAACGCCCGCGCCATGGGCGAATTCGGCGCGGTGTCGGTCGTCTCCGGCCATATCCGCGGACTCACCAACACCATGCCGCTCCAGGTGGAGATCCTCTACAATGAGTACAACTTCGTCGCTGCTTTCGCCGTCGCCTCGCTTCTGGCAGGCCTCGCCCTCGTCACCCTGGGCGCAAAGTCCCTCCTCGAATGGCGACACGGCGACTCCCTCTCCCCCGCCCGACGGCACTGACTCCGGCGACAACCGCAGCGTGGCCATCGCGATCACGGCCGAGGGCCTTGCCAAGTCCTTCGGCGAGACGGCCGCCATTGCCGGTCTCGATCTAAAAGTTCGTGCCGGCGAGCTGATGGCGCTGCTGGGTCCTTCCGGCTCGGGCAAGACGACCTTCCTGCGCCTCGTCGCCGGCCTGGAGACGCCCTCCGCCGGCCGCATCCTGTTCGGCGACGAGGACGCCACGCGCGTTCCGGTGCGCCGCCGCCGCGTCGGCTTCGTGTTTCAGCACTACGCCCTGTTCCGCCACATGACCGTGGCCGACAACATCGCCTATGGGTTGCGCGTGCGGCCGCGCCGCGAGCGGCCGCGCGCGGGCGAGATCGACCGCCGCGTCAGGGACCTGCTCGACCTCGTGCAGCTCAGCGGCTTGGGCAAGCGCTATCCCGCCCAGCTTTCGGGCGGCCAGCGCCAGCGGGTGGCACTGGCCCGCGCGCTTGCCGTCGAGCCGCGGGTGCTGCTGCTCGACGAGCCGTTCGGCGCCCTCGACGCCAAGGTGCGCCGCGACCTCCGCCGCTGGCTGCGCGAAGTGCACGATCGCACCGGCCACACCACCCTGTTCGTCACCCACGACCAGGAAGAGGCGCTCGAGCTCGCCGACCGGGTGGCGATCTTCAATCGCGGCCACATCGATCAGGTCGGCACTCCCGACGAGATCCTCGACCAGCCGGCAACGCCGTTCGTCGCCGGCTTTGTGGGCGAGGCGGTGCGCCTGCCGGTCGATGCTGCCGGCCGGTGGATCCGGTTGGGGCCGCATTCGATCGCGACCGCGGACGACAACATTACGGGCCCGGCCGAGCTGTTCGTGCGGCCGCGCGACTTCGCCCTGGCCGATGGTGCCACGGATGCGATCCCGGCCCGGGTGGTCGCGGTGCGCCGCACGGGGCCGGCGCGCCGTGCCGAACTGGTGCTGGCCGAAGGCCTGCCGACCGTCGAGATCGAGCTGCCGCTCGACCATGCCGTCGCCCGGGGCGACGTCCTGCCGGTCCGGCTCGCCAAAATCCGGCTGTTCGCCAAATAGCGAGTCTGCCTTATCGGAGCGTGCTCTGGTCGTCCGGCAGACCGAAAATCTCCTCCGGCAACGCGAAGCCGCGGACCGCAAAGCTCCCGAGAGCGACCCAGTCGAGATCGATGTGCCGGGCGAATTCGCTCGACGCAACAACGTTGCGGCCAAGTTGCGCGGCGATTTTCTCGAGACGCGCGGCGAGGTTGACCGCGGGGCCGATGCAGGTGAAATCGAGCCGGCTGCCTCCCCAGGCCTGGGCGTCGCGCTCGTTCCTGTCGGCGGACGTCTCGTCCGACCGAAACCGGCTCGAGCCGCCGATATTGCCATAGAGGACCTGCCCGACATGGAGCGCGACGCCGAAGCGAAATTCGTCGATCGTTCCGCCGTCATGGCGATATGTCAGGGCATGAACAGCCGCCCTGCACTCGCGCGCCGTTCCAGGCGCCCGCCCGCATGCCGCTGCCGCATCGGGCTCGGACTCGCGGATCGGGAAGATCGCGAGCAGACCATCGCCCATGAACTTGAGGACCTCGCCGCCGTGCGCATGGACGACGGGGACCTGGCAGTCGAAGTAACGATTCAGGATATCCACGATCGTTTCCGCCGGCAGTGAGTCCGACAATGGCGTGAAGTTGCGCATGTCGGACAGCCAGATGGCGGCATTCATCACCTCGGTGTGGCCGCGTCGAATCTGGCCGGCGAGGATCCGCGCGCCGGCGCGGTTGCCGACATAGGTGTCGAGGAGGGTCACCGCCATCCGGCGCAGCGCCATGATTTCGATAACCCGGGCCAGCGGAGAGATCAGCCTCTGCAAGGCGGCAAGCTCCGGATCGGTGAAGCCGTCCGGCCTCGTGGTCGCCCAGGCGGACGAGTGGACGTCGCCGTTTGCGAAGGTCAACGGCAGCACGACTTCGTCCATCGTCTCGTCGGCGCGCGGATCGGCGACGCTGCGGCCTTCCAAGGCCGACGCGAAGGAGGCGATGCTGGACTGGATTTTTTCGTCCGGGCGCCACCGGGTCGTGACGCCGGCGACGTCCGGATGCAGCATCTGGATCGACAGACGCAGACGCGCCAGCGGCAGCCCGGCCGCGACGAGCCTTTCGCAAAGTTGCGAAACCAGTTGCTCGCCCCCGTCGCATCCGGGGGCACCGTCGATCAACCAGGCGACGATGGCGTCGATCTCGTCGAACCGAAGAGACATGCCTTCAAGCTTGCATGCTGCCTGCTCCGAGAGAAGCAGATCATCGCAAGGCATGAGCGCATTCCGCCGCACCGGCAGTCGCCGCAAGCTCAGTCCGCAAAGAAAGCGAGGGTCCTGAGCTCGATGCTCTCGCGCTCCAGCCGGTCGGCGGGCGCCGAGGGATCCTCGAACGCACTGTGCGGCGTGAAGCGTGCAACCCCATCGCGCGCGGAATCGTAGCATTTCAACAGCAGCGCCTCGTCGTGCCGGAGGCCCGAAACGTAAAGCCATCGGTGTGCCGGATTGTACTTCACGGCGTAGGTTTCGCCGATGCGGTCGCGGAACATCAGATCGGAGGCCACGAAATCCTCGGCCCGGGTGCTGTTGGCATCGCACAGCGCCAACGGCGAGTCGTAGAGCGGCCCGCGGATCGGGCGCCAGACGTTGATCACCGCGAAGCGCCGGCGCAGCAGAGCCTCGGCCGCCTCGCCGGTGAGATCGTGCACGCGCTGCGGTCCGGAGCGTTCGGTATAGTCGTTGTGCACGCTCCTCGCCGGCTGGCGCGGCAGGCCGGGCGTTCGATCGGCCACGCCGTAGATCTTCTTGCGCACCGTATGGTCGAAAACCAGGACCCAGCGGGCGCCGGTCGCGGCGGCGACCAGCTTCTCGGCCTCGGGGTAGTAGACTCGCTTCACCTCGTCATCGTCGTCGAAGTCGCGTACCGCCGACTTGTGCTCGACGAGCTGGACGCCTTCGTCGTCGAGGGAGAGCACGTCCGCCACTCGCCGCGCGTCGCGTATGGCCACGGTGCGGGGCTCGTACTGGGCGTTGGTCTGCGGCACGCCCTGCGGCAGCTTGTAGGTATAGCTGCAGGGCTTTGCCGACATTGGCTTCAGGTAATGCAGTACGGCGTTGACGCGCGGCAGGCGGGCGAAGGTATCGGAACCGAGGCTCACGACGGTCCTCGTGTGTGGGAGACAAACAAGTCTTCAGGCGGCTTTGAAACGTGGAGCGGGCGGCCGATAGCGGTTGGCGGCGATTTGGCCGACGGGCAGCTCGTCGGTATCCGGCACCGCGATCCGCAGATGGGGAAAGACCAGCTCGGCGAAGCGATACGCCTCTTCCAGGTGGGGATAGCCGGACAGGATGAAGGTATCGACGCCCAGCGCCTGGTATTCGGCGATGCGCGCGGCAACCGTCTGCGGATCGCCGACCAGGGCTGTGCCGGCGCCGCCGCGAACGAGGCCGACGCCCGCCCACAGGTTCGGGCTGATCTCCAGCCTGTCGCGCCGCCCGCCATGGAGCTTGGCCATGCGTCGCTGGCCGACCGAGTCCATGCGCGCAAAGGTCTGCTGTGCGGCCGCGATGGTCTGGTCGTCGAGGTGGCTGATCAGCGAGTCGGCCGCGGCCCACGCTTCTTCGTTGGTCTCCCGCACGATGACGTGCAGGCGAATGCCGAAGGTGAGGCGGCGCCGCTTGCGGGCGGCCGCGGCGGTGACGGTGGCGATTTTCTCGGCGACCTGTGCCGGCGGCTCACCCCAGGTGAGGTACTTGTCGACCGTTTCGGCCGCGACCTCGATGCCGGCATTCGACGAGCCGCCGAAATAGAGCGGCGGTCCGTCTTCCTGCAGCGGGGCGAAGGCCAACTTGGCGCCCTCGACGGAGAGGTGCTGTCCGCGCTCGGTGACTTCCTTGCCGGCCAGCAGGCGACGGTAGATGCCGAGGAACTCACGGGTGACAGCGTAGCGTTCGTCATGGTCGAGGAAGACGCCGTCGCCTTTGCTCTCGGCGGGATCGCCGCCCGTCACCACGTTGATCAGCAGACGTCCGCCGGACAGCCGGTCGAGCGTCGCGGTCATGCGTGCCGCCAGGGTCGGCGAAAGCAGCCCGGGCCGCACCGCTACGAGGAAGCGCAGCCTTTCCGTGAGCGGTACCAGCGCCGAGGCGACCAGCCAGGAATCCTCGCAGGAACGTTCGGTCGGCAGCAGGACGCCGAAATAGCCCAGGCTGTCTGCCGCCTGGGCGACCTGCTGCAGGTAGCGCAGATCGGCCAGTCGGGCGCCCGTCGTCGTGCCAAGATAGCGGCCGTCGCCGTGCGTCGGCAGAAACCACAGGAAGTTCGCGGCACCGGCGTTCACGCGACGCTCCTCTCTATGTATCCGCCGTCGGCGAACAAGTGGCTGAGGATCCGTTCCTCGAGAGCCGCGACCTGCGGCGAGCCGCGCCGGCGCGGCCGTGCGATCGGCACGTCGATCTCGAGCTTCACGATGCCATCCTCGATCAGCACGACGCGGTCGCCCAGCATGACCGCCTCGGTGACATCGTGCGTCACCAGCACGGCGGTAAAACCTTCCTCCTGCCACACGCTTTCGAGCAGGCTCTGCATTTCGATGCGGGTGAGCGCATCGAGCGCGCCCAGCGGCTCGTCGAGCGCCAGGAAATTGGGGCTGCTGGCCAGTGCCCGCGCCAAGGCCACCCGTTGTTTCTGGCCGCCCGACAGCACGGCGGGCCAGTCGTGCGCGCGCCTTTCGAGGCCGACTTCGGCGAGCTTGGCCAGCGCCCGCCGGTCCGCGCCGGGGACATTGCGCCGCGCCCCCAGACCGACTTCGACATTGCCGAGCACGCGCGCCCACGGCAGCAGCCGCGGCTCCTGGAACATCAGCCGCGAGACGTGCGGCGACTGCCGCGACGCGCGGCCGTCGAACAGCACCTCGCCGCCGGTCGGTGCGTCGAGGCCGGCCAGGATGCGCAGCAGGGTGCTCTTGCCGCAGCCGCTCTTGCCGATGATCGTCAGGAATTGACCGGCCGGCACGTGCAGGTCGATGCCGTGAAGGACCGAGTGGGTGCCGAAGCTCTTGGTCAGCCCCCGCAGGGTGAGCGCCACGCCGCCCGGCGGCCGATTGTCCTCGAACGTGTCGACAGGCTCGTCCGGCTCATCCGACGGCGGCTTGTCGATGGCGTCGAGTTGCGCGTAAAGCATGGCGCGCACGAGGATATCGTCGACCATGTCACGACTCCCTGGCGTGGGCCTGGAAGGCGGGATGCCAGCTCAGCGTCGTGCGCTCCAGCAGGCGGGCGACGCTGTCGGCGAGCTTGCCGAGCAGCGCGTAGAGCAGGATCGACAGCACCACGACGTCGAGCTGCATGAACTCGCGCGCCGACATCGCCATGTAGCCGATGCCCGAGTTGGCCGCGATCGTCTCGGCCACGATCAGGGTCAGCCACATGATGCCGAGCGCATAGCGCAGGCCGACGAAGATCGAGGGCAGCGCGCCGGGCAGGATCACGCGGCGGAACAGCTCCCAGTTGGACATGCCGTAGGAACGGCCCATCTCGACGAGCTGGACGTCGACCGTGCGGATGCCGTGGAAGGTGTTGATGTAGATCGGGAAGAAGACCCCGAGCGCCACCAGGAAGATGCGCGCGCTGTCCTCGATGCCGAACCACAGGATGACCAGCGGAACCATCGCCAGGTTGGGAATGTTGCGGACCATCTGGAAGGTGGCGTCGGTCAGCTTCTCGCCGACCTTCGACACGCCGTTCAGCAGGCCGAAGGCGAAGGCCAGGCTGCCGCCGATGGCGAAGCCGATGCCGGCGCGCTTGGCGCTGATGCCGACATTGTCGAGCAGTTCGCCGCTCAGCGTCAGCCGCCATGCGGCGTCGAACACGTCACTCGGCGCCGGCACGACGTTGGCGGGCAGCAGGCCGGCGCGCGCCACCGCCTGCCAGACGAGCAACAGCAGGACCGGGATGACCCAGCCCGCGGCATCGGAGGCGAGAAACCGGCGCAAGGCCCGCAGGATCCGCCGCGACGGGACGGCCGGCGCCGCGAACCGCGCGGTCCGGCCGAAAGCGATCAGGGAGTCGCTCACGAGCGGGCCTCCCACTTCCAGACGATGTCGCGCACCGCGATCTTGTTGGGAATCAGGCCGAGCTTGTGGAAGCGATCGGCCACGCGCTGCTGCTCGGCGACCGCGGCGTCGTTGAGCGGGGCGACCCGATACTCGGTGCGCTGCACGGCGCGCTGCCACGATGCCAGGTCGATGCCGGTCGCCTCGGCGAGCGCGCGCGCCACCTCGTCGCGATGGGCCTCGGCCCACAGCGCCACCTTGGCCAGTTCCTCGTTCAC
>Ga0193743_1000699_pt1 | contig 26152 bp, 26 predicted proteins | sample L2c2metaG_FD_143038 | JGI IMG/M metagenome (GOLD analysis project Ga0193743, IMG submission 143038) | Soil microbial communities from a riparian zone of the East river system, Colorado, United States - L2c2 | ecosystem: Environmental > Terrestrial > Soil > Riparian zone | place: USA: East River...
CAACCTTGGAACCTGGAGAGGGAAAGCTGGAGAGGGGGATTACCGTATCCGTAGCATTTAACCCGACGCCGACCAGGTCAACCTTCGACGTATTCATCATCTTTTCACTGTAAATGAAATGGCTATAACCCGTCTGAAATGGTGGCGGCGGCCAGCTTACGCTGCCTGAAGTGGGGCAAGATCGCCTTCGCCAAGCTTGCGGTGAAACAGGTCCAGCACGAGGCCATACATGGCGCGGGCGAGTTCGGGGTCATACCGGGGGCCCTCATCCCGCATGAAGGCATGCGCTCCATTCACCTCGTGCCAGCTCAGCTGGGTGCCAAGCTCGTTGAGCCGGGCCAGGACCTTGAGGCGTCCTTCCAGAGGAATATGCGGGTCCTGACGGCCCCAGATCATCAGGAGCTCGCCGTGGATATCGCGGGCGCGCTCGAGCGAGTCGTCGTTCATCCCCTTGCCGAGGCTGTGTTTATGGATATCGGTGGCGTAGAAGCAGGCGGAGGCAAGGACCTCCGGGTTCATCGCCGCTCGGAAGGCGAGATGGCCGCCGATACAGATTCCCATGGCTCCCATGTGGCCGGTACAGTCTAGGCGTGACTGGAAGTGTTCGATGACGGTTCGCGTGTCCGCATCGTAGCTTTCGATCGTCTTGGCGGTCTTGAGGTCGTTTCCTCGATCGGCTCCTGCCTGGTCATAAGCCAGAACCGTCCCGGCAGGCTCGAACTCGTGGTAGATCTCCGGCGCGGCGACGATGTAGCCATGGCCTGCAAGAATGGCGGCCATTCGGCGGATGGGGCCGGTGATCTGAAAGATCTCCGAGTAGAAGAGGATCCCGGGATATCGCCCCGGTGCTACAGGACGGGCGATGTATGTCCTCATCGGACCGCTGGGAGTATCCAGCGTGACGTACTCATCAGAAACAACGATCAAGGCTTCGGCTCCTCGGGTTTCCCCACGAAGTTATCACGGGGTCTGTTGTATTAGGCATGGACAGGAAGAAAGCGTGAGGATGGGAAACTGTGAACGCGAAGTTGAAGGCACCGCCAGGCTTCGACCGAATAGAGCACGACCTTGTGATAGATGAAGTACTCACTGGGCCAGAGGGAGGGATGTGTACTCCAGTCGATGTTGAGCGTAGGTTGACGCTGATTGAAGGCCATCAGGATCAGGGAGGTGCGCCCGAGGTGATAGGGCGAGCTGACGACTTCTGCAGAAGACCATCCATGTTGATGCATGATCTGGGCTGAGTAATAGATGTTCTGGATCGTGTTCTGGGCCTGGCCTTCTTCGAAGATATCGGAGGGGGGAACACCCTGGCTTGCGGCGAACAGCGCCATGGTGTGGGCCTCGACGAAATGATTGTGCGCCGCGCCCCCGGTCATGACGATATGGGGAGCGATGCCCGCCTTGTACTCGCGAACTCCCTCGAGGACGCGCTCACGTTGTTCTGGTGAAGGAGTGCCATCCATGCGCGAAGGAGTGCCGAGGACAACAATCGTGTCGAAGTGGGTTGTCTTCGTATTATGGCGCGGGATGAGGACGAAGTTGCCATAGACAAAGAGCGCGAGAGCGCAGACGACCAAAAAAAGAATGAAGAGTGCGCGGCGAAAAAGTTTCACGCGATTAATGTAGCAGAGCTATCGTCGCGTGTCGCCGACTCCAAAATGCTGTATACCTCGGCAAGCAATTGGGGCAATGAAAACGGCTTCGCGAGAAACCTCCAGCCATAGGCGGCCATCTGGTCAAGCTTTCCGGAAGACACAACCGTTCCGGAGATGATCAGCACGCGAAGCGACGGCCGAAAGGACCGCAGCTCCCGCGCAAGATCGAAGCCCGAGCGTTGCGGCATGGAATAGTCCGTAATGACAAGATCGATGTCCGGAGATCGGCTGAAGAGCTTGGCTGCGCGATCGGCGTCTCCTGAGACATGCACAATATGTCCTTCATGTTCCAGGAAGGTGCGAGTAAGAGATCGAATATCGGGGTCATCATCAACCACAAGGATTTTGGCGGGTTTTCTACGAAAAAACTGAGGATCGCGTTGCATGGTTCCAGCTTCAGTGATCAGGTTATGTCTCTGTTATGAGATGCACCGGCACAGTCTTGAATTGCCTGCGCGCTTTCCTCTTTCTCTTCTTTCTGAGACGAGTGTAAGCGAAGACAGTGAGCCTTAATTGTTACGGTATGGTTGAGCCTTTTCCACATTCAGAGCTTCAGGGAGACGAGCCGGTCGGCGTGTGTGAATCGTTCCGGATGAATCGCCGCGCCCAGATGGGCGAGGCCATGGACCAGCGACGAAATCGCAGGAGTATTGAGATACTCGTCGGGGATGCAGTAGACCCGGCCGCTGCGAACGGCGCGCAGATTTTCCCATCTCCGCTGAGCGATCACACGGTCAAGGGGAACGCGGTCTCCAGCACCGCACCAAGCGAAGATCAACACATCGGGATCCGCGGCGGCAATCTCCTCCGGTATCGTATGCGCGCCGGGTGTACCGAGAAAGGTTCCTCCACTGACCTCGATCAGCTCTGCGATCCATCTCTGAGAGTGGATCAGCGGCTTGCCCCACTCTTCGCAGTACACGCTTCGCTTTTCCAGACTGTCCGCAGCATCACGCGTCTTCGTAAGTAATTCAAGAAAGTTAGCAATAAGCATCTCCGCCTCTTTGACTCGATCCACCTGCCTCGCAAGCAGCAGTGTGTCCTGGATCACATCCTCGAGTGTGTGTGGAGCAAGCGCGAGAACAGGGAATCCCGCTTTGAGGATTGCCGCAAGAGAGTCGAGGCGATAAGGAACCGAGGCAACCACCAGATCGGGATGGAATGCCTCAAGCTCGGCAGTACCGGTGCTCCAGGAGTCGGCGACGATGGGAAGTTTTCGCTCAGCGAGCGAGGGCATCGCTTCGATGCAGTACTTCGTATGTGCGCACAGAGCATCGAGGCTTCCCAGTGCGGCAAGCGTGAGCGTGACGGAGGGCTGTAGACTGGCGATACGCATGAGCAGCTCTCCTAGCTGAACAGAAATTCCTTTGTACGAAGCTCCTTCACGGTATCGCGCAGTTTGGCTGCTCGTTCAAACTCGAACTTCTTCGCCGCCTCGCGCATCTCTGTTTCGAGCTTGGCGATATAGACATCGAGCTCCTCCTGAGATGTAAGCTCGGGCATATCGCCTGTTTCTTCGGTCAGGTCTGCATAGTCGGCTTTGAGAATTCCGGCCAGCGCCATTTCGGTGGGCCGGATGATCGACCGTGGCGTGATGCCATTCTCCTCGTTGTAGATCTCCTGAATTTCACGGCGCCGGTTGGTCTCGTCGATAGCGCGCTGCATCGATTCGGTCATTTTATCGGCATAAAGGATGGCGCGGCCCTCGAGGTGGCGTGCCGCGCGACCGATGGTCTGGATCAGCGATCCCTGCGAGCGCAGGAAACCTTCCTTGTCGGCATCGAGGATCGCAACCAGCGAGACCTCCGGCAGATCCAGCCCCTCGCGCAGCAGATTGATGCCGATCAGCACGTCGTACTCGCCCCTGCGAAGATCGCGCAGCAGCTTGATGCGCTCCAGCGTCTCGATCTCCGAGTGCATGTAGCGGCAGCGCACACCCACCTCGGTGTAGTAGCCAGCAAGGTCCTCGGACATGCGCTTGGTAAGCGTCGTGACGAGAACCCGCTGGTTCTTCAGCGCTCGCTCGCGAATCTCCGCCAGCAGGTCGTCGATCTGTCCCTTCACGGGGCGAATCTCGACGACTGGATCAGTCAGGCCCGTCGGCCGGATGATCTGTTCGATCACGACGCCGGCAGACTTCGTCAACTCATACGGTCCGGGCGTCGCCGAGACATAGACGATCTGGCCCGTGCGGGACTCGAACTCCTCAAAGCGCAGCGGGCGGTTGTCGAGAGCCGAAGGAAGCCGGAAGCCGTAATCGATCAGGTTCTGTTTGCGCGAACGGTCGCCATGCCACATGCCGTGGAGTTGCGGGACGGTGACGTGAGATTCGTCGATGAAGATGAGGAAGTCGCGCGGAAAGTAGTCCAGCAGGGTCGGCGGAGGCTCCCCGGGCAGACGGCCGGAGAAGTGGCGGGAGTAGTTCTCAATCCCGTGGCAGTACCCGACCGACTTGATCATCTCCAGATCGAAGCGCGTGCGCTGATGGATGCGCTGTGCCTCAACCAGGCGGCCTTCTTTTTCAAGCTGCGCCTCCCACTCGAACAGCTCAGCGAGGATCGAGTCGATCGCCGTAGCCTTGCGCTCCGGCTGCACGACATAGTGGCTCTTCGGATATATAGGAAGCCGCGAATACTTCTGCTTCACCGAACCGAAGAGCGGGTCGATCTGCGACAGCGAATCGATCTCGTCGCCGAACAGCTCAATCCTGTATGCGCTCTCGTCGTAGGTGGGGTAGACCTCGATGACATCGCCGCGCACGCGGAAGGTTCCGCGGCGAAAGTCGACATCGTTGCGCTCGTACAGAATCTCTACCAGACGGTGCGTAATGTCCTCGCGGCGCACGCGCTGGCCCTTCTCGAGCATCAGCAGCATCCCGTAGTAGGCCTCCGGCGAGCCCAGGCCATAGATGCAGGAGACCGAGGAGACGATGATGGCGTCACGCCGCTCGAACAAGGATCGCGTCGCCGAGAGCCGAAGCTTATCCAGCTCTTCGTTGATCGTGGATTCCTTCTCGATGTAGAGGTCGCCGGAGGGGATGTAGGCCTCGGGCTGGTAGTAGTCGTAGTAGGAGACGAAGTACTCGACCGCGTTGTTGGGGAAGAACTGCTTGAACTCGTGGTAGAGCTGCGCGGCCAGGGTCTTGTTATGTGCAAGAATCAGCGCAGGCCGGTTCGACTCTGCGATGACCTTCGCCATGGTGAAGGTCTTGCCCGACCCGGTGACGCCGAGCAGAACCTGGTCCTTCTCGCCGGCGTTCAGGCCGGAGACAAGTTCGCCGATAGCACGGGGCTGGTCTCCCTGAGGTTTGTAGGTGGTCGTTAATTGAAAATCCATCACCCCATAAGATAGTAGAAGTGAGTCGGAGGATGCGGAATGAGTGAAGGAACTGAGCTGTGGCTGATCCGCCACGGCGAGACCGAGTGGAGCCTGAGCGGGCAGCACACCAGCCGTACGGACATCGCCCTGACCGATCATGGCAGGCGCCGGGCCGAGGAACTACGCGATTTTCTGAAGGGAACCAGCTTTAACGCGGTATTCGTCAGCCCGATGCAACGCGCCCGCGAGACCTGCACCATCGCCGGTTTCGGCAATCAGGCCGTGATCGACGACAACCTCAAGGAATGGGACTACGGCATCTACGAGGGCAAGACGACCCCGGAGATTCGCGCCCAGGTCCCCGGCTGGAGCGTGTGGAAGGACCCGATTATCGACGGCGAGACCGTCGAGCACGTCGGTGAGAGGGCCGATGCGGTGATCTCCCGCGCGCTGGCTGCATCCCCGGCCGGAGGCAAGGTCGCACTGTTTGCCCACGCCCATATCCTGCGGATTCTGGCCGCGCGCTGGCTGCTACTTGAGGCAAGACAGGGAAGCCTCTTCGCCCTGGGGACAGGAAGCGTCAGTGTGTTGGGCTGGGAGCGGGAGACTAGGGTAATCTCTTCCTGGAATCGCGGTTTCGAATAGGGTGTTTGCGAGCGTTGAGCCGCTGCGAACCATAGATACCGTGGTGGCCGCTGAAGAGATAGCTGACCACGCACGCAATCGCGGCGTAGGCGCCTGCCTCGGGACCGAAGAGCTCAAGCGCCATCAGGCCTCCCGCGATTGGTGTGTTGGCTGCGCCCGCGAAGACGGCGACGAAGCCCATTGCTGCCAATAATGAGGACGGCAGTGGAAGAATGCTCGATAGCGCATTGCCGAGAGTAGCTCCAATAAAAAACAGCGGCGTAACCTCGCCGCCCTTGAAACCCGCACCAAGCGTGAGCGACGTGAATGCGAACTTTGCGGCAAAATCGTATCGCGGCAGATGCTCTGAGAATGCGGCGACGATAGTGGGGATACCGAGGCCGATGTACTTTGTTGTGCCGATGGCGAACACGGCCAGCGCGACGAGGACGCCTCCAACAAAAGGCCGCAGCGGAGGATAGCTGATATAGCGCTTGAAGACTGCGCTGATAGCGTGTGTGCATCTTGCGAAGAGCAGAGCGGTGAGCCCGAAGGCGATGCCCGCGGCGATGGCGGCGAGCACATGCGCAGGGTTGATTGGAGAGGTCTGGGTAACGGTATAGATGGTGTGATGAACTCCCCACCGGTGGGTCGTGTAATCGCCGATGAAGGCGGCGACGAAGCAGGGAAAGATGGCATCGTAGCCGACGCTGCCAATGGTCAAAACTTCAAGGCCAAACACGGCTCCTGAGAGTGGTGTTCCGAAGACCGACCCGAAGCCCGCGCTGATACCGGCCATGAGCAGAGTCCTCCGGTCGTGCTCGGGAAAGTGCAGGTGAAGCCGGCGCAGCAGCAGGGTGACTTGGTCTGCAAGAGCAGCCCCGGTCTGGATCGCCGTGCCTTCGCGGCCGGCCGAGCCTCCGAAGAGATGGGTGGCCGCGGTTCCGATGAGGATCAGGGGCGCCATACGCGCGGGAATGGTGCGTTCGGGAGCGTGTTTTGTGCTCGGGATCTCGGTGTGGATCTCGTCGAGGATGAGGTTGTTGCCTCCTTCGACGGAGCGGCCGAGGTAGAAATACATCATCCCAATCGCGAGACCGGCGAATGGGAGCAGGGCAATGATCCAGCGGTGGGATTCACGGGTGTCGGTGGCCCAGGTGAGGCTGATCAACAGCACCGCTGAGGCTGAGCCTGCAAGAACGCCTGCGATTGAGGCCAGAACGAGCCAGCGAAGGATGTGACGAAGCAGACTGAGTTGATAGTGGAGCGCGCGGACAATGGCAGGCATGAGCCTCCTACAGGGATCGTAGGAGTCATCAGCAGCGGTGGCTGCGGTTAGAGGCGGTACCCCATCGCCTTCAAAATGTACATTCAGCTTAGCAATCGGAACTAGGAGCGGTCAAAGCGATTCTGTGCGGTGGGCAATATGTTCCGGCTGTATCCCCATGCCAATTGCACGGCCGGTGAGATATTTGAAGCCCGGTAAATTAACGATGAACCGGAAGATCCAGGGTGCATGGACCTGGCCGGGGTTCTGAAAAACTCGATTGAGAATGCTGTGCGCGAAGACCTGAACGGCCTGCGTGCGTCGAACGGCTTTCTCGCGATAGAGCTGAACCTGCCTGAGGTGGTGTGGGGTCAGCGAGTCCGACCGCAGAGCCTCGCTCAGGATGTTCGCTGTGGCAACCGCATCCTGCAGAGCGATATTGATACCAATGCCACCGACCGGAGACATTGCATGAGCGGCATCCCCTATGCAGAGCAGGCCGGGAGAGGACCATTGGGTCAGGCGGTTGACCTGTACGGTCAGCAGCTTGACCTTGTCCCAGGAGTCGATCTCGCTGACGCGATCGGCGAGAAAGGGCACGACTCGTGCCAGGCTCTGCTGAAAGGCCGGGATGCCCTCCTGCTGCACCTTGGGAAAGTCGCCCTTGGCGATCAGGTAGGCGACCTGGAAGTAGTCGATGCGATTGATGAGGACGACCAGGCGGCCATAGTTGACATTGCCAAGCCCCATCTCAGGATCCGAGCTCTTGCGTGAGATCTCTGTCCAGAGGACGTCGAGAGGCACACCCTGTTCGACGAGAGGGAGATGTGCTGTCTCCCGGGAGATGGCGTGCCTGCCGTCGCATCCAACGGTAAGAGTGGCGGGAATCTCGGCGGGGCCATCGGGAGTGTTGGCGAGGACCCCGGTTGTGACGCCGTTGCTTTGTACAAGTCCCGTAGCCTCCCAGCCCATGTGCAGGGTGAAGGTAGGAAACTTCGCGGCTTCAGAGGCGATGAAGTTGAGGAAGTCCCACTGCGGCATCAGAGCAATAAACTTCGCGTGAGTGGGAAGATGGGAGAAGTCCGCCATCGTCACTCTGTAATCCCCGATGCATCCCTGTGCCCGCGTGATCTCGGAATGGCGGATAGCGAGCAGCTTCTCGAGGAGGCCGAGCTCGTACATCAGCTCTAGGGTGGAAGGGTGAATGGTGTCGCCGCGGAAGTCGCGGAAGAAGTCCTTGTGCTTTTCAAGGACGGTGACTTCGACGCCGGCGCGGGCCAACAGATATCCCAGCATGATGCCTGCCGGGCCTCCGCCGATGATGCAGCAGGTGGCCTTTGGGAGCGTCCGATTGGTTGATGTCATAGGCGCGATGAGGGTAGCAGGCTCCTTTTAGCCGGTCAAAAGGCTGAAATTGTCAGCGCCCGTGCTAGATTCGACGCATCCCTTTTTGTTGCAGGAGAGGCTTATGCGGTGGCTTCGGTCGACGTGCATTGTGACGACAGGCGTATTTCTTGGCAGCACTCTTTTTGTCTACGCAGCAGGAAACGATGAGGCGCAAGGCAAAGATTGGTGGGCGCACGTGCAGGCGCTTGCGAACGATTCGATGCGCGGCCGGCTTACCGGCAGCGAAGATTATCTGCGTGCAGCGGCGTATGTCGTCGATCAGTTCAAGTCCTATGGCCTGCAGCCTGCAGGAGTAGACGGCGGTTTCTATCAGCCGGTGAAGTTCGATGTGCAGCGGGTGCTGGCGGACAAGTCTTCGATGAGCCTTGTCGTTGGCGGTAAGGAAGAACCGCTCTCGCTGGGGACAGACGCTTTGCTCGGGGCACGCTCGGCGCAGGTGGATCATGTGGATGCTCCTCTCGTCTTTATCGGTTATGGATTGCATCTGCCGGAGGCGAAATACGATGACTTCGATTCGCCTGCGGTGCCCTGGAAGTCTCTCAAAGGCAAGGTTGTGGTTTACATCAACGGAGGCCCGGCCGACCTGCCGGGGCCGCTGAAGTCTTACGCTCGCACCGCTCCGTTCGCGAAAGCTCTGCGCGATGCTGGCGCGGTGGGCGCGATCTCGATTCCGACACCGAAGTCGATGGACTTCGGCTGGCAGCGCGTCGCCAGCGGAGCTTCGCAGCCGGGGATGCGGCTGGCCACGACTCCTGACGCGGCGGCGGTAGCGGCGAAGCATCCGGCGCTGGCGGACGATCACGGTCCGATGTTCTCGGCGACGTTCAACCCGGCGGAGGCGGAGAAGCTCTTCGCCGGGACCGGCCACACCTTTGCCGAGATTCTGGCACTGGCTGATGCTCAGAAGCCGCTGCCGCGGTTTGCGTTGGGCAAGGATGTTCGCGCGAAGATTGTGGGCGAGCACTCGACCGTCGAGTCGCCGAATATTGTGGCGAAGCTCGAGGGCTCAGACCCGAAGCTGAAGAGCGAATACGTTATCGTTTCGGCGCACCTCGATCACCTGGGTGTTGGTGCTCCGATCCATGGCAAGACGATCTACAACGGAGCAATGGACGATGCCTCAGGTGTCGCCAGCGTGCTGGAGACGGCGAAGGCGTTCAGCCAAGCGAAGATCCGGCCGAAGCGGTCGATTCTCTTCGTCATCTTCACGGCCGAGGAGAAGGGGCTGCTCGGCTCGCGCTACTTTGCCGGACATCCCACGGTTCCGGCGAATGCGATCAAGGCGGCGCTGAACCTGGACATGTTCATGCCACTGTTCACGCTGAAGAAGCTGCACGTGCAGGGCCTGGAACAATCGACTCTGGCGGTTGATGCGAAGAAGGTGGGCGAGGAGCACCACATCGTTGTCGCGGGCGATCCGGAGCCGGATCGCAACTCCTTCATCCGGACGGACCAGTACAGCTTTGTGCAGGCCGGAGTTCCGGCGCTGGCGTTCAAGTTCGGCTGGGAGGCCGGGTCGCCGGAGTACAAGGCCTGGAGAGGCTGGCTGGCCGAGCGATATCACTCGACGGCGGACGATCTTTCGCAGCCGGTGAATCTGGTGGCGGCTGCCCAGTTCAACAGCTTTTACTACGATCTGGCCCGGACAGTGGCGGACGATCCGGCTACGCAGCACTATCTGGATACGAGCTTCTTCAAGCGGTTCGAGAAGTAGGGGTTGTGCAAACCGGTAAGCTATAGGTATGTCTTCTGTTACTCCTGGTTCTGTTATTCCGCGCCTGATCGTCTTCGACCTTGATGGAACCCTGATCGACTCGCGCCAGGATCTTTGCAACTCGGTCAATGCCATGCTCGCTTATCTGGGCAAGACGGCGTTGCCGGACGAGGTGATCGCCAGCTATATCGGCGATGGAGCCTCGATGCTGGTGCGGCGGGCGCTGGGAGACCCTGAGGGCGACGCTCACGACGAGGAGTATGTGGCCGGGGCCGTCGAGTACTTTCTGGAGTACTACAAGGTTCACAAGCTGGACTTCACATATGTTTACCCGGGGGTGATGGGGGCTCTGGCCGCGATCCGGGCGGCGCATCCGGGGATCCTGATGGCGGTGCTGACCAACAAGCCGGTGAATCCTTCGCGGGCGATCTGCGATCACTTCGGGCTTTCGAAGTACTTCTTCCAGAACTATGGAGGCAACAGCTTTCATACCAAGAAGCCGGACCCGCATGGATTGACGACGCTGATCGCGGAGGCTTCGGCGATTGCTGGTTCTTCGATCATGCCAGCCGAGACCCTGATGGTCGGGGACACGGATGTGGACGTGCTCACGGCGAGGGCGATCGGCGCGATCTCGGTGGGATGCAGCTTTGGACTGGCTCCCGAGAGGCTGGCTGCGGCCAGGCCGGACTTTACGGTCGCTTCACCAGTGGAGTGGCCTCGCATGGCAGGGGTACCCCTCCCCCCGTCTTAATCACGCAAAGTATTCCAAAGAAAGAAGATGGCTTTGGACCACCATGTTTGGAATGGCTTGGATTGTGCTGAGATATTTCTTTGCGTCTGCTTCTATTTTAGAAGATTGAGCGGAACTGATCGGCAACGGGATCTTCTTTGTTTTTAGCGAAGTGGGGCTTTTGGGGGTTGACAGCCTTTTGAGGGGCTTGGTGTACCCGGACCACGCTTTTTCTATCGACCCCCACATATGCCGCGATGAGACTGCGGCATGTGTGGGGCACCCGGTTCTTTCGCGCCGAAGGCGGTATCCGCCGTCCGCCCATTCGACCATGCTCAGGGCAGGCTACGGACTAGCGGATGGAGATGTCTCCGGAGCCGGTGTTGGCGTGGACCAGGGGGCCTCCTCCGTTGACGACGCCGCTGATGTGGTGCCGGTTGAGTGAGCCCTGCATGGTGATGGGTTGAGAGACGTTGACGGAGCCAGAGCCGGTGTCAGCCGAGAGGTTGAAGTGGGCGGAGCCGCCTAACGCCAGCTGAACGTTTCCTGAGCCGGTGGAGATCTTCCAGTCGGAGGTGGGCTGGCCGGTGATGTCGATATTTCCCGAGCCGGTGGAGGACTTGAGGGCACCGGAGAGTCCGCGGAGGACGATGTTTCCGGAGCCGGTCTCGGCGCGGACGTCGCCGGGCGAGGTCTGCTGGAAGTCGATATCGCCGGAGCCGGTGCCCAGGGTGCTGGTTCCGGCAATGCCGTGGGCGTGGATGCTTCCGGAGCCAGTCTGAGCCTTGAGGGAGGCGCCGGCGTTGTCGATGGTCATGTCGCCGGAACCGGTGGTGGCGATGATATTGGCGGCGCGAGGCAGGGTGATGTCGTAGTCGATCGAGATGTTGCGGAAGAGGTCGTGGTTATCGCTCTTTCCAATGGTGATGTCATTGCCGTTCTGGACGATGGGCGGGTTGTTGACGATCTGCTGGACGCGGGATTCGGCGTCGGCGCCGAACCAGCCCGAGTTGGTGTGAACGTGGCCGGTGATGTGGACCTGGCTGTCGGAGCCGGGCTTGATGTGGATGTTGCCAGAGCCGGTGGCGACAGAAAGATTAGGTGAAGCGCCTACGTTGAGGGTGCGGTCGAAGTTGCCTTCGGCGGCAAAGGCTGTGGTGGCGAGAGAGAGGGTCGCGACCGCGAGAAGATTTCGGACGTGCATGAGTTGGCCTCCGTTTCGGTTTGGGTTACGTGTGGGTAGCGGAGTTTGTTCCATCTTTTGTGACAGGAGTTGGCTTTCGGATGGATTGAGCGTACCTCAGCGGCTAAAGCGCTTTTCACGAGAGTCATCTTGGCACGGCTGAAGCCGTGCCCATAAGCAAGACGGTTCATGCTGTGCGCGAACGAATCCCACATGCCCCGTGACATGTATTCAGCTATGGCGGCACAGTTTTGAGAAGTAACTACTCCAAAATCTTAGACATTACTGCTGGAGGATGACGGTATCGCCGGCGTTGAGGCCGGAGAGGACCTCGGTGCGGGTTCCGTTGGAGATCCCGGCCTTGATGGTGACCTTGCGGCGGCCCTTCTTCTCCTTCGGATCGGGAACCTCGACGGAGGCGTTGCGGTCCTTGTCGTAGATGACGGCCTGTTCGGGGATGGTGAGTACGCCCTTGTGCTCATCGAGCAGGATCTCGGCGTTGGCGGTCATGTTGGCCTTGAGCTCGCCGCCGGGATTGTCGATGGAGACACGGACCTCGAAGGTGGTGACGTTATCCTTCTCGACGCCGAGAGGGGCGATCTTGGTGACCTTGCCGAGAAAGGTCTTGTCCTTGAAGGATTCGACCTTGATGCGGGCGGGCTGACCCATGTAGACCTTGCCGATGTCGGACTCGTCGACCTTGCCCTGCACGTAGACCTGGGTGGTGTCGCCGATGGTCATGACGAGCGTGGCGGTGGAGCCCATGACGAGGATGGAGCTGACGGCATCGCCGAGTTCGACGTCGCGGGAGAGGATGACACCGTCCATGGGAGAGACGATGGTGGTGTAGCTGAGTTGCTCCTGGAGCTGCTTGAGGGATGCCTGGGACTGCTGCACCTGTGCCTGCGCCTGATGGAGCTTGGAGGTATCGACGGTGATCTGTGCGACGGCCTTGTCGCGGGTATTGGCGGCGAAGAGATACTTCTGCTGCGCGTCGTCGAGGGCCTGCTGGGAGACGACGCCGTCCTTGGACATCTCGAGGGCGCGATCGTAGGTGTGCTTGTAGTTGGGCAGGTCGGGGGCTTCGGCGCTGACCTTGTCGAATTGGATGGCAGCCTGAGCGGCGAGGGCGTTGGATTCCGCGGCGGTGAGCTGGGCTTTCTGGGCGTTGACCTGAGCGAGGATTTCAACCTGATCGAGCTGGGCGAGGACCTGGCCCTGCTTGACGTGGGCGTTGATGTCGGTGTCGAGGCGGGTGACGATGCCGGAGGCCTTGGATTTGAGCTCTACCTTGGTGATGGGTTGAACCTTGCCGGTGGCAATGACCGAGCGGGCGATGTCTCCCTTTTCGACCTTGGAGAGCTGGGAGGGCTCAAGCTTGGCGCTGTTTCCGCGTGCGGCGACGGCGACACCGAGGATGACGGCGAGAACCAGCCCGATGACGCCGGTCCAGATCCAGATCTTGCGTTTTTGCTTCCGCTGTGTGGCCAAGGTCGTGCTCCTGCTAGCTGCTGCTGTGTTTCGGTTAAGATACCGAGTCTCGAAGTTTGACTACGCAACAAAGCCGCGTCTGGTTCCGTAAAAGTTTAGACCGGCGAAAGACGGTCCTGGGGGCCTTCCGGGGAGGAAATTTTACGGAGGAGCAATAAAGACAGGACCGTAACGGGTATGGTTCAGGCGTATTTGCGCAGGACTCCAAGAACCTTGCCCTGAATGCTGACACTGGCGGCGGGGGCGAAGATGGGCGCCATCTCGGTGTTCGAGGGCTGGAGACGGATCATGCTGCCCTCGCGGTAGAAGCGCTTCAGGGTGGCGTCGGTGCCGTCGACGAGGGCGACGATGATCTCGCCTTCGCGGGCGGTGCGGGTGCGCTCGACCAGGACGTAGTCGCCGGAGACGATGTGTTCATCGCGCATGGAGTCGCCGCGGACCTCGAGGGCGAAGACCTCGCGGTTGCCGATGATGTCGCCGAGCGAGATGCTCTCGGCGGTCTCGATGGCTTCGACCGGGCGGCCGGCGGCGATGCGGCCGAGAAGGGGAAGGCGATCGGCTCCACGCTTAGTGCTGCGGGCGGGCAGGACGTCGATGGAACGGCTGCGGTTGTGCGCGCGCTGCAGCAGTCCCTTGTTCTGCAGATTGGTGACGTGCTTGTGCACCGTGGCGAGGGAGCTGAGGCCAAGACCGCTGGCGATCTCTTCGTAAGAGGGTGAGTAGCCGTTCTTCTGAGTGAAGCCGGAGAGAAAGTCGAGAACCTCTTTTTGCCGCCTCGTGATAGCCATGCGGAGATTGTAGCGAATAAAAAGCGAATTGCAAGCTACTTTCTTGATACATGGGTTTTTGCGGGAAAGATTACGCCTGTAACGGCTGAATTCCCATTTTGAAATTGCATGATGCAAAAAGCTGCACATCTAGCTTGAAACCTGACCCCTCATGAACCAAGGTAAGGGAACACAACAGGCCGAAACGATGCACGCATCGCCTGTACTGTCTCAAGACTTAGAGGAGAGCAATAATGCAGGTTTTGATTGTGGAAGACGACGCTGCTTTGGGATTGTTTTTGCAGAAGGGGTTGAAGCTGGAGGGGCATGAGGTGGAGTGGGTGGGCGATGGCGAGACTGCTCTTACATGGATGGAGGAGCGGAGGCCCGACCTTCTGGTGCTGGACCTCAGTCTTCCGAATCGGGATGGAGTGGAGGTCCTCGAAGAGATGCAGGGCCGCTTTGACGATACGGCCGTGCTGGTGCTGACGGGAAGGAGCATGGTGGAGGAGAGGGTGAAGTGCCTGAACCTGGGCGCGGACGACTGCATGCTGAAGCCGTTCAGCTTTCATGAACTGACGGCGCGATGCAGGTCTCTTTTGCGACGTCGGGAACGGTTCGCTGATCCTGTGTTGCGGCATGAAGGTGTCGAGCTGAACCGCATGGAGCGTCGCGTGACACGCAAAGGCGTTGCGGTGGAGCTGACGGGGAAGGAGTTTGCATTGCTGGAGTACCTGATCCAGAGGAAGGAGCGGTGCTGCAGCCGCGGGGAGCTGCTGGAGGGGGTCTGGCAGATGTCCCGCGATGCCGGGACCAATGTGGTGGATGTGTATGTGAACTATCTGAGGAAGAAGCTGGGCGCGGCAGGTTCGAACGATGATGCGGGACATGGAGTGATCGAGACGGTTCGGGGAGAGGGCTATCGCATGAGCAGTGTTGCGAGCGTGAAGAAGCAGCCGGGCCGCGCGCAGGTGTATACCGTCGGCTCTGCCTGGGCCGAGGCATAACGGGATGAGGGTGATGGGAATGGACAACCTGGTGGAACAGATGGACTGCCTGCTGCACTCGTTGTGCCAGCCGCTGACGGTGCTGCAGTGCAGGCTGGCCCTGGGGGAGCTGAGTGACGAACCTTCGGCGATGCGCGTGGCGATCAGTGAGGCTCTGGGAGAGTGTGTGCGGGTCAACGAGAGAGTTGGCGCGATGCGCGAGATGCTGTTGTTGGCGGAGAGGGAGACGAGATAGATGGCGGTGACGGGCGGAGTGGAGGCAGGAGTGTTGCTGGGGGCGGTGTCTACGCGAAGGGTAGTGTTGGCAAGCGCGGATACAGGGCTGCGAGATCGGTTGAAGAGCTCGCTGGCCGGGATGCGGTGGGAGGTTTATGAGGCTTCGGGTGGAGCGGAGGCGATGGCCCGGCTGGAGGATGTACGGCCGGAGGCTCTGCTGGTGGACAGCTGGCTGCCGGACCTTGAGGTGAGCGAGTTCGCCGGGCAGATCCAGCTGCTGTACCCGGCGGTGGAGCTGATGCGGATGGATGGAGGCGCGGATGGCGGTGCGCGGAGTCCACGGCGGAACGAGCTGCTGCATGCTCTGCGCGAGGCGCAGGAGCAGAGCGTAGCGGTTACCGATACGGCGGCGTGGAATGCTGCTCCGCTGACGGTGCCTCGGGCGGGGCGAATTGTGGAGAGCGAGCCGGGGCGCTCGCCGGAGCCTGCGGCGATGCTGCCGGAGATGATTGGGGAGAGCGCGGTGATGCGGGAGCTGGCGCGGTTGATCCGGCTGGTAGCTCCGCGATCGACGACGGTGCTGATCGAGGGAGAGACGGGGACAGGAAAAGAGGTAGTGGCTAAGGCGGTTCATCGTCTGAGCGATCGCGTGAGCAAGCCGTTTGCCGTGCTGAACTGCGCGGCGATTCCGGAGTCACTTCTGGAGGCGGAGTTGTTCGGGCATACGCGGGGAGCCTTTACCGGCGCGGTACAGTCGCGCACGGGACGGATTGAGGCAGCGCATGGAGGGACGCTGTTTCTGGATGAGATTGGAGAGATGCCGCTGGCCCTGCAGGCGAAGATGCTGCGCTTCCTGGAGTATGGCGAGTTGCAGCGCGTGGGAGACAACGAGACGACCCGAGTGGATGTGCGGATCATCGCAGCGACGCATCAGCCTCTGGAGAAGAGATCCGAGGAGGGGACGTTTCGTCTGGATCTTTATCACCGGTTAGCTGTGTTTCCTGTCGAGGTTCCGGCATTGCGCGATCGCATGGAGGATCTGGGGCTTCTGGCGGAGCACATCCTGATGAAGATGGGCCAGCGTATGCCGCGAAAGAGATTGAGTGAAGCAGCGATGGCGCAGCTGATGGAGCATGCGTGGCCGGGAAATGTTCGCGAGCTGATGCATGTGCTGGAGCGCGCGACGATTCTTGCGGGGGAGAACAGAGAGATTGGAGCAGAGGAGATTCGCCCCCGGCGGGCTACTCGTTAGGGAGATTCGGTCGAGCGTGTTCGATGCTCCGTTCGTGTCGTGATAAAAACGCGCCATGAATGGGCACCGGGTTTTGCAGAGTCACTTAAGAGGTTCTCAGCGCGAAGCTGAAATCTGAGGACAGACAGGAAAACAAAGATTCAGTCGCTTTAGAGCGCTCTCATCTGAGGGCGCATTTTTTTGGCGCTTGAGGTGCATAGGAGAGAGTGGAGGCCTTTTTGCGATGCAGGTAACGACACCTTTGAGCGATGCGCTGACGCGCTACCTGGACCTGACTACGGAGCAGATGAAAGCTACGGCGGAAAACATAGCCAACGTGGATACGCCGGGGTACAAGACGAAGGGTTTTGACTTTGAACAGGAGTTCGCGCGGCAGATGAACCTTTCGAACCCGCCCGCTCAGGCAGCGGCGCAGGAGCGGGAGGTGGATGGGCTGGTCTCGCGTCCGGACGGGAACAACGTCTCGATGGACCGGGAGGGCGTGCAGCTGGCGAAGGCGCAACTGCAGTTCAAGCTGGGTGTGCAGCTTTTGAAGAACGAGTATTCGACGGTGATGAGCGCGATTCACGCGGAGGCGAAGTAAGCGATGAACCTGTTTGGCGTAATGGATGTGAGCTCGTCGGCCTTGAAGGCCGAAAGAGTGCGGGCCGAGGTGGTGGCTTCCAACATGGCCAATGCGGAGACGACGCGGACGCCGGAGGGTGGGCCGTACCAGCGTCGCCATGTTGTCTTCGAGGCCGAGGGAGAAGGCGGATTTCAGCACTCGCTGGTGAGCCACCTGGTGGGCAACGGAGTTCCTTCTCTGGGGCAGTCTACGTTGTTCGGCGAAGATCTTACGGCGGCAAAGAGCGTTCCAGGGGGAGTCGCGCTGACGGGCGTGATCGCCGACAACCGCGCACCGCTGCGTCGATATGATCCTCAGCATCCGGACGCCGGACCGGATGGATATGTGTCGTATCCCGACATCAATCCACTGACCGAGATGGTGGACCTGATGGGAGCGACGCGGTCGTATGGGATGAATGCCTCGGCAGTGCAGGCGGAGAAGAATATGGTGGCTTCTTCGTTAGAGATTTTGAAGTAACTGGCTGGTTTGATTTCAAGACGGAGGAAGTGCGATGAGTGACGGAATAGGAAGCGGAGTTTCGGCGGCGAGCGGCTTGAGCTCAATGGCGTCGCAGAGCTGGAAGGTGGGCGATAGTACGGGCTCGGCGCAGGACGGTGGAACACCGTTTGCGCGAGTGTTGAAGTCCATGGTGGAGCAGACGACGGCGCTTGACGATCAGGCTTCGAAGGCAGTGAGCGGCCTGCTGAGCGGGCAGGGAGTCGATATTCACCAGGCGATGATTGCTACGCAGAAGGCGAATATGGCCTTTGAGCTGGCCCTGCAGGTAAGGAACAAGGCGGTTGGAGCTTATCAGCAGATGATGGGGATGCAGTTTTAGCATCTTTCGACGATGGCTTGAGGCTCATCGGTAGAAACATGCAGATTCCCTCGCTGAACAGCGCGATGAAGCTGCGCTGATTCGGTCGGATGATAGTGCGGTAGCAGACCAATTGAGAGCAAGTAAATGGCTGAGACAGAGCAGGAAGAGATTACAGGGCTCAAGAGAGCGGAGCCGGTCGTTATGGGGCCTGCAGGTGGTGCGACTGCCAGGGCGTCGGCCATGGTGACGGCGCTGCGAGACAAGGTGATGTCGCTGCCTGCTGGCAGGCGGACGTGGCTGCTGGCCTCTGCGGCATTCATCGCGGCGATGGGTGTGGCGATGATGTGGTATGCGGGGCGGAGGGACTGGAAGCCTCTGTTTACGGGGCTGGATGGAAAGGATGTTCAGCAGGTTTCGCAGGAGCTTGCCGCGGGGGGGATCCCTTACCAGACGACACCGGACGGTGGAGGCATCGAGGTTCCGGCGGAGATGATGGACAAGGCACGCATGGAGGTTGCGGCGAAGGGTATGCCGCAGACGGGACGGCTGGGCTTTGAGCTGTTCGACAAGCCGAACTGGGTGGGCAGCGAGTTCGACGAGAGGGTGAACTATCAAAGGGCTCTCGAAGGCGAGCTCGAACACACGATCGGCACTCTGGGCGTGGTGCGGTCGGCGCGGGTACATCTGGTGCTGCCCAAACAGTCGTTATTCACGAGTGAGGAGCGAGCAGCGAAAGCCTCGGTTGTGTTGAAGCTGAAGCGGTCGTTCCTGGGCGAGGAGCAGGCGGATGCGATCCGCAGCCTGGTGGCAGGGTCGGTCGAGAACCTGAGTCCGAACGATGTGAACCTTGTCGATGCGGATGGCCGTGCGAATCTGAAGCCGAAATCGAAGAACGCCGTCGCCGCCGATGTGGAGCAGGAGATGGAGGCGAAGCTGGTCGCGATGCTGGAGCCTCTGGCCGGGCATGACAATGTGCGCGCGACAGTAAATGTGAGTTATGAACAGGGAAGCGAAGAACGGACGGACGAGATCTACGATCCGAACCAGACGGCGACGCTGAGTTTGCAGAAGAGCGAGCAGGTCTCCGAACAGGCGCAGAGAGCGAGCGGGGTTCCGGGGACGGCGAGCAACACTCCAGCGGGAGCTCCGGCGGGTGCGGTGCAGGGCTCGCAGGCGGCAGCGGCTCCGGGGACGCCTCCGCTGCTACAGAAAGAGGCGCTGCCGGTGTATCCACAGCAGGGAGCAGGTGCGGGACAGAGTCTTCGCGAGGAGAACGGGACCTATGGCGTGACCAAGCACGTCATTCATAGCGAGGAGGGGCCGGGCAGGGTTCGCAGGGTTACGGCAGCTGTGGTGGTTAACGACAGAAGCATGTTGGAGGGCGCGGGCAAGACGGAGCATACGGTATGGAAGCCGCGAAGCGCGGATGAGATGCGGAGGCTCGAACAACTGGCGCAGGCTGCTGTGGGATTCGATCTGAAGCGCGGCGACCAGGTGGTGGTGGAGAACGTGGGCTTCAGCTCGAACTCGCCGGAGATGAAGCCGCCGGTGATGGAACAGATGATGGAGCAGGCGCGCAATCTGGCTAAGACACAGCCGGGATTTGCCAGGACGGCGATCCTCGGGTTGTGCGGCATTCTGCTGGTGCTGTTCGTGCTGCGGCCGGTGGCACAGCAGGTTGCCGAGACGCTGCGCGAGCCTGCGCTGCTGCCCGCGGGAGGGGAGGTGGCAGCTCTTGGACCTGGCATGGAGGAGGAGCCGCTCCACGTTCCTTTGACACTGCCGATGAAGACAAAAGATCAGATGCAGCATCAGGGAGTCTTTGAGCACGTGGCTGAGCATATTCGGCGGGAGCCTGTGCAGAGCACACGGTTGCTTGAGGCCTGGATCGGCTCATCGGAAGAGATGGAGGGATGATGGGGCGCGGACAGAGGACGAACGCACAGGCGGCGCAGAGGGTTCCGCTGATGCTTCCGGAGGCGGCGGGGTTTGAGCCGCTGGAGGCCTCGGGGCTGAGGAAGGCTGCGATCCTGATGGTGGCGTTGGGAGACGATCTGGCGAAGACGTTGTTTCAGAGTCTTTCGGAGAGCGATGTTCACCGCGTGACCGAGGAGATTACGCGGCTGGGCGAGATCAAAGCACAGAATCTGACGCAGGTGCTGACGGAGTTCTATGGCCTGCTCGAGACGCAGCAATACATGGTTCGCGGTGGGCCGGAGTATGCTCTGCGCGTGTTGACCGAGGCCTTTGGGCCGTCGAAGGCAGAGGCTTTGCTGGCTCAGGTAAGGCGCATCCGTGATCGGGCGAACGGCGATATGGCCGCGTTGCAGAAGATGGATCCGCAACAACTGAGCAAGTTCCTGGAGAACGAGCATCCGCAGACGATTGCGCTGGTGCTGGCGCATGTGGATGCGAAGCGTGGATCGATGATTCTGATGCAGCTGCAGCCGACGCTGCGTGTGGACGTGGTGAAGCGGCTGGCGGAGATGAGGCAGTTTTCTCCGGAGATGGCGCAGAAGGTCGCGCTGGTGCTGCATCAGCGTATGGAGGGAATGGGCAACGGAGGCCGGAAGTCGTACTCCGGGTTCAAGGCAGTGGCGGAGTTGCTGAATCGCGTGGACCAGACGGCGAGCAAGGTGATTCTGGAGGAGATTGAGCAGGAGGAGCCGAAGCTGGCGATCGGGATTCGCAATCTGATGTTCACCTTCGAGGATCTGTTGACGGTTCCAGCGGAGAGCATCCGCGAGTTTATCGCGTCGGCCGACAAGAGGGTTCTGGCGATGGCTCTCAAGGGAGGACGGGAGAATCTGAAGGCGCACCTGTTCCGGGCGATGAGCTCGCGCGCGGTCGAGATGCTGAAGGAAGACATGGAGGTGATGGGTCCGGTGCGGATGAAGGATGTCGGCCTGGCCCAGCAGGAGCTTCTTGCGCTGGCACGGCAACTTGAGAGCGAGGGCAGGATGATGCTGAAGATGGGGGCCGACGATGATCTCGCCATCTGAGCTTCTGTCCGGGACTGATTCCATGATCGCTCGTGCGGTCTATCCTCTGGAGTTTTTGGAACTGAAGGAGTTGCCGGCGAATACCTCCGAGGAATCGGCGGTGGAGCCGGAACGGATCGACCAGCAGACGGGAGCCGCGGATGTGCTCGCCCAGCTTGAGGATCGGCTGCGCTCTCAGACAGAGAGAAGCGAGAGACAGGTCGAGATAGCGTGCGAACAGACGCGAGCCGAGGTACGCGAGCAGCTGGCGCAGGAGTTTGAGGAGAAGGTGGCGCTTGAGCGTGAGGCGGTCGCAAGGATATGTGACCGGTTCGCGAAGGAGCGCGCTCGGTATTTTCTTGAGGTGGAAGCCGAGGTGGTGCGGTTGGCTCTGGCGATTGCGGCGCGGGTGCTGCACCGGGAGGCAGCGCTGGACCCGTTCTTACTACGGGGAGTGGTTCGGGTTGCTCTGGAGAGAATACAAGAGGACAGCGTCGTTACCCTGCGTGTTCCGGACAACCGGGCGGGGGGGTGGAAGGAGATTCTTGCCGGGGAGCATCGTCGCGGTGTGACAGTTGTGGGCGACGGCAGACTGGGTGAGGGAGAGTGCGTCCTGGAGACGAGCGTGGGACGTGTGGAGCTGGGAGTGGCGCCTCAGTTGGAAGAGATCGAGAAGGGATTTTTCGATCTGCTGCATCAGAGGCCGGCGTGAGGATGGCTCCTGTCGAAGCAGAGCAGCAGCGCCGATTGTCGCCCTACTTCGCTCAGCTGGAGAGAAGGCCTTCGTGGAGGTGGAGCGGCCGCGTGGTGGAGGCAAATGGGCAGACGGTGGAGTCGGAGGGGCCGCTGTGTTCGGTGGGGGAGTGCTGCGAGATCCTCGACGCGAAGAAACGACGACATCGTGCGGAGGTGATTGGGTTCCGTGGCCGCAATGTGCTGGCGATGCCGTTGGAGGCGACACGCGGCATCCGGTTTGGAGATGCTCTGGTCGCTACAGGAGTGACGCCGAGTATCGCAGTGGGAGAGGATCTGCGCGGAAGGATTCTGGATTCACTGGGGATGCCGCTCGATGGCATGCCCACACCGCGGGCGCGAGAGCTGTGGCCGTTGGATGGGATGATTCCGCACCCGATGGAGCGGGTTCCTATCAAGGAGCCGATGAGTACGGGAGTGCGGGTTCTGGATGGGATGCTGACCGTGGGGCGCGGTCAGAGGATCGGCATCTTTGGCGGATCGGGCGTGGGAAAGAGCACGCTGATCGGAATGATGACGCGGAATACGGCCGCCGATCTGACGGTGGTGGGTCTGGTAGGGGAGCGCGGGCGCGAGGTGCGGGAGTTTGTGGAGGAGTCGCTGGGCGAGGAGGGAATGCGACGAGCGGTCGTGCTGGTGTCGAGCTCCGACCAAAGTCCGTTGCTGCGGATGCGCGCGGCCCTGGCAGCGACGGCGGTCGCGGAGTTCTATGCCGCGCAGGGGAAGCATGTGCTGCTGGTGCTGGATTCGCTGACCCGCTATGCGATGGCTGCTCGCGAGGTTGGCCTGTCGGCTGGGGAGCCGCCTGCGACGAAGGGATATACGCCTTCTGTGTTCACACGGCTGGCCAAGCTGGTGGAGAGGGCGGGGAACTTCGAGCGCGGAAGCATTACGGCTTTCTACACGGTGCTGATGGAGGGAGACGATCAGCAGGATCCGGTGGTCGATTCGGTGCGGTCATTTGTGGATGGGCACGTGGTTCTGTCGCGCGCGATGGCATCGGCCGGATGGTATCCGCCGGTAAATGTGCTGGATTCGTTGAGCCGTCTGATGCCGGCGGTGGCCAGCAGAGAGCACAGGGTGCAGGCTACGCTGATGCGGAGATTGCTGGCGGCGCATGCCAGGTCCGAGGACCTGGTCCGGATTGGAGCCTATAAGCCGGGAGCGGATGCGGAGCTGGACCAAGCGATGCAGGCCATGCCGACGATGCGGAGATTTCTCGAACAGGACAGCCTGGAGCGCATGAGCCTTGAGGAGACGGTGGAGCAACTGATGGCGATGGCGCTATAGCGATGCGGCGGCTGACGGGGTTGAGGCGGCTGGGAGCGGTCTATGGGCTGATCGAAGAGATCCATTCGATCGAGGCTCGTGTAGCTGCGGCAGAGGCTGGCATAGCGGAAAGAGCGGCTCAAGCGGAGACAAGCACGTTGCACGAAGCATGGATGAAAGAGCGGCATGCTGTGCAAGGGGAAGACTCTCTCGATCGCCTTGCAATGGCGGCTCGAGGGGATGTTGCTCGTCGAAAGAAACGAGCACTGGAGCCCGTTATCGAAAAGAGGACGGAGAACCACACAGCTGCAAGGGAAAGGCATATGGCCAGCCGGTTGTGGAGTGAGCGAATGCAGAGCCTGGTCGACGCCGAGGCGGCACGGATCGCAGCTGAGGAGGAGCGGCGATCGCAGGCGGTTGCCGATGATCGCTTTCTGGCGCAGCGATGGAACAAGAAGAGGAAGACAGAGACGCAGGAGATAAGGCTCTCCTAATAATCCGCGAGGGGATTTGGCAACCCGGATGCATCTTCCAAGGCAGAGGAGCGAATGCGATGAAGGTTGCAAGAGCGATCATCGGGACCGAAGAGATACGAGGCACGCTCCCCATGTCCGGATATGCGACAAGCGAGACATCGGTTATTCCCTTCGCGACAAGCTTTGGAGAAAGTCTGACAGCGATCACGACGAAAGAGGGAGAGATTCAGGAGGCGATTCCCACGGGCAGTCTCCTGGCAGGAAGTAAGGAGACCGCAAAGCAGGATACGTCAGACGTGGGAGAAGACTCGAAGGCTCCCCATCGTCACTCAGGAGTGTTGAGCGGAGTTCCCTCGCCCTCGACGAAGATCCTGGCAGACGGTGGGTGGAAGCAAGACCAGACAGAGCTCGCGCATTCTTTGCAGGTGGAAGCGCCGCAGGGTTCTCTGAAGAAATCTATTGAGGCGCCGGAAAAAAACAACGCCGATGAAGAGCGTTTCGATGAAAACGGATTGCAACTGCCGGCCACGCCCCAGACAACAAAGGATACGAAGATTGCAGGCAAAGATTCCGTTACCGTGGAAACAAAGCCTTCTCCTGCGGGGGCGAATAGCCTGAAGGAAGCTCTCAAGATGGCGTTGGAGCAGAGGACCTCGCCGGAGGCGGCTCATGCCCACGAGGAATCGGGTCGATCCGGGGATGGGATCAAGGTCCATGAAGGCGGAACACAACATAAGGCTTCCAGAAGAGAGAGCGCTGCCGATGCTACAGTGACGGCCTCTCTGGCTCAGGAGACGCAGGTCCCACTCGAGTCCGGCGCTCCGCAGATGGCCGCTTTGCCGACCCCAGCAATAACGGCTCCTCAGGGCGAAGCGCAGGTTGCGTCCTCAATGAGCAAAGATTCTTCATCCTCAGCGAAGGCCACGGAGGTGTTACCGCTGGCAGGAGGGAAGACACGAGAGACCAGGACTGCAAGGGAATCGAGTTCGAGGCTTTCGCAATCCTCAAAAACGGAGGTCAGGACGGAACGGAGTAGCGATCCTGTCCTGGAGAAGGCCTCAGATCCCGAGCCGGGAGAGAGAAGAGCCTCCGCAGGTCCTCAGAGGGAGGAGAGCACGAGTGCTGTTGCGCCTCCTTCTCCGGAGAAGCCTCATCTATCGAATGCCACTCAGGACATCGTTCCTGCCGCGGCTCCGGCGCATCCTCAGCTGGTCACGGTTCAACCGGTAGAGAAGGCTTCGTTGTCTCATGCGTATTTTTCGAACCCACAGGAGCCGCTCGGGTTTGGAGCGTCGCAGATGTATGGGACGGATCAGCATAAGACGCTGATGGCGGCACCGACAGCCCTTGAGGTCGGCGTCCCGGGCGGGACTCACGGCTGGCTTAGAGTTCGTGCCGAACTTGCCGGAGATGGAGCGGTTCACGCTTCCGTCTCGTCGAGTTCCACGGCAGGGACGGAGATGTTGCGGCGCGAGCTTCCCTCGCTGACGAATTATCTGCATCAGGAGCAGGTTTCGGTGAGCTCGGTGGTGGTTCATGTTTCTTCATCCACCATGGATTCGTCGAACCCCTCCGGTGGCGGAGGTCAGAGTCACGAGGCAGGACGAGGTGCTGCGGATACCCACGACAGCGCTGGCCGGGAGAATGGAACGGTCCGCCATGGGGAGGGGATCGCGGAGGAAGAGGACGGGGCAGACTGGACGTCGTCGACTGGATATGCGGAGGCGGGAGGATGGCTCAGCATACGGGCTTAAGGAAGAGCAAACGAAAGGGAGGAAAGAGATGGATCTATCGCAGTTGAGTTCACTTGTGGGAAACGGGAAGGCGGCAGACCGTGTGGCTACGGCTCTGGCGCCTAAAACGAAACAGAGTGTCAATGCCAAGGACGATACCAGTGGCAGCGGATCAGACAGTACGACGGCGACGGACAATTCGACGATCACGTCGAATGACTTTCTGACACTGCTGGTTACGGAGCTGAAGAACCAGGACCCGACTCAGCCAACGGATCCGAACGCATACATTCAGCAGCTGGTTGGAGTGAACAGTCTGCAGCAACTGATTCAGATCAACCAGGGGTTGGGGACATTAGAGGGTGCGGTTACGGGCTAACGCAGCCGTCTTCGCCGGCAGAGAACACTCACATTCGGGGAACCGAAGGCTTGAGACAGAGCGGACTCTACGGGAGCGTCCGCGAAGAGAGGAAATAAGGAGAGAGGCATGGGATCTTTTTCAATCGCACTGAGTGGCCTGCAGGCCGACACAACTTCACTGAACACAATCGGAAATAACCTGGCAAACCTGAACACGACGGCCTACAAGCAGCAGGGAACGACGTTTGAGGATCTGTTTTATCAGCAGATCGGAACCTCGGGCTCGAACAATCCGTTGCAGGTTGGTGTGGGAACGCGCGTCTCGGGAACGGCAACCGACTTCACCCAGGGAACGCTGCTTCCGACCGGCCAGTCCACCGATATGGCCTTGAGCGGCAATGGATTCTTCGTCGTCAACCAGAATGGCGTGCAGCAGCTCACACGGGCTGGTGACTTCCAGCTCAGCCAGAGCGGTTATCTGACGACGACCGATGGCGCCAGTGTGATGGGATATCC
>Ga0193743_1000700_pt1 | contig 26106 bp, 23 predicted proteins | sample L2c2metaG_FD_143038 | JGI IMG/M metagenome (GOLD analysis project Ga0193743, IMG submission 143038) | Soil microbial communities from a riparian zone of the East river system, Colorado, United States - L2c2 | ecosystem: Environmental > Terrestrial > Soil > Riparian zone | place: USA: East River...
TTTGGTGGTTAATGCCCGTGCAGTATGAGCAGAGAGCCCGGCCGCAGGCAACGCCCATGTTAATTATATTAGGTTGATTATAGTACTTAAAATAGAATGTGTTTATTAATACATAATACACTATATTAATTTTGAGATATAAAAATATATTAAGATGGATAGACCCTTTCAAATTAACATAACTAATGTTTATGAAATACATATGGGATCACCATATAATGATTGCGAAATTGAATTAGTGGGGTTTAATAAGGCAAAACTACCAAGAGTGGGTTGGCAAGATAAATATGCCTGGTCATCTGACTCAACTAATTTGGTTTTGATAAAATGGAATAATGAAAAGAATAAGCCATCATTCAATTTAATTTTAATTGATACAATAACCGGAGAAATAAAAGAAAGTGCCAAAATTATGGGACTAATTAACAAAATCTCCTTAAATGAGTACAGGGTTAAATTTAATAAATTTCTTTACGACAAAGAAGGGTCTTCTTCCGGCAATCTTTGCTGTACAATTGATGAAGAATATAATTTCAGTTAACAGCAAACCAACCAAAGCAATCCCTTGCAAATATGAAACACTAACTGTATCTTTGCACCTCAAATAATTAATCATTCACGCTTTAATATTATTCAAGTAATGTATTTAGGTAAAGAGGCAAAGGCAGAGATCTTTGCAAAACACGGTAAATCAGCTACAGACACAGGTTCTGCAGAAGGACAGGTAGCTTTATTTACAACCCGTATTGCACATTTAACTGGTCACCTGAAAAAAAACAAACATGATTTTTCGACCCAGTTATCACTTCAAAAATTAGTAGGTAAACGCCGTGCATTATTGGCTTACTTATACAAAAAAGACATTGAAAGATACCGTGCTATCATCAAAGCGCTACAGCTAAGGGATATCATTAAGTAATTCTCTCCTTTTTTATTTAAAAGCCATCCTGATTAAGAGGATGGCTTTTTTACTTTGAAACAATATTCACACACATAAAACCGATGCGCTCCGAAAGATGAAAAGTGCATCACAAACAAAAAAAGATGAGTTTAAACGTAATTAAAAAGGTTATTGATTTAGGTGACGGCCGCACCATTGAGATCGAAACCGGTAAACTGGCCAAACAAGCCGATGGCTCTGTAGTAATTAAAATGGGTGATACCATGTTACTGGCTACTGTAGTATCATCGCCCGAGGCGAAAGAGGGAGTTGATTTTTTACCCCTTTCTGTTGACTATCAAGAAAAATACGCTGCCACTGGTCGTATTCCGGGTGGTTTTTTACGCCGTGAGGCGCGTTTATCAGACTATGAGGTTTTAATCTCGCGTTTGGTTGACCGTGCTTTACGCCCAATGTTCCCTGAAGATTATCATGCGGATACCCAGGTGATGATCTCCTTAATATCTGCAGATAAAGATATTATGCCTGATTGCCTTGCCGGTTTGGCAGCATCAGCGGCTTTGTCTGTTTCTGATATCCCTTTTAACGGTCCTATCTCTGAAGTTCGTGTAGCTAAAGTTGATGGTCAGTTAATTATTAACCCAACTTTAAGTCAGTTAGAAAATGCGACTTTAGAGTTTATTGTTGCCGGTAGTGAGCATGACATTAACATGGTTGAGGGCGAATCAAAAGAAATTCAGGAAGCTGAGCTTGTTGAAGCTATTAAATTTGCACACACCGCTATTAAACTACAGTGTTTAGCTCAAAAGGAACTAACCGTTGAAGTTGGCAAAGCCCAAAAACGCGTTTACAGCCATGAAAACAGTAACGAAGAGCTGAAAAAAGCTATCTACGCTGCAACTTATGAGCAGGTATACGCTATCGCATCTTCTGCATCAGCAAAAGATGAGCGTTCGGTTAAATTTAAAGAAGTTCGTGACGCGTATATCGAAACCTTAGGCGAGATTGATGACGTTACTAAATTCCTTGCAAAAAAATACTACCACGATGTTGAATACGATGCTATCCGTAACCTGGTATTAGACGAAGGTAAACGTTTAGACGGCCGTACAACTACACAGATACGCCCAATATGGAGCGAAGTTGGTTATTTACCATCTGCTCATGGTTCGGCAGTATTTACCCGTGGCGAAACACAATCATTAACTACCGTTACCTTAGGTGCTAAGGATGATGAGCAAATGATTGATGGCGCGTTCATCAATGGTTATCAAAAATTCCTGTTGCATTATAACTTCCCAGGTTTCTCAACCGGCGAGGTTCGTCCTAACAGGGGTGCTGGTCGCCGCGAAATTGGTCACGGTAACCTGGCCATGCGTTCATTAAAACAAGTATTACCATCTGAGGATGAAAACCCATACACTATCCGTATAGTTTCTGATATCCTGGAATCAAACGGTTCGTCATCAATGGCTACAGTTTGTGCAGGTACATTGGCGCTGATGGATGCAGGTGTTAAAATTAAATCGCCGGTATCAGGTATCGCGATGGGATTGATCACCAACGAAATGGGTACTAAGTTTGCCATCCTGTCTGACATTTTAGGTGATGAAGATCACTTAGGTGATATGGACTTTAAGGTAACCGGTACCGAAAACGGTATTGTTGCCTGCCAGATGGATTTAAAGATCAATGGTCTGTCATACGAAGTATTGACCCAGGCATTGGATCAGGCTAAAGCAGGTCGTTTACATATCTTAGGCGAAATGGCTAAGACCCTTACTGCCCCACGTGTTGATTACAAACCACACGCTCCGCGTATTGTTACCATCAAAATTGATAAAGAATTTATAGGAGCAGTTATCGGACCCGGCGGTAAAATTATCCAGGAAATGCAACGCGAAACAGGTGCAACCATTTCTATCGAAGAAAAAGACAACCAGGGTATTGTGCAAATATTTGCCGATAACAAAGCATCTATTGATCAGGCCTTGTCACGTATCCGCGCTATCGCTTCAAAACCCGAAGTTGGCGAAGTTTACGAAGGTAAAGTGAAATCAATTATGCCGTTTGGTGCATTTGTTGAGATCATGCCTGGTAAAGACGGCTTACTGCACATATCTGAAATTGATCACCGTCGTATTGAAAAAATGGACGGTATATTTGAAGTAGGCGATGAGGTAAGGGTAAAACTGCTTGATGTTGATAAACAAGGAAAGCTTAAACTTTCCCGCAAAGCATTATTGCCAAGGCCGGAGTCACCAAAAGCTGAAAATTAATTTATTGAATTTTTATTTGCAAAACCCTCGATAAGAGGGTTTTGCTATTTAGCCTGTTTTGTTCTAAGTTTTTTTTGAAAAATCAAAACAAAACTTACTTGTTTAAACTTTATAATAGTTAATAGATAGTCAATAAAACCATAAAGTTCGATCCTGCTTGAAAAAAACATGACTTCTGCTACTAATGATCCTTTAGATTTTCTCAACAATAATCCGCATGGAATACAGTCGGGGGTACGAACCGATTTGGTCCAGCTGTTATTATATGAGATCATAAGGGTTAAAGAACTAATAGTATATTATGACTCCATTCCCAATGGAGCCGGACAACTTGGATCATCAATTTTAAATGAACTGGTATCAGAGGCCTATAGCTCTTTGGTAAATTATGATACCATACTGATGAAAAAGTACTACGACCTTTTGCTTAACTGCGATTAAGCGACTTTGAGATTTTTATTCCTTTTTATACCATTAAAACTTTCTGTCATTCTTTCTCCGCGCGTCATTGCACGAAGCAATCTCTTTCACCATCTTGTCATCCTGGAACGAAGGGTCTATTCGGCGATAGATTCTTCGCTATGCTACAGAATGACAAGTTTGTTATTTGCTCGTACCCTGCCTGCCAAAGGCAATGACGCGCGGTGGTTCGTTCGGGTTTTTCACGCACATAAAAAACCGAACACCCCGAACGCTTTGCTTCATCCTAAAAAGTTTACACTAAATTAATAACTCCGCCTCCAGTTGGCCCGGGGGTTTTATATATTTGCATATGAATCATTTAATAGCACCATCAATTTTAGCTGCCGATTTTGCCAACCTGCAACGCGATCTGGAAATGATCAATAAAAGCGATGCGGATTGGGTGCATGTTGATATTATGGATGGTATGTTTGTACCTAATATATCCTTTGGTTTCCCGGTTGTAAATGCCACTAAGAAACACGCAACCAAGCCGCTTGATATACATTTAATGATTGTTGACCCCGACCGTTATTTAAAAGCTTTTAAAGACGCGGGAGCCGCCGGTATAACCGTACATTATGAGGCATGCCCACATTTACACCGTACCATACAAGCCATAAAGGAGCTGGGCTGCAGGGCGGGGGTGGCCCTTAACCCGCATACGCCTGTTGCATTGCTCGAAGATATTATTGCCGATCTTGATATGGTTTTGATCATGTCGGTAAACCCTGGTTTTGGCGGACAGAAATTTATTCCCAACACCTACAAAAAACTGAAGGATATTAAAGCGTTGAGCCAGCAAAAAAATCCTGGTTTGCTGATAGAAGTTGATGGCGGAGTTGACCAGAGTAATATTGAAAAATTAGTTGAAGCCGGCGCAAATGTGCTGGTCGCGGGCAATTCAGTGTTTTCTTCGGCCAACCAACTGGCCGCCATATCCAACCTTAAATACCCCGAAAAGTTATTACAATCGTAATAAATTCTATTAACCCAATAGGATTAATTACAAATTTGCAATCAAAGGGCCTTTTGTTGATTAATTGTATATTTTTTCAAAAAATGTAAATAAACTCTATATATTTTGTCAAATTAATTAACTTCGGCCCAACTAAATACGAAGTTCCTAATCGTGTATTCAGAACCTACAATTTGTTAACTATATGAAACATAATTTTGGTGCCGGACCAGGCATTTTACCTCACGAAGTTTTAAAACAAGCTGCTGAGGCGGTAATTGATTTTAATGGTACAGGATTGTCATTGTTGGAGATCTCGCACCGTTCAAAAGAATTTGAGGCAGTTTTGGATGAAGCTGTTAAATTGGTAAAAGAATTATTCAACGTTCCTGAGGGTTATTCGGTGTTGTTTTTACAGGGTGGTGCCAGTACGCAGTTTGCTTTGGCTCCTTATAATCTGTTGCCTGTTGGCGGCAAAGCTGCCTACCTGGAAACTGGTGTATGGGCTAACAAAGCCTTAAAAGAAGCCAAATACTTTGGTGAGGTTGAAATTGTTGCGTCGTCGAAAGAGAGCAACTTTACCTATATCCCTAAGGATTATACCGTACCTGCTGATGCTGCATACTTCCATATCACATCAAACAATACCATTTACGGTACGCAGTTACAGGAATTTCCGTCATCACCAATACCGGTGGTTTGTGATATGTCTTCAGATATATTCAGCCGCAAGGTTAACGTGGCCGATTTTGGGTTGATATACGCGGGCGCTCAAAAAAATATGGGTCCGGCTGGTGTAACACTGGTAATTGTTAAGGATGATATTTTAGGCAAAACAGATCGTAAGATCCCTGCTATGTTTAACTACCAAACGCAAATTGAAGGTGGTTCTATGTACAACACACCTCCGGTTTTTGCTATCTACGTATCCATGCTTACCCTTAACTGGTTAAAAGCTAAAGGTGGCGTTGAGGCTATTGAGCAGGAAAACATCACCAAAGCAAGAGTGCTTTATGATGAGATTGACCGCAATCCTTTCTTTAAAGGTGTTTGTGTTCCTGAAGACCGTTCGCACATGAATGTTTGCTTTGTTGCCGAAAACCCAGAGCACGAAAAACCATTCCTTAAACTATGTGACGAAAGAGGAATAGTGGGCATAAAAGGCCACAGAAGTGTTGGTGGTTTCAGAGCATCAATATATAATGCATTGCCAATAACCAGCGTATACGTGCTGATTGATGCCATGCAGGAATTTGCAGAAAAAAATAAGTAGCCCCCAAACCCCCTGAAGGGAGAACTAAATAATTAATAACCTCCGGTGTCTTTAAAGGATGAGTTTATCACTCCCCCTTTAGCGGGCCTGGGAGCTTAAACTATACATAAAATGATTAAAATATTAGCTAATGATGGTATAGATCCGATTGGAAAGCAGCTTTTAGAAGATGCCGGATTTTTTGTTGATACCAATAATATACCTCAGGATGAACTTCCTGAAAAGTTAAAGAACTACGATGCCATAACTGTTCGTAGTGCTACCAAAGTGCGTAAAGCTTTAATTGACGCCTGCCCTAATCTGAAACTGATCGGCCGCGGTGGTGTAGGTGTTGATAATATTGATGTAGAGTATGCCAAAGAAAAAGGTATCGGTGTTTATAATACGCCTGCTTCATCATCATTATCAGTAGCTGAACTGGTATTTGCCAATTTATTTGGTGGTGTACGTTTTCTATATGACAGCAACCGTAAAATGCCGGTTGAAGGTGGTACTAAATTCAACGACCTTAAAAAAGCTTATGCAAAAGGTATTGAACTGCGTGGTAAAACTTTAGGTATTGTAGGCTTTGGCCGTATTGGCCGCGAGGTTGCTAAAATAGCTATAGGCGTAGGTATGGATGTTATTGCTTATGACCTGTTCCCGTTTAACCCCGAACTTGATATTGTTTTAGGCGGTGGCACTACTGTAAAAGTATCTGTAAAAACTGCAACGCTTGACCAGGTGATTAAACAGTCAGATTTTATTACCCTGCATACACCATTTATTGATAAAGCGCTTTTCGGCGCCGAAGAACTGGCCCAAACCAAAAAAGGTGTAGGCTTAGTAAATATTTCACGCGGTGGCTTAATTGATGAGCTGGCCTTAATTGATGCCTTAAACAGCGGACAGGTTTCATTTGCTGCCCTTGATGTTTTTGATAACGAGCCAACTCCTCGCGAAGAAATATTAAAACACCCTAAAATTTCCCTGACCCCGCACATTGGCGCTGCCACTAACGAGGCCCAGGAACGGATAGGCGTGGAGCTTGCCAACCTGATCATTGATCACTTTAAAAATAAATAAACACGAATTTTCGAATTTTTGCGGATTACATGAATGGCACGGATCTTTACGGATTTCGTGCCATTTTGTTTTAAATATTGAAGGAGGGAAGCCTGTCAGTCTGAGCTTGTCGAAGATTCGTGCGTAGATGTCTTGCCCACCATGGTTCGACAAGCTCACCATGACACCCCAAGCTTTAAAAACAAGGTATTAATGATCCTTTTTAATAATAATTTATAAATTGAGGTAAATTATCCAACGTGGAATCTGACGCAGAACAAATAACACTTACAACCGAACGGCTGCTATTCAGACAACACAATATGGCTGATCTGGATGCATTTTGTGCGATGGAGCTGGACCCGGAAGTTAGGCGTTACGTAGGTGGAAAGCCCCGCACACGCGAAGAGGCAGAACGCAGGTTTATTAATGGACCGCTGCAACCGGTGAATGATCGTATGGCGGTTTGGGCCACTATACTAAAGTCTAAAAATAAATATATTGGCAGGTGTGGTGTATACCCGCACTATAAACCAGACGGTGAAATTATAAAAGACGAGGGCACTCTTGGTTTCTATATTGCCCATGAATACTGGGGAAATGGATTTGCCACCGAGGCCGGGCGTGCATTTATACAATTTGGATTTAACGAGCTGAAATTAAAACGTATTGCTGCCTCGGTTCAAGTAGGTAATGATGCTTCTGTTCACGTTATTGAAAAGCTCGGGTTTACCCTTGCGGAAACAGAGCATGGGCATAGATCATTTTATCATTTTATGCTCGAAAATAAAGTGATATGATATTTTACATGAGCAGAAAAGATAAAAAAATTACTGGTTTTGAACTCCGATATATTTTATATATTCAGATTCAGTTGGATATATTCTTGAAATACATAGCCTTACTTTAGTATTTACTTTTAAACTATCGGTATGATGTAAGGAAAACTGATTGTTTATCATTTTCCCATTATAAAAATATTGCACATCTACTTCACTTCTATCAATCTTAGCATATTGAAATCCGGTAACTTTTGCAATAACAACTATTGTATTTTTCAGCGCTTTTTCTCTTTTTAAATAACCATAGGTGACGGCAATACAACCAAGACAAAAAAGTGCCCAATTGACATACTTGCCAGATTTAAGGTTCAACAATGCAGCCATAGTATTATTAATCGGAGTTTTTTTATAAAGATAATTTAATATTTATAAAAGTAATATGTGTTTCCTAATCTTAAAGCGTATAAGCCACATCCTTCTCCGGTATGGTAACTGTATAACCATTATGCTCCAGATCAGCAGCCAATAATTGCATGCTTTCAGCTTCACCGTGCACCAGGAAAACGTTTTTAAGCTTTGTCTTATCCTGCTGTTTCACATTTTCCATCAGGTCATTATGATCACCGTGGGCACTTAATACATCAGTTTGCTTAATGGTGGCATACACAGCCAGCTCCCTGTCTTTAATATGGACAATAGAATCGCCGCGTAGTAAACGATGCCCTAAAGTACCTTTGGCGCAGTAACCTATAAACAGGATGGTGCAATAATAATTCTGGATATTATAAAAAAGGTGATCCTGGATACGGCCACCCTCCAGCATCCCGGCTGAGGAAATAATGATACAGGGTTCATAATAATTTGAGATCTGTCGGCTGTCCTTTAAAGTTTCTACATAGGTAAGGTTGTCAAATTCAAATTCATCGCCTTTATCTTTATAAAAATCCTGCGCTTCCTGGTTCACCAGGCTGTGATATTTTCTGAAAATTCCTGTCGCTATCGTGGCCATCGGGCTGTCCACAAAAACTTTAACCTTCGGCAATAAGCCCTCGCTGAATATTTTGTTTAACGAATACACTAATGATTGGGTACGACCAATACTAAATGCAGGTATAATTAACCTGCCCTGTTCCCGGATACAGGCTTTGTCAATGGTTTCAATTAATGCTTGTTCAACGGACTTATCCTTGGTATGATAACGGCCTCCATAGGTCGACTCCGAAACCAGGAAATCAACCGGCGGGAATGTTTGCGGGTCGTCCAGAACGGGATAGTTTTTCCTGCCGATATCGCCGGTAAAGGCAATCGACTTTTCTTCGCCGTGCTCCGTTACTTTCAATACAGCCGCGGCGGCCCCCAATAGATGACCAACCGGAATAAAGGTCAGTTCGATATTGCCATTAATGCGGAAAGGTCTGCTGAAACCAATGGTAACAAAACGGTCTACCGTATCCATTACGTGCTTTTGCAGATAAAGCGGTTGTACGCCTCCGCCAGAATTGAATTTGCCTTTGCCGCGTCTTCTATTACCTTTATTAGCCTTATTCATGAATATACTTACCGAATCGAGCAAGAGGAGCTCGGTAAGGTCGGCAGTAGGGGGAGTGCACAATATCTGGCCGTTAAAGCCCAGCCTGATGAGCGTTGGTAAATTACCTGAGTGATCAATATGCGCGTGTGTAAGTATCACCACATCGATCTCTTCGGGGCGAAAAGGGAAATCTTCATTTGATTGTATGCTGCGGTCTTTCTCGTAATCCAATCCGCAATCCACTAATATCTTATATTGGTCAACTTCCAGCAAATGCATGCTGCCGGTTACCTGCCGGGCCGCCCCGTGTATGGTTAATTTCATCTTTGTACGTGGTACGTTATACGTATGACGTTGTGTATTTAGTTTATTTGTTTTAATGTATTAAGTTTTTAATAATACATCTTATGAGGTGAATATAACAGTTTATAGCTGCTTTACTATACTCTTTCTGTTGATTTTAACCTTTAGTGGTTAAGTAATTGCATCCAGGCTTTTGTAGCACGATCTTGTCAGTGTTGAATATCAGGTAATTAAATTAGCGGCTCACTGCCCCAATTACTCCACCGTTTCAAATGCTCCTTAACTGTTTTGTGCATCAAATTGCAGCTGGTTCAAATACCGGTAAAGGCCTTGCTCGTTGCTGATCAGTTCCAGGTGGCTGCCGCTTTCAATGATCTCGCCTTTTTCAAGCACGATGATCTTATCAGCTTCACGAATAGTTGAAAGACGGTGCGCGATGATAATGGAAGTACGATCTTTCATCAGCTCTTCCAAGGCTTCCTGAACCAGTCTTTCTGATTCCGAGTCCAATGATGAGGTAGCCTCATCCAGTATGAGTATAGATGGGTTTTTTAACAATGCTCTTGCTATGGCTATACGCTGGCGCTGACCGCCGGATAGTTTAACTCCACGCTCGCCCACAATAGTTTCATAACCTTCGGGGAAGGAGGTGATGAACTGATGCGCATTTGCGCGCTTAGCAGCCTGTATAATGTCTTCTTTTGAAGCGTTGAGCCTGCCATAGGCAATGTTCTCCAATATGGATCCGCCAAAGAGCAGCACATCCTGGGGTACAATAGCTACCTGGTTACGGATATCAGTAATGGAGAAATCAGATGCCGGGCGACCGTCGAACAAAATCCCGCCATTTTGCGGATAGTAGAACTGCAGTATCAATGATGCCATGGTTGATTTACCTGAACCGCTTGGCCCAACAATAGCCACCCGCTGACCGGCCGCTGCATCAAACGAAATGCCTTTTAAAACGGTAAGTTCTGAACGGGAAGGATAAGCGAAAACCACATTTTCAAATGCCAGATCACCTCTTATGGGTTGAATTATTTTGTTATTAGTTTCGGTCATGGATATATCTTCGCCGTTTTCGGCCAGTATCTCCAATACCCTTTCACTTGCACCTACTGCCTTTTGCAAATTGGCATACAGATCAGGGAAAGTACCCATTGCAGCGCCTACAAAAATAGAATACATGATGAAAGTGGTAAGGTCACCTACCAAAATTTCATGGTGACTTACCAATACCGAGCCATACCATATCACCCCAACAAACGTCCCGAAGAGACAAAACACAATGAACGATGCAAAGATCCCGCGGAATTTGGCGCCTTTTACAGCAATATCAACCACGTTGCGCAGTATCTTATCGTAACGGGTTGCTTCATAAGCTTCGTTCACAAATGCCTTTACGTTAGCTATACCCTGCAGGGTTTCCTCAACTATTGTGTTCGATTCGGCCAGTTTATCCTGGGCCTGGCGTGAAAGTTTACGTATGAACCGTCCAAAAAATACAGCAAACCCTACAAGAAAAGGTAAAATAGCCAGTAAGGCCAGGGTTAGTTTAATAGATACTACCGCTAATAAAATAACGCTACCTACCATGATCACCAGTTGTCTGATGATCTCGGCTATAGTAGTGGTTAGCGTATCCTGTATTTGTGATAGATCAGCAGATATGCGGCTGTTTAGTTCGCCCACACGGCGGTTGGCAAAAAAGTTCATCGGCAGGGTGATCAGCTTAAAATAAGTATCACGCCTAATGTCGGCCAGGGAGCGTTCAGCAACCTGAACAAACCAAACCACCCTGAAAAATGATACAAAGGCTTGCCCGAATAATAGTAAAAAGCCTGCAATAGCTATAGCATTTAAGCTATGCGGCAAATAGCTGTTTGGATATTTGCCTTGTGCCGCATCAATTAAAGCACCTAATATTTTAGGGAACGCAAGGCCAACCAGGCTTGATATGAGCAAAAATATCAACCCCAATATAAATTTACCCCGATAAGGTTTTATGTAATTGAGCAGTTTGCGTATGTTTTGGATACTCTGCCTGTTGATTTTTGCTTTTGGTAATTCGGTCTCGGTCTTAGCGCCACTGTTCAGTCGTCCTCTTGCCATTTATAGTTTTAATAGATGCAGGCGTAAAATTACACCTTAACTTTACTTTTTTTGCTTATCAGAAATAAAATTGACGCAAGCATGAGAACAATTACAATAATATAAATACGTTGTGAATTTTCTTTTTGCTGAATGGCCTTTTGAGCGCTCGCCTTTAAAGCTATATTTTGCTGCCTTAACTTATTAATAGTGCTCATAAATCCTAAGCTGAGGCTTTCGGCTTCTTTGGAATGTGTTTGGATCTGCCTTTGTTGAAATGCCCGGTACTCCAACAGTATTTTTAACTCCTTGTAAATATTATCATCTGTTTTAACAATATCCATCAAAATGTCGTTTGAGCGGCGTATGTCGCTTTTTGTTTGCAGACCAAATATGCCGGTGTGCTCGTTAAGGCTCTGCTGATACTGCCCAAAGCGCTGCTTGCGCATGTCAAGCATACTGTTTATTTTTTTTCGCTGCAGTTGATAAGCTATTGAATCGGCATTTACCTGCGATTGTGCATAAGCCAAAGCAATACCCGAAAAACAAAAGAAGCAAAGCAGAATAATTTTTTTCATGGGTTAAAACTTATTGAAACTCAATAATTACCTTGTCATTAAGGTTTAAACCTAATAAGCCACTGGCGTTACCTTTGTTTATCGCTATTTCCAGGTGGTCACTTATACCAAAAAGACAAAGTTTTTCGCCGACAGGCACTTCGTTATAATGCCAGCTTAAATGGTTAATGGTTTCGTTACGTTTAAAGTTCAGTACAAAACGACGGCCTTGCTGCACACTGTTAAAAAATTCCTTCGTGATATTGGTTATCACATTTTGAAACGAATCGATATAAATAACAACGCCTTTTATTAGGTTTTTTTCAATAACAGGCTGCAAATTCATTTTGTTTTCGATGTCTTGAACCGGCAGGCCTATTTCACTAAGTTTCCCCCCCTGCGCCAGATGACAGGCTGCCTTAACAAAAATATCGGCCAGTGGGAAATGCAAAAACTTCAGATCCTGCATAATATTGATCTCCACAATTTCCTCCGGATCAATATCAAACATCAGCGAAAAAATGCCGTTATCGGCACCTACAAAATAATGCTTTTTGTATCTTACAGCAAGGTATTTGGTATGGTCATTATAAACAGTATCAATACCAATAAGGTGTACCGTATTCTCAGGAAAGTAATAAAAACTGTTTTTTAATATAAATGCGGCTTGCTGTACGTTAAAGGCCGCAACGTTGTTGGTAATATCAACAATATTAACTGAGGGTAACAATTTATAGATACTGCCCTTAAGTGCAGCCTGGTAAATGTCTTTATCGCCCAAATCAGTAGTTAATGTTATTATTGCCATTAATTTTATAATATTTATTGCTAATCTTGTAGTAGCATTTGAAGCTACAAATATTCAATTTTTAATTCATAAAAATCGGTAACTAAAAAATCAAATTAGTATTGAACGAGCTAAAGCTATCAATTGAAAACGTAAATCCGGCAGTATTGTGGGGGCCAAATAATGATCATTTTGAGATCATTAAGAAACAGTATCCTAAACTTAAAATAGTTGCACGTGGCAGCGAAGTTAAAATTCTGGGTGATGATCACGAACTGAATATTTTTCAGGAAAAATTCGATCATCTGCTGCAACATGTGGAGAAATTCGAAAACCTGAACATTACTGATCTTGAGCGAATACTTGGATCAAAGGCTACCGCCGCGCCATCAACAGATCAGGTAACTGATAAGTTTGCCAGTGGCGAAGTGATAGTTTTTGGGCCAAATGGCGTGATGGTTAAAGCGCGTACCGCCAACCAGCGAAAGATGGTTGATAGTATTAACAAAAGTGACATACTTTTTGCCATAGGACCTGCTGGTACCGGTAAAACATATACCGCTGTTGCCTTGGCTGTACGGGCGCTCAAAAACAAGGAAATTAAACGTATCATTTTAACCAGGCCGGCTGTGGAAGCAGGGGAGAACCTCGGGTTTTTACCGGGCGACCTGAAGGAAAAGATAGATCCTTATTTAAGACCGTTATATGACGCGCTTGATGATATGATCCCGGCCGAAAAATTAAAGTTTTACCTGGAGAACCGTACCATTGAAATCGCACCATTGGCATTTATGCGTGGCCGTACGCTGGATAATTGTTTTGTGATATTGGATGAAGCGCAGAATGCTACCGATATGCAGCTCAAGATGTTCCTGACCCGTATGGGGCCGTCGGCTAAGTTTATTGTTACGGGTGATGTTACACAGATAGATCTTCCTAAAAAGCAACAATCGGGTTTGCATACAGCTCTGCGTATACTAACCGATATTAAAGGAATTGAAATTGTTTACCTGAGCGGTGAAGACGTTGTAAGACACAAACTGGTTCGCAAAATACTGGAAGCTTACGGAGATATACAATAGGGAACTGGTATCAGGTAGTTTAGTTGGTATCAAGTAGTTAGTATCAAGTAGCAGGCTTTTTGATTGCTGTACTAACTATTGGTAGCCGGCATTAAGCGCCAGGCAAAATACTTGCTACTTGATACTAACTACTTGATGCTAAAAAAAGAATGAACGCGATAAAAGAAACACATTTTAATTTACCCGGCCAAACTAATTTTTACAAAGGCAAGGTACGTGATGTTTATACTATAGATAATAAGTACCTGGCCATGGTGGTTACGGACCGTATTTCGGCCTTTGACGTGGTACTGCCCGAACCTATTCCGTATAAGGGGCAGGTGCTGAACCAGATCGCAGCACGTTTTTTGGAAGCTACTGCTGATATTGTACCTAATTGGGTAATATCGGTTCCTGACCCAAGTGTTACCATTGGTCGCATTTGCGAACCTTTTAAAGTAGAGATGGTAATACGCGGTTACCTGGCTGGCCATGCATGGCGCGAGTACAGTGCCGGTAAAAGAGAAGTTTGCGGCGAAAGCCTGCCCGAAGGTTTAAAGGAGAATGATATACTACCTGAGCCTATCATAACACCAACTACAAAAGCTTCAGTAGGACATGACGAGGATATATCAAAAGCCGGGATCCTTAAACAAAATATAGTATCGGCCGATGATTATGCAAAGCTGGAGGCCTATACTAAAGCGTTATTTAAACGCGGAACTGAAATAGCCGCGAAGCAAGGATTGATCCTGGTTGATACCAAATATGAATTTGGAAAAATTGATGATGTAATTTATTTAATTGATGAAATACATACGCCCGATTCCTCAAGATACTTTTATAAGGAAGGGTATGAAGAACGTCAGCAAAAAGGCGAACCGCAAAAACAGCTGTCCAAAGAGTTTGTAAGGAAATGGCTCATCGAACATGGCTTTCAGGGTAAAGACGGTCAGGTAGTACCGGTAATGACACCCGATATTGTAAAATCGATATCTGAGCGTTATATAGAGCTATATGAACAAATTATAGGCGAAACATTTGTGAAGCCGGATAATGAAAGTGTACTAAACAGGGTGGAGGCCGGAATTAAACAGGCATTAAGTATTTTGTAATTACACGTAAATTAATCTTATCTTAGCTTCTTAATATTTAACAAGAATGAAATTTACTGTTGATAAGCACGAGAAATATATTTTAGTGAAACTTAATGAGTCAAAACTGAACTCATTGGTTACACCTCAATTAAAGTCTGAGTTGATATTGATCAATACTGAAGGTCAGCGAAATATAATTCTTGATCTTTCACAAGTAAAATTTGCAGATTCTTCGGGTTTAAGTAGCTTACTGGTAGGTCATCGTTTGTGTAAAAATGCGACAGGATTATTTATCCTGGCAGGATTAAGTGATGCTGTAGCCCGTTTGGTTACCATTTCACAATTGGATAATGTACTTAACATTGTTCCTACAGCCGAAGAAGGCATCGATCTTATTTTCATGGAGGAGATTGAAAAAGAACTGAAAAAAGAAGCAAGATAACCCTTATGATTGTTTACCCTGTATGAAATTTGAGGTAACAATACTTGGGAGCAGTTCTGCAACACCCATTTTTAACAGAAATCCTACATCACAGGCACTTAATATTAATGAGCACCTGTACTTAATTGATTGCGGCGAAGGTACCCAGCAGCAAATGCTGCGTTTTGATATTAAAGCCAGCCGTATTGATTATATATTTATAAGCCATCTTCACGGCGATCATTATTTGGGATTGGTAGGTTTACTATCATCTATGCACCTTAATGGGCGCAAAAAAGCCCTTTACCTTTTTGGGCCGGCGCATTTAAAAGAAATTATCGATCTGCAATTAAAATATTCAGAAACCACACTGCAGTTTCCCCTCGAGTTTACAGTTACTAATGCTCAAAAGACAGAAGTGTTAGTGAGCAATAATGATATCATTATTGAAACCATTCCTCTTGACCATCGTATTGATTGTACCGGATTTATTTTCAGGCAAAAAAAGCGTTTACGCAAATTGATGAAAGAAAAACTGGATGAGTTAAATATTCCTGTTGAGTACTATACGGCGCTTAAAAAGGGGAAGGATTATACTTCAACAAATGGCACGGTATATAAAAATGATACCTTAACTACCGATTCTGAGGCACCTAAAGTTTATGCCTATTGTTCAGATACATTATATAACGAGCAATATTTTAACCAGATCAGTAATGTTACGGTACTTTATCATGAGGCCACATTTTTAAATGATATGCTGGACAGGGCACTAATTACCCATCATACCACAGCGCTACAGGCAGCACAAATAGCATTAAAAACCAATGCGAAAAAGTTATTGATCGGCCATTTTTCGGCCCGGTATAAAACTTTAAATGAGTTGCTTGATGAGGCCCGAAGTGTTTTTCCGGCAACCGAACTGGCAATTGAAGGAAAAACATTCAGTATAGAGTAAGGAAGAGCCAAGCGCTTAGAATCAAGATATAAGTCGTCTTATCTCTTGATTTTAAACGCTTGGCTCTAAATAAGCTTAGTCTTTCTTGCCGCCAAAAACCGAAAAGCTTACATAACGTTTAGGATGTGCCTTCAGATCAATAAACAGGTTGTTCAGGTTGTTTGAAGCATCTGCAAGATTTTTATACATTTTATCATCATTAAGCAATAAACCCAGCGAACCCTGGCTGGTATTGATCTTATTGATGGTAGCCTGCAGATCGGCCATGGCTTTATTGGCATTATCAAGGGTTTGCTTAATATTTGAAGCAGCTATATCATTGCTCACTTTCTCAAAATTAGCACTCATCCCCTCTATATGGGCTGTGCTGGTTTTTAAACTACCCGAAACAACTTCGGCATTGGAGAGGATGGCTTCAATATGGCCAGATTGTGAACCAACCAGGTTGTCAATTTTTTTAGTAGTGCCTTCAAGGGTTTGCAACGAATTGGCAATGCTCATGAAGCTGCGGTCAATATTTTTTTGAAAAGTTGGATTCAATATTTTATTAATGGCTGCCAGTGATGAATCCATTTTTGATATCAGCATCTCGGCCTTTTTTTGGATAGGCTGCAGGCTTTCAGAAAGGCTGCCTTGTATATCGGCCTTTAATGTATCCTTATCTTCAGCAGGTACCTTACTGTTTCCAAGCTCAAAAACTATTGCCTTGCTGCCCAAAAGGTCGGTACTTGACAGTTTTGCAAGTGTATTATTAGGAATAACGTAATCCGGGTCAATTTTAAACTCCACAATGGTATGTCCGTCGGGCTGTAGTTTCATACTTGATACCCGCCCAATCTGAAACCCGTTAACCAGTACAGGTTTGGCCAAAGCAAGCCCTTCTACGCTTCGGTACACAGCATAATATTTGTTAGACCCTGAAAAAACATCATTTCCCCGCAAAAAACTATATCCTAATAAAAGTATGGTAATTGCTATGGCCGTAAGTGCTCCTATTTTTGTTTCGTTTGAGATTTTCATTAAGCAGAGTTGTTATGGGGGTTAAGTAGTTTTGCTGTGGTTCTTTTAGTGCTTGTATGTAGTACGTTTTATAGTGAGTTATCGCGACACTAATTCCATCTCTTTTTTATAGTTTGTTAAAGCCCTAACAATGGAAGCTACAATTTCGTTTTGTCCATCTTCCGAATTTAGGTATTTTTCATCATCAGGGTTGTTTATATATCCTGTTTCTACCAAAACTGATGGCATTGCACTGTGGCATAGTACATATATGCTCTGTTCCCGCATGCCCTCACTTGGCCTTTCGTCTGTTTGAACAAATTCATTGTTGATAAGGTTTGCAAGATTTATGCTTTGCTGGCGAAATTTTCGTTTGTACTCATTGGTCAAAATAATAGTAACCGGATCGTCAGGATCTAAACCGGCACCCATTTCAGAATCTCCTTCTACCTGGTTGGCTTTTATTTCATTTTCTGCTTCTCTTGTGCGCTTTAATCCATAAACAAGTAATAACACACCTTTGCCGGAACGGTCCGGCACACTAACTGTCCTGTACACCGGTTTACGGCGCTTAGTACCAATCCTTTCACGTGCATGTCTGTCTGGCAGTGAATTGCAGTGTATTGATATAAAAACATTTCCTTTGTTTTGATTAGCTATTTCTGCCCGTCGCTCAAAAGAAACATCATCCTCGGTACTGCGGGTCAATACGGCCTTTACCTCACTCATATCTTTTTCTATGGCTTTTTGCAATTTTAATGCAATAGCAAGCGTTACATTTCTTTCTGAAGAAAAGCTGCCTGATGCACCATGCGAAAAATGCCCTGTTCCTGTTGGCTTGCCACCATGACCTGCGTCAATAATGATGGTTTTTATTTTGAAACCGGTGGTATTATTTGGAACAGTATCATTTTTTGAATTATTTATAATAGTATCCTGTTTTATGAAACTATAAGATGTAACCGGAAAAAATGAAAGGAATGCCAGTAATACCGATAAACTATAAATCAATCTTTTCAATGCCCTATTTTTCATTATTTTTGAACGCTGTTAACTATATCTGCAAAAATACTATTCATAATCAATTTTGAAATCCATAACTTTCTTTTTTCTCATTGCAATTATTTTAACGGTAAATGTACTTGTTGCCGAAAGCAAAGGTACACATATGGGCTATAGCAGCAAGCCTGTTGCAGATACTATTATAAAACTTGATACCATCAAAGACAGAAAACTGCTTAAAGGTAAAAAAAACGGACGTATCCCAACACCAAAAAATGATACCGCTAAAAATGATACTACCAAGAAAAACGGAGGGCTGCAGTCTGAAGTAAAGGCCGTTGCTGAGGATTCTACACATAGTGATGTTGAACATGATATTTTATACCTCTACGGGCGTGCCCGGGTAACCTATCAGGATTTTGAGCTCGATGCTGATTATATAAGGGTTGACCAGAAAAATCACCTCATATTTGCAAGGGGAAGTATTGACCCCCGTACCAAGCGTTATATAGGCCGGCCTATCTCCAAGCAAAAAAATGATAAACCGATGTCCTCAGATTCCCTGCTGTTTAATTACGAGACAAAGAAAGGAAAGTTATATAATCCGGCGTCGGAGCAGGATGGTAATTTTATATCGGGTGGGCAGGCAAAAAAATTAAATGAAACAGAGGTAGCCTATCGTAATGTGATCTTTAGCACCTGTGATCTGCCATATCCCGATACCCACTTTGGTATTGTTATTACCCGCGGCATTGGCGAAAAGAACAGAATTATTTCAGGGCCCGCCTACTTGGAGATTGAGGGTATTCCCTTACCTTTAGCTATTCCATTTGGCTTTTTCCCTAAGCCTAATCAACGTACATCCGGGGTAATATTACCTACTTTTGGTGAAGATCAGCAATTGGGATTTAAGCTGTCGGGTTTTGGTTACTACCTCGGTTTTAATGATTATATTGACCTTACCACTACGGCTACTGTATATTCAAAAGGATCATACGAGTTAAATAGCGTTATGCGTTATTTAAAACGATATAAATACACCGGGAATCTTTCATTAAGCTTTGGTTCACATAACTATGGTTTGCCGGGTGATCCTTCTGTTAAAGATGTCCATATCGACTGGACACACTCGCAGGATGCCAACGCCAATCCCGGTTCTACGTTTAGCGCATCGGTAAATGCGGGTACATCGGGTTTTTTCAGAAACAGCCCTTCATTTTCAAATTACAACGTAAATAATATTGCCCAAAGTAGCTTACGTTCCAGCATTTCTTATGGTAAAACATGGGCCGGAACACCTTTTAACCTGAGTGTGGGTTTGTCACACAGTCAGGATATTGCACGGAAAACCATTACAATTGAGTTGCCAACGGTAGCTTTTGGTATGTCGTCAATAAATCCCTTTGATTCAAAAGATAGGGTTGGCGAACAAAAGTGGTATCAAAAAATCACGGTTAGCTATAACATGACCGCCACAAATAAAGTAAATGACATTCCCGAATCAGAATTGTTTAAAAGCGAAACACTATCAAAACGTTTGCAAAATGGTTTTCAACATCAAATACCGGTTAGTTTAGGTTTAAATGTGCTTAAATATTTCCAGTTTAACAGTAGTGTAAATTATACCGAACGCTGGTATTTTCAAAGCATAAACAAAAGATTTGAGCGGGGTAGTATCAGCAATACAGATCAATTGATCACTGATACTATTGCCGGGTTTAAACGCGCTGGTAACTATAGTTTAAGTACCGGCTTATCAACCAAATTATACGGACAGATAAATTTTAAGCATGGAAATCTAAAAGCTATCAGGCACATAGCAACCCCTTCTATCAGTTTTGGTTATCAGCCAGATTTTTCAGATCCAAGTTTCGGATATTATAAAACCGCGGTAAGTAGTGCTACTATTCCGTATCCTTATACTTATCAAAAGTATTCTATTTTTGATGGGTCGGTTTACGGTGCGCCTCCAGCGGGCAAGCAGGCTGGGCTTAATTTTAGCTTGGATAACACCATCGAAGCAAAGGTGAAAGCCAAAAGTACCGATACATCGGGTGTAGACCGGAAGATAACTATTTTGCAGGGTTTATCTTTTTCAACCTTCTATAATTTTGCAGCCGATTCTATGAAGCTTTCGCCCATTACATTTTCGGGACATACGGCTATTTTTAACCAAAAGCTTAATATTAGTTTTCAGGGCAGCTTTAATCCGTATGTTACGGTAATTCGTGATTCTATTCAAAACAATGTCATTCAACGGTATGCTACACAAATAAACAGGTACACCTGGCAAGATGGTAAATTTCCTCAATTATCCAACATTGGTATATCAATGAGCGGTAGTTTAAATGCTACAAAAGCTCAAGCGCCGGGAACACCCGGGGCAAATACAAATACGCTGGCCAATATAAATCCGCAGCAGGCACAGCGATTGGCGCTGGTAAATAGTGATCCCAACGCTTATGTTGATTTTAATGTTCCCTGGAATATTTCTTTTAACTATAGTTACAGTTATAGTAATTCCCTCAATACTATTTCAACCAGTAATACCGTTCAAATTAGCGGCGACTTAAATATTACACAAAAGTGGAAAGTACAGTACTCCACCAACTATGATATTAAAGCAGGCAAGTTGGGTAGCGCAACATCTTTTTCTATTTATCGTGATCTGCATTGCTGGGATCTTTCGGTTCAATGGATTCCTTTTGGGTATTTAAAATCGTATAATGTTACGCTAAAGGTTAAATCAACCATTTTGCAAGACCTTAAACTGAGCAAAAGAAACGATTACACAAACAACGGAACTTTTTATTAATTACAATGCTGGCAGAAATTATAACTATAGGCGATGAAATACTTATAGGTCAAATTGTTGATACCAATTCGGCCTGGATGGCTACTGAGCTTAACAAAATAGGGGTACGTGTTAAGCAAATCTCTTCGGTATCAGATGATAAAGAACACATTTTAAAAGCATTGGCCGAAGCGGCAGGCCGGGCCAGTATCATTTTCATTACTGGTGGTTTGGGCCCAACCAAAGATGATATCACAAAAAAAACATTAGCCGAATACTTTGGTGCAGGCCTTGTTGAAAATAAGGAAGCGCTGGATAATGTAGAGCGTATTTTTGCCCGGTATAACCGCCCATTGCTTGAGGTTAACAGGTTGCAGGCCTATGTTCCGGCAAATTGTGAGGTAATATTAAACCATAACGGTACAGCGCCGGGTATGTGGTTTAACCATGAAGGCGTTATTTACGTTTCAATGCCTGGTGTGCCATTTGAAATGATGTACATGATGGAGGAAGACGTGCTGCCCAAAATAAAATCGACAGTCAAGCTCCCTGCTATTGTTCATAAAAACATTTTAACAGTAGGCGAGGGCGAATCGTTTTTAGCAGAGCGTATTGCCGATATTGAAAATGACCTGCCACCTTATATTAAACTCGCTTATTTACCCAAATTGGGTCAGGTACGTTTGCGTTTAAGCGCTTTTGGCGAAGATCAGGAGTCGCTTCAAAAACAAGCTGATGATTTTGCCGGTAAAATAATTGAGCGGATAGGTGCTGTTTTTGTAATTGATCAGGACATAGCACTTGAAAAAGCAATACTTGATAAAATGGCTGCTAAAGGACTTACCCTATCAGTTGCTGAAAGCTGTACGGGTGGCTATCTGTCACATCTGTTTACACAACATGCAGGCTCCTCAAAAGTGTTTTTGGGTGGTGGCGTGACCTATTCGAACGAGCTAAAGGAGCGTATTTTAGGGGTAAAACATGAAACCATTGATAAGTGCGGCGCAGTTAGTGAAGAAACTGCAATGGAAATGGTTGAAGGTGCCTTATTAAATTTCAGATCTGATTTTGCCATATCCGTAACCGGGATAGCCGGGCCCGATGGCGGTACAATTGACAAACCCGTTGGTACTGTGTGGATTGCAGTTGCATGTGGTCAAAAAATGTTAATAAAGAAATACACATTTGGCAATAAACGCCGTCAAAACATTGAAAGGAGTGCGGTGATGGCTTTATCAATGTTGAATACTTTACTCACATAAGTTGCAAAGTACAGATCCAAATCCCTAATTTTGGAAAAGAAACTATAATTTTCGCATGGCCAAATACCAACTATTATTGCCAAAAATGGGTGAAAGTGTTGCAGAAGCAACTATAATTAAATGGACAAAAAAACCAGGAGATCATATAGATGCGGATGAAGCAGTAATGGAAATTGCAACTGACAAGGTTGATTCAGATGTTCCGTCTCCGGTAACTGGCAAATTAGTTGAGCAACTATGCAAGGAAAATGATGTTGTACAGGTAGGATCAGTAATAGCGATTATTGAAACGGATGAACCTGATCCAACAACGGTCGCGCCGTTTGCAGCAGCAGAACAAAAAGAGCACAATGAGCAACAGTTTTCTGCTCATAATACCGCACCATCTCCCGAAGCCTACCAACCACCGGCATCACCTGAGCCTGTATCTATACCAGGTTTAGAGCAACTGGAGCAAAGTGCTGCCGCCCAGCCTGTTGAAACATTCAAAAGTGAAGGCCGGTTTTATTCCCCGCTGGTAAGGAATATAGCCAGCCAGGAAGGTATAAATACCGTTGAATTAGACAGTATACCAGGAAGTGGCTCAGAAGGAAGATTAACAAAGGATGATCTCTTAAATTATCTTCAGAATAAACAAAGGCCAGCTGGTACTCAAAAAGTGGAAGAACCAGCACAGCAGACCACAGCATATGTTAATGCTCCCGCTCCTGAACCGGCAAGACCTCAGGTTACCATACCTCCGGTTGCCCCTGCAAAATCAACAGAACAACAACCTGCTGAGTTTAAACAGGCCCCTGCTATTTCGGTATCAGGCATAGATGAAGTTATTGAAATGGACAGGATGCGCCGCCTAATTGCCGATCATATGGTAATGAGCAAGCAAACTTCGCCCCACGTTACCTCGTTTGTTGAAGCCGATGTAACCAACCTGGTGATATGGCGCGACAGGGTTAAGAACAGTTTTGAAAAACGCGAAGGCGAAAAAATAACATTTACACCTATCTTCATTGAGGCTGTTGTAAAAGCGATCAAAGATTTCCCGATGATCAATATAACCGTTAATGGTACGCAGATCATCAAAAAAGCAGCTATTAATATCAGCATGGCCACTGCTTTGCCAAGTGGTAACCTCATAGTGCCTGTAATTAAAAAGGCCGATGAGCTAAATCTGCTGGGTATAACCAAGTCTGTTAATGATCTGGCCAACCGGGCACGTACCGGCAAGTTGTTACCTGATGATGTACGGGATGGTACTTTTACCATTACAAACGTAGGCTCGTTTGGTAATGTAATGGGTACGCCCATAATAAACCAGCCACAGGTAGCAATTTTAGCTGTAGGCGCCATTAAGAAAAAGCCTGCTGTAATTGAAACAAAAGAGGGCGACATGATTGCTATCCGTCATATGATGTTTCTGTCATTATCATACGATCACCGTGTAGTTGATGGTGCCCTGGGCGGATCATTTGTAAGGCGTGTTGCAGATTACCTTGAACAGTGGGACATAAACAGAGTGATATAATTACGCTCCATATAACAAAAAAACCGGGTAATACTCGGTTTTTTTGTCGGTATTAAAATTCATTATAAGGAAAGAAAGATCTGATAATGAACTTTGCATATCGCAGAATAGATGCTTCGCTGCGCTGCCATGACAAATTAATTAGTGAAAATGTATCATTGTGTCCATTAAAAAATAAAAATTGTTATTTGAAATCATTGATAGTCTATTAGTTATACGCTTATTTATGGCGTGACGATTTGAATTGATTACGTTAGCCAGTCAACTGGCAAAATATGAATCAAGGCAAATATGTGTTCTCGCAACTATCAGAGTTTCTTCCCCAGCGTGTATTCGACGGGATTGTACAGAAGTATGATGGTGATAGGTATGTAAAGCATTTTTCTTGCTGGAACCAATTGCTCTGTATGTTATTTGGTCAACTTACGAGCCGGGATAGTTTACGCGACCTGATCATTACCTTGGAAGCCCATAGTAAAAAATCATATCATTTAGGCCTTGGAAAAAGCGTAACCCGAAGCAATCTTGCCAAAGCCAACGAAAGCCGGAACAGCAAGATATTCGAGGAGTTTGCTTATCACTTGATCGGTATCGCCCGTCATAAACGTGCTAATGAAGATTTTGAGATAAAAGGTAAGATATATGCGTTTGATTCATCTACGATAGACCTCTGCCTAAGTGTATTCTGGTGGGCAAAATTTCGTAAAGCCAAAGGTGGAATAAAAATTCATACCCTTTTTGACATTACTACGCAGATTCCGGCCTTTATACATATCACTTCAGCTTCGGTAAACGATATGAATGCGATGGATTATATCACCTATGAAGAAAGTGCTTACTATATTTTTGACCGTGGCTATGTTGACTTTTCCAGGTTGTATACCATTACTCAAAGAAAGGCTTACTTTGTGATTCGCGCCAGATCAAGCCTGAAATATCGCAGGATATATTCTGCCAAAGTTGATAAATCCACCGGTGTGCTCTGTGACCAGACTGGTAGGTTGACCGGTTTTTATACGGCCAAAGACTATCCGGAAAAATTGCGCAGGGTAAAGTATTATGATCAGGACAGTAACCGAACATTTGTTTTTCTGACCAATAATATGGAAGTAACACCTGCGCAGGTAGCACTTCTTTATAAAAACCGTTGGCAAATAGAGCTGTTCTTTAAATGGATAAAACAGCATTTGAAGATCAAGTCCTTTTGGGGTACCTCTGAAAATGCGGTTCGTATTCAACTATACTCAGCAATTATCGCCTACTGTCTTGTGGCAATAGTTGCCGAAGACCTGAAAACCGGTCGTTCAACCTACGAAATGTTACAGGTAATCAGCATACCGTTACTGGATAAAACTCCTGTAAATGAGCTACTTAAAAAAATAGACTACAAAGATGTCAAAGAACTAAATTGTAACCAACTGTCACTCAGCTTGTTTTAAGTGGACAGTTATGAAAATGTATGATGAATCTATTTCACCAACTCAAAGCCCCAGTCTTTTCCTTTATCAATAGCTGGTACACCTTTGGCCATCCAGGCAGGCATAGGCGCACCTTTTAAAAAGTGATCAAAAAATTGCTGTTCACGTATGGTGATATCTTTACGGTTTTGTCGCAGCACCAGGTTATGAGCCTCGCCATTGTATTGCAGCAGCCAAACGGGCTTGCCCAGGCGGCGTAGTGCTGTAAACATTTCAATACCCTGATACCAGGGCACAGCGCCATCGGCGTCGTTACTCATGATCATCACGGGTGTTTTAACTTTAGGTAATTGAAACAGCGGGGAGTTTTCAATATACAATTCTGGCTTATCCCATAAAGTTGCGCCAATACGGCTTTGTGTTTTTTCGTACTGGAACTGCCTGTTTACACCTGATTCCCAGCGGATGCCTCCATATGCTGATGTCATATTAGCTACCGGAGCGCCTGCCCAGGCTGCGGCATACATATTGGTTTGTGTGATGAGATAGGCTACCTGGTAACCTCCCCAGCTTTGGCCCTGCAGGCCTATGTGAGCACCATCAA
>Ga0193743_1000701_pt1 | contig 26100 bp, 23 predicted proteins | sample L2c2metaG_FD_143038 | JGI IMG/M metagenome (GOLD analysis project Ga0193743, IMG submission 143038) | Soil microbial communities from a riparian zone of the East river system, Colorado, United States - L2c2 | ecosystem: Environmental > Terrestrial > Soil > Riparian zone | place: USA: East River...
TGTTGAGATATTTCGCAGCTAGAATAAACAAGTAAGTCTCAACTTCGATACGAAGATGATATTATTGACTATGTACCTAGAATAAACAAGTAACTAGGTACTATTAGTATAATGAGTAAATGTATAGTATATGTACTCACGTCTCAACTTCGATATGAAGATGAGACGTCTAAAAAACGACACGAAACAAAATAAATGTACGAGATTACATAATAAAGGAAAGCAATAAATGAATGATAGACTTAGCAAAAGATAAGTCATACTCGATATATTTCAACAATAGGTGCTTTGGTTGTTGAGTTCTATTCAAAATAGTGTGGAGGCACAGATTTGGCAGGGGAAACATACTCATTTCGCTTTTGTGACAGTAATATTTGGTATTTAAATTTTCTGATCATCTATAAACATCTAAAACACATTTATAAACATAATGGCTGCAGCAGAATTACCATTATTATGTTGTGGAAAGCCCAAATGCAATGTCTCATAGAAATTGTGGCGTCACAGTAGTCACACATGTGTCACATGCCATCACCTTTACCGGGGATGGTCACCCTCATATATATAGACCAGGGCTAATCATCTGGGTTTTGATCCCCGTTGTGATTCGGGAGCCAGGCTTTCCTTTTATAGTAATTATTAAATTTATCGCTCCATATGGGTAAGTTATGTTGAGATTTGGGGTGTCGGTTTATACGGACTCCTTTAAGCTATTTCTTGGGGCAAACAGAAACGTGGCTGTGCTTATCTACGTGGTTTCCGCTATTGGTCTATGGTTATCTATGATCCACAACATTCCAGCTCACTAATAGTGTGTCTGTTGCAATTTCTTGTTGTTGTTCAATGACCATAGTGAGAACCTGTTTCTGGCCATGTTGGTGGTAATAGTATTCTGATGCTCTGCAACTAAGTGACCACATGGGGAAATGAATGTCCTCACATCCGCGTCATGCTTTACGCGTACTTATAGTATCAGTGGAGTCTGTTAGCACAGTGTTGACAAATAAACCCATTGTGGAGGGGCTCAGATTACTTCAGACAATTTGCCATATTATAAACGGCAGGTCCCATGCCCGCTCAAGACATTCAAGAACTTCCACTGCAAAACCTAGAATCGAGAGGAGAACCGATCGCTGCTACTTCTGCCGCTTTTCGAACAAGACCGACACGATTTCTTAGACGCCTTGGAGCAGGCATCATAGTCGACATACGTGCAAGGGCACCATGGTATCTCAGTGATTGGACAGACGCGTGGAACTACCGAGTCATCCCTGCAACTGCCCTCATCTTCTTCTCAAAGTCAGTTTCAATGGCTGGTTTCTATACACGCTGAGGCTGATTGTATCATTCAGTGTCCTCCCCGGAATCGCTTTCTCTCTAAGTCTAATTGAAACTACAGAACAGTATGGCGTCACGGAGGTGTTGTTTGCCTCATTCATGGCAGCATTCATATTCTCAGTCTTCGGAGCACAACCTCTCACAATAGCTGGAGTTACCGGTATTTTCGAACCTGAAATCTTGTCATTATCAGAAATTTTGCTAAAGCTTTGGCACTAGGACCCATCACTGTATTTAACAAAACTATATTCGATATTCTCAATAGAGAGCCCAATCCACCAAATTACCTGCAATTTATTGGATGGGTTTATTTCTGGGGTGCGATCCTCCATTGGATAACTGCAATCCTCAATTGTAAGCCATATTATATTCCCTTGTTGAATCTGTCCCCAATCTTATCTCAAGCCATACAGGGTGCAATTTTCTCAAATACGTGACTCTCTTTTCCTGCGACACCTTTGGCTTCTATGTATCATGGGTCTACCTTCAATACGGCATTCAAGTCCTCACGCGTCAATTCGTACCTGCTGACTCTCCAGGTGCTCAAGGTGTCTTAGTGTCCATCATCCTTGCTATTCTCATGCTCGTCACTTGTTTTCTTTTTCAATCTCTATCACAAACACCGTACTTTCATAGACATGTCCGACGCTTCTTTGCGGATTATGGCATGCCGATCTCCCTGGTTGCGACCTCGGCAATGGCATATTGGGGAAGATTCAACGGAACCAATCCGCTTACTCTTCCCACAGCTGGCGCTTTCCGGGCGGCAGGCGGCAGACAATGGCTCGTTAAGTTTTGGGAATTAGAAAGCAAATGGGTTGGAATTGCCCTTCCCTTTGGTATCGTTCTATGGATCCTATTTTTCTTTGATCACAATGTTTCAGTCAGTCTGCTTGTTCTAATGCGTTCATCCGATAACGTTTATGCCTATCTTCTTTTAGTCGCTCATGGCTCAGGGATCTGAATTTCCACTTCGCAAACCACCAGGATTTCATTTTGACTTCTTCCTTCTTGGAGTCACTACATTCATTGCAGGCCTCATCGGCATACCCGCCCCTAATGGGCTCATACCTCAGGCACCCATTCACACTGAGTCACTACTCATCATGGGCCAGCGCGAAAAGGATGAAGAGGATAGTTCCCCGCGTTCCCATATCCATACTAGATCCTCAGATGCCAATCCGACCCAAGGCTCTATTCATCGTGATATTGACCCTCCTATTCCACCCCCAATTTCTAGGAATGAGGTTCCTGTGGCTGTCGTAGAGCAGCGGGTATCAAACCTTGCGCAGGGATCTCTCTGTCTTGTTCTTTTAACTGGCCCGTTCTTACACGTACTACACTTGATTCCCAGAGGAGTTCTTGCTGGACTTTTGTGAGTTATCAATTTTATCACTTTGTAAGGTCCTTAAATAGGTTGCTATCTTAGCTGGTATATGGGCGCTGATGCCCTACGTTCAAACGGAATAACGAAAAAGATTCTATATCTCATAAAAGACAAAACTCTCACCTCCAAACAAGATCCACTCAACAAAGTTCGCACATCGCGAATTCTCTTATTTGTAGGCGTGCAGCTTCTTGGTTTTGGTGCCACTTTTGCGATCACACAGACTATTGGTACGTTTCTCTTGTTGATGATCTGCTGACTTGTCTACATTTTCATGCCGTTGTTTTCTTTTCAGCGGCGATAGGTTTTCCAGTCATCATCATGCTACTTTTGCCTGTTCGTACAATTGTAATTCCTCGCATGTCTTTCACAAGAGAAGAGTTGGCCATCCTTGATGGTCCAACTGCGTCAGCTTTTGTAAGGAAAATTCCACTCCTTTTTTTTTTTTTGCTTCATCTAACAACCACTCATCTTCCCATCTAATTATTATAGACCATGGAATCCGTCGGAGGTGCCAGCTCCTGAATATCTACTCAACTGAAATATGGCTACTGTCAGTCTCCTGAAGTTATGTTTCGACGGCCTATATTTTCTAAAAAATTCCCAAAATTGCAACTGGCATGATGCGTAGTGTACCATATGTTTAGTTAAAATGGACATCCTGCAAACCTCAAATCAAAGCATTTTTTTTTCATTGGCCTTCTTGTAAAGAGAAAATGGTCGGACCGGGTTGGGATCCCGCTGAGAACCATGACCGAGTAACCTAACCAGTCTTGCAGACATCTACATATCTGCATTTGGACACTGCCTAGGAACGAAATTCGGAACAGAGGACACTTGCCTTCCAATTTCAGTCGATATGATTCCAGTTATATTTGGATTGGATCCCATTGTAAACTTGAAACAATGTGTCAGTGATGCAACTTTTTTGAATGTAAATATTTTATTGATGAACCCGTAGCTAACATGATTGTGTAGAACGACTCCTATGAACAGAAATGAACAGAAACGAGCTTAGAGATGAAGAGTTATAAATTGCAGATGAATGTTGCGACGATGATGAGGAAATGGAATGATTTGTATAACTGGGGATGATTGATATACAGATGATGAGTAGAAAAATGTTGCAGACAGTGTAAGGAATGGTAAGCGATGTATTATAAATCATGCTCTGCATACTCTGAATCTTCATGGAATTCGTCTTGAAAAGAGGACATGACGTAAAACCATACGGCGAGGATTCGGACGCTTACCACTACTCTCTGAGCTGTCAATTTCGTCAGGGTAATCGTTTTTGTAGTATTCTTCGGCTATACGAGATGCAGATGGGTTTTGAAAGCCCTGAAACAGACATAATATCCACTTACCATTAGAATCTTCATCTGCTTCATCTTCCTCTTCTTCTGAATCTGAGGCAGAATCATAAATAGCTCCGAACGAAAGGGGGAGCCCAGTCCTGGGAACAATGATGAGGTGAATAAGTTCGAGGTAAGGAGATAGATGCCACCTACAGAGTGCCAACTTTGGCAACTTCATTCCATTGGCTCAAAGTCGCTGGTCGATGATAAAAGACGTCCCAGACATAGTCTCCGTCCGAGGTAGATGGTGGTAAAGTAGGTTGCCCAATCACGCCAGAAGGTTTTTCGAGCACTCGTGAGTTTGTCTCACTGCCTATGTCTATATCATGGACTATCCTTTTTGTTGAAAGCTGTATAATAATGAGATGAAGCCGCCACTCACTTTTAAGGTAATCATTCAGCATAGGCAAAAACTTGTCCATTTCAGACGACTCGTCTGCAAGCAGCGACTGTCGGGCAGCCGGAATCGCGTCATACATTTTAAAATCAACTGGATTCACTTCGATCTCTTTAGAAGAGAGTACTTTGGGACTTACAAGCAACATAAGGTTAGGTAGAGCCGGGCACCTAATCAAGCCTCGTGACTCACGGACTGGTAGGAAAGCGACTGACTGGAACTCTGGGTTGCTCGTGCTCAACAATCGTATACCGACGAGTGCTGTCGTCTTTTGGCTGGCGAGATACAGGTGAAGGAGGTACTACATCTGTGGCGGTTGGCGGAGGTTGCCTTTCTGCTTTTGTTGCAGTTTCAAGAGCAAGCTGGGATACCTTGGCCTGTTTCATAATAAGATTCAATAAATAAAAAAATTTGGTGCTTTTTAGACTCGGAGAAACTCAAGCACTTGGATATCTTTTTTCCGCTGGGCATCGTCCCAAACATCGTTCTCTACTGTTTGTGCATACTGGAACACACCAACGCCACCGCGAGACTTCTTTCTCCTGACGCGAGAGTCCACAACTGTTAAATAATATAATGAGTTATGATCTGGTATGATCATATTATAGACTTCTTACCAAGTGCGTCAAGCGGTTCTTCATTACGTTTTCGTTTAATGCGCAAGATAGTGTATGACTGGGAGGCAGCAGTGGCTGACGGTGCTTGCATCTCAGTAGTTAATTGAGTTACAAAACTGACAGTCCACTGGCACAGTCCAAGTCACCTAATGACGTCACGTGTACCGTGACAAGTTACTAATTCGCGATATTTTGGTCTCTTACTCTATGTCGACCGCGGTAAGGCTCCCCTGTAATGACTCTTCCTCCGCACTCCAATAAACTATCTCCTTATCCTTGAAATTCGCCAATCGCTTTCAAAAAACCGTCTCTTTACAATCTTATCTGCCTCGAATCTCGCTGGGGCCATTTGACGCATTAGATGGAACGAACTTGTGCGAGCGCACCCAGAGGACGCCGGTCTCGTAATCAACTCCAGATGGGGTATGCACTGAAAAAGGGCGACGCAAAGTTACTCAGTAGAGAATGATAAAAAAGTACACGAACTATTCGGATTTGGGGCTTTGGCTCGTATATCCGAAGGGTAAGTTGTACCACCAGTCAATTATATCAACGAGGAGGCGTTGCGGACCCTGCTCATCCGGATTGAGCTTTGGAATAGGTTCCCTGACTTTATCTTGTTGAAACGTGGAGCGTAAATGGAACCCAACGAATGAACATGGTTCTCGGATTCTTAACTTGTTAAATAATAACCTGTTCATAACCTGAGGACGCACTCGGAATCAGTACTGAAGATTCTCTTTCAAATCCGATGTGTATCCGACTCGGAAGGCAGTCACCGAGAGTATTTTGCTGGTGGAATAGCCAAAGTAGCCAGCCACCTGGTCGTTTAAGATTCCTAGTACCAGTAGTAGTGACCAACTTCAATGTCAGGAACGCCTGTTCTGCGAATATCGCTTAAATATTATTTACAACAGAGCTGGCTTTATTGGTCTACAATAGTAATACAGCTCCTCGTCTTCTTCTGCTTGTTTTGCCTAATATTCATCCTCCGAGTCTCCCACAGGCGCAACCTTCCCGGGACTACCAGCATATCGCCATGCCGCCAAAATAAGCCCGATCACATCTTCAACACCTTTCTTTTCTCTGACGCTGGTAAATATCGTGGGTCCGTCACCTCTCATTATCTTTGCATCCCGATCCATAATTTCGAGGGAAGCGCCAACGTAAGGAGCCAAATCAATCTGCAAACAATCATGATACTTGTTCATCAAGGTCAGAATAATAATGGTCACCTTGTTGATGACGAGCAAATCTGATTGAGAGATACCAGGGCCACCTTTGCGTGGAATTTTATCTCCTCCCTGTTTGCAGGTCGCCCAAATATTAGTCGAAACTACTCTCTCTCTCAATGATAAAAACGTACTGAAACATCGATAACATAGATAATATAATCGGCCAGTTCCCGAGAATAATTCGCCGCCAGGTTATCGCCACCACTCTCTACGAATAACAATTGGCATTCATATTTTGCTTGCAGGGTCTCCAACGCTCCCATGTTTGCGCTTATATCTTCTCGAATGGCAGCATGAGGACAACCTCCGGTTTCTATCGCAAGGATGCGCGATGTGGGTAAAGCACGGTTCTTTATCAAAAATTCTTGGTCCTCGCGAGTGAAAATGTCGTTCGTTACAGTTGCTGGTGGCTCGATAAGCAAAAACGCCTTCAGCATGGAGTCACTATGTTTCACCGATGTTGTAGTCTTTCCTCAATGCCTTGCAGAGCTCAAGTGTCAGTGCTGTCTTTCCGGAACCTACTGGGCTTTAGAAGATGGGTCAGCGCAATCGACGTCTCGTTCAACCATCCTTTGGTAACGTACCCTCCAATGCCAACTGTGAAGCCTCTTTCCTCAAAGTTACGGGACGAATAATCAGGTAGATCACGTTCCGAGTATTTCCCTGTCCGTATAGTTATTTCTTCGAGAGAAGGATCAGATTAGACAATGCGCACCTGCGTGTTCTAGATGCTCGTGCGTATGACCATGCTCCTCAGGACCATGACTATGGGAGTGTGATCCGGCGATATTATCATGAGAGTGACTGTGGCCATGCCCAACTTCGCTAGAACTAGACAGGTTGTTGATAAATTGGACGTTCATTGGATTGAGTTCAGGTCCTATTATCTGCCTTTTTGAAGAACGGTTCGGCCCGGTCAAGGTTTCGGAACAATTTGGGACCAACGGGCAGAAACTCCATGAAAAGAACCGTCTCGACCCTTGTCAGTTATTCGAGCTCAGAGGAAGACTCTGAGCCCGTTCAAACAAAAAGAAGGCATGATGCACAATGTTTTTGAGACTTCTCTTATTCGTAACGTATTTCAATACAGGAAATTGCCACCTATCTCCTCATCTATAGCACTGCCTGCACCAATTGATAACCCCGCATTACACCAAGGACGTATCCGGACAACACCTCATGTCGAGGGGCAATTCGCAGCTCATGTGTATGTATCGTTGCCTTTGGGTCGTCAATCCTTGTTATACAAGTTAGTTCAAGAAATTTACCTGGATGCAAAGGAGGCCGTGCCCGCCTTGCGTGAGATCTGGCCGGATTCAAATGATTGCCAGCGGCCAGAGCTTCATATATCACTTTCCCGCCCAATTTTCCTTCGCGCTCATCAACGGGAAGAGCTTAAAAGGTCCGTGAAAAATATCGCCATAGCGCAAAAACCGTGAGTTCTCATAACAAATAATTTTTTATCCGCGTCAATTGGTTTTAATCCTCATCCAAGATTCATCCTGTCTTTTGCGACCTTGTCGGAACTGATCAACGATGAGGAAACAAGGACTTTCTTGACCATGGAAGTTGGTGCAGGTCATCGCGAGGTAAGTGTTTGGCTTCTCCAAGAAGCCCATGCAGACATAATGCTTTTACAGCTACGTTCCCTGGCAGGTGCCCTTGCTCCAGCTCTGCGGGCAATCCGTCAGCAAGAATATTATGTTAACCCTAGATTCCACGCTTCAATAGCATGGGCACTCCTCTCTCGGTCAGAAGATACCCTAAGCTTGGAATCAAACGTTGACTGTATCTGCATACCCTCTGCCGAGTCAGAAGACTCCATTTCATCCCCTACTTCAACTCCCGGGGATGGTGCTGAAGCTTTCCCTACCATTTCACATCTTCCGCCTGAACTGATTACTTCGCTCACTAAGCGTTATAGCGCCAGACTAGCATCTCCACACATAGGGGTCTTTGATGTAGAAAAAGTGATCGTGAAGATTGGAAAGGAAATCACTTCATGGCGTTTATTGGGTATGTAGTTGGAGACTGCCGAGGCGAATAAAATGAGTCTTGTCCAAATGAAAAACTCAGCGACTTAGCACAGTTGCCAAGTGAATTGTCCGAGCGGGATGAATCGTGTATCAGGCAGTCCTTTTCACCCTCTCTTGGATTGCTAGCTTGCTCGGCAGAGTGGAAAGAACATGTGGATTAGTTCAGATGTCGAGCTGGGTTATGACGTAGTAAATAGGTAAATACAGGTAAATACGTGTAATGCGTGTCCACTGATGGACTTCTCCCCGTTCCATGTCGCAAAGCCTGTCAAAAGAATGCACACCACTGAAACAAGAGTACGACAGTTGCTTTAATTCTTGGTTTGAAGGATACTTGGAGCCAGCAGTGTCTGCATCTTCATCCACCGAGGCACGTACGGAGTATTCCAAGAAAAAGGCTGAGGAGTTCCAAGAGAAATGCGGGAAGATATGGGAGTCTTATAGATCTTGTGTTCAGGTATGCACGTACGCCTTCCCTCTTGCTAGTTCGCTTATCGCGTTCCCTCTTGATAGAAAGCAGTGAGAGACAAAGGTCTTGATAAATTGCTCCAACAGGCAAGAGAGGACAATCCGCTTGTTGATCCCTCACCTCCGCAATCGAAGTAATGCGAAGCCATCTCTTAAACATTTGTAGCAATAGGTGCATACGCTTGCGAATGTGGAATCATGACGAACCTAAGGACATTCAGCCGTCCTACAGCTGATAGGATTGGGCAAGGACCTTTGAGTCACCCCGGAGACACCTCCATCATGTTCCCAGCCCTCAGGGTAAGATGTCCAAATTCATCCAGATACCTTCAAAGGTTCCCCCGCAAACCAATTTTTTTCCACCACATCGCTCGTCATTTTATTGTGATATTTACATCATCAAAATGCTCGACAAAATCTGTCTACAGTCATTCGCAACAGTAAGTAATCACAGGTCCCGGGAACTCGCCCTTTTACTTAGTTCTTCGCCATCTATTTTGTTTCCCCACTAAGTGTTTGTCTTTTAATAACCTTAAAACAACTTGAAAGTTATTGAATGAAAAGTAAACTTTATCATTTCAACGTATCCAGATTCAAGTTCAATACATGCTTATGCTCATCCTAGCATCTTCGTAAATAACCATTAAAGGTCAGAAGTTAGAAAGACTTGGAGAAGTTGCGTTTGGATCTATGGGCAATGGGGCAATGGGATTAGTGCCAACGTTGCATTCATCATATAAATTGCATCCTTTTGTTCAGCAGACTCGCGGTGGCACGGTCTCCGCGTTCACCTACTGCTCGCACTGGACACTGGCAATCAACTGGTGCACCTGTGTCCATAGCATTTTTTGTGGCACCAAACGACCATCATCCTGTCCGTAAACGCTGATGGCTGAGCTTTTGCATGCTCATTTTTTTAGCGACCCAAGCAGCTACTAGGGTCTTCCTTCCTCAACTCTCAACCCTCAAAGTTTGTATCGACATTTTTCCATGGTTCGAGAAGGGCTTGGCACTTAGGCCTTAGAGTGGGCGTGAAATATTTTCGTTATACATTCGTTCGACTTTCTAGCCGTCAAATAGTCGATTGAGGTCGGAGACACAAGTAGAGGTTTTCGGTGATAGGTCAGTGCCTTTCAATTTGTGGCTTCGTCCCTCACTTACCTTGCGTAGTCCTTTCCCTCTCCTCTTATGCCTTGGCCTGAAATACGATCCCATCGTCATCACCAACGTCAAAGCCGATGCCGATGTCAAGTCCAAATTTCACCCTCATCCCTTCCACGAAACTCAACCCTGTGCAAGTCCACATAAGGAAGGCGCAGCCTTCATCGACCAACGACGTGAGCAACATTAGCATTATGATTGAAACTGCAATGTGCACGACTGGGTAGAGGATGACGGAGGCAGGTGCAGAATCAGGATGAAAGCAGGGAGAATGGTGCCACACCTATAGCCCCGTGGGGTCTACGCATTACCAGGTATCACAAAATCTCATGGAGTCCCAAGTCTCACAAAGTCCCACCTTTCGATTTCACGCTCGTCCTCCATCTGCCAGTGATCTGAATATCAAATTCGTGATTGAGCCTATGGATGTGCGACTCGGAGTGACAAATGGATACATTTATCTTCAATCAACTGTCACTCCCTTCGTTCTCAAGTCATTTTTTGCTTCTGAAATTTCCTAGAAAAAGCACGGGTCAGGATTGTGAAACGAGGAGGAAAATAAGATGAAATGATAGGAATGGGTAATGCGATAGGATAAATTTAGGCAGAAGGGACGGTTATTAGCAACAGAACGCAGACTTTATTTAACGTTGACATTGGCGCACTCATCCAGAAGTGGAGTAGAAAGGGAGGGTCCAAAGGGTAGCTAGCTTTCACTCCAAACCAATGGACAAGATAGGAGAAATGGCGAACTTGACAAACAAGAGAAGAAACTCACCACAAGGAGTTCATTATATGCTTCCGGACATTCTTTCAAAGTGACCAGACCCATTCCAATCGACCATAAACAATACGAGCCAAATGTCACCAGAAGCCACCACGGGATCTGTGGACGACAACGGGTTGAGAATTTCAGATTATGATTCAGGGAATTTGGGTATGGGCAGAATGATGCGTGGAAAATATTCAGTATCAACGACCTAGATGGTAGAGAGTAAGAGAGATTCGTACCACAGGTAAAATCTGCTCAGCGATTTTCGCATCCAGCAGAGGTACGGAAAGCATGTTGAAGAATAATAGCAGGTATGCAACGGTAGTAATTGTTGCAATTAGCGTAATTCGATGTGCGCGCGCCATGAATTGGTTTATTAGTGTCAAAAAAGTTGAGATTTACAAGTGTATAATGGTAGAAATACGAGTTTGAGACGGATTTGGTGTTATGAACAGACGTGGCGGTCACTCATTTATTTCTTAATTTGGAAAATTGCACTTTTCATGAAAAAAAAAAACAAAGAAAACACTGATTATCCATTAGAGACTCTTACAGACGGGACGGAGGTCTGCTCAAGTCAGGACCAATTGTCATTTCGAGTAGTCGAAGTTCAAAATGAATCTCACTCCGCAAGAAGTTGGCTGAGTCGACCTGATTTCCAAGATGTTGTGGTATCGTCACTGCCTGAAAGGTACAAAATAATTAGCCTGTGCATCACAAATTCGCTGTAAAAAGAGCCTGACCTCCGATGTGTTGTTGATCTACGCCAAAAGACACGATGAGATCTACGATTAGGAACTCATCGGATGGCGTACTCACTAACAAAGACATTGGGAACGGTGCGCTGGCCTGTCTTCTCATGCAGATACTGTTGAATAGGATTGCCATCCTCTCGCTTGTCTAGTCTAGGGGTAGAAGGTCGATGAGCATATCATGGAAAGCCAAACCTTTGATTGAACCTACTCAATAACATGGAACTTGACATCCGGGAAGTTGTCGCTGAAAAGTCCTTTGACACTTGTGCAGTAAGGGCACCAGGACTTCGAGAATATGATCACTTTGTTTTCTGTGATAGAGTCCTACGGAAGATAGGCTTTAAACACATGGATTATGTCTCTTATCGGTAACACATACATCGACAAATTGTTTGATGCTCATTTTCTGAAACTGAGTCGCTGAGGAATTGGATGATGAAAAGAAGCCAAATGAGGGGAGTCGAGAGAAAACTGAAGTCAGGCGGGCAATCATAAGGTTTAAGTACTGCAGTACTGCCTTTTCGCACTTTCAGTGCTGTAGTGCCGCCTAAGCTTGCACCACATCAGCTGGTGAATGAGTCAGCAGCAGAACACAGTGACAAACCGATATCCTTCGTCACGACACTGTGGGTCGTTGCGTTAAGCATCAGTCTCTAGATGAATCATGCTACCTCGCCTGTTACTTGGAACCGGGGCCACACAAGTGCCGACCGTTGCAATGTCTCCATGTGTTTCTGTTTGGAATTGAGAGGATGATAAGATTTTTCCTCGTCATCTGACACCGAACTACAATCGAAGGATTACCATTTCTATATGTCCATCATCCCTCCAAGACTAGTTGGATAGATGGCGGTCCTGGATTTACACCCTACCCTATTCTGGTACACCGGTTCGCACGTCACGAAGAGCAGAAGTATAGAGCTCGGCGGACGACAGTATAATCTATCACCTCATGTCTCTTGTTGATGATCTGTTATCCAGGATCGGCAGGCATTATTTCTGATTTTAGATCTGCCCGAATCTCGCTTTCATGCGTGCATGTGCACTGCGTGGATTACCAAGTCAGAAAACCGGTAATCGGCCTCGGCGGTACGATATCCTCCATTGCCCACTTGAACTGCACTGACTCTTTGTGTTTCACATATGTATGTAGGAATTGTTTTCCCACCGCTGCAAGCACTGGTTATCGAGGAAATTTTACCCAGGAAGGTGACGGTTGCTGTTGGGCTGTCTCTGTTCATCAATTCTCGGAGAGCGTCTTCTTGACGGTGTCATTAATCTGGCCAATATCAGCAGCCAGAAATGTAGATTAGGTTTCTGGACAGCTCAAATCGCATCAAAGCCATTAATAAATGGCTCGTCCGTAAAGCGAACTCGGCTCAACGGTGTACAAGGGTATAACGTCGACTACAGTCATAATTCATAGGTCATATCAGACGTAATCCTTATTTCTACGATCAAATAATTGCTCATTACAGTGACGCTCCACCAGGGCAAATGAATAGCTCAAAAATGACCCAGAACTTGTGATGCCAGCCGTCAGTATGAGCAGCTAGAAAACGAACGTTTAGAAAATTTTACTTCGAAAATATCACTTCTTTGACTCCCAAACTCGTCAAATTATTAAGAAAGGTCTTTCTCACCGACCCATCGCGGCACGTTAGACGGTGTTGACGAAGATACTTCCCATAGAGCCTCGAGCCTCGTCCAACTCAACTTAGTGTACGTTCTCAAGGCGGTATTGACTGTTGGGCTCATTCAATGAAGACGAAGAGTATGAAAGAAAGTGTTTTAACTGACATCTTACGGCTGCTATAGACGCATTCAAAGTAGTCTACACCCAGGTCAGTAACTTCATGGTCCTAATTTTTTGAGTCTATTCTTAGTTAAACAGCTCTCTAAAACCATAACCGGAACCCATACTGGGATGTCCAAAACTAAATGTAACGCCGGTCGGACCGGTACCGACTATCCAATGTTTTCATCAGCTTCCTTTGCGGCTTCTTTTGGTTGGGTTACCCCCAGAGCTATTATGCCTTCATTTGCTCAGGTGCCTTTAGTAAATCCATTTTCAGACTTGAGCTAGTGCTGAACCGGTTTATAAGATAGGTTTTGCGCACTCTCTCCATTTGGACATCTGTTTTCAACTTCTCGTTTTGCTGGTAAATCTTGTACCTGATATCTGCTCCCATTGCTGTCAGCCAATTCTTCACCTAATGTAAAGCATTCTGTCAAACTTGATTGGCTGAGATCGTCTTCTTCGGCACTGTCGACTGTAGCATGTCTTGCCAGTTCCTCGAAGCACACCGGATCTAGGGCTCGGAGATCGGCCACCTCGTTCTCTCATTATCATCAAACAATTGCAAGTATGTACGATTTGGGGTCTGGAATCTAAACTACTCTATCCCCTATATATTTAAAACTGGCCATGGGACATTATTTGTATTTGCAACTTGGATATTACGAGATCCAAATTGAACGTGGTATTTATTTGGTAGTGATCACTCCGTAGCCTCCTTATCTTTCCCAGGAAGGCTGTGTGATTAGCACCTCTCTTGCCTTCTTGATCTGGTGTTATACCATAAGCTACGAGGTGAAACGTCCCAAGTTCAGGTCCCACCTTCTCGTCGGAGCACTGGATCAACAGAATCAACAGTCTTTTTTTGGGATTTGAGTAGCAGGTGTATGATATTCCAATATCTATCCCTGACCTGCTCACCTTGGTCCCCAAAAGGCACACACATCATCTTTTTACCGCTCTCCGCCACGCACCAAGGTTAAATTTGATGAAAAAGTTGATGGTAACAACCTTGAAATGCAATCCATTATTGTCTAGATGCTATATAGCCTTAATACTACTCGGGTCGCAGCGCCACACGATATCAGCGCAATATGTTCAAGTCTCAGCCGAAACTTTGGAAATGGTATATACATACAAGATTTGTCCTATGTAAGATTCTTGTCACCTGAATTGCTGGCGAGCTGATGTCTGATCCTCAACATAACATTCCAACTGTTATTACCCACCAGATTTACATCTCGTTCTCACTGCTCCAAGTTTCATAACCTTAACGAGACCTTTTCGTTATTCTCTGTTTTTGTGGCTGTATGGTGTGAACGGTCTGCTGAGCCATCCCGTGAAAAAATCTCGTAAAAAAAAAAACATATGCTCTGCGAAGTAGCAGATGGGTCAGCTGAGCTGTTAATTGGCCTACGATTGTAAAATCGTTGCAATCCGTGCGGAGATAACTCGAAACAAAAACAAAAACAAAAACAAAAAACAAAAAACAAAAAACAAAAAACAAAAAACAAAAAACAAAAAACAAAAAACAAAAAACAAAAAAAGTAAATTCAACCGCCTCCTTGCTCTGGAGACGAATGGCTCGACCTTTCCCTGACCACCTCGTGGTTCCCTCGGGCGCATGACTTCAAAAATACCGTCGGTCGGTCGGTATGTTCCACCCATTTCTGTCCACGGCGCGGCAGTGACGGTCGATTGACGTCGGGCTGTTTAATTATGAAAATGGGCATATGCGCGGCAGGTCTAGCTCTCATGCCCGAATATGTTGGTTTTCATTCACCCCAATTTTTGATTTAAATCAACGGTAGGGAAAACAAATCCTAAATCAGTAGCTGGCTGAGTCTGAGGCTCACTTCATTAACGCCCGGTGAAGCGGAGCATCTGCGAATTGCGGGGGGGGGAGGCGCAAATCAGGTAGGGCTATTCCATCAACACATGATTAGGGTTCTAACTATCTATAGTATCACACACACATATCACCATGTATATATGTGCCTTCTGACGTGCTAATTTCATGTTTGTCATTGCTTCATTAATTTCCGAGGCTAATATTAAAGCTCAAAAGGCTGCGAAAGCCTCAAAGTTAGTAAGACATATCAAATAAGAAGTCGCTAGTGGTCCCCATGTACGCCTCGGCCTTGAGAACAAGGAAGTGATGCCTTGGGCGACTTCGAAATCCCAGGTGTATAATCCCAGGTGTATCCGAAGATCCCCCGAAAGCCATATATATATATACTAGTATGGTATGGAAGGTATGGAGTTCATCTTCAAGATGCGTTCTTAGTTCTATTAAGAATTCGAAAAACAATAATAAGCTGGGTCATGATGCATGATGGCCCGGGTGAATGTGAGAGAAAATATACGAAACTGATACTTCAAGAAAGGAAAGTTGAATTAGATCAGAAAATTTAGACAGGAAGAACTGAAAGTCCTAAGTTGAAGCAGTCCTTTTTATTCTTTCCCCTCTAAAACAGATGGAGGTAAGATGATGATCTTTCAACGAGGGTTCCCAGAAATGGCCACTGGAAGATCAAGTTTCGAAAAAAGAAACACAGACACAACTTCCCTCGCCCGTTCTCTATCCTTCAAAAGTTCAAGCTTGTAAGTCTTGACATGTCAATGCTCAAAGATATATGGACAGCGTCAAACGTCACACATTGGCGCTAGCCGAGGCACCCGCCTGGATTCAATCCTAACTGTCTAATCAAAACGGTCCACCCCCTTCCAAAGTCCATCGAACCCCACTATCCGATCAACGGGGATAGAACACCGGCTGACACCGGCAGTACTGAAGGTTTTTTTTCAATCTGTTTGTAGTTTGAAAAAAATCTGACATCCGAATGTGGCGCAACATTGATGATATACTCCGTGGGCAATGGAGCATAGCGAAGAAAAAGTATTTCAGGACCATCATATTGATTGAACCTGCAGCTCTTTGAGTTTATGACAGATCAATCGCGGAGAGATAAAATGTCCACTGTATATTTCTTCTGCGTTGACAACTTGCAGTCTTGACAGGTCATTAAGCCTGAAAAAAAAAACATACCTAAGCCGAGTCGGTCTATTTTCTTCAGGAAAACGCACCTGACCATTCACAGTCACATTTTGATTCTGATATAGCAGTTAGGAAGTCCATAGCAGCATGTGGAATCCCGGAGTCGCGAAAGAAGATGTATTCATAATGATTTTGTCATTTATTTTCTTTGGATGACTAGAACAGGAGATACCATATGTTCACCCGCTAGACGGAGGCGGACCCTTTGCGGTGACTGAAATCCAAGATGGCCTAGTTTAGAGAAGGACGTAGACTGTAAGATGCCAGTGTGTTCACCCGCTCAACGGAGGCGGACCATTTGTGGTGGCTGAAATCCTAGAGGGTTTAGCTTAGAGAAGGACAGTCATTTGGTCAGGTCAGTTTTTTTCAGGTGGACTTTAAAAGGCGTAAAGCGTGCAGTACGGGTCGAAGGATTTCAGAAATATCATATCTATAGGCGAAGCTGAGTTGGAAGCCCAACCAATCGTCGCACCGGTCTCCATACTTCTTCTTCTTCTCCTCCTTCTTCTTCTTCTTCTGTGATAAGATGAAAACTCGGATAGAGGGTGCGCGTATCGGTAACCTAGGTAAGACCCAGAACGTGAACGTCGTAAAAGATGAGAAAGAAGGTCCATTGGGAGGGCCGTTTACTATCAAGTCCTGCACGGGTTTATCCAAGGAATCGAATTCGTACTGTCCGAGCCTTCGAGTCTGGTCAAAAGATATCAAATTTAGATGATGACGATGGATGAATGAAATTTGAATACGAATCGAATACGATATATCGTATAGCACTAATAGCACGGGGGACTCACGCGCTCACGGGTAGTTCATATTTCCGCAGTCATATATATATCAATGTTCGAGACATCCTGGAAAAGAAGCAACAATGATATATTTAACATTTGGAATTGATGGGCAAAAAAAAAAAAAGTGTTGTTGAAAACGAATCCACGGCACAAGTTTTGCAATCAACCCTCTCACTTTGTCGACTTTTTTTCATGATCGCAGTTTTTTTTTTGGGGGGGGGCATGTGCGCAGTGACAAGGCGTGTTTGATGATTTTCACATAAAGTCTGCTTGAAGTTAAATGTGAAACTGCGCATGCCATCCACACCTTCGAGTATCGGGGGCAGTGAAGCTTATATTTTTATTTTTATTTTTTCATGTGATATCAAAGTCGGAAATCGAATGTAATTTGCGTTTCGATAGGCTCGAAACCAGCCGTTCTGGTAGCGATGGGAAAAAAATGATGTTGGAGTATTAGCTAATTCGAACCTCCACACCAAACATTTTTTTCCCACACCCAAGTTTCGAGTCTAGCGTTTGGAAAAGATATGTTCAATGCAAAAAAAATCAAAGCCTCTGTGGCTTCTCCGCTGGTCGATCGATAATATGTCATTTTAATCTGCTTTATACATTAGGAAAAAGAATTGGGATTAAAACACTCATCTGTATCACCCACACCATAATCAGGAATAGAGGGTGCAACAACGATGGCAACATTCCGAGCACTACCCTCAGATTGATCAAATAGATTGACCAATTCCGCACTCATCCGTCTTGCTTTATTATCCTGTTCCCCATCATCAACGAACTCCAACTTCTCTCTAACCCACTCAACTCTATCCGTCAAAATTGCGGTTTCCACCAATGGACCCAACAAACACCTCATTACATGCAATACCTCCAAATTCTTCACCAAATCACTCTCTCGTTCTAACAAATCGAAAGCATTAGGACAAAATTTGACCCCCAACCGTGCTTCTGCTATATGTAAGAACGCAGGCCAACCGTTTGTGTATGCTGAATCTTTGAGTCTGCCCAGGCGGAACAGGGTGGGGGTTTGACCTGTGCAAGTTGGGTCTTCTGGAAGTCTTGGAGGTGGTGTGGATAGGGAAGGGTTCTGAGGATTCCATGCCTCTGGGCGACGAGGCCAACGGGCGGGTACAGAAGCCGATTTCGATTTATCCATCGGCGCCAATGGTTTTGCTACAAGCGTAGCGTCCATTAAAGCTTTAGCAAGTAATGCACGCCAAGCAACCTTCCGAACCGCAAGCACCACAGACGGATGTGGTGTAGGTGGGTCTGAACCTGGGATCAACCATTGTGAAGGGACTTGGGATGCGAGGTGGTATGCGGATATAGGAAGGGTGAGAGGTTTTGGGGAAGAGAGGTTGGTCTTTGAAAGAAGATAATCTTTTTTTTTTTTCGGTTGAGATTGATGAATGAGTGGATGGTAATTCACATGAAGAGACGAACCTCCTGGATTCATCAAGTTGTAGCAGCAACCGACTGCTACAACGCCTACTGGGTACCATGAAGGGTGTGGAGTGTTTACAGAAGATATGAATGAGCGAAGGATATCTGGTGTAAGTGAACCACAGGCGTGTAATGCGACTAGTAGGACGGGCACAGGTTGCGGGGATTCTCCAACCCATTCATCAATGGTATCAAGAAGAGTTTGAGGGGCAATAAGAATGGTTTTATGTGCTATTGGAGGAGTAGCCTCAGGCAACAACCGACGTTCCCATTGCTGAGCACGTCTAGTTTGTTCTTGATCGGCGTCAAGTGCTAGTATATGAGACTGAGGGAGATGATATTTCAGGGTTCTTGTCAGATAGCCCTATGTAATCTTTTAGATAAGGATACATACATAAAGGGGAAACCACATGCCTGACCAGCGCCGATATCTACAATTCTGATTTGGCAAGTATGTATATCGTTGACTTGAAGGAGGTGGAGTATGTATGTAGCCATGCGAGATACTTCATGGGTCTTTTTTGGAGACATGCCTTGGTCTGATGGAAGATCAAGTGGATTTTCTGGGGGGGAAGATCAGGAATTGAAATGGGAATGTGGGGGGGTTGTTACGAACGGATAAGTATGGGAGTGCGGTCTAGTTGAAGACGACGTATGGAGTGCGGCAAGTCATGATCTTGCGATTGGCATTGGGGTTCATTGTAAGCACGAACGAGTTGAATCCAGTTGTTGTCAGTAAAATGGAAATGTTCCAGTGAATTTGGATGATTTCTGAGGAGAGCAGTAGGAAGGGGATCACTTAAGATCGAAACCATTAATAGCACGGTCATCTCGGCCGACATAAGTATAACAGAATCTGATGCTCAAAGCAAGCCCAATGATTTGGTACCAGAACATGGCTAGTAGTAGTAGTAGTACCTCTGTTATCCTCGCAGTGATCATCCCATTTCTCTATACATCCCTCCTCATCCTTATCAGACAGTTCCGCTCTCCTCTTCGCCACCTTCCAGGGCCACCTTCCTCTTCACTCTTCATGGGAAATCTACAACAAATGCACGACCAAGAAAACACAAACCTCATTGCCCGCTGGGTCTCTCAATACGGTCCCACCTTTGTCTACAGAGGTTTCCTCGGCGGTCGTCGCCTCATCACAACCGACCCTATCGCTATCGCACACATCCTTGGTAACCCGTATCATTATCCAAAGCCAGAGTTTATCAAGGACACTTTGGCAAATATGGCAGCGGGTCATCATGGTCTCCTCACAGTCGAAGGGGATCAGCATCGACGACAGGTTCAACTTCTATTTTTCTTTTCCCTTTTTGGTCATCTAAATAAAACTTGGCCCCAATTCAAGCGTAAAATATTGGTAAGCGATAATCTTGGGCACAAAATGCCGCCTGCTTCAACTTTTTAGACACCTGCTTTCTCTGTTTCTCATATTAAATCTCTGACACCCATATTCTGGGAAAAAGCAACACAGGTTCAGATTCATCTCCTCCCTCAAAATTGGTCCACTCACTTGTTAAACAGCTTCGGGATATTTGGCTACTGCAGCTACCCGATGTCGGTCCTCACCCAGATGAAATCCAACCACAAGCGCGTATTGACGTCCTCATATGGCTTGGAAGGGCAACTCTAGATGTTATTGGTCTAGCAGGTTTGTGCAGCCCTATTTTATTCCACATCACCTTATGTACTACCTTAGGTTTCGGATATGCTTTCAATTCATTGACAGATGATTCAAACGAACTGGCATGCGCTTTTGACATAATATTCTCAACAGCATGCAAATTCAGGGTAATCACCATCCTCCAAGCTTGGTTCCCAATTCTCCGACATTTCGTGAGTCGTTGGGCCCTTTCTAAATTCCTTATTCTCTTCGTCCTTTGCGTCCCTTGACACCCGATCGACCACCAATATCGGTTGTCAATGTCATTCTTTTGATTCTTATCCCTTTCAACCGTCCCTTTTCTCCCTGTGACACTCCCGCCGGCCGACTCTTCAAAAGCTGTCACGCCAAAAACCCATCTCCTCATTGGCCCTGATGAGGTCTGATGCCTGATCGACGGCGCTATCGGGATAGACACCACCACCGGTGCTCACCGGGTGCCTTTATTTATTTTGTCGTTGGCATTGAGATGATTTTCATGCCTGTTTGCATGTTGATGCGAGCGGAGGCTTTTTTTGATGGCAGGGTTGTCCACCCCTGCCTCTGACTTATACTACTGCATAAGCTAATCAGCAATATAGCGTCAAAACAATGTTATCCAGGTACAAGCTCGAAATACCATGCGCCGTATTGGACTTGACTTGATCAATGAGAAACAAAGCGCTATTGGACAACATCCTACTGGAGTAGAAACTGTCAATACTCCTGAAAAGGGCAAAGGATCGGGAGTCAACCTAGACGCTCATATTCCACAACGTGAAACTGAAACTTCACATGGCCGTGATCTACTAAGTATCCTAAGTAAGTCATCTAGCATTCTCTCTTAAAACCCTTCTCAACCATCACCTAACCCACAGTCCGTTCCAACATAACCAGCACCCCGTCCCAAAGCATGTCTACCGACGAAGTGCTCTGTCAAATATCTACATTCCTAGCTGCTGGTCATGAAACGACATCTTCGGCTCTTACATGGTGTTTATATGCGTTGGCGAAAGATCAACGTGTGCAATCAAATTTGAGAGATGCTTTGCGGGGGATTCAGGATCGAAGTGGGAGACCAGGAAACCATGATGCTGACTCCGGAGGTACGACTACCGGTCTCAAGGGTCAGCAGCAAGAGTGGGACCACCACGACCAAGAAACCCTAACTGATCAAATCCTGAAATGCACATACCTAGATTGGGTCGTTCGGGAATGTTTACGGCTCCACGCACCCGTTACCAACACAATGCGAGTGTGCATGCGTGATTATGATGAAATACCTCTTCACAATCCTCTTCCTCGTGGCGGTGAGCGAATCTGCATGGGCGTCGATGAGGGCGCAAGTGCTAGCCATCATCGTCATCATCATATGCGTCATCATATGCGTGGAAATCAAAGCGCTGTCGGGAATCCAATTCCAGAAAGCCAGCCTGGGAGCGGAATCACAAGGCAAACGATCCCAATCCGAAAATGGGATATCATATCGGTACCGATACAGGCTATCAACAAGAGCAAGGTCTTTTGGGGTGAAGATGCGGGTGTGTTCAGGTGCGGGGTCTTTTTGTTTTGTTTTCCTCCTTTCTTTCTTTGCTTTGTTCTCTTTTGTCCGATTTCTTTGGTTTGTTTTCTGGAGACCATGCCATTTTCGCCAGACTAGCGGAGGTTTTTTCTCTCTGGTGGTCAGCGGGTCACTACGACTATTTTTGGATTTGCATCCTTATAGTTTTCAGGGTTTGTTTTCTCAGCACCCTCCGGAAACCACCGGTTTATTGAGCCCATGTAGTGTTGTGTAACTGCATGGTGCGGTGCAAAGAAATGTGATCACAGCTACCACGTTGTGGTTTAGGAGAGCCATGCTCAGGCTTAGAGAGGAACTCATCAAGCATGTGCTCCATCCCTGGCTGTGCTGATAACATTTCCGCTTCATTGCTAGCGCAGCCTAGCCCGCAAACCATCGTTAAACCATTAAAATTTCCCCTTGCCTGTTCCTGTTCCTACTTCCGTTATCGTTCCTGTTCAGTTCATTTCCTATTCCATCGTTAATTGGTCTAAACCGAGGCCCCAGTCTGAGATTTGTTCACTGCGCTAGCCTATCCTTCTTTTGGTCGTCCTTCATTCTTGTCATAATTTTTTTTATCCCCTACAGGCCAGAACGTTGGGCTACACCTCCCCAGGATGCACGGTTGATTCCTGGCTTATATTCAAATATGTTGACATTCCTGAATGGGAATCGAGCTTGTATTGGCTATAAATTTGCTATCTTCGAGTGAGTCCTAATTTTCGTCTTATTCTTTTTTCTTTCTTGTCTTCCATTTCATTCATGCCATTCCATCTTTTTCTTTTTTTCTGGATGAGTGGGGTTACTTTATAATTGAATTTTGTTTTGCTCTTTCTCTATCGTTTCTGGGATTATCTATACTTTGGAGTCTTGGGGCGATGCACTTGCGTCACAAAGTAGCCCCATCAACCCTTGATCACTTCACGGGGCGTGGCGCAAGCCGCAGAATACTTGCGATCAACCTGGGTGATATCACCAAACGAGTTGGTTCAATTCTTTGCGAGATCGTCCTCCTTGTGGCTTTTGTCCTGTAGACTCTTGCTGATTTTTTATATATCTTCCCTTGAAAGTTGCGGAATGCTCCATATCCTTTTTGAGAATTATTTTTTTACTTCCGTTCAGATTCGGAGATCCGAATGCCTTCTTTATTTTTTTTGTTGAAGTCTCGCTAGCATTGCTCGGTTCGCCACTTTTGGGAACATTTTTTCACACCAATCACATGTTGGTGTTTTTCCCGCCTTCTTAATTCTCTCCTCATTCGCGTCCTCATATATGCCGATTCATTCCCGAGGGATGGTTGGGTGTATCAAATCAAGTTTGGTATGCGTCAACCATCGACGCTGAACTCGGGAGGGTAAACAAGCGATCCTTGGTTAACGGCATTGTATCATAAATGAAGATGACGAATGGGAGTTGAAAAAAGCTTCGAATTGTCATCCAACCTCCCATTCTCTCTGGTCATCAAGAGTCAATCTGTGATGATGAGGGCCGCTGCATGCTCTCTTCGAGCGGCGGCGGTGGCGTTTGACCAGTGTAGTTTGGTTTATTTAGTCTTTATGAGGCGTCACTTGACTTTTGAGTATGGGTTTGGGTTGAATGAAATTCACGGAGTTGTAAAAGTTCAGCTCGGTTGTCGGGTTGGTTCCTTTTTCAACCTTGCAATTGGATCATCTTGGAATCTGATCTCCGGTTATAAATTATATGATCTTCGCCTGTTCGGTCCTTTTCTTGGGACCTTCCATTCGATGTTTCTTGATGTTTTCCATCCATCGCCCCCTCTCCTCCTTTCAGGATCGCGCCTGTCTGGCGGAGTGACACGGTATAATCGCATAATTATAACGTTATTGAACATTGCTCATGTTGCCTGTGTTTTTGCTTTTCTTGGCGTTTATATATTCCGTGCTCATTCCGCTTGGTTTCAAAAGGATCAAGATATTTCTTTATGTTCTATTAAAGGACATTGGATTCTCCATCGATCCTGGGATGATTATTGAAAAGAAAGTAAAGTAAGTTCAAATCGGTCGTGGTGTTTTTCTTTTTTTCTTTTTTCTTTTTCCCTACTCTTTCTGCGATGAATCCCGAAATCTATCTAATTCAAAAAGACCAATGCATTCACTTCGGTGGTTTTAATGCCTCCTTGATTTCGTCATCACTAAATCACTCTTGACCGCATCGCGGTCCGTGCTGGGAATTCTCGTACTGCATTTTACCTGATGTTAACAAGCATCATGACCAATCCACTATAATTGTGTTCACTTTCCTTCTCAGTCCGTTTTCGTCCATCCATTTCGGACGAGCCAGATGATATCCTAAATTCCATGAAAAGACCCTATTTACTGACGTTTTCTCCCCTTCTCCCCCATTTCATCTCTCTTTTTGTTTTTCACAGTGTTGTCGCACGACCATTCGTGAAATCTGAACCCCACCTCGGGAATCAGATGCCTTTAAGTATTTCACGAGTTCATTTCCGGGGGACTCGGGTATGAGCCGGCAGATGCCCCCCGCCTCCCGCTCGCTTTGAATCTCCCACAGTATCCCCGCCGCCCGCGCTGCTTGTTTTTTTTTTTTTTTTTTTTTTTTTTACCCGAGCGGTTGTCGGTATCTTTTCTCATCTGCCAATAACCCTGTTCTTTTCATATATGCGGAGCTTTTTTTTTCTTCTTTCAGTCATCAACGTAATGCCGTTTCATCTTTCATCATTTCCATACCTAGATAAAGATTGTACGTTAGCGGTTTAACCTCGGTGGATTCGAAAAGGGTACGGTAAAACCTATTGGATTGGATGGTTTACTCATCATGCAGACTTTACATCGATATCTATCTACAGGCTATGTATGCTTCCATTTCAAATTCTAAGCTGAACATGGTGGGCGTCAATCACTTCACATTAAAAAAGCAAAGCGCTACTACTATTCCTGCCAATTGTTCTGCTATCTATCAAATGACATCTGTCCCCGCAACTTTCATTCATCAACACCGGCTCTTCATGGAAAAGATTGTGTCCAACGGATTGCCATGATTGCCACGTATAATTAATGTGATGAGCCTACTAAACCCCAAAACATTGTCCCGTAATCCCGTAAATGTGATTATCAGGCCCCTACTACTAGCTCTTGCAAGACGACATCTACATCTTGTGGTTCTCGTATGCATATAATCCGCTGATACCGTAGCCTCCTAGGCGGTGGGTATATGTAGCTCACTCATAGGGATCTCGGATGTTATTGAGCCCATTGAGAACCTATTGCGGTAGGTACGGGTAAGCGCACTGGTTGGAATGAGGCGTCGCATCGCTTTCACAGCCCACATCGATATATCGGGACTATCACGATGATTATCGATTATCCTTTAGCGTACCAGAATGAGTAGCGAACTACGGGTTCACCTTTAGGGTCTCCCAAAGTAGTTTTTTTTTTTTTATAGTTTGTCTTGACTCGGAACTAATAACTCATTAAAAATGACCACTCATTTTTTTTATCAAAAAGTGGGTAAATTTGTTTTGATTAGTACTTATGAATGACCACCCGGATGATATCCTTATATCATCCATAATTGATGAGAAGGCATTTCGGGGGAGCCGGGGGGGAAGAGTTCTCTTCTCTTCGCAAGTTCTCTTCGAAATTCACCTTTTCCCAGTCCTGAATTTATAAAACTAAGTTTAAGTTATGTATATATATACTTTTTTTTTCTTTTTTTTTTACTCAAAGTTCCAAACTTCCAAGAACCCTGACCCGAAGTTGGCTTGGGTGGTCCGTTTGGACGGGGGGGGGGGAAGGGGGAAGGGGGATTCATTTTGATTTTTTGATTTCTGTTTTGACTACGTTCACGTTATTATGTATTTGAAAAGATAGTTATTAGATATATATCGACTGCGGAAAGATCTAGAACTTTGGAGTTCGAGATGGCTTACAGTAAATAAATTATCAACCAAAAAAAAAACTCTCTCGTTTACATAAACCTATTGAAATCTGCAATGTTACTACACTTGGATATATAAAGTCCCCTCACTCGGCACACACAGAAGCCCCGCCGAAGGAGAAAAAGCAAAATAAGTATATATAAAATAATAATAAAAACTTAAAAATCTTTTTTTTTTTAATATAATTTTTGTTATTACACCATCTGATGATAGGCCTGCTGCTGCCCCCCATCACAATCTATCCATTCTTGTGCTTTATATAAATTACTTTTTTTTTTCTTTCATAAATACATATATCTATTATTATTACAAAGACGGGGACAAAAAACGCTTATCGAAAGGGGTAACA
>Ga0193743_1000702_pt1 | contig 26100 bp, 24 predicted proteins | sample L2c2metaG_FD_143038 | JGI IMG/M metagenome (GOLD analysis project Ga0193743, IMG submission 143038) | Soil microbial communities from a riparian zone of the East river system, Colorado, United States - L2c2 | ecosystem: Environmental > Terrestrial > Soil > Riparian zone | place: USA: East River...
CGCACCCGTCACCGACTGCCGAGGCAGAAGCTGCGACAGGCGGGTCAGGACGACTCCGCGGCCAGCGACACCGCTGAGCCCGCAGCCGAGGTCGCCGAACCCGAGGTTGCCGCAGCCGAGACCCCCATCGTCGAGCCCACCCCTGCGCGCCGCCGATTCCCTTGGCGCCGGACGAAGCCGACCGCGGAGCCGGTGGCTGACAGCGTCGAGCCCGCAGACGCCGAACCCGAATCCAGCAGCGAGACAACGGCATCCGATGCCGAAGACGCACCTCTCGCGGAAAGGTCGAACGACGAGCCGGAGGAGTTCGAGCCCGTCCTCGTACCGCACCGGACCGCGGGTCGGGCGCTCAAGGTCGCGGCGATCGTCGCCGGCGTCCTGTTCGTCGGAGCAGCGGCGTTCGCCGGCTCGACGATGCAGCCATACCTGGCCGACCGCGCCACCGCGCACACCAAGTTCGAGGTCGCCGAGACGGCGGCCAAGGCCATCACGACGCTGTGGACCTACACCCCAGATGACATGGACTCGCTACCCGACCGCGCAGGCAAGTTCCTGGCGGGTGACTTCGCCACCGAGTATCGCCGCTACATCGACGCCATCGTCGAATCGAACAAGCAGGCCCAGGTCACCAACAACACGCAGGTGCTCGGCGCAGCCGTGGAGTCGCTGACGCCGACGGAGGCGTCGGCGATCGTGTACACGAACTCGGTGGCCACCAGTCCGGTGACGAAGGGCATCCCGTCGCTGCGGTATCTGGCCTATCGGCTGACGATGGAGCTGCGGAACCGGCAGTGGCTGATCACCAAGATGACGGCGGTCACGTCGCTGGACCTGACGCCCAAGCTGTAGCGCCGCCGTGGCAGTCGAATCACCCGTGTCCCAACGGATGACGGTCGTCGCGCTGTTGCTGCTGACGTTCGCCACCGGCCTCGTCGACGCCATCAGCGTGCTGGTGCTCGGCCACGTCTTCGTGGCCAACATGACGGGAAACGTGATCTTCCTGGGCTTCTGGTTCGTGCCGCACACCGTCGTCGACCTGACCGCGGCCGTCGTCGCATTCATCAGCTTCGTCGCAGGCACGGTGCTCGGCGGACGACTGGCACGGCACCTCGACACCGAGGTACGCCGCTGGCTGACGGTCGCGCTCGGCATCGAGGTGCTGATCCTGACGACGCTGTCGATTCTGGCCGGCACCGGGGTGCTGGCGTACCACGGCTACACCAGGCTGATCATCATCGCAGGCCTCGCCGTCAGCTTCGGCAGCCAGAACGCGGCGGCCAGGCAGTTCGGCATCCAGGAACTCAGCACCACCGTCCTGACGCAGACGATCGTGGGCATCGGGTTCGACAGCCGACTCGCCGGTGGCACCGGACAGCGGGAGAAGCTCCGCTACGGGGTGGTGCTGACGATGCTCGGGGGCGCGGTCGTCGGTGCGACCATGACGAGGTTCACCGTGTCACCGGTGATCGCGCTGGCCGCCGTCGCGGTCGCAGCCAGCGCCGCGATCTTCAGGTTCGCTCCCGCGCGGATCCCCGCAGCCGACGGCTAGCCTGAGTCATGCCATCAGTACTCGTCACGGGCGCTGGCCGGGGCATCGGGCGGACGATCACCGAGCACCTGGCGGAGCGCGACTGGGACGTCATCGCCGGTGTGCGCACCGAGGCGGACGCCGTTGCGGTGACCGCGGCGAACCCGCGGCGGATCACCGCCGTCACCCTGGACGTGACCAACGATGCGCACGTCGCCGAGCTCTCCGATTCACTTCCCGCGCGTCTGGACGGCATCGTGAACAATGCAGGCATCAGCGTCGGCGGGCCGATGGAGACCGTCACGACCGATGACTGGCGAAAGCAGTTGGACGTCAACGTCATCGGCCAGATGGCAGTGACGCGCGCTGTGCTGCCACGGCTGCGGGAGTCGCGCGGCAGGATCGTCTTCATCTCGAGCGTGAACGGCAGGCTGTCGATGCCGATGATCGGTGCGTACAGCGCGTCGAAGTTCGCGCTCGAGGCAGCCGCCGACGCGCTGCGAATGGAACTGCGGCCGTGGCACATTCCGGTGGTGATCGTAGAACCCGCGCAGACCGACACCGATATGTGGCGCACCGCCGACACCATGTTCGACGAGGCCGAGGCCGCGCTGACGCCCGAGCACCGCGCCATGTACGCCAGGCACATGGCCGGCATGAAGAAGATGATCCCCATCGCACGACGGATGGCCGTGGATCCCGCGAAGGTGTCGACGGTGGTCGAGAAGTCTCTCACCACGCGCCGACCACGCGCTCGCTACGTCGTGGGCGTGGGACCCAAGGCCCAGGTGGTCCTGATGACCAACCTGCCTGCGGCCGTCCGGGACCTAGTGCTGCGCAAGGTCGCCGGACAGCCGTAGTCAGAATCCCGTGGACGTCTTCGTCAAACGCGGCCCAGCGGCACCGCCGGGCTTCTTCGCCTGCGAAGTTGCCGGTCTGAGTTGGCTCGCGGCGGCCGAGGGTGGGGCGGCCTGCGCCCGGGTCATCGGGCACGACGAGACGAGTCTGACCCTGGAGCGGCTGAGTTCGGTGGCGCCGGACCGCGCAACGGCCCTCGGATTCGGTGGCAGGCTGGCTCGCACCCACGATGCCGGCGCCGCGGGGTTCGGGGCGCCCCCCGACGGCTGGACCGGACCGGGGTTCTTCGGTCCGCTACACCGGCCGCTTGCGATGTCGCTGACCGCCCACCCGACCTGGGGCGGGTTCTACGCGACGCAGCGGCTCGCGCCGATGGCCGAACTGGCCGGGCCGCGGCTGGGTGCGGTCAATGGTGACGTCAAGAAGGTGATCTCCCGGTGCATCCGGGGGGATTTCGACGACGGCGACCGACCGGCCCGACTGCACGGTGATCTGTGGAGCGGCAACGTCATGTGGACTTCCGATGGCGTGGTCCTGATCGACCCCGCCGCACACGGTGGTCACCGCGAGACCGACCTGGCAATGCTGGCGCTGTTCGGCTGCCCCTTTCTGAACGCCGTGATCGACGGCTACCAGAGCCAGCGGCCGTTGCGGGCGGGCTGGCGTCATCGTATCGGCCTGCACCAGCTCTATCCGTTGCTGGCGCACGTCGTGCTGTTCGGCGTCGGCTATGCCGCGCAGACCGGGGCAGCGGCTCGCAGCGCGCTCGCAGCCGAGTAGTTGACACCTCGGTCAGAGGTTTGCCCAGTTCAGATTGATTCGCCAACGTGCGTCGGCAGATCTGCCACGGCACGCCGAAATGATGAGCAGATCTAAACGGAATGCGTGACGCCTCGGCAGTTGATGTTGGCGGACCTGGCCGTTGCCGAACATCGGTGTGGCACCACCAATCCCAGGGCCCGGGTTCCGCAGGTACTTGCGATCGATATTTGCCAGCAATTTCTAGAATTAGCGTCGGCGTAAGTGTTAACGTCCACGTAAGCACGCGACAGTTTCGGGGAAAGGACTGGTCAGATGGCTGGTAGGCATCGCAAGATCGGCGTGAGGGCTAGGCGAATCGCCATGCTGAGCGCGGCCACCGCAACGGCAAGCGCGATGACTGTCAGCCTCGCTCCTCCGCCGCCGATTCCCCACCCGACAGTCGTGAATACGCCAGTCGACCTCGCGGCGGCCATTAGGTTGCTGCCGAACCACGACCAGGTGCCCGACCTCACGGGAGGCCTCGGCAGCACCATCTACGGCGGGGGCCAGTCGCTCGCCGATGCGCTCATCAGAGCCGTGGTCAACGGGATCAACCTGACCGGACTTGCGCAGGCGGCCGGGGTGGATCCAAAGAGCCTCCTCACGACCTTGCTCGCGGATCTGCCTGCGAACCTGCTCCCTGGGATCCTGGCCAGCCTCTCCCTCGATATTCCAATTTTGGGGAAGGCGCTCGAACAGTTGACGGGCGGGGACGTTGCGCTCCTCACCACGATCCTGAACCTGCTCGGCATTGACGAGGTCACCGACGGAGCCCTGACGGGAATCCTGGGACTGCTCGGCCTCGATCTCCACGATCCGCTCAACCTCGCCGGTCTCGCAATTCCCGGCCTGAACGTCATCACCGCGGGGCCGACGTTCTCGGTGCTCAAGATGCTCGGCCTCGACCTCGGATGGCTGCCGTCGACGCCGAACGGGGTAGCGAACGAGATCAACAACACCCCCTACCTCAGGCTGGGCGTCGACGGCGTGCTCGACCTGGTGCTCGGCGAGCTGACGCTGGCCCTGGATGGGGTCCCCGACCCGCTCGATCTTGTAGGTCGGCTGACCACGTTGATCGCGGACATCACCGATCCAGCGACCAGCCAGCTCCCCGACGTCATCGACCTCCGTGTCATCCCGACGGTCGGGATCGGGCTCGGCGCGTTCGCCGCCGCAATGGCCTACGAGCAGGTGTTGGAGCAACTCAAGTTTCAGCCCGGCGGCTCGGCGTACGTCGGCACCGACGCGCTGCTCGGCAGCCTGACGATCCTCCCGCTGGTGCTGATCAACAACCCGGGACGTCCCGATGGCGGCGCCTTCGCCCGGTTTGGGTCGCTGGCCGCGTTGTTCGGCATCGACACCGTGAACCCGCGCACCGAGTTGACGGGCGACGGCGGGCTGCCGGTTCTGGACCCACTTGGGCTCCATGTGGGGGGCGCGAACGTTCTGCCCATCCTGATCGACGCGACCTACGAGTACCAGCCGCTGTCGGACCTGGCGTCCTGGCCCAATCCCTTCACGCTCGCGAACAACCTCGCGGCAGGGTTGTTGCCCACCTACATGCTGCGCGGACTGGGCCTCGATGGGTTGACAGACCAGCTCCTTCCGCAGGTCACCGATGCGCTCGGCAACGTCGCTACGGATAAGCCATTGGCGCTCAACCTCTACCTCACCCTGCACTCGGCGACCTCGCCAATGCTGGAGCCGCTCTACCTGGCCGCCGACTTCCTCAACCTGGTGGGCCTCGGCCCGCTCGCGCAGATTCCGATGCGGCTGGCGAATGCACTAGCCCCGGCGGTGAACACACTCACCAACATCGGCTACGCCAACGTGATCCAGAACCTCGACGGCACCTACACCCGGGACTTCACCAACGCAGGCACCGAGACTCCGTTCCTCTCCTTCGCCAACATCGATTACGGTCGGGTGCCCGGAGACGTCATCAATCAGTTGATCGGCGGCTTCACCAAGGAGTTCTTCAGCGCCAACCCGACGCCGAACGGGCCGAACGTGCTCTCCAACCTGCTCGACGCGCTGCTCGGTGGCGGGCTCGGCGGCATCCTTCCCGGCAGCACGCCGGGTGGTACCCCGGCGACGGATCCGCTCAGTGGGCTGCTCGGCGGACTCGGTGGGCTGCTCAGTGGACTCGGTGGAATCCTCGGTGGACTCCTGGGCGGCGGCCCCGCCCAGCTGGCCGCAACCGGCGCGACGGCCAGGTCGATCCCCGATACGAATCCCAGCTTCTCCCGGCTGTCCATCTCGGGCGGCGCCGAGGACGAATCCGCCACCGCGGCATTGGATTCCGAGACGGCGGCCGAGGCGACCGAGGACGCGACGGCCAAGCCTGCGGCCGAGGAGGCCGTCGTGGAGAAGCCTGCCACCGAGGCGGTCGTCGTCGAAAAGCCCGCCACCGAAGAGCCGGCCGCCGAGAAGCCTGCGGACGAGGGCGCAACGGGTCCGAAGCACGCCAAGCCGGATGAGGAGCCCGCCGCCGGGAAGCCTGCGGCGACCGACTCGACGCCGAAGCACGCCAAGCCGGACGAGGACAAGCAGTCGGGCACCAACACCACGACGAAGGACAAGACGCCGAAGAAGGACAAGCCGGCGCTCAACGTGGTGCGGGACAGCGCGAACGCATCCTCGCCGAAGGACGAGAAGACGGGCACGCCCGAGAGCGGCAAGAAGGACAAGGATGAAGCCGCCGCCGCATCGTCGACCGGTGCGGAATCCGCCGGAGCTTCGAGCAACGCCGCCTGAGGGCTCTAAACAAACGCGAGCCAGCTGGGCAACGCGCGCTCGCGCGAGTCGCATAGCACCTGGTAGGTGTCGCAGGAGCCCCTCGGAACCCCGGCGCCCGCCCACATGCCGCCAGCGTCACGCCGCAGCACGATCGCCGACGACCCGCCACCGTCGAGCAGGATCGCGGTGTCGCTGCCCAGCCCGCGGAACAGATCCTGAAGCTGGTCCGGGGTGTAGCTGCCGCCCTGGAAGACGTACATCTCGTCTTTGTGCTTGGCGTAGGCGATCGCGGTGCGTGCTGCGCTCGGGCCACCGTCGTTCATCTGCGCGGTGTCGCCCGGCGCCAGCAACCCGAGACCGCTGACCGCGACGAACCGCGTGCCCTTGTCCATCAGGTCCCGGATCACGGGGGAGGCAGCGTCATAGTCGTCGGGCGCCTTCGGCGAGACGACGAACGGCACGCCTGCGACCGGAAGGATCATGGTCGTCAATGCCGACCAGGTCTCGTCCCCGCCGGAAAGGCCCTGCTTCCCGGCGTAGGCGATGGTGCCGGTGACGGCAGCATTGGCCCGACCCTGGCCGCGTGTGGTGTCGACGTAGGCGCCCAGCGGCGAACTGCAGCCGGTCGACTTCCAGGAGCCGCCCTTCTGCCCGCGCACGTCGAAGAAGTTGGCGTTGATCGCGATGGTCGGCGAACCGAGCGCCTGCCAGGCCTGTAGGGGCGTGTAGATCTCCGAGGCCTGAAAGAGCCCCTCACCGGTACGGGCGCCGGGAGTCCGTTCGCAGCGGGCCTGGTAGCCGGAGTGCGAGTCGACGAGGAGTCGGGGAGTTAGCCGTCGTGATGCGGACTTGATGATCATCAGGTGCCCGCCGCTGCTCATCTCGTACCAGCCGCCGTCGGCGTTGAGCATCGGCGCGGCGTTGCCACCGCCGAAGTTGTACACCAGGTACGAACCGCGCGTCCCGGCGATCGCATTGGCCAGTAGTTCGCGGCCGTCGGCCGCCCGCGCGGTCGGCGCTCCCGCCGTCGTTGCCACCGCAGCGCACAGCGCCAGCGTCGTCGCGCGCGCGGCGAACCGTCGGAACTTTGCGGCAGTCTTCGGCACTCTCGCCCCTTCGGCTGATCCCTACTCGTGAGAACACAATAATCACAGCTAACTCACTGTCAACTTTCGTCACAGCTGCATCACGATCCCGCCACGGACGAATTACGTTGCCCACGAGGATATTTGCTATCGCTGCAGGAGGAGGGTCGCGCGAGGGGATGGCACGGCTAGGAACCGTACTGCGGGCGTCAGCGGCCGGGCGGGGCCAACCGGTAGATGGCGTCGGCGTAGTCATCGGTGATGTAGACCGCGCCGTCCGGGCCCGGCACCGCGGCGACCGGACGTCCCCACCGTGAACCGTCGGCGGCCTGAAAGCCGCCGACCAGGGTCTGCTGATCACCGAGACCGCCGTTGCGCCAAGGGAAGAACGACACCTCGGGTGCGCGCGGCGGCTGACGGTTCCACGACCCGTGCACGCCCATCAGAGCGCCGCGGGCATAGGGCTCCGGAAGCGCGCCGTCGACGAAGCTCAACCCCAGCGGAGCGGAGTGCGCGGTGAGGCTCTGCTCGACCGGGGGCAGGGCGGCGCAGTCGAGCCTGCTGCCGTCGGCGTTGGTCTGGACGTCGCGGATCAGCGGGAGGTTGGCCGGCCCGCCGTCGGGATTGCAGTACGGCCAACCCAATTCACGTCCAGGGGTCAGCTTCGCGACCGACTCCGGCGGATGCTCGTCGACGTAGTCGGGCACCACCTGGCCGTAGGACGGTCCCTGGTCGGGGACGGGGACGTTGTCGCGATTGTTGACCGCCGTCCACAGCGCGCCGTCGGGCGCGAACGCCAGGCCGGTGCCGTTGCGCACGCCCGTCGCGAAGGGCTGAGCCGGGCCGCCGCCGGGAGGCACCCGCATGATGGTGGCGCGCGGCGGGCTCGCGGTGCGGTCGCCGGCGGAGACGTTGCCCGTCGAGCCGATCGAGAAGTACACGGCGCCATCGCGTCCCACGGCGACACTCTTCAACGCATGGGAGTAGGCGCCGCCAAGATCGGGGCTGCGCGCGTCCGGCAGGCCGGCCGCGACGGTGCGCCGGTTGCTCGCGGTCCCGTCCGCGTAGTCGTACGCGTCGACCTGGTCGCTCTCGGCGACGTACAGCGTCGAGCCCGAGAACGCGAGTCCGTGCGGCTGGTCCAACCCCTCGAGGAGCAGATTGGCACGGGGACCCGCGCTCGACGGCTCCAGTCGGATGACCTGGCCGGTGCTCGGTACCGACAACAGCAGGTTGCCTTCTGGAGTCCACGCCTCGAGCCGCGGCTGCGGTATGCGGGCCCACACCGACAACGTCCATCCCTTGGGCACCAACGCCTTTCGTGGCTCGTCGAACGGCCGCGCCGCGAAGTCATCGGGCACCGCAACGGTGACCTGCTCGAGGCCGGCCTCGGCGGGCGGGCGGGTGGTCGACGCGGGGGCGGGTGCCGGGCCCGACGAGCATCCCGCCAGCAGCACGCCAACCAGGCCGACGGCCACGCTCACTCGAAGGTGGTTACGCCGCAGCCAGACCCGCATGCATCTCCCAGACCAGGATCTCGGATGGTGCCGTCGCGGTAACCCGCTGGCCACCGGACGCGGTGAACCTGACCGCGTCGCCCTCGGACAGCGGGCCTGCCCCTTCCAGCGTGACCTCGCCGCGGGGCACGAACAGGTGCAGGTAGGGAGCGTGCGGCAGTTCGACGCTCTGTCCGGGTTGCAGTCGCGCACCGCGTAGGGCGGCATAACGGTTGTGGATCGTGATCGCGGCGTGGCCGGCGTGTTCGGGCATGCCGGAGGCGATGGTCACCAACCCGCCGCGCAGCAACTCGTCGTCGATCTCGAGTTGCTGGTAGCCGGGCGTGGCGCCGGACTCGTCGGGGACCACCCACATCTGCACGAAATGCACGGGCTCTTCGTGGGTTTCGTTGCCGTCGAGCGTCCAGGAGTCGTTCTTCTCGGAGTGCAGGATGCCGCGTCCGGCCGACATCCGCTGCGCCAGACCGGGATAGATGACCCCGGAGTGGCCAGTGGAGTCCTGGTGCACCAGCGACCCGCGCAGCACCCAGGTGACGATCTCCATGTCGCGGTGCGGATGGGTCTCAAAGCCCGTTCCGGGTTTGACGACATCGTGGTTGTTCACCAGGAGCAGCCCGTGGTGGGTGTTGGTGGGGTCGTAGTTCGCGCCGAACGAGAACGAGTGCTTGGAGTCCAGCCACGAGATCTTCGTGGCGGCGCGATCCGCCGCGCGCCGGATGTCGACGGATTCGGTGCTGGTCATCTTGCCTGACTCCTCGGGAGGTCCTCGCCAGCCTAGGTGGCAGGCACTGGACACGACAACATAGATGATGTGTCATATATTCCGTGTGGCTGACAGCGGACGAGCAACGGGTGTGGCGCAACTACCTGGTGATGACGGCGCGACTGCAGTCGGCGATGAGCCGACAGCTCCAGGCCGACTGCGGGCTGTCGCTGGCCGACTACGACGTGCTGGTCGCGCTGGACGACCGCGGACGTGAGGAGCAATCCAGGCACGGTCCCGGATGTCGAATAGCCGAGCTCGGCGAGCGGCTGGGGTGGGAGCAGAGTCGGCTGTCGCACCAGTTGAGCCGGATGCGGGCGCGTGGGCTCGTCGTGCGCAGGGGCGTCGCGGACGACCGAAGAGCGGCCACCGTCGACCTCACCGCCGACGGACGCGCGGCGCTGGCGTCGGCCGCATCGGGTCACGCCGAGTTGGTGCGTGCGCTGGTGTTCGACGGGATGCCCGCAGCCGACCTGCGTGCCGTCGACCGCTGGACGGGCGGAGTTCTGGCACGGATCGAGGCCCGGGTCGAGTCCGAGTCACACCGGCCACGCGCGTAAACCGAAGGGGGGCACCGACCGAACTGCCCACCTCAGCGAATGCCGCTGCGTCTGCAACCCGGGGGCAGCTCAAACTGCGGCGCACAGATCGCTGACGGGTGGCGATCCCATCACCGGATCTCCGCGGCGGATACGGCAGATTCGCTCACAGGTGGGCACGTCGAGCACCGCCTCCTGGCGGAGGCGGGTGTGATTCGTGGGGTTCGGGGTGCCGGCGGGACGGGGTTCGGGGTGCCTGCGGGACGGCCGGGTCAACACCAGGTGCGTCGGCTTACCAGTCCGACTCGTCGAACTTGATCACGCCGCGGATGTTCTTGCCGTCGAGCATGTCCTGGTAACCGTCGTTGATGTTGTCCAGTGAGTAGGTGCTGGTCACCATCTCGTCGATCTTCAGCAGGCCCGCCTTGTAGAGGCCGACCAGCTTCGGTGTCTCGACGTGTGAGCTGCCGCCGCCGAAGATGTTGCCCTTCAACGTCTTCTGCATCATCGTGAAGAGGAACAGGTTGAGCTTGACGTCGAAGTCCATCATCGAACCCATTCCCGTCACGACGCAGGTGCCGGTCTTCGTGGTCAGGGTCATGGCCTCCTCGATGTACTCACCGCGCATCTCGCCCACCGTGATGATGGTCTTGTCGGCCATCACGCCGTGCGTGACGTCGATGATCGGCGCGATGGCCTCTGCCATCGAGGGGTAGACGTGGGTGGCGCCGAATTTGATCGCCTGGTCGCGCTTCCACTCGTTGGGGTCGATCGCGATGACGTTCTTGGCGCCGGAGATCACCGCACCCTGCAGCGCGCTCATGCCGATGCCGCCGACACCGATGATCACGACGGTCTCGCCGGGCTGCACGTCGGCGACGTTGGTGGCCGAACCGAAGCCGGTGGGCACCGCGCACCCCATGATGGCCGCGGTCTCGAACGGCACGTCCGCGTCGATCTTCACCACGGAGTCCTCGTGCACCGTCATGTACGGCGCGAAGGTACCGAGCAGATTCATCGGCGATACTTCGTGCGAACCGGCATGTACGCGCGACGTCCCGTCGGCGATCGCCTTGCCGCCCAGCAGCACAGCGCCCCGATCGCACAGCGAGCGGTAGCCCTTCAGGCAGGACGGGCACTGCCCGCACGCGGGGATGAAGGCGAGGATGACGTGGTCGCCCTCCTCGATGCCCGTCACGTTCTTGCCGACCTTGGTCACCACCCCGGCACCTTCGTGGCCGCCGAGTGCAGGCAGGCCGATGGGCGTCGCGCCGGTGGTCAGGTGGTAGTCGGAATGGCACATGCCCGCCGCGTGCATCCGGATCTGCACCTCATCGGCGACCGGATCGCCCAGATCGATCTCGTCGACCCGGAACGGTGTGTTGAGTTCCCACAGCAGAGCACCCTTGGTCTTCATGGCCGCGATCATAGAACACGTTCCAGAACATGCGTCAAGCAGTCGTTCTAGCTGGCCTTATGAGTGGTCAGAACATCTCGTTCGGTACCCGCGCCGCTGGCACGGCCAGCCGACCGCGCTAGCGTGATCGCGTGCCTTCCGTCGCGATTCGGGTCGCGGCCATCGCCGCCGTCGTGACCGTGGTCCTCGGCGGGTGCTCGGGCGACCGTGGGGCCCGTTCCGGCGAAGGACCATGGACCCCGGATCCGGGCCGCGGGCCGTGCGCGGTGACAAAGCAGGAGAACGTGCCCGCAACCATGCGTGACGGCACCGTCCTGCGTGCCGACGTCTACCGGCCGCAGAGCGCGGAGAGCGTACCGGTGATCCTGATGCGCACTCAGTACGGCAAGACCGACGCGCAGGGCCCGTCGCGCTACCAGCCGCCCGATTGGTTCGCGTCGCACTGTTATCTCGTTGTCGTGCAAGACATCCGGGGGCAGGGCGCGTCGAGTGGCACGTTCAGCGAGTTCACTCATGACCAGACCGACGGCTACGACTCCGTCGAATGGGCGGCGGCGCTGCCAGGATCGAACGGCAAGGTCGGCATGTACGGCTCCTCCTACGTCGGTGCCACACAGTGGCTTGCCGCCGTGGGCGCCCCGCCACACCTCGTCACCATCGTTCCGGCGAACACCGCGTCGGATTACTACGACGGCTGGACGTACGAGGGCGGCGAATTCCGGTTGGCCTTCGTGCAGCCGTGGGCGATCGGCTCCATCGCCAAGACCGCGGCCGCGAATCGCAGGGACGAGTCGACCGTCGCCGAACTCACCGCGGCCGCAGGCGATCCCACCAGATGGCTGGACTTCCGCCCCTTCAAGGATCTGCCGCCGATGCAGCCCGGCAACCCTGCCGTCGCACCGTGGTACTTCGACTGGATCCACCACTCGACGCGCGATGACTTCTGGCAGCAGTTCAGCATCCGGGACCGGTACCAGTCGGTTGCGGTGCCGGTGCTGCACTTCGAAGGCTGGTACGACGCCTTCCTGGCCGGCGGCGTCGAGAACTTCGCAGGCATGGTGGCCCACGGCGCGAACGCGAACGCCCGTGCCAACCAGCGCCTGGTCATCGGACCGTGGGACCACGTGGACTGGGGCCGACCCGGATCGGAACCCGCGCCGATGCTCAAGGCGATCGGCGCCGTCGCCGACAGCCCCATCAACGCGCTGATGCTCGACTGGTACGACCACTTCCTCAAGGGCAAGGACAACGGCTCCACGGCATCGGCGGGCACACCGCGGGTGGATTACTTCCTGATGGGCGCCAACGTTTGGAAGACCGCGACGGGCTGGCCACTGCCACAGACCCAGCCGACGACCTACTACCTCTCCGGGCCGGGTGGTATCGCCGATCGCAGGGGCCAGCTGGTCGTGGATCCGCCGGCAGCGGATCCACCCGACGTCTACACCTACGACCCGCGCTTCCCCGCGCCGAGCCTCGGCGGGCACTCCTGCTGTGGAGCGCAGTCCGGCCCCCAGGGTCCCTACGACCAGACCCCCGTCGAGCAGCGCTCCGACGTCCTCGTCTACAGCAGCGCCCCGCTGCCGCACGACACCGAGATCACCGGGCCCACCACGGCGACCCTGTGGGCCCAGTCATCTGCGCCCGACACCGACTTCACCGCCAAGCTGACGGTGGTGAAGCCCGACGGGCAGGTGATCAACCTCAACGACGGGATCCTGCGGACGTCCTTCCGCGACTCTCTGTCGAATCCGACGCCGGCCACGCCCAACCAGCCGCATGCCTACCGGATCCAAATCTGGCCGACCAGCTACGAGTTTCGGACCGGAGACCGCATCCGGCTCGAGATCTCGAGCAGCGACTACCCGCAGTTCGCCCCCAACCCCAACACCGGCGAACCGTTCGGCCAGAGCACGGCCACCGTGCCCGCGACGCAGACGATCCTGCACGACGCGGCGCACCCGTCGAGTGTCACGTTGCCGGTGATCCCCGCGGGCTAAAGCTTCGCAGGCAACCCGAACTTCTCGAACAGTCCGTCTGCCTTGAACGCCACCACGTGCGACACACCGCCCGGGCTCATCTCCAGCACGTGCAGCTGGAACTCCTCGTGCACGCCGGTCTCCCGGTTGAGCATGTAGAGCGCGGCGGCGAGCTGGCCGTTGGCCGTGGCCCGCATGAAGCGCATGTCGCCGGGGCCCTCCGCGGGACAGTGTGTCTTCGAGAGCTGGACGATGTTCTCCGGGCCCTGATACCAGCCGTCGAACGGTGGCATCTCGAAGACCGCCTCCGCTGTGAACAGCTCGACGAGTTTGTCCATGTCGTAGTTCTCGAATGCGGCGATGTAGCTGCCCAGCAGATCCTGCGCCTCGGGGTCCTCCGGCGCGGTGACGGAGTCGTCCTCCTTGGGATCGACCGACTCGAGTTGTGCGCGGGCGCGTTGCAGCAGGCTGTTCACGGCGGCGGTGGACGCACCGATCGCCGATCCGACCTCGGCGGCCTTCCACTGCAGCACGTCGCGCAGCACCAGAACCGCTCGCTGGCGGGGCGACAGATGTTGCAGGGCCGCGATGAACGCCAGCCGGACAGACTCCCGCGACCCGACGATCACCGACGGATCGGAGGGGTCCTCGTGCGTCGGGTCTGGCATCGGCTCGAGCCAGGGCACCTCGTTGTGCTCGGTGATCTCGCCGTGGGGATCGGATGCCGGCTGCCCGAGCCCGGACGGCAGCGGCCTGCGTTGACGACCGTCGAGCGCGGTGAGGCTGGTGTTCGTGGCGATGCGGTACAGCCAGGTGCGCACCGATGACCTGCCCTGGAAGCCGTCGTAGGACTTCCACGCCCGCAGGTAGGTCTCCTGGACCAGGTCCTCGGCGTCGTGCAGGGAACCGGTCATCCGGTAGCAGTGCGCGAGGAGCTCACGCCGGTAGCGCTGGGCATCGGCCAGAAAGACGTCTTTGGACTCGAAACCAACCGGATCTTCCGCGAGGACGCTCACGCTCCAGAGGGTACCCACGCACACCGACAAGCCGCACGCAACGGCGAACGATGCCGTTCAGGGCCGCCCGATAGTCTCCCCTGATGGCCACAACCCGCAGCGAACGCAGCTTCGACGGTGTGGGCGGGGTTCGCATCGTCTACGACGTGTGGATACCCGACACCGACCCGCTCGGCGTGGTGATCCTGGCACACGGCTACGCCGAACACGCCCGTCGCTACGACCACGTTGCGCAGCGCTTCGGGGAGGGCGGGCTCATCACCTATGCGCTCGATCACCGCGGCCACGGTCGCTCCGGCGGCAAGCGCGTCTACCTCAAGGACATGTCCGAGTACACCGGCGACTTCCACCACCTCGTCGGCATCGCCACCGCCGCGCACCCCGAGCTCAAGCGCGTCGTGCTCGGCCACAGCATGGGCGGCGGCATCGTCTTCGCCTACGGCGTCGAGCACCCCGACGACTACGCCGCCATGGTGCTGTCCGGTCCGGCGGTTTACGCCCAGGACGCGGTGTCGCCGGTGATGATCACCGTGGCCAAGGTGGTCGGCAGCGTGCTGCCAGGCCTGCCCGTCGAGAATCTCCCGGCCGACGCGGTCTCGCGCGATCCCGAGGTGGTCGCCGCCTATGAGGCCGATCCACTGGTGCACCACGGCAAGCTGCCCGCCGGGATCGCCAAGGCGCTGATCGGCGTCGGCGAAACGATGCCGCAGCGCGCCGCGTCGTTGACCGCGCCGCTGCTGGTGGTGCACGGCGGCGAGGACAAGCTGATCCCGGTCGAGGGCAGCCGCCGACTCCTGGAGTGCGTCGGCCCCATCGATGCGCACCTCAAGGTCTACCCCGAGCTGTATCACGAAGTGTTCAACGAGCCGGAACGTGCCGTGGTGCTCGACGACGTGGTGTCATGGATCGAGGTCCGGCTGTGAGAACCGTTGGCCGGCAACTAGTCTGGGCGCTCGCAGCGGTGCTCACCATCGCCGGGTGTTCGTCCTCGCCCGGGGGCGACGCCGCCGGTGCACCGTCCAGCGGCAACGCGACCACGGCGGAGTCCGGTTGGGTCGACGAGGACGTCACGTTCGTCGCGGACGGTCTGACCATCCACGGCACCTACCGCCACGAGGGCGACGCGCCCGGCCCGGCCGCCCTGCTCATCTCGGAAAGCGGCAACACCGACCGCAACGGCGACAACGCGGTGGCGGGTCCGGTCGGCAACATGCGCCAGCTGGCGGAATACCTGTCCGCCAAGGGGGTGGCCAGCCTGCGCTACGACAAGGTGGGTACCGGCAAGACCGGCCTCGGCCCCTATGCACTGCGGCCCGCCGACGTCGGCAGTGCCGTCTACACCTCGGGTGCCAAGGCGGCGGTGCGCTTCCTCGCCCAGCAGCCGGGTACCGAGAAGTCGCGGATCTCGGTGTACGCGCTGGGGGAGGGCACCGTCCACGCGATGTCGCTGGCGGTCGACACCGCGCCCGACGCACCGAAGATCCACGCGCTTGGCCTCTTTCAGCCGTTGTCCGGCCGCTATCTCGACATCATCACCGGCCGGGTGCACGCCGACGTCGACGCCGCGGTGAGCTCGGGGGCGAAGACGCGCCAACAGGCCGACGACGTAGTCGCCGCCTGGAACGCGGCCGTCGTCGAAGCCCGGACCATGGGCACCGCCTCCGCGAAGCTGCCCGAGGGGCTCGGCGCCATCCTCAACCCCGGCAACGTAAAGGCCGTGGTCGAGGCCGACGCGATCGACCCGGTGGCACTGGCCGCGAAGGTGCCCGCAGGCACCCCCGTGCTCCTGACGTGTTCGGACTCCGACAACCAGGCCGATTGCGCAGCCGAGAAATCGCTGATCGCTGCCCTCGGCCACACCGCCCTGACCGTCGTCGCACTCAAGGGCGTCAACCACGTGCTGCGCGACGACCCGACGGACAACGTCGCCAACTACTCCAAGAAGGACCCACTGTCGCCCCAGCTGGTCACCGCCCTCGACGGCTTCGCGACCAAGTGACCCCGGCGGACTGGCTACACTTGCGCCCATGACGAGAACAGTTTTGGCGGAAGGCTACGGAGGACCGGAAGTCCTTGCGCTGCAGGACATCGAGCTGCCCGACCCCGGGTTAGATCAGGTGCTCGTCGACGTCCGCGCGGCGGGCACCAATCCGGTCGACTACAAGCTGTACAGCGGCGACATGGGCCGCGATCCTGGCAATCTGCCCATGCCGCTCGGCATGGAGGTGGCCGGCGTGATCGCCGCGGTCGCACCCGGCACGGCCGGATACACCGGACCACTGACAGTCGGCGACGAGGTGATCGTCACCAACATCCGCGGCGGCTACGCCCAGCAGGTGATCGCCGACGCCTCCGACGTGGGACACAAGCCCGCGTCGCTGAGTTTCGCCGAAGCCGCAGGGCTCCTCCTGGTGGCTGGCACCGCGTGGCACCTGTTGACGAAGACCGCTGTGGGGACGGGCGACACCGTGCTGATCCACGGCGCCAGCGGCGGCGTCGGGCTGATGGCGGTGCAGCTCGCGGTCGCGCGCGGGGCCAAGGTGATCGCCACCGCAAGCCCGGCGCGCCACGATCAGCTGCGCGGTTACGGCGCCGAACCCGTCGCATACGGCGAAGGGCTTGCCGACCGGGTGCGGGCCATCGGCACGGTGGACGCCGCCCTCGACCTGGTCGGCACCGACGAGGCGCTGGACACGTCGGTCGAATTGGTCGCCGATCGCGGCCGCATTGCGACCATCGCCGGTTTCGGTCGGGCGGCCGAACTGGGCATCGCGGCGTTGACCGGCGCCGACGGCGGTCAGGAGATCCGCGACGCGTCCCGCCAGGAGGTCATCGCGCTGGCGGTCGCCGGAAAGCTGGAAGTGACGGTGGACAAGGAGCTTCCCCTTGAGGAGGCGCCCGAGGCGCACCGGTATCTGCAGACCGGCCACGCCCACGGGAAAGTCGTACTGGTTCCATAGATTCGAACTCATGACCAACAAGCGAGAAGCGGAGCGGATCCGCGCATGACTGATGACAAGATGCTGGCGCGCATCGCTGCACTGCTGCGGCAGGCCGAGAACACGGACAACGCCCACGAAGCCGAGGCGTTCATGGCGGCCGCGCAACGGCTGGCCACCACCACGTCCATCGACCTCGCCGTTGCCCGCGCGCACGCCGCGACACGCTCTCCGGCGCAGGTGCCGGTGCAACGCACCATCACCATCGGCGAGGCGGGCACCAGGGGGCTGCGGACCTACGTCCAGCTGTTCGTGGTGATCGGCGCGGCCAACGACCTGAAGTGCGACGTCGCATCCAACTCGACGTTCGTCTACGCCTACGGGTTCGCCGAGGACGTCGACGCCACCCATGCGCTGTACGCCAGCCTGGTGGTGCAGATGGTGAAGGCTTCCGACGCCTACATCGCCTCGGGCCAGCACCGGCCGACCCCCACCATCACCGCGCGGCTGAACTTCCAGTTGGCGTTCGGCGCCCGGGTGGGTCAGCGGCTGGCCGAGACGCGCGAGGAGGTCAAGAACGAGGTCACCAAGGGGCGCCAGCAACAACCGGGCACCGATATCGTGTTGCGCAACAAGGACATCGAGCTCAAGTCGTTCTACCGGGAGGCGTCCAAGGCCCGTGGGACCTGGCGTGCCAACAGCGCGTCGGCGGGCTATTCCTCGGCCGCCCGTCGCGCCGGTGATCGCGCCGGGAAGCGGGCCCGGCTGGGGCCGAGCACGGAACTGGCCGGATCACGCGGCGCCCTGGACCGGTGACGGCGCACCGTGGCGCGTGACGATCAACGCGCACGGGTCTACGCCGCCGAGGAGTTCGTGCGGACGCTGTTCGACCGCGTGTCCCAGCGCGGCAACGCCACCGTCGAGTTCTTCGGCGCCAATATCACCCTGCCGCCCGAGGCGCGGTTCGCCTCGGTGGATTCCGTGCAGCGCTACGTCGACGACGTGCTCGGCCATCCGTCCGTGCGGAAGCGGTGGCCCGCCGCCGAACCACTGACCGTGCGCGGTCGCCGCGGCGTCACCGCAGCGCACTACGAGTACGACGGAAACCTCGCCGCCGTCGCGGTGCCCGACCGGCACACCACCTGGGCGCTGCGGGAACTGGTGGTGCTGCACGAGATCGCCCACCACTTGTGCCGGGCCGAGCCTGCCCACGGGCCGGAGTTCGTCACGACGTTCTGCGAGCTGACCGATGCAGTGATGGGCCCCGAGGTCGGCCATGTGCTTCGCGTGGTCTACGCCAAGGAGGGCGTGCGGTAGCGGCGAGCGTTTAACGTGGAGCGCATGACTGACTCGGTGGGCAGGACCGAAGCGACCCGGGGGAATGACCCGGATCCGCAGGCCCTCGACGAGATGTTCAACCAACTGCTGCACACCGAGGACGACGTACTCGCCGCGACGAGGCAGTCCGCCGCCGCCGCCGGGATGCCGCCGATCGAGCTCTCCGCCCAGCACGCCAAACTCCTGTCCCTGTTGGCCGAACTGAGACAGGCCACCCGGGTGCTGGAGATCGGCACGCTCGCCGGTTACAGCACCATCGCCCTGGCCCGCGCGGTTGGACCCGGCGGCCGCGTCGTGACGTTGGAGTACGAGCCCGCACACGCCGAGGTCGCACGCGCGAACTTCGCCCACGCCGGCGTCGACGACCGGGTGGACGTCATCGTCGGTGCCGCGCTGGACACCTTGCCGCTGCTCGCCGAACGCGGGGAGCGCTTCGACATGTTCTTCATCGACGCCGACAAGGAGAACAACGTCGCGTACGTGCAGTGGGCGGTCGAGCTGGCGACGCCCGGCGCGGTCATCGTGGTCGACAACATCGCCCGCGCAGGTCGCGTCCTCGACCCCGCGCCCGACGATCACCAGGCCCGCGCCGTGCGGGACATGTTCCAGATGATGGGCACGCACCCGCGACTGGACACCGCCGCCGTCCAGACCGTGGGAACGAAGGGCTGGGATGGTTTCGCAGTGGCGCTGGTGAAGGCCGCAGGTTAGGGGTTCGTCGTGTTCGTGGTCATCGCAGTGATCGTCGCGATCGTCGGAGCGACCATTCAGAGCAGGCGGGACGGGCAGACCCCCGCAGCCCGAATCCACCTGCTGTGGTGGCTGGTGGCCGTCGTCGGTGTCACGGGCCTGATCACCGCGGGTTTCCACATCTTCGACGGGCCGGCGACCGCGGAAATGATCGGATACACGCGAGGTGACGGCGGCTTCCAGTGGGAGAACGCCATGGGCGACTTAGCGGTCGGCGTCGCCGGGTTGATGTGTTACTGGTACCGCGACAACTTCTGGCTGTGCGTGATCGTGGTGCAGACCATCCAGTACTTCGGCGACGCCGCCGGGCACGTCTACTTCTGGGTGGTCGACGGCAACACGAGGCCCTACAACATCGGGTTCCCGTTGTGGACCGACATCCTGTTGCCGATCATCCTGTGGATCCTGTGGTTCCTCGCGCGACGATCGAAACCCGCTGTGCAACAGGGTGGTTAGACCCGCCACACGGGTGATGCGGCCAGAGCCGTTGACCCGTGAGGGCCGCCGACCTCGCGGACGCCGGGCTCGGAACGAGGCCGTCATGGCCAGCTCTCTGCCCAACGACCCGTTGCTGGAGCGGTTCAAGGCGGATTCAAGAGCGTTGCGACGGCGGTAGGCGACCGGGGACCGGGGGTTGACCGATGCCCGCCATGTGACCTAGGTTACGTGGAAACGTTCCCATGGAAACGTTCCCATGAAGCCGAATGGAGTCTGATGCCTGCCAACGGGGCCACCATCCGAGACGTCGCGACGCGCGCAGGCGTTTCGCTTGGCACCGCCTCCCGAGTGCTCTCCGGACATCCGGCCACCTCGCCCGAGGCCCGAGCTCGCGTGACGGAAGCGGCGACGGCGCTCGGTTATCGGCCGAACGCGCAAGCGCGGTCCCTGCGCTCGACCCGCACACACGTGATCGGCCTGCTGGTCTCCGATGTGCGCAACCCCTTCTTCGCCGACGTCGCACATGCGGCCGAGCAGGCGGCGCTTGGCGCCGACTACGTCACCCTCCTGGGGAACGCGAACGAGAACGTCGATCAGCAGGATCGCTACATCGAAACGTTTCTCAACCAGCGTGTCGACGGCGTCGTGCTCGCTCCGCAAGGCCGTGGCTCTGGAAGCCTTGACGCCCTCATCGAAAGCGGTATGCCGCTGGTATTCGTCGACCGCACGGTTGATGGGATCGACGTGCCCAGCGTGACCACAGACAGCAGTGCCGGTGTCGACGAGGCGGTCGCACACCTGTCCGCCGCCGGTCACACCCGAATCGGTTACATCGGTGGTCCCCAGTCGATCTCGACCGGACGGGCCCGTCACGACGTCTTCGTCGATGCGCTGTCGCGGCACGGGCTGTTGGTTGACCAGGCGCTGATCACGTTCGGCGATTTTCAGGAGCCGAGTGGCATCCGCGCCGCCGAACAACTGCTCTCGGCATCAGTTCGGCCCACGGCGCTCCTTGCCGCAGACAACCTCATGGCCTTGGGAGCACTCGCAGCGATCCGGAGCCACGGCCTGCGCATCGGCGCTGACATCGAGGTAGTCGCATTCGACGACATCGAATGGCTCGCCCATTACGATCCGCCGATATCGGTGATCGCGCAGGACGCCGGCGTGGTTGGGCGATCCGCGGTCGAGCTGCTGCTCGAGGTGATCAACGGCAATCGGCCGGAATCGATAGTGTTGCCAACACGATTCGTCGACCGCCATGCGTGACCGGCAGGTGTTCGTGGTTGGCAGCCTCAATGCCGACCACCGGATTCGGGTAAACCGCATCCCGACGGCCGGCGAAACCGTACTGGGTTCCGAGATCGTCGTGGCGGCGGGCGGTAAGGGGGCCAACCAGGCGGTCGCGGCGGCGCGCGCGGGTGCGGCCACGGCGATCATCGGTGCGATCGGTGACGACCGCGACGGCGAACTCGTTCAACAAACCGTCGCCGACGAGAACGTCGACGCGCGATTCGTACGCGTCATCCCTGATGCGCCGACCGGGCGGGCAATCATCACCGTAGATGCCAAGGGCGAGAACACGATCGTCGTGTCGCCGGGGGCGAACAGCCTGCTCACCGATTACGACGTCGACACCGGCTTGCGCGGGGTCGGGGCCGGCGATCTGGTGCTCCTCCAACTCGAGACACCCGAGCCGCTGGTGCGCCATGCCGCGCGCAGGGCCGCTGACGCCGGTGGTGTGGTCATCCTCAACGCCGCGCCCGTTCCGACGTCCATGCATGGCCTGCCCGACCATGTCGATCTGCTGGTGGTGAACGAGCACGAACTCGACGGCATCGCGAATCTCTTGGGCAGCAAGGACACTGGCCCGACTGCTCGCGAGGGCCACATGGATCTCGTCGCCTCCGCGATGGACGCCAGGGTGGTCTGCACCGCTGGCGGCGACGGCGCATTCGTCACGCACGGCGGCCGCATCGAGCACGTCGAGGCCGTTTCGGTGAACGTCGCGGACACGACGGCCGCCGGTGACACATTCATCGGCTACCTCGCAGCCGGGCTGGCCGCAGACCAGAACGACGTCATCGCAGCGATCGAGACTGCGGTCCTGGCAGCGGCGATCGCAGTCACTCGCGCCGGGGCCATCGACGCGATCCCACACCGCGACGAGGTTGGTGTCGCACAGATCACCGTGAAAGGAAGGCCATGAGAATCGCACTGGGCAACGACCACGCCGGCTACCCGCTCAAGGCACACGTCCGCTCCGTGCTCGAACGCCTGGGTCACGAGGTCATCGACCGTGGCGCGCCGAGCGAGGAGCCCGTCGACTTCCCCGACATCACCTGGGACACCTGCGATCTCGTACGCCGCGGTGAGGCCGACCGCGCCGTCCTAGTGTGCGGAACCGGCCAGGGCGCCGTGATGGCGGCGAACAAGATGGCCGGCATCCGGTGCGCGCTCGCGCACGACGTGTACTCCGCGCATCAGAGTGTCGAGCACGACGATGCGAATGCAATCGCCATGGGTGCGTGGGTGATCGGCCGGGCGACCGCCGGCGACGTCATCGCGGCATTCCTCAACGCCCGCTTCGACAACGACGACGACACGGTCCGCCGCGTCCGCAAGCTCAACCAGCTCGAGCGCACCTCGGCCCGGGAATTAGCCGAGGAACTATCAAAGGAGATAGCCCAATGAGCACCGCCATCGACGACCGCAGGCGCCAGGCCGAGCACGGCTCGCCAGGAAAGGTCAAGACCGCGCTGGGCGCGGCCGCGGGAACCTGTGTCGAGAACTACGACTTCATCGCGTACGGCACCGCGTCCGCCTTGTACTTCGGGGATGTGTTCTTCCCAGAGTCCGACCCAACCGTTGGCACCCTGCTCTCGTTCGCAACCCTCGGCGTCGGGTTCTTGATGCGACCCGTCGGCGGAAGCGTCGGCGGCTATCTCGCGGATCGCTTCGGCCGAAAGCCGGTGCTCGTCGGTGCGCTCCTCATCATGGGTATCGCGACGTTCATGATCGGTCTTCTGCCGACTTACGCGCAGGTCGGAGTCTTGGCGCCGGTGCTGCTCGTCATCATCCGGATGATCCAGGGCCTCGCCTTCGGCGCAGAGTGGGGCGGAGCCGTCATGATGGCGTTCGAACATGCGCCGTGGCGCCGTCGCGGCCGGTTCGCGGCGATCCCACAGGCAGGCAACCCGCTCGGCATCGCGCTTGCGAACATCGCGTTCCTCGCCTCCGCACCGCTCGACAACGACTGGTCATGGCGCATTCCGTTCCTCTTGAGCGCGGTTCTCGTCGTGGTCGGGCTCTTCGTGCGCATGCGGCTGTCCGAGTCCCCGGAGTTCGAGGCGGTAAAGGCTCAGGGCAAGGTCGTTCGCAACCCGGTCTTGACGGTGTTCCGCGAGGATTGGCGCAACATCCTTCGCGTGATCGCGCTGCGCGTCGTCGAATCCTGCGCCTACTACCTGACGGCCACTTACCTGCTGTCCTACATCGCCAAGCGTGACCCCGCCGACCGCACCATCGCGCTCACCGGCGTCGTCATCGCCAGCGTCATCGCCGTCGGCACAACATTGTTCGCGGGCCGCCTCACCGACCGGATCGGGCGCCGACGGGTCTACTTCACCGGCTGCGTCCTTGCGATCGCCTTCGGCATTCCGATGTACCTGATGGCGAACACGGGCGAGCCCTTCCTCATCGTGGCGCTGTTCATCGTCGGCATCAGCGTGATCCACGCCGTGCTCACCGGAACACAGGGTGCGTGGTTCGCCGAGCTCTTCAACACCAGCACCCGCACGTCGGGGGCATCCATCGGCTATCAGGTCGCCGCATCCATCGCCGGATTCGCTCCGTTCCTTGCCGTCTTGCTGGCGAACTCGTTCGGCTGGATCGGACCGGCGCTGTTCTACGTGGCGGTCGGGCTCGTTGGTCTTGCTGGCGTGCTCGCGACCAAGGAGACCTGGGGTCCGAAGCAACGCGAAGAGGTCGACGCCCTGATTCGCGGGGACCGGGACGTCGATACCGTCGAAGCCGCTCCTGCATAGACACTCGCAGTGGCCGTTGACCCGTGAGGACCGCCGACCTATCGTGATGGCGGGCGCGCAGGACCGCCCGACGTCCGCTCGAAGAGGCTCAGCCTCCCTGCCAGCAAGATCACGCTAGTGCCGAACGACCTCTTTCCTCGGCCCTACCTCGCGGACGCCGGGCTCGGAAGGAGGCCGTCATGGCCAGCTCTTTGCCCAACAACCCGTCGCTGGACCGGCTCAAGGCCGATGCGCGCCGCCTGCAGCGCGGGATCACCGCAGGCGACCCCGAGGCCGTCGGCGTCGTCCAGCGGTGGCACCCGAAGCCGTCGCCCGCGTTGGCCGCGTCCCCGTCCCGGTTCGCGCTGCACGACGCGCAGCTGACCGTGGCCAGGGCGTACGGCTTCACCGGGTGGCCTGCGCTGGTGCACTACCTGCAGATCGCCGCTGACCTCACCGTCGACCCGAGCGCGGTCGACGAAGACTCGCTGGACCGGGCCGACCTGTTCTGCGCGCTGAGCGCACTGCGCTACGACGACGCCGACGCCCCGCCGCGCCGGCAGGCCGCCGCGGCCCTGCTCGCGGACGACCACGGGCTCGTCGACCGGGACGTGTGGGCGGCGGCGGCAGCGTCCGATCCCGTGGCGCTGCGGCGGCACCTGGCCGCGGATCCGACGCTCGCCCGGCGTGCGGGTGGGCCGTTCGGCTGGGTGCCGCTGCTGCACCTGACCTACTCGCGGGCGCCGTTGGGCCGAAGCCAGGACGAGGTGCTCGAGGCCGCCGCGGTGCTGCTCGACGCAGGCGCCGACCCGAACGCCGGTTACCTGTGGTGTGGGATGTCCACCCCGTTCACCGCGCTCACCGGGGTGTTCGGGGAGGGCGAGCAGGGACCGCAGCGACAGCCGCGACACGAGTACGACCAGGCGTTGGCGGCTCTGCTGCTCGACCGGGGTGCTCACCCGGAGGACCAGCAGACGCTCTACAACCGGATGTTCCGACCGGGCAACGACCACCTCGAGCTGCTCTTCGCCCACGGGCTGGGACGGGTCGAGCCGGGGCCGTGGCACCGGCGGCTGGGCGAGGCCATGGAAACCCAGGAGCAGATGTGGGCGCGTCAGCTCAGCTGGGCGGCCGAGCACGGGTACACCGACCGGTTGGCGCTCCTCGGCAGGCACGGGGTGGACGTGTCCGAGGTGACGGCGGTCGAGCCGTCACTGCCGACCGATCCCAACGAGCTCGACGCCGAGGGCGGTACCGCGCTGCACCAGGCCGCCTGGGAAGGCGATCTCGACCGGATCCGCCTGCTGCTCGACGCCGGGGCTGACCCGTCGATCACCGATCACCGGTTCGGCTCCACCCCGCTGGGCTGGGCCGAGCACGCCTACCAATCCGAGGCCGCGGACCTTTTGCGACCCGTCACGCCGTGACGGCTCAGCGTGCCGTGGCGGCCATCCGCGCGGCCAGTGCGACGTAGGACGCGGCGAACGTGCGTCGCATCCACGTCACCACCCGTGGCCTGCGGATGACGTGGTTGCGAACGCCTGCCGCGAACCCCCCGTACACCGCGAAGACGACGAACGTCATCGCCATGAAGACGGAACTGAGGTACAACATCTGACCGACCGCGGGTCGGGCAGGATCGATGAACTGCGGAAGGAACGCAAAGAAGAACAGCGTCAGCTTCGGGTTCAGCACGTTGACGGCGACCGCCGTCCAGGTGATGCGCCACGGCCCCGGCCGCGCGGAATCGGTTGTGCTGGCCACTAGTTCGGACTTGTCGCGCCACGCCATCCAGGCCAGGAACAGCAGGTAGGCAACGCCAGCCCACTTGATGGTCTGGAACGCGATCGCACTGCTGTGCATGATCGCCGCCAGGCCCGTGACCGCAGCCAGCATGGCGGGCACGATCCCGATCGTGCAGCCGACCGACGCGAACACGCTCGCCCTCGTCCCGTGTGCCAGGCCCGTAGCGACGGTGTAGAGCGCGCCGGCACCCGGCGTCGCGACGACGATCAGAGAGGTGATCAGGAAGGCGAGCGTCATACCCAAACCGTACGTCCAGCCCGCGCCCATGTGTTAGTGACAGGGTATGTCCAGGACACTCGCAGTCGGCGCCATCGCAGCATGCGCAGCGCTACTCACGTCGCCGCTGGCTCAAGCGGACCGCGTCGAACCGGTGCCGGTCTACGGGTTATACGACGTGCACGTCGACTTCTCGCAGCAGACGTTCAACGGCATGCCGACGCCGATGGAGTCGAAGACCTTCCCTGTCGAGTTCAGCACCCACTGCGACGTGAACGGTTGCGTCATGCGGATGGACAACAGCGGTGACCAAGTCCGCAACCCCGCAGCCCCCCTGGAGTACGAG
>Ga0193743_1000703_pt1 | contig 26085 bp, 18 predicted proteins | sample L2c2metaG_FD_143038 | JGI IMG/M metagenome (GOLD analysis project Ga0193743, IMG submission 143038) | Soil microbial communities from a riparian zone of the East river system, Colorado, United States - L2c2 | ecosystem: Environmental > Terrestrial > Soil > Riparian zone | place: USA: East River...
TACTTTTGCTTCCCTGTTCGTGGCCGGGGCCGGGATGATTGTGGTCCCGTGGGGACTGACGCTCTTATATGGCAAACCGTATGCCGCAGCTTCCGCCGCCACTGCCCTGGCGCTGGCAACTGCTGTCATTCACATGGGAAGCGGCCCCGCTAACGCGCGGTTGAGTATCGTTTCCATTCGAGTCTCTGGAATCATCAATACGGCATGGGCCGTGTTAGTCGCGATTGCGGCGACGGCGTTTCTTTTTCATGGCGGAAATGCCTGGAAAGGCGCCATGATTTATTTGGCCGCGCATCTCCTCTCGGCTGGACTGGTATTCGTTACGCTGACGAAAAGGAATTGCGTTCCAGCCGGCATGAACCCGGTGTTTGCACTCGGTTCGTTCAGCAGTATCCTCCTGGCCGCACTTGCCTTCATTCGCGACCGTCATCCGGAATTTACACTGCTGCTCACGGGAGCCATGATCGGCGTTTGCGCAGGGGCTCTCTATGCGTTGTTTGTAATTGGCCGGCAGCATCGTTGGATTCCCCGGCGCGAGGTGTTTGAGAATTTGCTGCGCTCACGCGGGCTGCTGCGGACCAAGGCAGTCCAGACTCCGACTTCGGGAGGCTTTGATGCCTGAGGCGGCGCCAGTGATAAACCCTTTGACAGTTGCGGCTCCAGCGGGACTCGTCAAAAACAGCGGGGCTGCCGGCGGCAAAGAAATCCGGTTGCTGGCTTATGTGCACCTGCGCAACATTCACGGTTCTACCGGCGCGGGGCGCGTGGCCCGGCAGTTGACGGAACACCTGGCGCGCTGCAGCGGCGTCAGTCTGCGGATCTTGGCCGACCCGGGCGACCATGCGCGGATTATTCCGCTTGTCGGCGAACCGTGGAACCGCTACGAATATTTGTTTACGGAGTCCGAGACAACCCGCCAGCAGGCGAAATGGTTTCTGCTAGACCGCCCGCGCGCGGAAAAATATTGGCCGGAAGCGCAGATCGTTTTCTGCACCGCCGAATCCTACGTACCGGTAAAGAAAGCGCGGCTGGTTGTCACCCTGCACGATGCCGCATACTTCGAGCCGGACGCTCATCGCCAGGACAAAGCCTTTTCCAGGCAGCGTTTGAAATGGCGGCTTCTCTACGGCAAGCTGGCGCGGAAGGCGGACCTTTTCCATACGGTCTCTCAATTTTCCGCGGATCGGTTAGCGCATTTTTTTCCAGAAATTCGTTCCAGGCTGCGGGTGGTGCCGAACGCGGTGACTCCGCATTTCTTTGAGCCGGTCACCGCAGCGGGAGAGGCTTATGTCAAAAGCCTCGGCCTTAACGATCGCCCCTTCGTGTTGGTTCCGGGCGGGCTGCATTTTCGTAAGAACGCGGAACTGATTTTGGCGGCATGGCCCATGCTCAAGGGCCGCTTTCCGGATATAGTATTGGCCGTCGTCAATCACTCAAATCCCGCTTATATCGAAAGAACAAACGAGTTCGGCGAGGACTTCCGGATCCTGGGCTTTGTGCCCGACGACGGATTGCGGGCTTTGTATTCAGCGGCGCAAGTGGTCTGGTTCCCGTCGCGCTATGAGGGCTTTGGATTGCCGGTCGTGGAAGCCATGGCTTGCGGCGCCGCGGTGGTGACCAGCCGTGCTTCCTCATTACCCGAAGTGGCGGGCGATGCCGCTTTGCTGGCCTCACCGGCAAGCCCGGAAGATCATGTCGATTCGCTTGGCGGCCTGCTGGAAGACAGCGCCCTGCGCCTCGAACTGGCAAATCGCGGCAAACGCCGTGCAAATCTCTTTACCTGGGAGTCGTCGGCCACGCAATTGAAAGGGCATTTCGACTTACTCGTATAGAACACGGACCATGACGCCATCGACCCCATCCACCATGGCCAAGGCCGCCAGACAACCGCGTCCGGTTAAGCGCCAGACCGAGTTATCCGCGTTGACGGGTTTGAGATTCTTCGCCGCTTTTTATGTAGTCGTTTATCACTTCATCTCTCCTTCGCTGCCGAAGTCGCTGCCTGCTGTCGTGAATATCTTCTCTGTTGGCTACACTGCCGTCGGACTTTTCTTTCTGCTCTCCGGCTTTGTGCTGAGCTATAGCTATTTGCGCGAGCCGGGCCGCTTATCTATTGACCGGCGCACGTTTTGGATCGCACGCATTGCGCGAATCTATCCGGCTTACTTATTCGCTTTTCTGTTGGCGGCCCCGTTTCAAATCGCTGGCTCGGTTGGCGTCAACGGGCTGCGTGTGGGCCTGGAAAAGCTGACTGTAGGCGGAGCATTGGTCGTGGCGCTGTTGCAAGCGTGGACACCATGGTCGGCCTGGTATTGGAATATTCCGGCATGGTCTCTGTCGGTCGAAGTATTCTTTTACTTCTGCTTTCCTTTCCTAGCGCCCGTTTTGGCGCTTCTACGGCCGCGAGGCAGCATCCGTTTGGCCGCGGGGCTGTGGTTAGTTGGACTCGCCGCCCCGATTGCCTACTGCGCGTTCAAGCATCCCGATCTGCAGCCGCCGCTCGGGAATGTACAACTGGCGATCGAAACGAATCCACTGTTGCGTCTGCCTGAATTTCTGGTAGGGATCCTGCTGGGTTGGATCTTTGTGTCCGGCTTCCGGTTTAGCAACCGTGTTGCGGCTTGGCTTTCGATCTTTGCGCTTGGCGCCAGCCTGGCCGCTATGTCGTTCAGCTCCCTGGCGCCGCGGCCGCTATTCGCCAATGGCTTGCTGGCGCCGCTCATGGGCCTTCTGATTTTTAGTCTGGCGCATCAGAGCGGCATTCTGGCTATGTTTTTGAGCCACCCGATTTTGAAGCTCCTGGGTGACGCCAGCTACGCGGTTTATGTATTGCAGTTTCCGATCGCGTCGTTTTTCGGGATAGCGCCCGGGCACTGCACGTTCGCGCGCTTCGCCTGTTATCTGATCGTGCTCGTCCTCGTGTCGGTTTTCACTTTCTTCTTCATAGAACAGCCTTTGCGCGTCCGGATCAAGCAACGGCTGGGCGGCACGAATGCATCCTCAACCGCCAAAACAGCCCTGCCCGCAAATGCACCGGTCGCTACCGGGCAGGTGACGGCTTAGTTTTTTTATGGAGAGAACAACTCACGCAGCTCCGAGCAAGACAATTGTGGTGCACCGCGGCGCGCGCGATGCATACCAAGTGGCTGCCGCGTTGTCCGAAGCCGGTCTGCTCAAGCGCCTGATCACCGATCTTTATTGGCCGAGCGAAAGCGCGGCCCGCAGCTTGCCGGCGGCGCTGCAACGCATGGTGCTGGCGCGGCATAGTCCGCGCGTACCAGCTTCGCTGGTGCAGCAGGCCTTGCTCAGCGGCACGCTTTCGCAGGCGCTGGACATGTTGCCGAAGGTCCCGTTCTCCTGGCGCCGGCGCGCGACACGCTGGACCGATGCATCCGTGGGCCGGCTGGCGGGTGAGATGGCGGCGCGCACGAACTCGCTGCTCCTGACCTATAGCTACTACGGCTATCATGCCTTTTCCGCTTACCGGAAACCGGGCATCTTATTCCAAGCGCATCCGCATCCGGAGAGCATGCGCAGAATTCTGCGCCAAGAGCTGATCGACCACCCGGAGTGCGCGGCGTCTCTGCAAAAAGAATGGGAGCTTTCGCTACCGGCAGAGGACTTCGACCACCTGGTGGCGGAGCCGCGAATGGCGGCCCACATTCTGGCGGCCTCTACGTTCACCCGCAAAACCTTGATCGAGAACGGAACTGCTCCGGATTCAGTCAGCGTGATTCCCTACGGCATCGACCTGCAGCGCTTTTCTCCCGCGGCCGCGAGCGAACGCAGCACGGCGCCCGGCAAGTTGCGGCTGCTGTTTGTCGGCATCATCAATCAACGCAAAGGCATCAAGTATCTTCTCGAGGCGCTGAAGCTTGCCGGCAATAAACAGATCGAACTGATGGTCTGCGGCCGCGTGGTGGATGACCTGAGCATCTTCAAGCCTTTCGCCTCGCAAGTTACGGTGCGGCCTTCGGTAAGCTTTCCCGAACTGGTGCGCGCGTATCAGCAATCGGACTTGTTCGTGTTTCCCTCCGTGGCGGAAGGATTCGGCCAGGTTCTGCTTGAAGCACTGGCGTGCGGCTTACCGATTCTCAGCACCACCAATACGGCCGCTCCCGATTTGGTTGAGGACGGTCTCCAGGGCTTTGTGGTTGAACCGAAGCGGCCCGACTTGCTAGCCCAACGCATCGAGTGGGCGCTTCAGCATCCAAGACAGCTGGCGGACATGCGAGAAGCCGCGCGCCGCCGTGCCGAGGTGTTCACCTGGGAGCGGTTCCGGGCCGGCGTCGTCGACGCAGTCACTCGTTTTCAAGCCGCGCATGGCCGCGAGAGGGAGGATGTCGCGCAGTATGTTTGAACCGCTGGTTTGGAGCGCCATCATTATCGCGTTTGCGGCGCTCATCTGCGCGCTTGACGGCAGCCGCGATGTCTTCCATCCGCTGGTCTTCATTGCGCCCATGCTCGCTTTTATCTATGGCTGGATGCCGATGAAGTTAATCGCGTCGGATGGCTTGGCGCGCTTCTTCGACAACGATCAGCTGGTGCTGGTGCAGAGTTTAAACGTCGCCGGAATACTGGCTTTCGTCTTGGGCTGTCTAGCTGTCGGCGCCAGAGTCGGACGGCAACGCCGCAATCCGGCCAAGCTCAGTCCGCTGGCTTGTCTTCGCTTACGCATTGGGGGCGCCATAGCCGGCGGCATTGGGCTGACGTGCTGGTTGATCACGATCATCAACGTCGGTGGATTCGTCAAGGCGTTCAGCAGTTCGTACAGCGGCGGATGGGATGACAGCGGCTATATCCGCGACGGCGGCTTGCTGCTGCTGGTGGGCGTCATGCTGATGGTGGCGGCCATAGCCAGTGAAGGACCACGCGTGGCGAACCTGCTCCTGCTGGCGCTGTTTGGTGTGCCCTGGCTGACGCAGGCGCTCCTTACCGCCCGCCGCGGCCCCACTTTCGCGCTGGTCATCGTGGTGATGATGTCCTGGTATATGTTCCGCGGCAGCCGGCCGCCGGTGGTGGCGACTGCTGCTTTGGGACTGGGTTTGGGCTGGCTGGTGCTCTTCCTGGTTGCCAATCGCGGCAGCATTTATATCGGTTCCGATTTCGACGTCAAGACGGACGTGACCACGACCGTTTCCGGATCCGATACCGGAAATGAATTCGTCTACGGCGCGGGATCGATCATCAGTACACAGCGCCGCGGCCACTATTTCTGGATGCGCCGCTACCTGGCCCAGATCCTGGTCCGGCCGATTCCCAGTGCCATCTGGGCCACCAAGTACGAGGACTTTGGCGTTCCCGAGTTGCTGCACAACGCGGGAACGGGCGAAGGATTTGCGGACGCGCTGGGGTGGGAAGGCGCGGTCGGTTCCGCCCCCGGCATTGTTGCCGATCTTTTCATCGAAGTGTCCTGGGGCACGGTGTTCTTGATGGGCGTGCTCGGTTGTGCGTACGGCTGGGTCTGGAAAAAGACCGTGACCGGCACTGTGGGCTGGATCAGCCAGTACGTCATCATTTCGGCGCTTTCTATTTATCTTGTGATGCAGACCATGGAGGCGGTCATCTTCCGCACCCTATTGTTATCCATCCCATGTTGGCTGGTGTGGAACTGGGCAATGCGCGCCCAGAGCCAAGAGATAGATGAATCGGAAACTTCCTTTTCCGATGGAGATTTGTTTGGTTCCGGGAGTGTGCATCGTGCTTAAGGCTGAGGTCACAACCGTCGTTCCGGCGAATGCCCGGCCCATTCCGCAGCAGTGCCGGGTCGCGGTGATTTGGATTGATTGGTATGCCTATCATCTGGCGCGCTTCCAAGGGCTTTTGAACAATGTCGATCTGGCCGGCAGAGTGGCCGGCATTGAAATGGTCGGCGGCGTGGGCGTGCATGCCGGCTTGAAATTCCGCGAAGAAATTCCAGCGGCGATGCCGGTTGAAACGCTGTTTCCCGCGGCAAACTGGCGCGAAGCCAAAGGCTTCCGGCTGGCCATGACGCTGTGGAAGCGCCTCGACCGGCTCAGCCCGGAGGTGGTTCTGGTTCCGGGATATTACACTTTGGCCGGCGTTGCGGCTGCTCTTTGGGCGAAGGCCAAGCGCCGCAGGACCGTGCTGATGACCGAGAGCACAGGACACGATCACCAACGTGTCTGGTGGAAAGAAGCCTTCAAGAGCGCACTGATACGCGGCCTTTTCGATTGGGCAGTTGCGGGGGGTGCTCCGCACCGTCGTTATCTCGAAAGGCTTGGGTTCCCAGCCGGACGGATCGCGCGCTTTTACGATGTGGTCGACAACGATTTCTTTCGGGAGCGCAGCCAGGCGCTCCGCAATTGTTATACGAGCAAGGATTTCGATCTTCCTGAACGGTATTTCCTGTACGTCGGCCGCCTGGCGGAAGAGAAGAACGTCGCCGGACTGTTGAACGCTTACCTGCAGTACCGAAAATACGGCGGTGACTGGTCGCTCGTATTTGTGGGAGACGGTCCGCAGCATCAAGAGCTACGCGCAACGGCCGACGCTTCCCGTTTTGCTTCAGACATTCACTTTGAGGGGCTTAGGGGCACGCCGGATCTGCCCCAATATTATGCTTTTGCCGGGTGTTTTGTTTTGCCCAGCACCCGTGAGCCCTGGGGTCTGGTGGCAAATGAAGCGATGGCGTGCGGCTTGCCAGTCATACTTTCTCAACGCTGCGGCTGCATGGAAGATCTCCTGCGGGAACGGGAAAATGGATTCTCATTCGATCCGTCCCAGCTTAACGACTTAGCCGCGCGCCTGAGCGGAATGAGCCGGTTGAGTCCGGAAGCAAGAACGGCTATGGGCCACCGTTCACTTGAAATCATCGCGCGCTTTTCACCGGAGGCTTGGGCGAGCGAGATTGCGATGATTGCGGGGGCTCCGGCGCGATGACTGGCATAGTTTCCAATTCCGTTCGCTCTCCAGATTCGCAAAGACTGGCAGTTCCCGCGGTCGGCGGGAATTGGTTGAACGTGGTCACGCACCTGGACCCGAAGTATGGCGGTCTGAGCGCAGCTGTGCCGGCCCTCGCCAATTCGGTTTCGCAAGCGGGGCGGTTCTCCACCTCAGTTGCCGGCTTTTGCGCCGCGGGCGAGCATTTCAAGCCTCTTACGGCTACCGGCGTGCCGATCGACCAGCTGCCGCTCGGCCGCCTGAGCTGGATCAAAAATCCCGCATCCAGGCAAGCTTTTCACGAAATGGTCGACCGTTCAGCGGGCGTTCATGTGCACGGCATCTGGGAGCACAGCACGTCGGTCGCTGCCCGTCGAGCCCGGTCTTCAAAAAGGCCATACATCGTCTCCGCTCACGGCATGCTGGAGCGCTGGGCGCTGACCAACAAGCGAGCTAAGAAAATTGTTTACGCGGCCCTCATCGAGCGCGCCAATCTTCAATCCGCGAATTGTCTACATGCCTTGACACGAGCCGAGGCACAGGATTATCGAAATTTCGGACTTCTCAATCCGATTGCTGTCATCCCTAATGGAGTGGATATACCGGATCATTTCTCTCCGGATATTTTTTTGGACCGTTTTCCCGATCTGCGCGGCAAGCGCCTCATCCTGTTCCTGGGACGCATTCACTTCAAGAAGGGCCTCGACATTCTGGCGCAGGCATGGGCACGGATCGCTGCGAAATCACCCGACACCCATCTGGTGCTAGCGGGTCCGGATTCGGAGAACACTCAGAGCGCGCTCGAGAAGCAGCTTGCGGCATCTGGCATCGCGCATCGCGTGAAGTTCACCGGAATGCTGCAGCATGACTTGAAATGGAGTGCTCTGAGCGCCGCTGAATGTTTTGTTCTGCCCTCTTACTCGGAGGGTTTGAGTGTTTCTGTGCTGGAGGCAATGGGAGCCGGTTTACCGGTGATCGTGACCAAGCAATGCAATCTGCCGGAAGTGGACGAGTACGACTGTGGCTGGGTGATTCAGCCTCGAGCCGACGAACTCGCATCGGCACTGAGTGAGTTGCTGAGAGCTTCGTCTCGAGAGATTGCGGAAATGTCGGCTAGGGGTCGCGAGCTGGTGGCGCGGCGCTATAGCTGGCAAGTGATTGGAGAGCAAATGAGCGCTGTGTACGGGTGGCTGAACGGCGGCGCGGCGCCGTCACAAGTAGAGCTGCAGGAACGCTTAGTTTGAACGGAAATCTATGAGCCAAGTACGTCTGAAAGAATACGACAACTCGTGGTATCAACCGGGACGATCCAAGGCTTGGCAACTCGCCTGGTTTTTGATCGGATTGCCGCTGCTGCGCAGTTCCCTCATTCCTTCTTCCGGGCTGCGCGTTTGGCTGCTGCGGCGCTTCGGAGCCGAGATTGGCGAGGGCGTTGTGATCAAACCGGGCGTCCGCGTCAAGTATCCCTGGCATCTGCGCGTGGGCAAGGATTGCTGGATCGGCGAAGATTGCTGGATCGATAATTTGACCACCGTCCGCATCGGAAACGATGTCTGCCTTTCGCAAGGCGCCTATCTTTGCACCGGCAACCACAATTGGAGCGATCCCGCGTTCGGCCTGATCATCGAACCGATCCTCATTCAAAACGGCGCCTGGGTCGGCGCGAAAGCGTTTCTCGCCCCGGGCGTGGTGCTCGGCGATTGCGCCATAGCCGCCGCCGGCAGTGTCGTCACCCAAAATATTCCAGATTTTAAGATCCATGCCGGTAATCCGGCGGTCTTTGTCCGCAATCGTCTCATCGGCGAATTACACCCCGCCATGAAACAAACTTCTACAAAAGAGCAGGTCGCACAATGAAAATCCTGCTGCTCAACCAATTCTTCTGGCCCGATACCGCGGCCACCAGCCAACTGCTCACCGACCTTGCGCGCGGTCTGCAGGAGCGCGGCCACGAAGTCTATGCCATCTGCGCCGACGGCGGCTACGCCATTAAAGATGTGTCCGATCCTCCCCCAGTAAAAATTCACCGCGTGAAAGCCATTCCGTTTATGCGAGGCTCGCTCGGGCGCGTTCTTTCTTATGCTTCGTTCTTTTTGACCGCGGCGGTCCGCGGTCTTACGCTGCCTAAACCCGATCTCGTTATTACTCTCACCACTCCCCCACTGTTGTCTCTCATCGGCAACGTGATCAAAATCTTTAGAGGAAGCCGGCATTTTATTTGGGAAATGGATGTCTATCCCGATGTCGCCGTGGATCTCAGCTATTTTAAGGCCGACGGGGTCCTCGACCGCGTCACCGGACTCCTCGCGGATTTCTCCCGCCATAAAGCCGATGGCATCCTGGCGCTCGGCTCCTGCATGCGCGAACGGCTCCTCAACCGGGGTATCGACGGTAGCAAAATACACGTCGCTGAAAACTGGGCCGACGGCAGTCTCATTCAACCGCTTCCCCGCCCGGCGGATAGCAATGCTCTGACCGTTCTTTATTCCGGCAATCTAGGTCTGGCGCATGATATCGATACCATTTTCGGGGCGATGAAAAGCCTCAAACACGACTCCCGTTTTCGTTTTGTGTTCGCCGGCAGCGGTCCGCTTCGTAAAGAGCTGGAACGCGCCTGCGGCGAAGAACAGATTGAAACGGCCGAGTTTCGTTCTTACAGTCAACGCGCCAGCCTGAGCCAGAGCCTGGCGTCTGGAGATATCGGCCTGGTCACCCAGCGCGAGTCGTGTCTCGGTTCGGTTGTTCCCAGCAAAGTCTACGGATTACTCGCGGCCGGCCGGCCCATTTTATACGTCGGACCGGCGGCATCGACGGTCGCCGAAATGATTCGGAGCCGGCGCTGCGGCTGGCAGGTGGAATGCAACGCTTCCGCGGACCTGACGGCGCTGCTACTTCAGCTGGCCGACCAACCGTCGCAAGTGGAGGCGGCCGGGCAGCGCTCCCGCCAAGCTTTCGTCGACCATTATGATTTGCCGCTCGGGGTTGCCAGGATTTGCGCTCTTGTGGGCGCTTCGCCGCAGCCGGAAACGAGCTTGACACCGGAGGTTTTATGTACGCACTCGTAGCACTGTTCATCGCCGCGTTCACACTCTGTTTTTTTCTGACACCGTTGTGCCGCGACATTTTTGCCAAGTTTGAGTTAGTGGATATGCCCGACTCCGATCGGAAGTTTCACGATAAGCCCATTCCGCGCATTGGCGGCATTCCCATCGCTCTGTCCTACATGGGCGCTCTAGGTCTCATGCTGCTGTGGGCGCCGCATGGCGCTGTTATCGCCGTGCAGCACCGGGGATTACTCTACTCGCTTCTGCCGGCTGCGGGAATCGTGTTCCTTACCGGCCTCATCGACGACCTGCTCGGCCTAAAGCCGTGGCAAAAGCTAGGGGGGCAATTTATTGCCGCCGTCTGGGCGGTCATGGCGGGCGCTCGCATCACTCAACTCGATGGACATCCGCACAGCGGGCTGCTCACGATTCCCGTGAGTGTACTTTGGCTGCTGGTCTGCACCAACGCCTTCAACCTGATTGACGGACTCGATGGTCTGGCTTCGGGCATAGGCTTGTTCGCCACTTTGACGACGCTGCTGGCCGCCATCCTGCAAGGCAACTGGGGACTCGCCATGGCGACCGTTCCCCTGGCGGGCTGCCTGATCGCGTTTCTCCGTTATAACTTCAATCCCGCGTCCATCTTTCTGGGCGACAGCGGCAGTCTTTCCATCGGCTTTCTATTAGGTTGTTTCGGGGTCATCTGGAGCCACAAATCGGCTACATTTCTCGGTATGCTGGCGCCGCTCATGGCGCTGGCGCTTCCGCTTTTCGATGTCGGCTTATCCGTGGGACGCCGGTTCCTTGAAAATAAGCCTATCTTTAAGGGTGATCGCGGACACATCCATCACCGGCTCCTGGCGCTTGGCTGCGACACCCGTACTGCCGCGATTATTCTCTACTGCGCCTGCGGCGTAGGCGCGGTTCTATCGCTGCTCACAAGTTCACTCTCCTATCACATGGGAGGCTTAATCCTGTTGTTGTTTTGCGGTCTTTCCTACCTGGGCATCAAGCGCCTGGGTTACGTGGAATTCAGCACGGCGGGCCGGGTATTGCGCAGCGGCCGCATGCGGCGCTTCATGCAGGACGAAGTCTACCTCGACAAACTCCGCTATGCGCTGGGACGCGCCGAAAGCCCGGCTGATTGTTGGACCGTGATCCGCGATGCCTGTGAAAAGCTCGACTTTGCCTCCCTCTACTTAGCGCTTGAAGGGGAACAATTCGAGGCAATCTTCGATCCCGACGTGACAAACGCCGGCTGGCAGCTCCAAGTGGCATTCGAACGCGAGGGCCGCATGGTCTTAACTCGCGCCACGCAAACCGAATTGCCCTCTACCACGACTGCCTTTTTCCAGGTTGTGCAGGAAGTGATTGAAGCCAGGGCGCAGCAGCAAGAGGGCGAGCAGGCGCTCTCCGCCGCGAGCTTCCCGCTGGATTTCCCGGCACGCAGCCGCCTTAGATCTGTATCGGAAAAATCCACTGTCAAGGCGGACACGTTCACTGATTTAGCCGCACGCTGAAGCTCCGGCTTGAGCGGCTACTTCACGTCAGCGCCGCGGGCCGCGGCTTGGATGATTGCGTCAACCGGGCCATTCCAGACCAACTCTTGCAGACGATCCTCCGGTAAGCCTGCCACTCGCCCAAGCACCATCCTCGCGGCGTAGGCGTAACCCGGCCTACGCCATGAGGCCATCTCGACCAGGGAAACGAGGGCCAGCGAACGTATTTTCGCGAGGAGATCTGAATTCCTGGCGGCTGTCAATTGCATCAGCAGCGCGGCCGCTTTGTTCCGATCAGTCCATATGCCGGAATTCAGCATAGCGATGAAAGTGTCCGGTGGGATTTCCGAGGCTAATGCAGCATTGGATCGGACCAGCACGCCCAGAGCACGAGTGGCGTTATTACGCACTTCGTCGTCGGGATCGCGGGCGGCGCGCACCAGTGCGAGGATCTGGTCCTGAGATTGGCGTGCATAGCCCACCGCATCGCTAGCGACGCGCCGGTGTTCGACCGCGGAAGAGAACTCCAGCACTGGCAGCAATTCCCGTTGGTGCTTGATGGCCCACCGGCGAACAGCCAATTGAAGGGATCTGGCCGCCGGGTCATTTATGAGCGCGTAACCGTTGGAGTCGTCCTCCCCGGCAGCCTGACCACCTCTGCGTACAGCCGCCTCAATTGCTTGATCAAGACGGCCGTAAAGAGTCATGATGCCGGACGAAAGGCGCTCATGGCCCTTAGGTTCCAGATTGTAGACAAAGCTCTTGTATGATGCGCCGGGAAGGCCGATGAAGAGCAGGCGGTTCCCCTTCTCGTCGCAACAGACCGCGTTTACGCCGGTCGGCTCTTTGCCGATGGTGGCGGCCACGGCTCGGCGCACTTGGCTTTCCGTTCGCTCCGAATATTCGTCACCTTCGTGCACGGACAGGGTTTCCCGGATCTTTGCCATGTCCAGCCCTTTGTAGCCGAAGAATTCGATATCCCCGATACGATCACTCGCGATTGCCGGCGCGGCGCCGAGTAGAACCAGAAGCAGCCAGCCTCGCGATAAGCAGAGCATAGCAACGCCTGTTTAAAAAGCCACGTGCTGCCGCAAGAAATGTGCCTGGCTTAGGCAGTACCAACTCAACAACCCATTCGCAAGCACCAGGGCAATGAAATAATAGCCGATTTTTTCTGAAGCCCCTTCGGAGGCGTCGCGCTTCCACAAGCGGTAGCCGGTTGCGATAGCAATGATCCCAAATACAAATTCATGCAGTACAAACGCCAGCGCCGCGCACAAGAGCAAAATGGCAAAACGCTGCTGCTTGTCTATCGCGTCCATCGCTCTGCCGCCGTCGAACATGCCGATCGGCGTCAAATTGAGCAGATTCATCCAGCCTGCAAACTGCGCCACTGCCAGCCAGACCTGCTGGTGGGTGGTCTGATATACGCCGTAAGCGAGCACCCCCGAAAGAAAACCGAACAGCGGTCCGGCTAAGGAGATCTCCGCGCGAACCCCCGGTTCGACATTCGTTCCCTGCCATTTCACGTACGCGCCTAAACCCGGCAGAAACATGGGTAAGTCGGCTTTTAGGCCAAACATCCGAACCACCACGTAGTGACCCATCTCGTGCAGCAGCACGCAGGCTGACAGCCCAACTGCGAACCACCAGCCGAACAGCGCCCAGTAGACGCTCAGGAAAGCAAGCATGCTGAACAGGAACTTGCCTTTCGTCAGCAGCACGAAGAGGATGGTTTTAAATTTGGTCAGGGCCAATAGCAGCACGCCCAAAGGCCCCCAGCGTTTACGCCAATCCGTTTTCGGTTTGGGCGCAAGACTTACTTGCAACCTGGCGTCAAGTTTGGCGATTTCCCGCTCGATGCTGGGGCGTGAAGAGGAATCTGCGGGCAACAACTGCAAAAGCATCTGCCATTGTTGACGGGCTGCTTGCAGTTGCCCAATGGCAGCCAGCTGGCGCGCTTGATTGGCAAGCTGCTCCAGTTCCTGCTGCGACGGTGAAGGGAAGGCGGCCAAATACTAAGTCTACGTGAGAAGCCGTTTAGCGGTTTGCGGGGCGTCTTCAGAGATGCGCCGGCTCTTCAACCAGCGGCTTCTTCGCTCAAATCGGGCAAATTATGCGTCAGCTGCGACGCCAAAAACACGGCTACCACGGACTCCAATCCTTCCGCGTCCTCTTCGTCGAAGCGGTTCAAGCTGGCGCTGTCGATGTCGATCACGCCCAGTAGCTTGCCCCAATTGAGCAACGGCACGACAATTTCCGAACGGGCTTCGATATCGCAGACGATGTGCCCTGGGAACGCCTGCACATCGGGCACTACAATGGTCTCGCATTTGGCTGCCGCGGTACCGCACACACCGCTTCCGAGTGGGATTCGGGAGCAGGCTGGATTTCCCTGAAAGGGACCCAGCACCAACTGCTGTCCGTCGGCGATGTAAAAGCCGACCCAATTTACATCCGGCAATAACTTAAACAAGAGAGCGGATGTATTGGCCGCATTGGCAACAAAGTGCGTTTCCTTGCCGAGCAGATGATGCAGCTGCTCGCAAACATTCTGGTACAGGGCTGCCTTTGGACCGGGCTTTTCAACTGGGCTTGCGGCTTGCATTATATAAATAGTTTAGCTCCGCTGTGAAAGATCTCAGTTTTTGATGGAGATTATCGCGCGCTGTAGCACTATCCCGGCTCGGTCGGCGGTGGTAGGGATTCGTCATGTATCCTTTGGCCTCAGCGGCCGCTTCCGACTTTGGCGCCGTCTTCACCGTCTCCCGGTAGGCCTCTATCGCTTCGGCATGATTGCCCTGCAGATCGTGAATTTGCCCCAGCCGCAGCCAAGCCAGCACTGCCGTGTTTAAATCCAACTCGCTCGCCTCCAGCGTCGCCTGCTTCATGTCGGCCAGAGCCGGCGCCAGATCGCCATACCAAAAGAGCAGATTGCCCTTCATGTACCGTATCTTTCCAGCCGGCAGATGGGCGTAGCCGGAAGCCCCATTGCGGCGCAAATCCTCAATTTCGTCAAGCACTTGCAAAGCTGAGGCTTTATCACCGGAATCGCTATACATCTGCACCAGCTCGTAGCGGTACAGATAGTTGCGCGGGAACTTGGCTGCCATGTCCTGGAGCAGCGGAAGCGCCTTCAGCGGCATCCGTTCGCGCCGGTAGATCGCCGCCAGAACCACCTCGGCGTCATAGCGGTTGCGCACTCCATGCGCCGCCACCAGTTCCATTTGCCGCAGTCCGCCCTGCTTGTCACCGCGGAAGCCGCCCAGGAAACCAAACGCGCGCATGTAAAACGGCAAGGAACCGACCACATAGGCATTCAGTCCGAGCACCAGATGCGCATCCACGTCGTTCGGGTCCACCTCCAGAATCTGCTCGTTGGCTTTGCGCGCCGCAGTGGCTTCCCGCAGCGCATCCATCCAAGATTTTTCCACCAGAAACAGAAAATTGGACCGCAGCACATGGGACACGCCAAGAGCCGAGAGAGTGCCAATATCGCGCGGATTCTCTTTCAGCGCAGCTTCGCTAAGCTTTAGCGATTCGGCCACGCAGTCTTGAAAGCGTTGTTTGTCTTGCGGGTCCATTTCCATTTTCTGACGCCGCAAAAACGGATTATTGCCGGACACCAGTTGGCTTTCGAGCGCTCCGTCGCGCAGCATTTCCCGGTATAGGATGGCCTGGGCAACGCGATTGAACCTTTTCGCCTCAGTGGGATGTTCCTTCAGATCCCGCTCGAAGTACATGAGCGCCGCATCGAACTCGTTGTTGTAAAAATGCACCCAACCCGGGTCGGTCGTGGATGGGTCTGGAGCTGGCGGTTCCGCGAAAGCAGCATGGACGGAAGCAAGAACAAGCAGCGCCAGCCAGCTACACCGCATGCCTGGCCTCCCACTCGCCTAAAGCCCGCTTCGCCGCGCCAGAGATCACGCTGTTGGCATGCCTGCTCAAACGCTCCAACGGTTCCTTCACGGAAGCGTTCCCGCTGTTTCCTAGAGCTACAGCCACATTCCGCAAAAATCCTTCATATTTAGTCCGCCAAATGGGAGATTGCCGAAAAAGCATACGAAACTCAACCTCTGTCAGATCGGCCATGCGTTCCAACCCCGGCGCAAACTCCACAGGACCGAAATGTTCGTCCAGGGTAACCGGCGCCCGGCGGTTCCACGGGCATACATCCTGGCAGATATCGCAGCCGAAAATATGGTTTTCCACGCGGTTTGCGAGTTCCGCCGGCAGCTCGCCCCGTTTCTCAATGCTGAGATACGAAATGCAAAGCCGGGCGTCCAGTGTCCATTCTCCGGCTCCGTTCGGAACAATTGCCTCGGTCGGGCAAGCGTCGATGCAGCGGTGGCAGGTCCCGCACCGGTCCGGCGCCGCGGTATCCACAGCCAGCGGAATCGATAACAGCACCTCGGCCAGCAGAAACCAGGATCCCTGCTCCTGATTGATCAAGCAGGTATTTTTGCCGATCCAGCCCAGTCCTGCCGCGCGCGCGTACGAACGTTCCAGCAGCGGAGCGCTATCGATGCAGATCTTGGAATCGAAGGTCTCGCCGTGGATTCCGGCAATGCCCGAAATCAATTTCCCCAGCGGCGCCCGCAGCAATTCGTGATAGTCGCCGCCCCAGGCATAGCGCGAGATCCAGCCGCGATCCAGATCGCTCGTATCGCCTTTCATTTCAATAGATCGCGGGTACGGCGTATTGTAGAGCTTGCCGACGCAGACAATGCTTTGCGCTCCCGGCAAAAGTTCGCGGGGATCGGCGCGCATGGCTCCACGGCGGTCCGTTAAGTACTTCATTTCGCCCGCCATGCCCCTGGTGCGCCACATCTCAAAGCGCGCAAAGTCGTCCGTTGGCAACGCGGCGGCCACGCCAGCGAGTTCGAACCCGCTGGCACGCGCCAGGTCTTTCACTATCGCTGCTGTGATCGGCAAAATTGAATATGCTCAACTCTTATTTTGACCTCACTACTCGAACTTCGTAACGTTTTCGTCGAAAGAGGCGGACGCCTCGCCCTCAACGGCTTCAGCGTTTCCATCCAAGCCGGTGAGCACGTCGCCATCCTGGGCCCCAACGGCAGCGGGAAATCGACGCTGATCAAGACCATCACCCGCGAGTGTTACCCGCTACTGCGTCCTGAGACCAGTCTCCGGATTCTCGGCCAGGAGAGCTGGAATATCTTCGATTTGCGAACGCATCTGGGCCTGGTCAGCAATGAATTGATGGCCCAATGCACGCGCGATATCACCGGGCGCGAGCTTGTCCTCTCGGGATTCTTCGGCTCCATCGGTCTCGGACTTAATCACCACGTAACGGACGAGATGGAATCGGCCGCTCAAAAAGCGATGGCACAACTGGAAGTGGAACACCTGGCCGGCCGCTGGCTGGACGAGCTCTCATCGGGCGAAGGCCGCCGCCTGCTGATCGCGCGCGCGTTGATCCACAACCCGTCCACGTTGCTGCTGGACGAACCCACCACCAGCCTCGACCTGCCAACTCTGCGCGAAGTGCGCGGCCATTTGCGCGGGCTGGCGCGCGGCGGCGTGGGCTTGCTGCTGGTCACGCATCACCTGGATGACATCATTCCCGAGATCGACCGCGTGATTTTAATCCGCGACGGCGCTGTTTTTGCCGACGGGCCGAAGGGCGAGATCCTCACCTCCGCGCAGCTGTCCTCAACGTTTGGCGTACCGCTCGAAGTGTCCGAGCGCGACGGCTTTTACCACGCGTGGTAAGCAAGTGCGCGTGATCATGCTCGTGTTGTTTGTTGCAGTCGTGCAATTTCTTGCACATGGAGCGTCAACGCTCACAATTCCCTTTAACGTGCTGCTCACATCGGTGCTGGTCTTCATTTTCATCTCGCCGCTGGCCGGGGTTTTGCTGCGTACATTGCTGCTCAGGCGGCACGGCCGGGCATCGTTTGAAGGCGTTCTTTTGCCTAAATTCGCGCCGGTCGCAAGCGTGGCGCTGCATGGAACGCTCGTCCGGATTTTCGCGTTCCATGCGGACAACAGTACAGGGCGGTTTTTTACGTACTACTCATTAGGAGTCATGCTCGCGTTGGACATGCGAAGCGGCTGCATCACAGTTTCGACGATGAACGGCTTGCCTTATTCCGGCGCGTCCGCGATGAGCTTCGAAGCTATCTAAACGAGTTTGCGCAAAGCGTCTAAACGCCGTTCAGCTCAATGCGAGTGAGCGATCTGGCGCAAAGCCCGCCCCGCGGATGATCCAGTAGCGCAGCTTAACTCACTGAAAGCGAAGAAGTTGCAAATTTCTACTCCTCCTGTTCAATACGGTTAAATAACCATACAACCCGCAAACGGCGCAGTTCGCTTTCAATTTGTTTTCATGCGGCTAGGAGGAACCTATACTGTCTAAGACCGAGGATGTATGACTCCCGGCAAATTTTTCGGATTGAATGATCGGAGTTCTAGGGTCTTAAGCATGCACAAACCAATCAAGTACTTGGAAAAGGCAGTCACGGTAGGCGCAAACGCAGTCTGGCAGGTGTTCGACAGGGTAAACCAGATTAACCAAAGCCCGTCCTTCACCCCCAAGTGGTCTGATAAGCCTCTGCTCAAGAGCTACCAAAAGGCGAAGCCGCCCCTCGGCTGGCCGCGCGAAACCGACTCGTTGTGCCCCAAGTGCATCCCCGAGATTCGTCAGAGCATCGTGGACGGTAAGGTCGATCACAAAATTCTTCTAAATCAGCCGGTTGGCGAGATCAAGGCGAAGATCATCGAACGCGACGGCCAGATCCTCATGGTAAAAGAATGCGCTATCCATGGCGTGTTCGAGGATCTGATGTCGATCGATCCGGCGTTCTCCAAGCATCTCGAAGACGTATTTCCGGGCCGCGACATCCGCGCTCACAACGACGAGAAGCTGCACAACCACGGCACCAGCACCATCACCCATGGCCGCGGATCGGTCCTGACGATCGATCTCACGAACCGCTGCAATATGATGTGCGATCCCTGCTTCATGGACGCCAATCAGGTCGGCTTTGTGCACGAGTTGAGCTGGGAAGATATCCAGACGCTACTCGACAATGCCATTTCGATTAAGCCGCGCCGCCAAATGTCGGTACAGTTCTCCGGTGGCGAGCCGACTCTGTCGCCGTACTTTTTAGATGCGGTGCGTTACGCCCGCAAAGTGGGTTACACCAGCGTGCAGGCGGCCACCAACGGTATCGAATTCGCCAAGCGCCCCGATTTCTGCAAACAAGCCTCCGAAGCCGGTCTGCGCTATGCCTATCTGCAGTTCGATGGCATCGGCAATGAAGCCAATTCGCATCGCGCGGTGGGCAATCTGTTTGACGTGAAGCTGCGCGCGATTGAGAATCTGTGGAGCAACGGCGTCGACATTGTTCCGGTCATCACAATCATCAACGGCATCAACAACGAGCAGGTGGGACGCGTAGTCCAGTTTGCGCTCGACAATCCAAAGAAGATCCCGTTCCTTTCCTTTCAGCCTGTCTCCTTCACCGGGCGCGATGAAGCCGTGACCGACGAGCGCCGTCAGGCGCAGCGCTATACGCTGTCGCACCTGGCGCATGACGTGAAGAACCAGACCGGTATCGGCGAGCCGATCCGCGATTGGTTCCCCATCAGCTTCATGAGCACGTTTTCTGATTTTGCCGACCTCGTTCACGGGCCGAATGCCGACTGGGGTCAGTTGAGCTGCGGCTGCCACCCGAATTGCGGTATCGGCATGGCGGTTATGTGCGACAAGGAGACCAAGGAATACGTTCCGGTGACCAAGTTCCTGCATGCCGACCAGTTAGCGAAGGACATCGCCCGAGTAAACGATGCCGCTCGCGGACGTGCGCTTTCGATATTTGGCGTGACTTTGGCTTTGCTTCGTAATTACGATCCGTTCACCTCTCCCAAACACTTCAAACTGAACGATCTGGTCGCAAAGTTCGACAAGTGCTTCGGCATGAGTAAGGGAGACCACGGTAAGGTGTATGGCAAAGTAACCGGTGACCGTACGCGAGCAGACATCGACAAGCGCCGCGGCGATCGTTGGAACTTCCTGTTCATTGCGGGCATGTGGTTCCAGGATCTGTTCAACTACGATTTCCGCCGCACCGAGCAGTGCATCATTCCGTATGCCACGCAGGAAGGCGAAATCTCCTTCTGCGCTTATAACACCGGCGTAGGCTGGCGCAACATCATTGAGAAGATGCACATGACGTCGACTCTCACCAAGTGGTATGCCGAGAATGGCAAGCATGAAATCTTCGCCGGCAACAAAGCCGTGCCGTTAGTGGAACAGAAGCATAATCTGATTCTGAACGAAGCGCACGTCGCCGCCGGCCGCCAGCATGACCTCGACGATAAGGGTATTGCCAAAACTGCTCGCGAAGAAAAAACCCGCGCTCGCGATGAAGCCCTGAAGGCCAAGATCGAGAACGACAAGATGGCCCGTCTCTACCGCGAGCATGTCCTTGGAGAAAAGAAGCTGGAAGGCTTCGTTCCGCTCGATGGCTTGCTCGGTTCCCTGCCCTCTAAGCCAGTCGAGAAGCAGGAAGAAGTCGGCGCAATGGGCGACTAAGTACTACGGAAAACAAGTAAACATCAGTTAATTAGAAAGCTTTAACTGACAAAGACCGCCGGGCTAACTCCCGGCGGTCTTTTTTTTTGGCTCGCCTTAGTTAATGCGCCACATCATAGCCCCACACCGTACGGCTAAGGCTATTACCATTAGTCGACAGCGGTCTTGAATGACTACGTAAGCCCTGTTAGACTCCTCCTCATAGCACGAAAAGCACCAGGTACTGTTTACGGCCGGGGGGGCGCAGGTCACTCGGTCCGGAAAGGAGTCATGCATGAAAGTTAAAAGCAAAGTAAACGCCGGCATCTCGATCTGGGGTGAATAGCTAGTAACTGCCGTCTAGCTTAGATGATTTGCGGTTGGCTGACCGTTCGGAGAGATCCGAACGGTCATCTGATTGTTCCCTGCTGATAAAATGCCCAACAGTTTCCACCGAGTGAATCAATCTCTGCGCCTGGACAAAGGGCTTTGTCCGGTGTCGCGCTCACGATTGCCCTGGCGCTGGCAGCAGCCTGGACAGTTTGGGCTTTTAAAGCGCCGATCGTGCGCTATGAAGCATCGGATTCAGCACGGCTGGAAGTAGCTGGCGCGCCTTACGTAATCCAGTCGGATCTCACCGGCAAGTTGTTTTCTTCCGGACTGTTTCTGGGAAGAGAGGTTCAGGTTGGAGATGTTCTTCTCGAGTTTGAAAGCCGCGACGAACAACTCAACCTTTCCATGGAACGCACCCATCGCGCGTCATTGGAGCCGCAAATTGCCGCGCTTCGGGCTCAGATGGAACAGGAAGGCCTGGGCCGCGGCGATGAGGAAAAAGTATTAGCCTTTTCCATCGGCGGCGCTGAAGCACAGTATCGCCAGGCGGAGGCACAAGCGCTGCTGGCGGCTGAAGAATCGGCGAGGGCAAACCAGCTACGTAGAGAAGGGCTGATTTCCGAAGCCGAAGCCCGCCGGGCGGACGCCGAGTCTCGAAGCAAGCGCGCCGCGGCGGATAGCACCAAAGTGGCGGTCTCACGCGTTCAGCCCGAGTTGCTGGTGCGGGATCGCGATCGCGCGGTGCGGGTTAAGGAAATCTTAGTCGACGTGACAAAACTCCAGTCCGAAGCGGCAGCCTCCTCCGCGAACATCCGGCGGTTGGAGCACGAACTAGAAAAGCGGCAGGTTCGCGCGCAAGTGTCGGGAACGTTAACCGAATGCCTTATCCTGCGCGCGGGCGCGCACATTTACGAAGGCCAGCAACTCGGCGTCATTGTTCCGAGCAGTCAACTACAGATCGTAGCCGAGTTCGCGCCGTCAGCGGCCTTAGGCAAGATTCACCCCGGCCAGGACGCGATCGTGAAGCTGCAGGGCTTTCCCTGGGCGCAGTTCGGCACCTTGTCAGCTCGCGTCTCGCGCGTTGCGGGCGATATTCGGGACGGCCGCGTCCGCGTTGAACTCGCCGTAAACGCGCCCGCGCACTCGCGCATTCCGCTACAACATGGCTTGCCTGGCTCCGTCGAGATCGAGGTGGAGCATGTCACCCCAGCCCTGCTGCTTCTAAGGTCCGCGGGGCAAATTGTAGGCGCGCGTTGAGACGCCTGCTCGCACCGGAAGTCGTTCAGACCTCGAACCTGGACTGCGGACCCGCCGCCCTCAAGGGCCTGCTCGAAGGTTTCGGCATCCCCGCCAGCTATGGGCGTTTGCGCGAGGCCTGCCAAACCGGGCTCGATGGTACATCCATCGACACCATGGAGATTGTTGCGAATCAGCTCGGGCTCGAGGCGGAACAGATCATGCTCCCGGTAGATCACCTGCTGCTGGAGGAAGCGGCGGCCTTACCCGCGATTGTCGTAGTTGTACTTCCCAACGGTCTTACGCACTTCGTGGTGGTTTGGCGCCGGCATGGAAAACTGCTGCAGGTGATGGACCCGGCGGTCGGGCGGCGCTGGGTTCCGTGTGCAAAATTCGTCAGCGAAATGTACAACCACGCCATGCCCGTGGGAGCGGCCGATTGGCGCGAGTTTGCCGTTTCAGACAGTTTTCAATCGGCGCTTAATGCCAGAATGCGCGCCATCGGAATAGGCAAAGCAGAACGGGCGCGGCTGCTGTCGCTCGGAGTCAAATCGGAAGGCTGGCGCCCGCTCGCTGCGCTGGATGCGGCCACCCGCTTGCTCACGTCGTTAACAAACGCAAAAGGCGTCCTGGGCGCGCGGCACCGTGCCAAACTCCTGGAGCGCTTGATCGACAACCCGGACCTGATCCCGCTCCGCTGCTGGTCTGTGCGAGCCATACCCGGCGGCGACGAGCGAGAAGAGCAAGTCCTCATGCGCGGAGCGGTGCTGGTGCGCGTGAAGGATCAAAAAAAATCCAAGACATCAGCGGCAGAGATACGCTCCGAACTGGCACTTGCGGTAGGCGCGCCGCAACAGAAACCCGGCACTGAACTGGCACGAGCCGTCTGGCAAAGCGGATGGCTGCTTGCTCCGCTCTTACTGGTCGCGCTGCTGGTAGCCGCCGGCGGTACTCTCCTCGAAGCCCTGCTCTTTCGCGGGCTCCTGGACATAAACACCCAGCTCAATGTTGCCGGACAACGCATGGGCGCGGGAGCGGCGCTGCTGCTGTTTGGCCTGGCGATGCTCTTGCTGGAAGTACCGGCCTTTGCCAGTAGCTGCCGTCTGGGCCGCCAGCTGGAAAACCGGCTGCGCATCCTTTTCCTTGAAAAGATTCCAAAATTGAGTGACCGGTATTTCCAAAGCCGCCTCACGTCGGATATGGCCGAGCGCAGTCACGTTACCCACCGCTTGCGCAACCTGCCCGTGCAAGCACGCCAACTGCTCTCCTCGCTTTGCCAGTTGGCCGCCACAGGCGCGGGCATTCTCTGGCTCGAACCCACGGCCGCTCCATTCGTCGTGCTCGCCATGGCCGCGGCGGTTCTGCCCATCTTGGGGGCGCAAAGTCTGCTCATCGAGCGGGACCTGCGAACGCGCAGCCACGCCGCCGGCCTCACGCGCTATTACTTGGATGCAATGCTCGGCTTAGTCGCCATAGCGGCGCATGGCGCCAGGCAAAGCGTACGCCGGGAACAGGAGAAACTCTTAGGCGAATGGGCACACGCCGCCTTGCGATTGCAGCGCGCGATCGTGAGCACCGAAACGCTACAAGCGATCGCTACCTTTGGCCTGGTGATCGCGCTGGTTTTGACGCGTCCGCTGCAAGGAGCCGAAGCAGGTCGAATCTTGTTGGTCGCTTACTGGGCCTTGTCTATTCCGGTGCTGGGCCAGGAGATCTGCGCGCTGGCCCGGCAATATCCCGCCTATCGCAATCTCACGCTGCGCGTGCTCGATCCGCTAGGCGCGCCCGAGGAAAATGAACCCGTTCAGAATGCAAACGGGATCGCCTGCGGGCTAATGCCGCCCGTCATCGAGTTTCACAACGTGAGCTTCCAAGCCTCCGGCCATACGATCCTCAGTGACATCGATCTCAAATTGAAAGCGGGCAGTCACGTCGCGATCGTCGGTCCCTCCGGCGCGGGCAAGTCCAGCTTGATGGGCTTGCTGCTCGGCTGGTCGAAACCGAGCCAGGGCGAAGTATTGGTCAACGGCGAGCCTCCGAATCACGAACAACTGCGCCGGGCAACCGCTTGGGTAGACCCGTCGGTGCAGATCTGGAATAGATCGTTATTTTCGAACCTCACTTATGGATCGGCCTCTGAAACGCCTGCGGTAGGCGAGGCAATCGACACCGCTATGCTGCGCGGTGTACTGGAATCTCTCCCGGAGGGGCTGCAGACGAAGCTCGGTGAAGGCGGCGGGCTTGTATCGGGCGGCGAAGGGCAGCGCGTTCGACTAGGCCGCGCGCTGTTGCGTGAAGACGCCAAGCTGGTGCTTCTCGATGAGCCATTCCGTGGTCTGGATCGCGAAAAGCGCCGCGAGTTACTCACCCGCGCCCGCGCGTTCTGGAGCCAGTCCACCCTGATCTGCATTACCCACGATCTTTCGGAAACCACCGGGTTCGACCAGGTAGTTGTCGTCGAGAATGGCCGTATTGCTGAACATGGGACACCGTCTGAGCTTTTAAACTGGCCGGAGTCCCGTTATACACAAATGCTGGAAGCGGAAGAGGCTGCCGCGTCCGATCTTTGGAGAAACAGCATGTGGCGCCGCATCCAGATTCAATCGGGCCGGATAACAGAAGACCTGCCAGTACCGGCAAAAGGCGAGCGCGGGCGGAGCGCGGTGGCGTGATGACTCCTGCAAAACTAAGCTGGCCGGTGGCGCGGCTTGGCGACGCTATTTCCGCACTCATTCACCAGACTGGTCTGAGAATACAAAACGCGGAACTTCCAAATCCAGTGGGTTCACAGAAGTCCAGCGGACTGGCGGAATGGATCGATTGGGTAACTAAGAGCGCGGGCTGTGAAGCGCAGCTCGCCGAGATGTCATATGGGGATCTGGAACAGGAATTGCCCGCGACCTATCCTGCTTTGCTGCGCATCAACGCGGATTCGTTCCTGCTGGTGCTGGGCAGCAGCGGCAATAGGCTTCGCTTGCTCGGCCCCGATGGAGCCAAACGGTCGTTCCCTGTTCGCGAAATCCGCGCAATTCTCTGTGAGCCGCTGAAGCAGGAACAGCGCCCGCAGTGGGACCGCTTGCTGGATGAGGCCGGAATTCCGCCGGCAAAAAAGGAACGCGCCATCGACCAGCTCATGAACGAGCCATTCGCCGGCAAGCGCTTCGATGGATGTTGGGCATTGCGCGCCCAATACAGCGCGAAAACGGGACAAAGCATTTTTCATTTATTGCGGGAAGCCCGCGCCGTGCCGAACGCCGTCGCCCTCCTCGCCGCTAAGACCGGCCAATATCTGCTATGGCTCGCATCCTGGGCCATTCTCGGCCGGATGGCGTTCAACGGCCGGCTCGACAGGGGCTGGCTGACGGCCTGGGCGCTGTTGCTGGTCACGCTCATTCCATTTCAAGCGGCCATCACCTGGTGGCAAGGCGTGTTTGCCATCAGCCTGGGCGCATTTCTGAAGCGGCGCCTTCTTGCTGGCGCTCTACGGCTGCGACCGGAGGAAATGCGCCATTGGGGAATAGGCAGCTTTCTGGGCCAGGCTCTCGAAGCCGGGTCGGTTGAGACGCTCGCAGTGAATGGGGGAATCGCAGGCCTCCTGGGAGTGATCGAGCTGGCCGTGTCCATGTTCCTGCTCGGCAAGTTCGCGCTGGTGCTCGGCTTCTGGTGCACTCTCATGGCGTTCGCCGCATGGCGCTTCCGCCTGCACTGGGAAAGCTGCACGTCTTCTCGACTGGAGATGACGCAAGATTTAATTGAGAACATGGTCGGCCATCGAACCAGGCTCGCTCAGCAGCAGGATAACTGGCACCAAGGTGAAGCCGCGGCGCTCGAACAATATTTGGGTCGTTCGCACCGCCTGGACCGCACCGGCGCCTGGCTGGCGGCAGCCATCCCGAGAGGCTGGCTGCTCGTGGGCTTGGGCTGCCTGCTGCCGTCTTTTATCGCCAAGCAAGAGACGAGTGCGCAGACCGCAGTCCTGCTGGGCGGTGTTTTGCTGGCCTACGCCGCTTTCCGGAAAGTGACCGCAGCATTCGCTGACATTGCCGTTGCGACAGTGGCTTGGAAGCGCATCCGGCCGCTGTTCGACGCCGCCGGACGAACCGAAGCCGCGGGCGTTGTTTCAATTTCCCGTAAAGCGGAGGTTGGACAAAAGGTGATGGAGGCAGATGGTTTGGCCTTCCGTTATCGTGCCACCGGCGAGCCCGCGTTGAGTGGATGCAGCCTCACCATTCACAAAGGCGAACGCATTTTGCTCGAAGGTCCATCCGGCGGCGGAAAAACCACGTTTGCGTCTCTGATCTCAGGCTTGCGGCCGCCGGAAGCGGGCTTATTGCTGGCCAACGGATTGGACCGCCACACGCTAAGCGATAGCGGCTGGCGCCACTGCGTTTCAGCCGCCCCGCAGTTTCATGAAAACCACATTCTCACCGAAACGTTGCTCTTTAATGTGCTGATGGGACGCCGCTGGCCCCCTACCGCCGAGGATTCCAAGCAAGCGGAAGCGCTATGCCGCGAACTCGGATTGGGC
>Ga0193743_1000704_pt1 | contig 26070 bp, 24 predicted proteins | sample L2c2metaG_FD_143038 | JGI IMG/M metagenome (GOLD analysis project Ga0193743, IMG submission 143038) | Soil microbial communities from a riparian zone of the East river system, Colorado, United States - L2c2 | ecosystem: Environmental > Terrestrial > Soil > Riparian zone | place: USA: East River...
CGAGCTGTCCGAGCTGTCCGAGCTGCCGCGCCGCGGATCGCTGGCCACCCTGTGCGTCGCGCGGAAGACCATCACCGCGATCGACACGGACCTGCGCGCCACGGGCCGGGGAGGCCTCACCGCCGCCGAGAAGCACACCCTCGCCGCGGCGGTGACCGCGCTGCGTGCCGAGCTGACCCGGCTCGCCCCGAGTGTTCTGAGCACGCCGAGCGGTCCGGCCGACCCGGTCCCAGCGATGGTCGCCTGATCCCGGCCCACCCGTGGCCATGGCCGGCTCGCGCCCGGCCACCGCTCAGTGGGCACGCACCGGCCATGGCCACGGCAACGCGCCGAGCGGCCACGGCCAGGTGGCCGTCCCGGGGCCGGTGGCCACGCGCACAGCCGGCCACGGCCGCGGTCAGCGTTGCGTGGCCACCGGCAGCGGCGGCCAGCGCGGTCAGGTCGTGGGGAAGCGGGTGGCGATCTCGTCGAGCCGCGCGCTGGCGAGGGCGAAGGCCGCGGTGCGTGGGCTAACGCGGTATCGCTCGGCGTGCTCGAACATCTGCTCGCTCAGCGCCTGGATCCGGGTGTCGATCTTGGTGAAGGACGCCGCCGCCGTCCCGTCGATGTCGCCGAACAACACCCACCACCACCACGCGTTGGTCGCTGAGTTGGCCAGGAAGTCGGGGGAGATCACCACGCCGCGCCGGCGCAGCGCCTCCTCGGCCTCCGGGGTGACCGGCATGTTGGCCGCCTCCACGATCACCGTCGCGGCCACCTGCTCCTGGTTGCTCCCGTCGATGCAGTAGGACGCCGCCGCGGGCACCAACACGTCGGCGGGTACCCGGAGCCACTGCTCTGCGGGCAGCACCTGGTCCTCGTCACGCAGCTGGGCGCGGTCCAGCTCGCCTCCCGGTTTGCGGGTGAGCAACAGCCGCTCCACGTCCAGGCCGGCCGGGTTGGCCACCACCCCGTGTACATCGGCGACGCCCACCACGCGGACTTCCGCACGCGCCAGGTACCGGGCGGTGGCCCCGCCCATCGAGCCGAAGCCCTGGATGAACGCGGTGCTCGCCGCCGGGGCCGCGCCGGTGTGCCGCAGCGCGGCGAGCGCGGCTTCGGCCACTCCGTAGCCGCCAACCAGTTCGTCCAGCGCGACGCCGTCCACCACGGTGGCGAAGGCGCTGCGCATCCGGACGTGCGCCGCCTCAAGATCGGTGACCACCCGGTGCGCCGCCTGGATCGAGCTGGACAGCCCGATGTGCTGGATGCCGCGGTCGACCGCCTCCTGGCGCACGCCGAAGTCCTCGCCCATGGTCCAGCGCTGCTCGATCATGGGGCGCATCGCGGCGAGGTAGCGGAACAGCACGGCCTCGGCGTCCGGGTGGTACGGGTCGAAGTCAATGCCGCCCTTGGCCCCGCCGAACGGCACGTACCGCGCCTCCGGCTCGAAGTGGATGGCCTCCTTCAAGGTCATCCCCCTGGCCAGGCCGCGCACCTCGTTGAGGTCACAGCCCGCGCGCATCCGGAGCCCGCCGCTGCACAGGCCGCGGAGCAGGCGGTCGATCACCAGGTAGCCCCGTGCCTCGGTCTCCGTGTCATGCCAGGTGATCTCCAGGCAGGGGGCATCCGCCCTACTCGCCGGCGAGGACGAGATCGCGTTGGGTAGGGCGAGCGGCACGGCCACCTCCCGGCGTACTGACTGACTAATCAGTTAGTACCACGGGTCGACGCTGTGGTCAACGCCGGCCTCCGGTCAACGGCGGGCGGGCCCCGCGAGTCGGCCCGGGCGAAGTCAGGCAGGGTCCAGCCCCAGTTCGGCGCGCAGCGCGGTGTTCAGCCAGGCCTCCGCGTCGGACGGGGAGACCGCGTCGTCGAAGGCGACCCGTTGCACCGCCAGGCCGTCAATCAGCGCGCTGATCCGCCACGCGGCCCCGCGCGGATCCGGCGTGCGGAACTCGCCGGCGGCCACCCCCTCGGCGATGAGCTCGGTGATCACGCTCCGCCAGCGCTCGTCCAGGGTGGCGATCACCCCGCGCAGTACCGGGTTGCGCAGCCCGGCCGACCAGCCCTCGATCCACAGTCGCCAGCTCTGCGCGGACCCGGTCGGCCCGTACTCGCGCAGGGCGCCGCGCAGTCGCTGGCTGGTACTCGGCCCCTTCTCGGCGAGGATCTGCTCGAGCTTGACCAGGTCGCGCTCGGTGGCGAACCGGAACGCGCTGACGATCAGGTTCTCCAGGTTTTCGAAGTGGTAGAAAACCAGCGCCGGCGAGACGCCCAGCCGGTCGGCGACATCGGCGCCGCGCAGTGCGTCGATGCCGCGCTCGCTGATCAGCTCGAGGGTTGCAACGAGGATCTCACCGCGCCGAACGTCGGCACCCTTCTTCACTCGCGCCACTCGATCACGCTACTCCGGGAGTCCTCGCGGACCCGGCGCGGGCGGGGTTGACAAGGTGTGACCGGGGTCGCATCGTATAGCTCTCACTGTCTGATTAGTCAGTTAACTTAGCTGCCCTCGACCGCCGTGCGCATCGCCCGGTACACCACCGCGCCTGGCCGCTGAAGGACGCATGTCCGAACCCGTGACGCTCGAGGGCACCGACGCGCCGAGGGTCAACCGGCGGCGCCCGCGGCGTGGGCTCGGCAAGTTCGACGCGAAGATCGTGGATTCCTCTCCCGGGGTTGGTCAACTGCTGCTAGCCTGGGGTCGCGTTCATCGTGATCGGTGGATGCCTGAACCGAAGACCTGAGTGCTCGGCGCTTGGGTTTGATGCCTCCGCGTGACGTGACCGTGGTTGGTGTTCCGGTCGGATCTGGGTGCCGGTGAGCCCCGGAAACCCGTCATCTCTGTGATGGTGCTGCCCCTGTTTTCGCGGCCGGTCTGGTGTCGGTCAGCGCTTGTGGGGAGTGCTCACTGTCACGGTGTCCGGAATCCGTGGAGAAGCTCGTGATGATGTCGGTGACCCCGGCTGGGAGGCAGCGCACCCGCGCCGTGCCCCCGGTCTCGGTGCCGGCTCTGTCGCGATTTCAGTCGCGGGAGCGGGCTCGGGTAGTTGTTGCGGTGTTGTCGCGGATGTGGCGGGCCGGGTCGGTGTCGCTGCTGTTGGGTGCCGCCGCGCTGGTGTGGCTGATCGCCACCCTGCTCTCGCCGCCAACCTCCACCCAGGCCTTTGTGGCGTTGTCGCCCACCACAGCTGCGGTGCAGACCGTGGCCAACATCCGGCTGGTACCCGCGGACGTCGCCGGCTCACCCGGAGGCGCCAGCGGCGGTGACAGCGCCGCCCCCGCCCCCAAACCAGCCAGCAGCTCCAAGTCCTCCAACAGCGGCAGCGGGGGCAGCTCCTCTAGCGGAGGCAGCAACAGCTCCTCCAGCGGGGACAGCTCCGACGGCGCGAAAGCCGCCGGCAGCCCGAAACCGGCGGACTCATCACCGAGCTCCTCATCGAGCTCCTCGGATTCCGCGGCAGCCAAACCCGCTGCGGCACCGAAGCCAGCCGAGCCCGCGGCCAACTCCAGCCCCGCGGACGCTGGGGCGCCAAAGCCCGCGCAGCCGGCAACCAACACCGACACCGCAACCCAGAACGCGGCGACCCCCAAACCCGCCCCGCCCGCGGCCAGCCCCACCAACGCCACCACGGCACCAGAGATCACTGGGGCACCCAAACCGGCCAAGCCAACCCCGGACGCCCCAACCCAAACCACCTGCGGCACCACCGGCGGCCCCTGTGGCTCGGCCCCGAAGACGGTCCCAGTGACCGACAGCTCCGCCGCACCCCCGATCACCGGGACACCGAACCCGGCAAAGCTCGACGCCCACGCCGCTAACGGTGCCGCCACCCCAACCCGCGATCCAGACGGATCACCGGGCTCGTGCGGCCCCGGCTGCCCCGCACCGCCCCCGGCCACCCCAGCCGCCCCAGGATCCGGCGCACCCACCGGACCCTCCAACGCCGCGGGCGGCGGAACCGGTGCCGCGGGTCACGCCGGCGGTCCAGGCGCGGGCCGGCTAGACGCCTCGGTGGGATCGGTCGATTCCAACGCCGCTCAACTCCTCGCCGGCGGCCTCCGACAAAAGCTGCTCGACCCCAACCAGTCACCCGGCGCCGCCCGCGGACCACCGCCGCCCGCCAGCACCGCCGCCCCGACCGACCCATCTCAGGCTGACCCGAACGCCGTCAACCCGCTGTTGCCGCGCCGCGCCCTGCCTGCGGGACAGTCCGCGACCGCCCCGAGCACGGACCCCCTCGAGGGCAGCGCCGGGCTGACCAAGGTCCCCGCCCAGCCCGACCCCGGAAACGGCCTGTCACCACCGGCCGCGGCCTTCAACGCTCGCGTTGATCAGAAAATCAAGGCGTTCCAGGACCAGACCGGCATTCCGATGGACAAGATCGGAATTCCGTTCGAACCCAGCCGCCGCGTCGCGCTCGGTCTCGTCGACGGCGCGCTCAACGCCGGCTACGAAGGCACCACCGTCGCCGCCAACCCACAGGCCGCCGCCCAAGCCAGCAGCAGCCGCTGGTCCTCGCTACTGCACGGCAACCCCAACGCCCTCGCGGACGACTACTGGAACCACCCAGGCACCGCGCTGGCCCAAGACACCAACACACTCAAATCAAACACCCTGGGCCGCGCGGCCTCCGCGACAGCGACCCAACTCATCCCCGGCGCCTCGACGATCATGTCCAGCCCGGTCGCCGCCGCCTGGATAGGCGACACCGCCGGCGGCATGGCACACACAGCGCTCAACGTCGGCAAGCGCTACGTCCCGGCCCTCGCCTACACCGCCGCGAACATCGCCACCGGCGGCGCCGCCAGCGCGGCGACCAAAGCCCTCGGCATCGACCCCTACGCCCAAATCAAAACCGACTACAAACGTGACTGGGCCGGCGCCCTCACCGAAGACGTCTCCGCCGCCATGATGTTCATCCCCGGCCTCGGCGAAGCCGGCGCCGCCGGAACCGCCGCCCGAGCAACCGGCACAGCCAGAGCAGCCACCACCGCCGAAACCGCCGCCGCAACCGACGCCGCCGCGGCAGCCGCCGCAACCAAAGCCGCCGCCGGCGAAGCCAACGCCGCCACCCCCCAGGCCGCGATCCCACACGAACTCCCCAAACCACTCGCACAAAAACCCGAACCAGCCGGCACACGCTCGGAGAGTGGTCCCCTCACAACCGGCAGCGGAGTCCGCGACCCCACCCCTACCGCGACCGCCCCACGTAGTGGATCCGTGGCCGCAGGGCCAGTCGGACGGCGCCCGGCCGGCAAGGCCGCTGCGCGTCCAGGAGGAGCATCGGACTCCGATCCCACCGGCGCCGCGGGTACGCGCCCCGGCCGTCCCGCCGGGATCGTGGGTGGCCGACTCGGCGGCGCGGATGGGTCGGCGCCGGTCGCCGCCGGTGGCGGCGATCCCCTTGTTGCCACCGGCGCGGGAAACCGCCCCGCTGCTGGCCGAGCCCAATCCCCCACCGCCTCCACGCCCAAACTGCCGCGAGACGCGGATGAGGCTAGGCAAGACACCGGCCGTGCCGAAGACATCAGTGGACCCAGCATTGCTCGCGACATCGGCCCCGTCGAAGGCGGTGGCGGCGGAACTTGGCCTCTTGGTCGCAGTCCTGAATACCCGGGCACCACCCCGGCCGATGGCGGTCCGACCACGGCACGCTCGGGCACGGGCCTCGAACGCAGCGACGTGGACTCGCTTCCTAACGGCTTCAGTAGTAAGAATGAGTTTGCTGAGTTTGGCAACCAGCTGCACAGCGGCCTAGCGAAGGCCGGCTATGGCGAAACCACCCCTGCATTCCAAGGCAGCAGTGTGACTGGGCGGAGCTTCAGGACCGGCGAGCGTTTCGATGAGGGCCGTCGGAGCGACTTTGACATTGCCCTTGGCGGCGAGGACATCATGCGCGCCGCAGAGCTCGAGGGAGTTAAGCTTCGCAGCAAAGGCACGCGCACAGGACCACTTACTTCAGGGCAACTTCGACGGCTTGGCCTCAATGACATGGCCAGGGATCTCAGTAGTCGCGCAGGTCGAGACGTGAATTTCATGATCTATCGGTCAGTCGATGAGGCAATTCGGCACAAGCCTAGTATAGCGGTGCCAAGATAATGAGGTACCATAAGATAATGGAGCACGACGACCTATATGGCGCGAAAGACCGCACGCTGGACGAGCTGCGGACTGCGGTTGCAACCGTTCTAAACATTACGTTTGAGGCGCACGAGAGCCTCTATTTGGGCGGTGACTACTTCCGCAGTCGGGGCCCAGCTGGAGAGCATCTCGAAATTCTGCGCAACGACAGCGGTTTCGAAGAAGATGGCGAAGATGAGGATAATCTCATTGAGCCAGACTTCTCCGACTACAGTGTGCTGTTAAGGGTGAATTCGACCAAGCGCGGCGACGAGTTGAAGGACCGGCTCGCCGCAGTTCCTGGTCTTGTTTTCTTGGGCCGTAGATGATCCCTAATGCGCACCCGCCGTGGCACCTATGGCGTTCTCGCCGCGATCATCTGTGGAAGATCCGCCCCGACCGGGAGGCCTTCGAGCTGCTGTGTCGCGGGGCTCCACACCGGAGCAGTTCTGCGCGGCGATGGTCGGGTGAGTTGCGCAGAGGTTCGTGTTCCTTATCGGATGGCGACGCCAAAGGAGACCGCTCGCCAAAGTTTCAAGTTCGCTACGAGGAATGGGGGAATGTCGATTACTATCCGAGGTGGCACTCGATGAGTCTAGAGGATTTGGTCCAAGGGTCAATGTCGCGAACTGAGCTAACCCGGTTCATCGATCAGCTCGCGGACTCCTTTGTGGAAGAGTCCGAGACCTGGGAGAACGACTCACTCGAACGATTTCTTCGCGCCTGGGCCGTGTGGCTCTTTGAGATGGACGGGTATTTTAAAAACATTGGCCAGCCGGTTCCAGAATCTCCATCGTGGCAGCTGATAGCGCAGATGTTGCTGGCTGCGCGGGTCTATGAGTAGCAACAACTTGGTGACATGAGTCTTGGAGCTAGCCAAGCCGGCCGGCCGAATGGGCCCCGCCCAGGTCAGCTCTCGGGTAGTAGCCGCCGCTCCAGCTCAAGGGCCGCTTCGCGCAGCGGGACGGTGAGCGCGCGCAGTTCGGGCTCCGAGTAGGCGTAGCTGGGCACCGTGACGTTGAGGTAGGCCATCGGCAGCCCGCGTCGGTCGCAGGCCACGGCCGTCGCGCCGCCCCAGTCGGGCAGGTGCTCCTGGTAGGCGATGGCGAAGCGGTCCGCCTTGGCCTTGTTGATGGTCTCGCGCAGGGTGGCCGGGTCGGTGATGGTGTGCGGGGTGATCGGGTCGAGGGGGGTGGCGAGGAACTCCTCCAGTTCGTCCGGCGGGAGGAACGCCAGGAAGAGTTTGCCGGCCGACCCGCAGTGCAGCGGCACGTCGATGTTGGCCAGGTCCACCCGGACCGGGCGGCGCCCGCGCACCTCGTCGAGCACGACCAGGGTGTGGCCGTGGGCGACCTCCAGGTAGACGCATTCGCCCAGGTCCGCGCCCAGCCGCTCGAGGATCGGACGGGCCCGCCGGATGAGCGGGGTGGCGCCGGATGCCGCGGCGATGCGGTGGGCGCCGAATCCCACCGTGTAGCGACCAGAGAGCGCATCGCGCTCGACCAGTTGAAAGTGCTCCAGGGTGGTCAGCAGCCGCCACGCGGTGCCGCGATTGAGGCCGGCACGTTTCGCCACTTCGCTCGCGCTCGGCGGCTTGTCGCTGGCGGCGATCTCTTCGAGCAGGGTCAGCGCTCGCTCCACCGACTGGACCAGCTTGGGCTGGTGGCCGCTGTCGGCGGCGTCGGCATCTTGACTGGGGCCCGCGCCACGTCGCACGCTGTCATTATGCGACAGCTGTTGCATCATGTCAGCAGCGGAGGGAGTGGTGATGCCTTCGGTGCCCGCCGCGTTGCCAGGTCCGCTGCTGCGTAGGCGGGGGTTCCTGGCCGTGATCGCGGCGGCCGGAGGCGGTCTCGCCACGGCCGCGCTGGCGGGTTGTGCCAGCGGTAATCGTGGGCCGCAAGCGAAGACCCTGGCATTGCGGCTGGATGTCGATATGGGAAATCTGGACCCGGCATTCGCCACCGGGCGCAGCGACTACGAGATCATGGAATGCGTCTTCGAGGGTCTAAAGAGCTACCGGCCCGGCACGTCGGACACCGTGGATACCTTGGTCGAGGAGTTCGAGGTTTCCCCGGACGGGCTGGAGATCAAGTTCTCGCTGAGGCGGGGCATCCCCTTCCACGCGGGCTACGGGGAGGCGACCGCCGAGGACGTGAAGTACTCCTTCGAGCGGATCGCCGGGATAACCCAGCCGAATATCAACTCCTCGTACCAGGGCGACTGGTCGGCGCTGGAGGAAGTACGGGTCACCGGGCCCTACAGCGGGGTCATTCGGCTCAAGCACCTGTTCGCGCCGCTCTATCACACCACGCTGCCGCTGGAGCGGGGATACGTGATCTCCCGCCGCGCGGTGCTGGATCGGGGCACCGGATTCGGCACCGCACCGGTGGGCACCGGCCCGTATGAGCTGGTCGCGTGGGAACCCAGGAACCAGGCGGTGCTGCGCCGTTTCGCAGACTACGGCGGGGCGCGGTACGGCTATGCGGAGAAGGTCCTGTGGGACGAGATCCGTTTTCGGCCGGTCCTCGATTCCAGCTCGGCGGCCATCGCGCTGACCGCGGGTGAACTCGACTTCGGGCCCTTCGAGCCCTTGGACAACAAACGGTTTGCCGGCGAGCCGGGCTATCAGACGCTGGAGCATCCGACGTTCGACTACTCGATGCTCGGGATGAACGTGAACCACGCCAACATGGCTGATATCCGCGTCCGGCAGGCGATCCGGTCCGCCGTCGACGCGGAGGCCATTCTCGCGGCGGCGTTCGACGGCGCCTACCGGAGGGCGACGGCGATCATTCCGCCCAATATGCCGGTCGGCTACTGGGGCGATGCCCCGGTGCCGAAGCGGGACGTGGATGGCGCCCGTCGGCTGTTGGCCGATGCCGGCGCGCGGGACCTGCAGATCACCTTGACGTCCTCCACCGACCAGGAGAACCCACAGGACGTGTGCCAGATCGTCCAGGCCAACCTGGCCGACGCCGGCCTGCGGTGCACCATCGACATCCAGGATGCCGGCAGTTTCTGGACCCTGGGCGGCGAGGCGCAGGCCCAACGGCAGCTGTTCTACTGCGGGTTCGCCGGCCTGCCCGACCCGTACTGGTCGATGGTGTGGTTCACCTCCGAGCAGGTCAGCCAGTGGAACTTCCAGTCGTATTCCGACACCGTGTTCGACTCGCTGCAACAGCAGGCGCTGCGGTCCGCCGACAACGGCGCGCGACAGGCGGACTACATCGCGATGCAGCAGCGGTGGGACGCGGCGGCGAACACCGTGTGGCTGGCCTGGCCCCAGGTCCTGTTCGCTGGGCGCGACAGCATTGTCCCGAGCATTCGGGTGGACGGGCGGATGCTGGCCTGGAATTTCCGGGAGCGCGCCTGATGCTGATCTACCTGGCTCGCCGGGTCGGCATGGCCGTGCTGGTGTTGCTGATCGTGCTGGTGTTCCTCGCGTCGCTGGTGCACATCCTGCCGGGCGATCCGGTCAGCCTGATGCTCGGCCCGCGGGCCGACCCCGAGCTGATCGCGCTGGCCCGCCAGGAGATGGATCTGGATTCGTCGGTGCCGGCGCAGGTGTGGCATTTCCTGGCCAATGCGGTGGGCGGCGACCTCGGCCAGGACTTTCTCACCAAGCGGCCAGTCAGTGAGCTGATCGGGGCGGCCCTGCCGAACACATTGGTTCTAGCCCTGACCAGTCTCTTGCTGGCGGTGGTCGCCGCGATTCCGCTCGCTGTGGTGTCGGCGGCTCGGCAGGGCAGCTGGCTGGACCGGATCCTGGGCACCTTGTCGGTCGGGATCGTCAGCATCCCGTCCTATGTCATCGGCATGGTGTTGCTGTTGCTGGCCACGGTGTGGCTGGGCTGGCTGCCCGCGATCGGCACCGGGAGTTTCGCCGATCCGCTCGACTACCTCGCGCACCTGGTGCTGCCCGCGCTGTCCCTGGCCTTGGTCTGGGCCGGTTATCTGGCCAGGTTGCTGCGGTCGGCGCTGCTCGAGGTGCTCGGTCAGGACTACATCCGAGCCGCGCGGGCCTACGGGATCGCCGAGTGGCGGATCTATTACCAGCTGGCGATGCGCAACGCGATTCCTTCGGTGGTCGCCCTCATCGGAGTTGCGCTCGGCGACCTGATGGGCAGCGCGATCTTCATCGAGGTGATCTTCACCCGCAACGGGCTGGGCACCTTGCTGTACAACGCGGCCACCCAGCGGGACCACCCGACGATGCGCGGTGGCGTGGTGGTGATCGCGGTGCTGTTCGTCCTGGCCAACCTGCTCGCCGACCTGGTCAACCGGGCGATCAACCCCCGTCTCAGGGAGGTTTCCAGCCGATGAGCGTCGACCTGGCGGCACCGCCCACCCCTCGGCGGGGTGGGCCCGCGTCCCTCCAGCTGGTGCGCCGGATCGTGGCCACCCCATCGGGCGCGTTCGGTTTCACCGTGGCCGTGTTGTTGGTGGTGGTGGCCGTGTTCGCGCCGGTGCTCGCGCCGCACGACTACACCGCCCTGGACATCGAACACCGACTGGAGGGCCCCAGCTCGACCTACTGGCTGGGCACCGACAACCTCGGCCGGGACCTGCTGTCCCGGCTGATGATGGGCGTGCGCATCGCCTTGCAGATCGCGGTACCGGCGGTGGTCCTGGGCGTGCTGGTCGGATTACTGCTCGGCCTGGCGGCGGGATACCTGGGCGGCAAGGTGGACACGGCGATCGTGGTCATCCTGGACGCCATCCAATCGTTCCCTTCGGTGGTGCTGGCGCTGGCGGTGCTGGCCTTGCTGGGCAGTTCCAGCTGGGCGATCGTGCTGGTGCTGGCGGTGGCCTTTGTGCCCAGCTTCGGCCGGGTGACCAGGACGTCGGTGCAGGCGGTCCAGGCCCTGCCGTATGTGGACGCCGAGCGCAATCTGGGCGCCGGCACGCTGCGCATCATCGGCCGGCACGTGCTGCCCAACGTGGTTCCCCCGCTGATCGTGCTGATGGCGATGAACCTGCCGAGCGCGATCGGCATCGAGTCCGGGCTGGCGTTCCTCGGGCTGGGAGTGCAGCCGCCCACCCCGGACTGGGGCGTCATCCTCAGCGAGGGTTTCGCCCGGATCCGGGAGTCGCCGTGGCCGGTGCTGTGGACCTGCGGGGTGCTGGCGGTGAGCACGCTTGGCTTCACCTTCCTCGGCGAGCGGCTGCGCGACGTGCTCGACGTGCGCACCACGGAGGTGCGGTCGTGACCGACGTGCTGGAGATCGCCGGGCTGAGCGTGTCCTATCGGGTGCGGGGCCGGCGGCGTACCGCGTTGCACGACATCTCGCTGACCGTCGCCGCCGGCGAGATACTCGGGCTGGTCGGGGAGTCCGGGTGCGGCAAGTCCACGCTGGCCAACGCGGTGCTGCGGCTGCTGCCCGCCGGCGGCGAGGTGACCGGCGGTGCCATCACGGTGGCCGGAGCCGCGGTCCTGAGCCTGGATGACACCGCACTGCGCGGCTATCGCGGGGAAACCGCCGCGATGATTTTCCAAGATCCCTTCATCAGCTTGAATCCGTCGTTTCCCATCGGCACACAGCTCAGCCTCGTGCAGCGGGCCCACGGCAAGCGCGGCGCGCGGCGCACCGACCAGCTCGCCGCGCTGGCCGAGGTGGGGCTGCCCGACCCGGAATCGGTGATGCGCGCCTATCCGCACCATCTCTCCGGTGGCCAGCGGCAGCGGGTGATGATCGCCATGGCACTGCTGCTCCGGCCGACGCTGTTGGTGGCCGACGAACCGACGTCCGCGCTGGATGTCACCACGCAGGCACAGATCCTGGAGCTGTTGCGCGCCCTGCGGGATACCCACGGCACGACGATCCTGTTCGTCTCCCACGACCTCGGCTCGGTCGCCCAGCTGTGCGACCGGGTCGCGGTCATGTACGCCGGCCGGATTGTGGAGACCGGCCAGGTCGACGCGCTGTTCGCCGCGCCGCGCCACCCCTACTCGCGGGCGCTGCTCACCGCCATCCCGTCCTGGCGCAACACCGCCGAGCTGGTCACCATCCCCGGGCAACCGCCGAATCTGGCCGAGCCGGCGCAGGGGTGCGCGTTCGCGCCGCGGTGCGCGCACAGCGTGGACGTCTGTATCGCCGCGCCGCCGCCGTTGCTGCCGCTGGAGGGCGGTCAGGTGGCCTGCGTGCTGCCGGAGCTGGCCGGGCCGGTCGAGGGGAGGGGCCGGTGAACGCCGGCGTGTTGGTGCGCGCCGACGACGTGCGCGCGCACTTCGACGGGGGCAGTGGGCTCCTCGGGCGGGGCCGGGCCCCGGTGCGCGCGGTGGACGGCGTGTCATTGTCGCTGCCCTACGGCGGCACCCTGGGGCTGGTCGGCGAGTCCGGATCCGGCAAGACCACTCTGGCGCGCTGCCTGCTCGGGCTCACCGCGGCGACCTCCGGCGCGATCAGTGTCGCAGGCATCGACGTGCGCGCCGGCCGGCGTGGGGACCGCAAGGCACTGCGCCGCGCCGCGCAGATGATCTTCCAGGATCCGCATGCCAGCCTGAGCCCCCGGCTGACCGTGCGCGCGCTGCTCACCGAGCCCTACCTCATCCACCGGGTCCCGCCGTCCGAGCGGTTGACCGCCGAACAGCTGCTGAACATGGTGGAACTGCCCTCGGAGCACGCGGACAAGTACCCGCACGAGCTGTCCGGCGGACAGGCCCGGCGGGTGAGCATCGCGCGTGCGCTGGCGCTGCGGCCGAGGCTGCTCATCGCCGACGAGCCGACGGCCGGCCTCGACGTGTCCGCGGCCGCCGCGATCCTGACCCTGCTGCGCGGGCTGGCCGCCGACACCGGGCTCGCCTACGTCGTGGTCACCCACAACCTGGACACCGTCGGCTACGCCGCCGAGCAGCTGGCCGTGATGTACCTCGGCGTGATCGTCGAGCGCGGCCCGGTGCACGAGGTGTTGCACCGGCCGGCCCACCCCTACACCCAGGCGCTGGTGCGCTCGCTGCCCGAGGTCGACCCGGCCAGGCGCATCCGCGCGGCGCCGTTGAGCGGCGAGGTGCCCAGCCCGCGCAACCCACCGCCGGGCTGTCGGTTCCACACCCGGTGCCCCCAGGCCGTCGACCGCTGTCGAACCGAGCCACCCCCGCCGCACCAGGTCACCGAGTCCCGGCTCGCCGCCTGCCATTGGGCGGCCGACAACATGAAGAGACAGGCTGAATGAGCATTGGCGAGGTCGCACCATCCGAACTGCCTCGACCGGTCAGGGAAATCCGGGATACCTGGATACCGATGCCCGACGGCACCCGCCTGGCCGCCCGGATCTGGCTCCCCGTTGATGCCGAGGCCGACCCGGTGCCCGGAATCCTCGAGCTGTTGCCCTATCGCAAGAGCGACGGCACCGCATTGCGGGACGCCCGCAACGCCCCATACTTCGCCGGTCACGGCTACGCGGTGGTGCGCGTCGACATCCGCGGCACCGGGAATTCCACCGGCGTCATCACCGACGAATACACCGAAACCGAACTCGCCGACGGGGTCGCCTGCATCGCCTGGATAGCGGCCCAGCCGTGGTGCACCGGCAAGGTCGGCATCATGGGCATCTCCTGGGGCGGGTTCAACGGGCTGCAGATCGCCGCGCTGCGGCCACCGGAGCTGCACGCCGTGCTGTCGTTGTGCTCGACGGATGATCGGTACGCCGACGACGTGCACTACTGGGGTGGCGCGCTGCTCGCCGACTACCAGCTGCCCTGGGCCACCACCATGCTGGCGTACAACGCCCGTCCACCCGAGCCGCACGTGTGGGGCGAGGAGTGGCTACCCCGGTGGCTTGACCGGCTGGCCGCCACGCCGGCGTTCATCGAGGAGTGGATGCGCCACCAGCGCCGCGACGAGTTCTGGCGGCACGGGTCGGTGTGCGAGGACCCCGGCGCCATCCAGTGCCCGGTCTACCTGGTCGGCGGGTGGGCGGACGCCTACCGGGACGCCGTGCTGCGTTTGCTGGAATCGCTGACCGTGCCCCGGCGCGGGCTGATCGGCCCATGGGCGCATGCCTGGCCACATTTCGCCACGCCAGGGCCGCAGGTCGGGTTCCTCCAGGAGGCGACGCGCTGGTGGGACAGGTGGCTCAAGGACATCCCGAACGGCATCGAGCACGAACCCGTGCTGCGCGCCTGGATGCAGGACTCGGTGCCGCCGCGCGCCCACCACGAGCACCGGCCCGGACGGTGGGTGGCCACCACGTCCTGGCCGACCCCGGCGGTCGAGCAGCACGTGGCGACGCTGGAGCCTGGTGTGCTCCGGTTCGGCAGCCCGGCCGGGGTGGAAAGCTCGAGCCGGTCGGAGGTTGCGGCGGTCCAGTCACACGGCGTTCTGGGTGGTCGGTCCTGCGCCTACGGGACGTCCTTCGACGAGGCGGTGGACCAGCGCGCCGAGGACGCGGTAGCCCTGTGCTTCGACAGCGATCCACTTCCGGCACGACTGGACGTTCTGGGGGTGATCGAGGCGGACCTGGAGCTCAGCGCGGACCGGGACCAGGCCCTGGTGGCGGTCCGGGTGTGTGACGTGGCCGCCGACGGCGCCTCCACCCTGATCACCCGGGGCGTGCTCAACCTGACCCACCGGGACGGACACCAGCGGCCCGAGCTGCTCGAACCCGACCGACGCTACCGGGTTCGATTTCCGCTGCACGCGATCGGCTACTCGATCCCCGAGGGGCACCGGGTGCGCGTTGCGATCGCGCCGACCTGCTGGCCGATCGTCTGGCCCTCTCCGGAGCCCGTCCGGCTGACCGTGTTCCTGCCCGGCTCGCGCATTCACTTCCCGGTGCTGACCGGGGACGCGGATACCCGGTTCCCGTTTCCCGAACCGGTACAGGCACGGCAGTTCCCGCACACGCCGGTCGACGAGTCCGAACGCGGCAGCATCACGCGCGACCTGGTCACCGGCGAGGTCACCGCCGTCTACCAGAGCGGCGGGGGATACCAGCGCGAAGAGCTCGGCGAGGACATGCGGTATCACTCGCACGAACGGGACACCTTCCACATCGTCGACGAAGACCCGAACTCCGCGACCGTGCGCAGTGAGCGGCGCATCCAACTGTCCCGCGCGGACTGGCAGACCACGGTGGTCGCCCGCGGCGAGATGACCTGCGACAAGGACGCCTTCTACGTAAACACCGACCTAACCACCTACCTAGGCGACCAACAGATCTTCCACCGGACCTGGCGGTTCGCCACGCCCCGCGACATGACCTGACCACTTGTCGTTGGAAAAAGACGCGACCAGTGGCACTTGTCGTTGGAAAAAGACGCGACAAGTCGAGGTGGTCGGTACGGGCGGCGGCGCGTGGGTGGGGGAGATAGGTGTAGGTTTATATCTATCTCTGTTATGTTTTTCCGCGGGAGGTTGGCAGGATGGCTGTGGGTAAGGCGGTGGTCGGGGTACTCGTTGGGGTAGTGGTGCTGGTTGCCTGCACGGGACCGAGCCGGTCAGCGGCCCCGAGTCGCTCCGCCGCTCCGGCCGCGCCGCACGACTGTCCAACCGCGCCCGCTGGTCCCGCGCCGGCCGCGCCCTCTGGGCAGGCCGCGCCCCCTGGGCAAGCGGCGCCGGCCTCGCCGGCCTCGCCGGCTGGGCAGGCCGCGCAGGCTGGGCCGGCTGGCTCGGGCATCGCTGTCGCCTCGTCGGTTGCGCCCAGCGATACGAGCACCAGCACAGTGCTGACCAACCTGACCGGCCCGCAGATCCAGTGCGGCAAGACCGGGCTGGACACCTACTCGGACGTGCAGTTCGCCACGCCGACCGGGCCAGGCGGCCAGCCACACCCGCTGAAGATGGACATCCAGGTTGCCCAGGGCGTGTCGCGCGCGCCGCTGGTCGTCTACGTCACCGGGGGCGGGTTCATCTCCGCCGGCAAGACCAACGGGCTGAACCTGCGCAGCTACGTCGCCGAGTCCGGCTTCGTGGTGGCCAGCGTCGAGTACCGGACCGTGACCGACGGCGCGACCTGGAAGGACGGGGTGTCCGACGTCAAGGCGGCGATCCGCTACCTGCGCGCGCACGCGGACCAGTACCGGATCGACCCTTCCCGGGTGGCGGTCTGGGGGGAGTCCGCCGGCGGCTACCTGGCCTCGCTGGTGGGGGTCACCGCCGGCATGTCCGAGTTCGACGTCGGCGCGAACCTGGACCAGAGCAGCGCGGTGCGCGCGGTGGTGGACAAGTTCGGCCCCTCCGATCTGGCCCGGCTGTCCGACGACTTCGACGCGGCGACCCGGCGCGCCTGGCTTGCCCCGGATACCGCCGCGGCCCGCTACGCCGGAGTCGGCGCGGGCCGCTCGCTGGCGGACAACCCCTCGGCGGTGGCGGCCGCGGACCCGATCACCTATGTGGAACGGTCTGACCCGCCGTTCCTGCTCATGCACGGCAGCGCGGACACGCTTGTCTCACCGAGTCAGACGCTGTTGCTGCACACAGCGCTGCGGGCCGCGGGGGTGGAGAGCACCCGGCTCGTGCTGGCCGGCGCCAACCACGGCGACCTGGCCTTCCTGGGTAACCCGGCGGCGGCACTGCCCTGGTCTACCCAAGAGGTGATGGACCGCCTCGTGCAGTTCCTCCACTCCCATCTCGCCCCGGCCTGACCCGAGCCTCAACCCGATCGACCGTCACGACGCACACCCTCGCACCGCCTCGCACACCGTCCAACCTGTGTGCGGCGGCGCGAGGGTGTGCGCGGTCGTCAACTGGCACCGCCACCGGGTCACAGAGGGCCGTACGGGTACTCGGGCTCTTGGACTCGGGTGACCGTGGTCTGGTCGTGGCTGTCCCGGTAGTGCGAGCGGTTGTGCGAGTTGAGGTCGTTGTGGCTGTCGATCTCCGGCGCGGTGACCGTCCGGGTGTGCGTGCTCGTGTCGGTCCGCGGCTGCATCGCGGTCTGCGTCGCGCTGCCGTCGCCGGCTGAGTTCACCGCGGTGCTGCCGCCCCCGTCGAGGTCTCCTGGGAAAAAGTCGGAGAGGGCGATCGCGCCGCCGTGACCGGCGGCGAGTGAGTGGTTCTCCGTTGCGGTCGCGGTACCCGCCGTCGCGAGTAAGCCGGCGGCTACCAGGGCGGCCATGGCTGGCAGCCTCTTCACGCTGTTCATGGGCGGTCTCGGTTGGGCACCGCCGGCGCTTCCCCCGGCGTGCCGTCTTGCGGGAGGGACCCGGGGATGCTAATCCCACAAACCTCAGGAGTCACTACTGTCACAAGTGAAACCCCACGTCCGGATGGGTACCGATCGGCGGACAAATCAATCGAAACCAATCACGGCATTGCGGCGAAATTGGTTGCGAGGCGGAGACTTACCGTTGACCGGCGAACGGGGCAGTCAGCGGTCGGACCTGAGCGCCGGACCCGACGTGCGGCGCGGGCTCTCGGTTACCCTGGCTACGACCCATACCTCGATTGGTTGACACGTGGCCAGTACATTGCCTTACCGCCCGCTCCGGATCACCGACGCGGACGTGATCGCGCTGATCGAGCGCGAGGTACGCGAGCGGCAGCTCGGACCGGGCGCTCGGCTGCCCACCGAGCGGGATCTGGCCGAGCGATCGGGTGCGAGCCGCACCGCGGTGCGCCGCGCGCTGGCCAACCTCGAGGCGCAGGGGCGGATCATCCGGCACGTGGGCCGAGGGACGTTCGTCGGTCCGGCCCGCTCCGAGCCGGCGGCCCCACTGCAGGTCCAGGCCACCAGTCCGGCCGAGATCATGGCCGTGCGCCTGCTCATCGAGCCGCAGACCATGCCGCTGGTCGCGACGGCGGCGAACCGGGACGACTTCGTCGAGATGGAGCGATGCCTGCGCGGCGGCGAGGCCCACCAGGAGCACGAGGAGTTCGAGCGCTGGGACGCCGCGTTCCATCGGGCGCTCGCCGCCGCGACGCACAATGCGCTGCTCGTCCAGATCTGCGACACCATCAACGGGGCGCGCCACCAGCCGCTGTGGGGGCGGCTCAAGAAGCGCAACTACACCCAGGAGCGCCGGCAGGATTACCTGCGCGATCACCGCGACATCTACGAGGCGCTGCTGGACCGCGACGGCGCCGCGGCCCAGGCGCACATGCGCGCGCACATCCTGCGGGTGCAGGCCAACCTCTTCGGGGCGGAGAACTAGTCGGCGGAGTCGCCTTCGCGGTAGGTCGTGAGTGGCGATGGTCGCTATAGCGACCATCGCCACTCACGACCCCAGGCTGAAATCCGGCAGGACTGGATCGGGCGTGCGCGGGGTCAGGAGACCAGGCCCCGGCGGAAGCCGTGCGCCACTGCCTCGGCGCGGTCGGTCACATGCATCTTGCGGAACAGGCGCCGTGCGTGCGTCTTTACGGTGTCTTCGGAGAGGTAGAGCTCGCGGCCGATCTGCCCGTTGCTCTTGCCCTGGCTCATGCCCCGTAATACCTGTAACTCTCGCTCGGTGAGCTGCAGTTCCGGGCCGCGCGAGGTCCGGTCCGGCATCGGCAGGGCCGCGGTGGCGCTGACCGCGTGGGCCAGGGTGGCGACCAATTCCGGTCGAGCCACGTCCCACCGCAGGTAGCCTCGGGCTCCGGCGGCGATCGCCTGGGCGATCCTGCCCGCGTCCATCGGTGTGCCGAAGACGATGACGTTTGCGTCCGGGTATGCGATGACCAGCCGGCGGGCGATCTCCACCCCGGTTGGAGCGCTGCGTTGAGCCCCGACGAGCACGAGGTCAACTGGCTGGCGGGCGTAGCGCATCAGCAACAACTCGTGGGAGATGCCCTCGACGCGCAGGATCCCGTCGACCGCGGACATGACCCGCGTGAGTTCCTCGCGAACGATTCGACGATCGTCGCTGACCAGTACCGTCGTCACAGAGACTCCTTTTCGCGCCAGCTGCCGGCCGCATTCGAGGTTTACTTCCCCACTTCACCTATCGGCTGCCAAGAAGGCAACCTTGACCATGTAAATGCGCTCTGTTGCACCTCAGTCGGGTTGCAACCTCCAGCGGAACGGCTGGAGCTACCGCTCGGCGGCCAGCCGCACGCCCAGCCCGATGAACAGGCCCCCGGTGGCCACATCCACCCGGCGCCGCGCGGCGTGCCGACGCCGCAGCCAACCGCCGATCTGCCCGGCGAGCACCCCGACGGTGCCGTCGACCAGGAACTCCAGCACGATCATGATCGCGCCGAGCACGGCGAACTGAAGCCAGACATCGCCCAGTTGCGGATTGATGAACTGGGGCAGGAAGGCGATCGTGAAGATCACCATCTTGGGGTTCAGCAGGTTGGTCAGCAGGCCGTTCAGGTACGCCCGCCGGCCGGAGATCCCACCGGTGGCCACCGGCACCTCGCCCCGGTCGTCGTTGCGGTGCCGGATCAGCTGCACGCCGAGGTAGATCAGGTAGGCGGCGCCGAGCAGCCGCACGGCGGTAAAGGCCACCGGCACCGCCGCGAACAGCGCGGCCAGCCCGGCGGCCGCCACGATGATGTGCACCGCCTCGCTGGTCGCCACCCCCGCCGTGGCCAGCAGACCCGCCCGTGGCCCGCCCTTCACGCCGCACCCCAGGACGAACAGCATGTCCGGCCCGGGGGTCACCATGGCGACGGTGGTGGTCACCGCGAACAGCACGAGCAGGTGGTGGTCGATCGGCATGGCTCGATCGTTGCCGACGCTAGACAGCAGGTAAACCGCGATACCGCGGCAATTCTGCCCGCGCAGACCGGCCGCGGCCGGTGCAGAGTCTGTGGGGTCTGCGCGAGCGGTACTGGGTCTGCGTGGGCTGGATGCGCCCGGGCGGGGGCCCCGGCGGGGGCTAGGTCGGTTCGGGTGGGATTGCCTCGGCGACGGCGGCGTGTAGCGCGTCGGCTAGGCGCGCGGCTGGCTCGGGCAGTGGGTGTGGCAGCCGGGCCAGCAGGATGCGGCGCTGTTCCCCGGGGCCGCCGCGCACGTTGAGCACACGCACACCCGGGGGAGCGGCGCTGGCCAGCGAGGAGGGCACGGTGGTCAGTCCGCAGCCGGCCGCGACCAGGTGCAGCTTGGCCAGCCAGTCGCGGGCGGTGTGCGCGATCTCGGGTCTTTCGTCCAACCCCGGCCAGACTCCCATCAGTTTCTCCTCCCTGGAGGAGGGGCTGGCGATCCAGCGCTGGCCTCGTAGGTCGGCGACGTCGACGGAGTCAGCCAGGGCGAGCGGATGGGTGGCGGGCACCGCGACGCTCAGGCTTCGTTCGGCGAGCGTGCGCAGGACGAGCGGGGGCGACTCGGTATCGGGCGGACGGAACGGTGGCGCCGAAGCCAGCAGCGCGAGGTCGACGCGGCCGGCCCGCAGCGCGCGGACCAGCGCGGGCGTGCTGCCCTCCCTAGTGATGACCGTGATCGCGGGGTGGCTGCGCCGCAGCGCGGCGATGGCCCTCGGGATCACCACGGCACCGGCGCTGGTGTACCAGCCCAGCCGCACCGTCCCAGCCTTGGCGGGCAGTCCGTCCAACTCGCGCGTAGTGGCGTCGATGTGGTCGAGAACGGCCACCGCGCGGCGCAGCACGATATGCCCGGCGGGGGTCAGCCGTGCCCCATCTCGACGCCGCTCCAGAAGCGGCGCCCGCGCGGCGCGCTCCAGGGCCGCGATCTGCCGGGACACCCCGGACTGCGTGTAGCCCAGTGCGGTCGCGGCGGAGGTGAGCGTGCCGCGCTCGGCCACCTCGCGGAAGACCCGCAGCCCGGTCAGCGAGACGTTGCCGAAGTCCATGACTATTACGCATACCACCCATGCCGAAGTTTCGTTGGCCGCATGGACACGGCGTTCCTAGCCTGGACGTCATGACAGCACGCATCGCACTGGTCACCGGGGCTAACCAAGGCATCGGCTTCGCGCTGGTTGAGGGGCTGGCCGCCCGGATGGGCCCGAACGACCTGGTACTGCTCACCGGCCGCCACGACCAGCGGGTCGCGGACGCCACCGCCCTCGTCGCCAAGGCCCCGGACACCAGGAGCCGGGTGGAAGGACGAACGCTCGACGTCAGCGACGCCCAGGCGGTAGCCACGCTGGCCGCCGAGCTGACGGAAAGTCACGGCGGGGTGGACATCGTGGTGTCCAACGCGGCAGCCCGGATCACCCCCGACCGTCCGCAGGCCGAGCAGGCCGACGAGTTCATCAACGTCGCCAATGGCGGCACGCACGCGATGCTGGGCTCGTTCGGCCCGATCCTTCGTCCCGGCGGTCGGCTGATCGTCGTGGCCAGCTCGCTGGGCACCCTCGGCCACCTGGACCCCCGCCTGCACCCCCGGTTCGACGGCGCCTCGCTCGAGGAGGTCGAGGAGGTCGTCGAGTCGTGGCGGGCCGCCATCCACGCCGGAACCGCCGAGGAGCTGGGCTGGCCGCAATGGCTCAACCTGCCGTCCAAGGTGGCGCAGGTCGCCGCGGTGCGAGCGGTCGCGGCACAGCGCCGGGAGCGCGACGCGGAGGAAGGGACCCTGGTCGCGGCGGTCTGCCCCGGGCTCGTCGACACCCCGGCCTCACGTCCATGGTTCGGCGACTTCAGCCAGGCGCGGACGCCGGCGCAGGCCGCCGAGCCGATCCTCGACCTGGTGCTCGCCGACCGGGTCGACCCGGCGACCTACGGCGAACTCGTCCGCTTCGGCAAGCCGCTTGCCTGGCAGAGCGGTATGCCCCCGGAGTACCAGAACCAACTGCTAGCGAAGTAGCTCGTCGCGGCCAGCCCCGGCGCGGCTGACTAGCACTGGCGGACGGGCTACAACTCCGCCGGGCCCTCCTGGGGGACCATGCCGAGCTGGTCGGCCACCTGGCCCATGATGTCCTGGACCGCGATGGTGTCGGCGAGCGGCATGACCGCGCTCTCCGGCCGGCCGGCCGTGACGCACTCGGTGACCTCACGTAGCTCGTGGGTGTAGCCGCCGCCGGTGTGCGGGAGGATGATCGTCTCGGGCTCCTGGCCCGCGCGGTGCAGGATCAGGGTGTCCGGGTGGTGGAAGCGGGGGAGCACGTCGATCCACCCGTCGGTGCCGAACACCCGGGCCTGCCCGGGGGTGGCGCAGCGCAGCGAGGAGAACAACGACGCGCTGCGACCGTCGGAGTACCCGAACAGCACGGCTTCCTCGACGTCGACCCCGCCCGGGGCGAGGACGCCATGGGCGGTGACCGAGTCCGGGGTGCCGAGCACCATCTGCGCCAATGAGATCGGGTAGACGCCCACGTCGAACAGGGCGCCGCCACCGATTGAGGGGTTGTAGAAACGGTCCTCCGGGTCGATCGGGGCACGCACCCCGAGGTCGGCCTGCACCGCAGCCGCGGCGCCGATCGCCCCGTCGGCCATCAGCTCACGCGCCCGCACGATGGTGGGCATGAACCGGGTCCACATCGCCTCCATGGCGAAGACCCCGGTGCTGGCGGCCAGCTCCGCGATTTCCCGGGTGGCCGCCGGGGTGACGGTGAACGCCTTCTCCACCAGCACGGCCTTGCCGGCGCGCAGCGCGGCGAGGGTCACCGCGCGGTGCTGCGGGTGCGGCGTGGCGATGTACAGCACGTCGACGCCGTCGTCCTCGATGATCGCGCGGTACGAGTCGTGCGCCCGGCCGATCCCGTGCGTGGCGGCGAAGGCCCGCGCCCGCTCGGCCGAGCGGGACGCCACCGCCACCACCTCCGCCCCGGGTACGTGCGGGAAGTCCTGTACGACTTTCGACGCGATCCGGCCCGGCCCCACCACACCCCAGCGGACAATGCTCATGCCGCCCATCCTTACCTGTCCGGCGCCGAGGACCTGTTCACCGGGTCCGTTGTGGCGTGCCGAGGCGGGTGGCTCGAACCGATCAGCAGGACCAGCTCGTCCTCCCGGTGCAGCAGGCAGAACTGGAGATCCAGGGCTGCTTCATAGGTGCCGTGGCCGGTCCATTCCTCGGACGGCGGGCCGGCTCGCCGGAAGGTCATGGCGGGCCCGGGAGCCGAGAAGAAGCGCCACTGCCCTCGGTCGCCGACCGCGTACCCGCGCTGGATGATGTGATCATCCTGATGCAACGGTTCCGGCAGCGAGCTGACCCGGACCGCGGCGAAGCACCGGCCGGCGTCCAGACCCGTTGCGGGCCCGTGTAACTGACACAGCATCTTCTCGCCCAGCATTCGCCCGGATCTCCTTTCGGATCAGCGGTGGCGGCCCCGCCAGGTGGTCACCCTCGGAGGAAGTACAGGACGGTCATGGTTACTGCGGTCGTCAGGATCACTCCGCGCAGCAGCCGAGCGGGGAGGCGGCGGGCGAGGCGCGCGCCCACCAGCCCGCCGGCCACCCCGCCGACCAGCATCGCGGCCAGCGGAGCCGGATCACGCAGGACGTCGGCGGCGACCAGGAACAGCCCAGCCGCGGCGGTGTACATGGCGGCGAGCTGGCCCAGGCGCATCGGGTTACCGGCCGCGGTGTCCAGCCCGAGCCCGATGCGCCACAGGGCCAGCATGAGTATGCCTACGGCCCCACCGAAGTAACCGCCGTAGATCGCCAGGACGAACTGGCCGCTCAGTACCGCCGGCGAGGTCATCCCCGCCGAGCCTGGCGTCGCCGCGCTGAGCAGCGCGGAGAGTCGGCGTCCGAACGCCAGGAGCACGGTCGCGAACGCGAGCAGCCAGGGCACCGCCGCGTCGAACGTGACCGAGGGCAGCACCAGCAACAAGCCGGCACCGAGTCCGCTGCCGAGCAGGCTCACCGCGGTCAGCGACCACCCGGACGTGGGCCCGACCGGGGCGTACTCGCGGCGGTAGGTCCACGCGCCGGCCAGGACGCCGGGCAGCAGGGCAACGGTGGTCGAGGCGTTCGCGGTGACCGGAGGCAGACCGGCGGCGACCAGGGCGGGCAGTGCCACGAACGTGCCGCCACCGCCAACCGCGTTCAAGGCGCCCGCCGCGACACCGGCCAGCAACAGACCCACGAGCTCGAGCACCCCTCGAGCATCAGACCCCCGGCGCGGGTGCACAATGCGCGATCGGCGTACTCAGCCTAAGGCTGTGTCTTAGGCTGGCGCGGGTGCACTACGACTTGGTCGATCTGCGGCTGTTCGTCAGCATCGTGGCGGAGGGATCGATTACCGCCGGCGCCCGCCTGATGCACCTGAGCCTGCCCTCGGCGAGCGCCCGGGTGCGCGCCCTGGAGCACACCGCCGGGGTGGCGCTGCTGGTGCGTGGGCGGCGGGGGGTGCGGCCCACACCGGCTGGGACAGCGCTGGATCGCCACGCCCGCGAGGTGCTCACCCGCGCGGCGGGGCTGGAGGGCGCGGTGGCCAGTTACCGTCGGTCGCCGGCCGCCCCGGTGATCCTGCTGGCCGGTAGCTCGGCGATCCACCGGCTCGTGCCGCGCGCGCTGATCTCGTTCCTGCGCGAACATCCCGACCTGGACGTCAGCGCCGCCGAGCACCGCACCCCGGAAATCGTCCGGATGCTCGCCGATGGTGAGGCGGACCTGGGCATTGTGCTCGACGAGGAGGCCTACGGCTCCGGCCTGGACCTCGAACCACTCGGGGACGACTCGCTTGTGGTGATCGGCCAGGTCGGCGGGGTCCTGGCCGGCCGGACCGCGCTGACCTACCGCGAGGTCGCCGAACACCCTCTGGTCGGGCTGCACGCCGAGTCCGCCCTGCAACGCTGGATCGAGACCAGCCTCGGGGCGAACGCTCCGGTGGCCCGGTTCCGCACCCTGGTGGTCAACCTCAACACCGTCCTCGCTCTCGCGGCGGCCGGGGTAGGCCTTGCCGTGGTGCCGCGGCTGGCTCTCGACCCCGATGCGCAACTCGAGATCCGCCCGCTGGACGAGCCCTGGTCGCGCCGACACCTCTCGTTGTGCTGGGGCTCGACGGTCCGGAGCTCGCCAGCCGCCACCGCCGCGCTCGCGGACCACGTCCGCCTCGCCGCCTCGCCGATGCGCGCACCCTCGGGTCACATCGTTACGCCTTGAGCCGGGCTGTGTCAGGATCGTGCCCACTCGAGTACGGGGAGGCCGAGCCGTGTCATTGCGGCATGCACTGCTGGCGCTGCTCGAGGCGCGGCCGATGACCGGCTACGAGCTGGCCAAGCAGTTCGACGTGTCGGCTGCCTACGTCTGGCACGCGCACCATCCGCAGATCTACACCGAGCTGCGCCGGCTGGAGGCAGCGCGGCTGGTGGAGGCCGAGGTTGGGCCGAGGGGCGCGGGCGGCACCAAGCGGCACTACTACCTCACGGACGCCGGCTGCGACGAGCTGCTGCGCTGGCTCGGCGAGGTGGCCGAGCCGGCCCGGGAGCGGGACGCCGGCTACCTGAAGGCGACGTATTTCGAGTTCGGCTCCTTCGAGCGGGCGCGCGGGCACTTCCGTGCGCACCTGGAGCACTATCGGCGGGTAGCGGCGCACTGGTCCGCGCACGCCGACCAGCTGGAGCGCCGGGACACCGCCCTGCTGCGCCTGCGCCTGGCGCACGCGCCGCAACATGCGCGGGACGCGATCGTGGCCTACAAGGTGCACGTCTACCGGGGGCTGACCGAGCGGGCGCGTACCGAGATCCGCTGGGCGCAGCAGGGCCTGGCACTGGTCGATCGGCTGGAGCGCGACGCCGGAATAGCCGGGGATGCCACGGTCTACCAGCCCACCCCGCCGGCCCGGCAACCGTCCGCCAGCTGAGCGCCCGGCCGCCCGGCCGTGGCGGCCCGGCGGCTGTCTCGTCGGCGCTTCATTTATGTACGTCTTTACGTATACGCTTACTGCTCCCGCGACCCGGTAGCGACGTCGGGTCGGGCTGGGCAGCGGGAGGTCGAGGATGACCAGCGCGGCGACGGTGGACATCGCGGAAGTGATGGGCCGGCGTGGGATCGGCCCGGTGCGGTCGCTGGCCGTATCGCTGTGCGCGCTGGTGGCCCTGCTCGACGGGTTCGACCTGCAGATCATCGGCCTGGCCGCGCCCGCCATCGCCGCCGCGCTGCACATCCCGGTGGCCGGCCTCGGCGCGGTGTTCGCCGCGGCGCTGGCCGGCCTGGCGGTCGGCGGGCTCGGCTTCGCGCCGCTGG